>Ga0179591_1341202_pt1 | contig 12260 bp, 16 predicted proteins | sample CZOMad2_1_08_16f_FD_182891 | JGI IMG/M metagenome (GOLD analysis project Ga0179591, IMG submission 182891) | Vadose zone soil fungal communities from Angelo Coast Range Reserve, California, USA - CZOMad2_1_08_16fungal (PacBio error correction) | ecosystem: Environmental > Terrestrial > Soil >... | reverse complement strand
ATTGCTTTTCTTCCTCATCCCTTCTCGGCAACAGGAGGCCGACTTGCATCCCTTGGGAAGATAGGCAACCTTTTCTTTTTTCTCCTTCCCGGCCAGGTGAAAGAACAGTTTTTCCATTCCTCACCCTTTCTCCCATGAGCCTCCCCCCCCCTTTCTTTAAGTCAGAGTCAGAATGCTTGCCATGAAAGATATCCCGGCCTCTTTTTTTTCCACCTGGTTTCCTCATTACGAGGCGCATGCCTTGCCATTTTCCCTGAGGTCAGTCCCCCTTTTTTTTTTTTTTTTTTTGCAGGCGTTTTCTTGTTTTTCTTGCTGTTTTAGGACGGCCCTTTTTCCCCAGAGTTCAAGAGACCCAGTGTTCGACTCCCAGGCTTCCACCCCCCTGCATCAAAGGGATTGGGATTTTCCCAATAGTGACAAATCTTTTTTTTTCCTTTTTTGGGAAATCAACCTTGCGCGTGGACAAACCCTCCCTCTCACTTTCGTGCCGCGCGAAGCGCCCTCTTCCTTTTGCGTATTCGAACGGGACCTGGGCTTTTCTTTTTTCCCTCTGCTTCCTTTCCCTTTTTCCCCCAAACCAGGCATGCGCTCGGAAAAAGCCCCCCAACCTCGAAGTTGAATCCCCTTTGTCCTGGACCAAAAAGGTCCTTTTTTCAAGTGCGGCAGTGAACCCTCTCCCCCCTCTCGGCAGGTGTGGAAGGAGGTCCGAACCCTACTAAGTTTAAGACCTTTCCATCGTTAAATTCCGACATCATTTTTTCTCCTCGGGCCTGCAGCGGGCGAGTGGAATCCTTCCTCCTCTTTCATTTTCCGGCGCACTAATTGGCCGGACCTTTTCCCTTTTTGTCCATGTTCTCTTTCTTTTCTTCAGGCGTCAAGAGGAGTCGTGCTTGACGCGGGCTATTGACGAGTCCCCTCCTTCCACGGATAGGTCCTCCCGTTCTTAATACCATGACCCCCCCCTCCTTGGTCGTCATGGGTGGCGGCCTTCCCCCTTCACGGTAGGCGAAGTTTTCCGTAGCGGAGCCTTCTGGCCCTTTTTTGCGCCCTTTTCCCCCTTTTTTTTTTCCAAAGCCGGGCGTGTTCCCCTTTTGGGTGCAAATGCTTACCCCCCCCCCCCTCGATGTCCGTTCAGCCCCCCTCCTGCTTTTTTTCTTTTCTTCTTCTCGTAGCTTGTGCAGAAAAATTACGGTCCTTTTTTTTTTTTGTGCCGACGCAGCCTTTTTTCTGGTTTTTTCTTTCGTCGTGGACCTCCCTAGAATAAGATATCCCCTTTTCTTTCCCCTCTTGAAGCCACCTTCCCCCCCCCCTTGTTCGCCTCGAGAAGCTCTTTTTTCCCTGGGGAAAAATTTTTATTTTTACCCTCCATGAGAGATGATTGGCGTGGGTGCGACTTTCTGCTTCTTTTTTTTCTCTTATGGCCTTTTCCATAAGTATAGTGTTCCCCTTCTTTTCCCTCCAGATAGGCTTCTTCCAGAAGGCGCGGCCCCTTTTTATTTGCCCTTCTTTTCCCCGATCCGAGGCCAGCCGCGGCCAGAGCATCTTCCCGCGAGCGCCTTCTCGATCCCCCCTTTTTCCCCTGCAAAACCGGCGGTTCCCCTCCCTTCGCGAACTCCCCTCCCCCCCCCCCCCCAAGCACGAGATAACACCACTGACCCTCCTTGAAGGGATAGTCAAAGCCCCCTTTCTTCCGTCTAAAACCCATGCCCTGCGCCATCACTCTGTGGATGGGAAGCCCGACAGAGACCCCTCTCGTTTTCGTGGAGTTTTTTTTTCTGTCGCCCCAAAGTCGCAACCCCTCCTTCAACACGCACGGCGCTTTCCTTGTAGTAGGCAGGCGAGCAGTTCTTTTTCATGCTGGCGTAAACACCCTCCCGCTGACTTTTCAATTCAAGAAAATGGATCTCTCTTCTTTGTTGGTGGAGAGAGATCATTCAGGGTAGTAGAGGGACCCCCCCCCCCTCTTCTCAATTCTTTTGGGGGAGTTCCTCTACCTTCTAGGCATCCCTTACCTTCGAACAGAAGGAGAGCAGAAGTTCTTCTCTTTTTTTTGTGATTTGATGTTTTTTTCCTTCGCCTCAACTCCCCCCCCGAAATCAGAGCCCCCCCCCCCCCCAAAACGCGGTCTTTTTTTTTTTTTTCCCTCTACTGGGCCGCAGAAGATCAATGGCTGAGAAGGAATGTTTCTCTTCCCCCTTTCTGTGGATGATGGAAGAACTTCGTGCCCTCAGTTTCTTTGTGGATTAGCGCTTTCTTTTTGGTTGAAGAGGGCTTCCCTCCCCCCTTCCGGTGGACATCTGTTTGATGTAGAGCAGTTTCCGGGATAGAGATGTCCCTCTATTCGCTGGAGTCGCGTCTCTATCGGTAAATTCCTTCTCGCCCCGGATCTGGCCCTTTTTCCACAACGCTATCTGGAGATTCCTTTTCTCCATTGACACACGGAGAGGACGGAGGGCCTCTTTCCCTTTTTTCCATGACCCTCCCCTTTTTCTTTTTTTTTCAAAGCACCCCAACCAGGGGTTGTCTCTCCAGGAGGGTCATTCATTACGCCTTCCCCTTTTCCCCTCACCCTGACTGAGATGAGCATCTCTAGTCTTTCTTTCGTTCTCTTTAGAAGGAGATCTCCTCGATGAAAAGGGGGATCTCTCCAGACTCTCCATAGTAAAGACTTTTAAGACACAAACCCCCCCCCTCTTTCATTGATAGACAGGCTGTTCGGCAACCCACACCCTCCCCCCTTTTACGGACCCTTCCTCTCCCCTTATGAATTACGATCGCTACCTCTTTCTCGGCTGTCGAGGATGGTTCCCCCTCCATTCGATTCGTTGAAGAATTTTGTCCACCCCCCCCTCCTTTTGTGAAATTGGTCCAACACCCTTTTTTTTTGTTCGAAAGGCCACCAGTGGGGCGCCGTCCCCCCTTCCTTTTTCGCTAAGTCTTCTCCCTTTTTCTTCCACTTTCCATGTTTTTTCCCCCCTTCGCAACCAGGGACGACCCCCCCCCCCTTTTCTTTTCCCTATTTTTTTCTTTGAAGCGTTTCCGCAGGTCTCCCGGAGGTTTGCTCAAGGCGTTCAACCCCTCCTTTTCCTGAATCGGACCCCCTCCCCCCCCCCTCCCATCAATACCATCGACCACTCTTTTTTAAACCCGGAGAAAAGAAGAGTTTTTCTTCCCTTGTCAACCACGTCCTCCCGGATCCAATCGACGCTTGCGGCCCCTTCATTTTGAGTCGGATTTACGATCCTCCTCTTTATCCCGGCGTATAGCGGCGGTCACTTTCTTCGCGAGTTCCCTTTTTTCCCCTTCGCACTTTCCCTCGCCGTCCAACCGTTTGACAGAAGGAAAGCCTTCCCTTTTTTTCCTCTTCGTCGTAGATCAGTTTTTTTTTTTCTTTGAGGGTGATTTTTTTTTTTTCAAACAGCAGGGCATCGACGGAAGTCCCTTTTTTCTCTACAGCATTATTCGAACAGCACCTCCCCTTCTCCTTGCGAGGAACGTATGCTTTCCTTTTCCAATCATTTTTCTCTTTCATCGAAACACCCCCCCCCCCTCTGGTTTTTACCCTATGTGCAATCCCCACGCCTTTGGCAGGTCCTCTTCTGTTTCGTGAAAAAAAAAAAATTCGAAAACCAACTTGTCTCCCTCTTTTGGGGGGCGGCTCCTTTTGGTTCTTTCTTCGTATTAAACCCCCCTCCCTTCAACATTGTACGTTGCCCCCCCTTTCTCTCTGACGGTTTTCTCGGTTGGCTCCTTTAAAGGCCTTGCTCCTCTTCCTGGAGAACCAGGTTGGTGTATTCCTTTGCAAGGGAGATAGATTTTTCCTTTTTCTTGTGCCTCGCATTATACTTCTTTGACTTTCAACCCCAATTTCCCTTTCGTCATGTTGTTAATTTTTTCACCTGGCCAAGGATCCTTCCCCTTTTCCGATCCTCAAAAACTTTTTCCTATCGGAAGCAAACCTGCCCCCCCCTCTTATTAAAAGTAGGACGATTTCCTATGCATTCTTTTTTCTCTTCTTTCCTAATACTTTCCTTTTTTTTTTTTTTTTCGATTCCATCCCTCTCCAATCTCGGCAAAGCGGGGGCCTCCCTTTTCGGACGATCAGAAACCTTTTTTTACCTCTTTTATCTCGGGGCAAGGTGGAGCCTCCCCCTTTTCTTCTTTTTTTTACTCGTCTTTCTTCTCCTCCAAAAATCTTGACGGTTTCATTTTGAGAACAATTGGAACATGAACCTCCCTTCTCCTCCCGTGCTCACCAAAACCTTTTTCTCAATCCCCCCTTTTTTTTACTATTCCCATGACGGCGCAAGATTCTTCAGTTACGCAATTGTGGAGCCCTTCCCTCCCCCCCATGTTTGAAGTGATGTTTTTAGTACCCCCTTCCTGACTGTCTCCCCCCTCTGTCAAGCGCCAAGGTCCCACGACAGGGCGCGACCAATTTTTTACTGAACATCGTCCCCTCTTGGAACATCCTTTTTTTTTGGTCGATCAATTTGGAATTTCAACGAAAAAGCCAGAATTTCCTTCCTCCCCTTGAAGTTGGCTGCAGGCCTCCTTTTTCCCTTTTGCAATGTTTTTTTTCGTCTTTGCCCTGCGGTTGCAAAAACCCCTTTTTTTTTTAAAAGACAAAACTGATCTACCCTTCTTTCCTTCACTCCTTTTCCTGGAAGGCGTTCACACTTTTTTTCCCGAGATGGCCCTTCTCACCCCCTTCCGAGTAACGTGATTTAGAATTTTTTTCTCCTCAGATACTCCGGATTCTACTTTTTCCACTAACGCCATACTTTGAGTTCCTTCTGGATAGGAGGGGGCCTGAAGCGGTGTTCCGAGGTTTCGTTTGTTTTTTTCTTTCTTCTCCCTCTCTGGAAGACCTGGTCCACTTCCCCCCATGGTATTAGGGTTTCTTCTTTCCCTGCACGGAGGTAGTTGAAACGCGTGCTTTTTGATTGGACGATATTTCCCCCTGGATTCGGCAGCAAAGGCCCTTCCCTTTTTGGCCCAACCCAGTCCCTTTCTTTTCTCTGTCTGGTGGAGCCCTCCCCCCCCCAAGTTTCACGGTACGGCCTACTTTTCCCTTCTGTCGCGCCTTTAGGTGCCTGTCGTGCCTTTTTTTTTTTTTCCCTTATCCGAATCTTTCCCCCCCCCCCCGAACGTGGTCGGTGTGGCCCCCTTTTCCAAAAAATCTTTTTTCCCCCTCCTTTCTCGCAGCGATCCTTTTTCTTTCGTCAGCTCTTTCCTTTCCCCATCCATTTGCCAAGAATTCCGGGCCTTTTGGTTGCCGAAGGGCAGATGCCCCTCTCTTTGTGTTTGCTTCGTCTTTCCTCTGTTGAATTAGCTTCCTTTTCCCCCCCGGAATTAGAGTGAATTCTCGGAATGAAAGCCAAAGCCCTTTTTTTCCCCTCTCCTTTCGTCAGGGGCTTTCAAAAATCCCTTTAAAGGCCCCCCTTGCTAGATGGATGGGTCTTTCCCCCGATTTAGATTTCTGTCTTTTCCCCTTCTTCCTTTTTCAATGCTGGAGACTTTCCTTTTTCCGTCCATACTTTTGACTCTGGTGCCTTCCTCCTTTTATTTCTTCGTCGGTATTTGCATACAGGCACTTCTCCCCCGCGCGAAAGAGGACCCCGATAGTGCCCATAGAGATCTCCTTTCTCTATTTTCCCTTTCCGGTGAAACCTTGACCCCCCCCCCCCTCTGTACAGGATAAGCGCAGCCTCCTTCTCGATAAAAGAACCGGTCTCCCCCCCCTCGTAAGGCTCGTCCAGCTAATTTCAGCATTCTCTTTTTTCTTTTTAAACACCAGGCCCCCCCCCTTCCCCCCCGAAAGGGATATGCTGCTTTTTTTTATGGACAGAGAGTTAGTTTTTTTTTCCTTTTTCCCTTTCAACAGGTCTGACAACCCTTCCTGGACCACCCCCCTTCCTTCCCTCTTCTTTTCAGGTAGTAGGACAGCTTCCCTGAGAAAGAAAAGCTGCGTTCCCCTCGGCGTGACATGCGAAAGGCCCGAGCCACCCCCCCTCCCTTTTTAATAATCCCCCCCTTTTTTTTTGTTGAGTTCTTCTTGAATTTCGAATGTCGTCTATCTTCTTCCCTCTTTAACGAAGATTGGATTGATAGACCACCTTGCTTCGGCGGAAGAACGGAACTTCCCTTTGAACCTTTTCCCTGCGGAATGTGCTTTTTTTCTGGTTCTCTCCCAATGGAATGTTTTTCTCCCCCAAAAAAGAAAGAACCTCCGTTGCGGGTGCGCTCTCTTCCCTCTAAGGAATTCTGGAGGTGGAGAAAGGTGCCTTCCGACTCTCGGATTTGCTTGGGAACGAGAATATTAGGGCCGGTCCTCTGGTCGGGTTTTTTTTTTTTCTTTCGCGGTGTGATGGTTTGTCTTCTTTCCTCTAGGGCAGGGAGGACACGATTTTTTTTTTGCTGGGTAGAGAAGTTGGATTTTCCCTTCCGATAGGGCTTTTTTTTCCCGCCGGATGATGCGTTTTTCGGAGCTATCCTTGCTGGAGGTTTCCGAGGGACAGATATTCCTTTTCCTCCCTTCCCCTTATATTGGAGTCTCTTGGCAGTTCTCCCCCCTTAAAAGTCCGGACTTTCTTTCCTATCTTTGGCCACGCCATCCTTCGACAGAGTAAGATCCCCCCCCTTAAGCAGGAGGGTACATCCAATTCTTCCTCGGCCTCTATTGGAACTTCCCCTCCCCCCCCCTGACGAGAGAGCTTCTCAGAGGGCGCCCTTCCCGCAGAGATTTCCTCTCTTTCTTTTTTTTGATTGCTCTGCATACAGAAAGCTACATTCCTCCGCCCACCCCCCCCCCCCTCCCTTTTCGGCCAGGCTGCGTCGGCCCCCCCTTCAACAGGAAAGTTTCCCCTTCTTAAATTAAGATTCGCTACGCTCTCCCCCCCTTCTTTTTGTCCGCGGTCTCGGTTGAACCCCCCCCCCCCGCTTCTTTTTATGTGCAAGAATCTTGACCACCTTTCGGGGTTCCCTTTTTAACACCTTGAGTAATGTCCCCCCCCTTTTTGGTCGAAGACTTTAAGGAACGAGATAAGTGATTCTCCTTCTTTTCCCAGGCGAAAACCCAGTACTACCCTTTAGTGTCAAATTTGTCTTTGGATGAAGATTCTTTTTCCCTTTTTTCTTCTCGTTCGAGTTATTGTCCCGCTTTTGAGTAACTTCTTTTAAACGAAATCCAGTGGACCCTTTAAAGGAATAAACCCCCCCCTCCCCAGGGGTCGGCCCCCCCCTTTCCTGAGTAGATTTTCCGTCATCCACCGGAGACATTCTTGATTAAAATAAAATTTTCCTCTTTTTTTTTTTTTTTATTTTTCAACCGATATACACGTTTCTCTTCTTGCTTTAGTTTTTTACCTTTTTCCTTTTAGTATAGAGGATCCCCCCTCTTCTTCGTATAAGTATACCCCAGCTTATTTTTTTCCTCAATTTTATTCCCCCCCCCCCCGGAAGGCGAAGTGGTGAGCACCTTCCAGGATGAAGTTCGCCTTTCCCCTTTATATTCAGTTTGGGATTCTTTTCTTTCTTAAGGTCGTTTTCCCCCCCCCTGTCAGGGAAAATTAGCCGGTTTTCTCCCTCCAGGGTTCCTTCCTTATTCTGCCGGAGACACCTTCACTTTTCGAGGGTAATCTTCTTTTTGATTTTAGTTTTCCCTTTAGTTTCCCCTCCCCCCCAAAAAGATTGGTCCCTTCTTTCTTTGAACCCCCACCCTCCTTTGGGCTGCCTTGGTTCGCTCCCCTCACAAAACGGGTACGAACACCTTTTTTTTTTGTTTACATTAAGCAAACTCCCCTTTTCTCCCCCCAGAACTTCCCCCCTTTTGTCGTTGCCCTGTCCCCAACAATTGCGAAACCTTCCCTCGTGCGGGCACCCCTTCCAAGACCTTCCTTCCGACCGCGGAATTATTCCTTTTTGAGAAATTGGGAAGTCCCTTTCCTTTTTTTTTTGCTCATGGCCAAAAAATTTTCTTCTGCCTTTTTTTTAAGTAAAGATTTGGATCCCCCCGAACCGTAGTCATTTTCCACCCCCCTCCCTGGTTTAGATCCCCCTCCCTTCCCGATAAGAAAAGTTTGCTTTCCCCCCCCTGCTTGAAAACGCCCTTTCCCCCCCGCGTTGACGAGCTGTCCTTTTTTTCTTCATATATCGCCTCTCCCCTTCCCTTTTTTTGTTTGTTGAGAGAGGTCTTCTGATTCAAATATAGGCCCCCCCTTCCCCCATTTTTTTCCTTTTCCAAAAGAAGGTTGCGCTCATTCTTTTTTCGGCGGCCCTCTGCTTTGATCTCGGCCAGGTGACAGAACAGATTTTCCTGCGAATCCAAAAAAATTCTTTTTTCCCTTGCCTGAGCCAAATTTGGCCCAGACCCTTCTGGGTTTCTTTTTCCCCCTGTCCCCACCAAAACTGGTTCTCACTTTCCTGCCTTTCAAGGAAGGCGTTTTTTTTCCCTTGTGGGGCTGCCGTCTCCTTTTTTCCCCCTCCAATGTTTTTCTTGTTTTTTTTAGGACGACGGCTGCGTTCCTCAGGTAAAGTTTTCCTCCCCCGGTTTTTCCCCCTACCCCTTCCCTTCCCCAAGGCGTCCCTTTCTTGGGATTGCAACCACCCCTTCCTTTACAAAATAGTTTTGTTTTAAAAACTACTCCGGGAAACGTCCCCCCTTCCTCCTAATAGTTGGCCGCCCCTTCTGTTTGATGAAGAATAATTTTCTCTTTCTTCGTGTTGCTAAGAGATTGCCCCTTCTTTTTTTTCCCCATGAAGTTCTTTAAAACGCCCAAAACTTGAATCTCCCCTCACCGCATCCTGAAGGGAGCACCCCTTTTTTTCTGATTGAACAGTGCGAGTTCCCCCTTCTGTATTTGATTTTTTCTTTTCCTCAGAAGAGGGCCGAAAAGTTGTTCTTGTAAAAAGAGACCTTGCCTATTCGGGATAAGCGTTCCTTCCCCTTTTCTTTCCATGGGTTGAGTTCTTTCCCACGGCATTCGGCGCCCCCCATGGAATGAATAGTTGTCCTCTTTCTTCCTGGATACTGCCGTCTCCCGGTTGTTTTTCCCCCTGGGCGTGCGGCGCTCTCCTCAAGAGAACTTGTCTTTTTCCCGGAATCTTCCCCCCCCAGCGATTTTTTTTTTTTTTTTTCCCTGGTGGGGAGACTGGTCCCTTTTTTTTTTACACGGGAGGCGACTTTTCCCTGCGCGGCGTCGGGAAAGGTCTTTTCCCTTTCCACGGCCTTTCTTCCAGCCGCGTGATTAAAACCCGTGCTTTTTGAAAATGAGTGCCCCTCCCCCATCTCTGTCGTTCAAGCCAAATTTCCTCTTTTTCCTGAATTTTCTTCTCCCCCTCTTTCGAATTCATCATTGTGTCCATCTCTTGGAGAGGAATTTTTCCTTCCTCCCCCCCTCCGCTTTCAGTACCTTTTTCGTTTTTTTCTGCGAATTTGACTTCTCCTGGATGAAGGGCATCCTTTTCAAATGGCATAGATGATCTGCCCCATCCCCCCCCCACCCACGCCCGTAGGTCGACTCTAGTAAGGGTTAGGGCCCCCTTCCCGAAGTAAATGGTCCCCCCTCCTTTTCCCTTTTTCTCTGGATTTTTCCCTCTTGGCCGATTTTAGATTCTGGGTCTTTTTCTTTTTTCTAAGTGTCAATGCTGGCGACTTTTTTTTCTCTTGCGTGCTCCAGACGAGAGTTCCTCTCTTGTTCTCTCCTCCTCGAAAGACTTTCCCTCCCCTCTTTTTCGCAAGAGAATAGAGTCTCTTTTCTTTTTCGAAGTATGAGAAGTCAAACTTTTTTTTCCTCAACACAGCGGTAACGGTCCCCTCCCTCTCCCTTTTTTCTTTCCAACACCAGCAACTCTACCTTGAGAAAGGGCCGGCCTTCCTCCCCTTCCTCAGGTAGCGGAAGTACTCCCTCCACCTCAGCTCTTTCTTTCTGTCCGTGGGAGGAGAGCAGCGCCCCCTTCTTTTTTGGAGGAGATTTCTTTTTCTTTTTTCGTCACACCATACCTCCACACCCCGCGTGTTCTTTCTTGGCAGGTCCGTAGGACGCTTCCTTTCCCGCCAAGCTGCGTTTTTCCCCCCTTTTCCCCTTCTTACGACATGCGACCTCAACATGACATCTTTCTTTTTTGTTGTTGAGATTCCTCCGTCTCCTTTCCGTGAATGTAGTTTAGTAGTAGGGACACTCTCCAAGGGGCTTCTCTACAACTCCTCTAAGCATCGAACCCTTTTTCGGGTCCTTTCGATTCTACGTTTTTGTTTCAGGATTGTTCCGAACTGGTTTTCCCTCCTCGACAAAACGCCCCCCTTCCACCGCGGAGGCTTCTCTTCTCCCTTTTTTCTTTCCAGCGGGCCTCGTGATTAATGAGGTTTTGAGTTGAAGGGCCTTTCCTCCTCTTTTTTTTCCGAGACTGCTTGATGCTTTCCTCTTCCCTTTTTCTGGAAGGGAATTTCCTGTGGGAAGTTTGGTTTGGTTTTCATCTTATGTCAACTTTTTGACCCCGACGGTTGTGTTTCTAAGCCAGTTGATAGAGGTTTCACTTTTTGTTCTGTTTTTTCTCCTTCCTTTTCTTTTCTCTTCTTAGGAGTATATGGATTTCTTTTCGCGGCGTCTCGATAGTGCTGTTATTCCCCCCCCCCTGGACTCTCCCTGATCTTGCAGACGAAAGGCTGGAAGTTCCCTATGGCGAGAGGGAAGTAGCCATCCCTCCCAGACGTGAGGAATATATTTTGTCCCTGCCACTCCCCACACCTCTTTGCCCGCTTACCCTCCCCCTGCATCATTCGAGCAGGAGTTTCCCCCTCCCCCTATTGAAAACCCCCCCCTTTTTTTCTTTACTAGATCTTTCTTTTCTTTTTTTGAGGCACCCGGGGAGTGGGGATGACATCCTTCCTCTTGAAAGGGATATTTTGCATCCAGAGCTGTAAATCGTCAAGACCTCCTCCCCATCATCTTCCCCCCCCTCCTGCAGGGTTAGAAAAAACAAGCCTTTCCTTAAAGGTCTGGCACCTCTTCCGCTAGAGGTGAAGAATCTCGCGCTGCTTCGTTGTTTTTTCCCCCCCCTCCCCCTCTATTTTTGTAAATACGAAGACCACACCCTTTTTTACCCAAGTAGGGTGAAACACCCCTGAGAATGGAAATTTTTTCCCTTTTAAAAGGACTCCTTTCTTTATCCGTATTCCTTTTTTTTTTCCCTTTCCCCACTTGAATACTGGACCATCCCCCCAGGAAGAAAAGGCTTCCTTTTGGATAAAGATTTCTTGTTTCCGATAGTGGAAGCCATTTGTAGAGTAGGATATTCCCCCCCTACGCCGTTCAACGGGGGACCTCCTTTCCTGAAGTACGTTTCCCCCCCCCTCCCATCTACAACTATTAAGTTGGCAGGTTTTTTCCCCAGAGAGGCCCTTCTAACCATGATCACTCCCCCCTTTATTAAGTAACCCTTCCCCCTTTCCATAAGGATTGTTTTTGTCCTCCGTTATCCACCCTTCAGTTAATAGAGGAGCAACTTTTTCCGTTTAAGGTATAAGATGATTTTTCCCTGCACTTTTCCCTTCAGACGTTCCACCTCGGGGCCTTTTTGGTGGCAGACGGGCAGTTTTTTTTAGGAGTAGATAAGTTTGGATTTTTCCCTCTTTCTGTCCGGGTTTGGCAACCGCAGGCATCGTCCGACAAGCCCTCCCCCCCCCTTCGTTCGATAACGAATTTCCCCCTTCCCCCAATGACAATGGGAGCTTTTCCCTTTTTTCTTTGATCTGGATTTTAGTTCCCTCTCCATTCCCTGATACTCACCCCCCCCCCCCCCCTCTTTGGTTTAAAGATGTTGTGGGGACCCGAATGTGCAATCCCCACTTCCCTTTCTGTCGGTCCTGTTCGTGGAAAAAACGTTCGCTTGAAACTCTCTTTTCCCCGTCGTTCTAAAAAACCTCACTCCCCCCCTTTCCCGCCTGATTCCCCCCACCAATGAGGACGGAATTTTTTCGCAGCGGTCTGGAACCTTTCCCCCTTTCCTTGAGAACCAAGTTTTTTTTCTCGTGTAAGGCCTTCTCTGCTTTTTTTTTTTTTTTCCAAAATTGGGCTCGCCTTCCCCCTCCTCCTGACGTCAAGATCTTTTGCTTTTCCTTGTCTTTTCGTTCCTTCCTTGTAACAAACCTCAGATCACCAAATTTTTTTCTTCCAACGTTGCGTTGAGGCTTTCCCTTCCCCCCCCCCCCTTTGAATGTGTACCATTTTATCAAAGTCGGGCCGTCCTGATCGGAGATG
>Ga0179591_1382961_pt1 | contig 12261 bp, 16 predicted proteins | sample CZOMad2_1_08_16f_FD_182891 | JGI IMG/M metagenome (GOLD analysis project Ga0179591, IMG submission 182891) | Vadose zone soil fungal communities from Angelo Coast Range Reserve, California, USA - CZOMad2_1_08_16fungal (PacBio error correction) | ecosystem: Environmental > Terrestrial > Soil >... | reverse complement strand
AGGTAGCTTCTATGTTGGGTCCTATTGTTTTCCAATGCGCTGTTTCCTCAACAGGTGAGCCGGGCAGACCTCCCTCGTGTGACTCTTTGACACATCCGTGTTTCTGCAAGATAGACCGCATAGCCGAATTTTCAGTTTTTCACTCCTCCCGTGCTTCGACTTGACGTCCCCTCCCTCTCTTTCGAGATACAGTCCCTTCGACTTGTAGGTAGAAGTGGCAACTAATTTGTGAAGCGCCCTCATCCGATTTGGGTAGTTGTAATACGCTCACCTTCGAAATGCTTCCAGTCCGCCCCTGCCGCATTTATGCCGCTTATAGGTCCCTTTCTACCGCTTCCTTCCCCCCCCTCTTTCCTCTCTGAAAGTGGACAGCATCTTAAGATTCCACAATTTATCTACGTTGGCAGCGCTTGCAAAGGAATATATACATGAGGTGGACGCGAACGTGATTTCTCTCCCAGGCTCCTTCCTGCGCTCTTATACGGTGTAGAGTCGATCACACTCGGTCACTTATAAGGTCTAGAAATCCGAGCAGCATCCCTCGATTCCCTTCGGACCCTCCCTCGGGAGACAGACTCGCAGATAGGATCGCCTTTAAGTTTTACTTCCTTCCCTCCGGGCTTTCCAGAGTGTCGAGATTTTTCACGATATTAAGTTTCCGTCCCCCCCCCCCAATTTCCCCCTTTACTTTTCTCCCCATGGTCCTGAACACGACTCGTTAATCGTAGGGTGCCTTGAAAAGTGTTTGAAATATTCTTTCAGGAGGAAATTTATTTCTTTGAACCCGCCCGCAAGTTTTCCGTGCTTCCCTTTCTTTTCTGTTACCCTCCCCTTGACCGGACGAGACTGAAGCCTATTGGTTCTATTCTTACCGTTTCTTACTCTCAGCTTACCGTATGACATCAACCGCTCTCGAAGATATCGCAAATTCTGTAGGTCTCTCTTCTTCCCCAACTCCCCTTCCCTAGGCACTTTTTGCTCGTTTCCTGTTCGGAATCTTCCCCCAGCCGCAGAGTAAATAAAGCAAGTTAAGGGAGTTGACAGAATTGGGTCATTTCCTCCCCCCCCCCTCCCCCCCGGTTTGATAAACGAGAATGTAACTTCCCCGCGTTGTCCTGTTTTTTCCCCTTCGGTGATATGTACGAATGTTAGATTTATGTACAAAACGGATGTACTCCTTTTCCTTTTTTCCCCTTTCTTTTCCCTTTTTTCGCAAAACCCCAGGTTATGACGAAGTGGGACCTTATCGTTTACAATTTTCTTATAAAGTTGCGGAATTAAGCCCTTTTTCCTTTCTTTTCCCCAGGTCGCTCCTCTATTAGGGATGTTCCCGCCCTGGAACCTCTCGCCCGCATAGTCCTTTAGAATGTATGCATCTTCTCTTTCCCCTCACGACCGTGTTTCGAGAAAAACCCAATTCTCCCTGAGGTTTTCAACTTCCTCGCTCCCATCATTTTTCTCTTTCTTTCTGTCTGCACTTCCAGCGGGCGATCCTCTAAAGGAAAAAGTCTGTTGGAAATCCTGACCCCCTTCCTCAGCCCGCGACAGCGGATATGCGCTGCAATTTGAACAGATCTTTTACAACTTGTCTCATCGGGTAATTGGCTTCCCCACAATTCCCCCAAAATCCTTCCCTGGACCGATTAATCCGCGGAAGGCAGGCCCCCTATCTTCCATCCCACTTTTCAACGCTTCGCGAATGGCTGAAACTTCCTTTACACTACTTTGGCGATGGAGGCTGACCCTCCTCCCCTTTTCACACTCCTCCTGAGTTGATGGGCCGGAGCACAAGCTTGCTCCTTATGCTGACTCCATTCGTCCCCTGCAGGTTAATGTTTTATTTTCCTAGAGAAACTCAGTCCATTTGTTCTCTCTTTCACTTCGAGTACCCCCGTTTTTCTTACCTCCCCAGTTGAGTGAGATACAAGAGCAACGATGGCTAGACATCCTCGTTCCAATGAGCCACCGTCCCCGGACGCAGGAGTTTTCAAACTAGGGTTCTTAAAGTCGAATGTCCCTCTTACTTCTATTTCAGCAAACTTTTTCGCCAACGTTATGTACCAAGGCCGATAATAGGCGGTTCCATTCCTTCCAACCTTCCTAAATTGTGCCTGCCACAAGATAGCACTCCCTCAAACTGGAAGACATGGGCAGCCCCCCACCTCACCCTTGATCGAATCCCTTTTCTGTCTTGGTGGGTATCAAGATCTAGCATCGACTTCACTTCAGAGAGGTATCGTGAACTTTACCTGCTATTGCCTGGAGCTTTTGTGTAGGAAGTTATCCACCGAGAGTGCCTGCTAGCTGGAGCACTCTTTTTTCTTTAAGTGTCGTCTGTCTTGACTGATCGCCAACAGCTTATTCCCTTTCATGCCTGGTTCACCCCTTGGCTTTTCAAAATCAACGCTTTCCCATAGAACTCCTTCCGGCGACCCTTTTCCTCCGCTCCTGCCTGCGATCCCAAAGCTCCGGAGACTGAGACCGCTTCTGAGTCAGGGCCCCCTCCCCCTTTTTATCCCCGACATCGTTGACTTTGCCGGTCACGATAGCCTTCACCTCTACCTTATTACGTTGGTGAACTCTCTCCTAAACAGACTTCAAATTGAGACACCGGCAGAAGTAACCCCCTTCCCCCTTTCCGAGTGTTTCTTTCTTTTTTTCCTCTGCTAGTCAAGTCACTCCCGATCCTTTCCGGCTTCCCATCCCGTGGTGCGCAAAACCATATGACCCTCCCTAGTTTGACGAAAGCGACTCTAGCTCACTGTCCAACGCTGAAGCTGCCAGCTCCTGTGTCCTGCGGGCTCTCTTAACCTTTGGGAAGAAAGACCTTACTGAGCGCGTTTTCTAAACCAATTTCGAGCCTTTTTTCCGACCGCCTTCCGGCATCTCTCATTCGTGAAAAGGAAACTTAAATTGAAATATTGTCTAGCCCGTTCCAGACGATCCCCATTCCGAAGATCCATTCCTTGGTTCAGTCATATTCCGGAAATGAAAAATCTTCTTTTTTTTTTTTTCTCTTTCTCTCCCTTTTTTTTTTTTTTTTTTCTGTTTTTTTTTTATCACCAAAAATAAGGGTCTTCCCTTTTACTCTTTGCCGTCTCTGATTCTCCTCGAGTGGCCACATTGAACTATCCAGAATCCCACAGCACGCTTTTTTAGTATAGAGTTAGGTATAGGCTTCAGGTTGGCTCCCTCTACTTACTCCCCCCCCTTCGTGTTGTTGAGACCCCATAACTTTCCTCCCCAGATCTTTAACCCTTCCTTAGTGGTCTTCTATATGATTCTCTGTCGTAATGCAGGCTTAGAGCCAATTCCACCCTGCTTACACCCTATGAATACCCTAGATGCTGTTCGCATTTTTTCCCGTTGCTTACAACCGACTTCGCTCTGCCCGGATGATGGATAGGAGTAAGAGAAGGCGCCAAGTTCATGTACTGACCTTTTTTTCTCCCATTAGACTGTTTTTCCGCTATCTTAAGAAAGCCCATTTGGCTACTACTTTTCACATTTTTAGACGCCGACAGAAGGGTGAAGAAGTAGGATTCCCCCCCCCTTTTTTCCGACTCTCCCGAATCCTTCTCTATGTAAAATACTCATAGTTCTTCCTTCTCTGTTTTTCCCTTTTCCAATGATGCCCACAGAGTGAATCGGGTCTTACTCCCCGTCTCTCCCACACCCCTCTTCGGAGGGACTGCGACAACATCTCCCCGATCGTCCCAGCCCCTTCTTTCTCGAAAGTCTGCTTTCTGTAGAGAGCGCCTCTGTTATGCGAGCGTTTTTCCCTCCACATCAGTTTAGATTCAGTCTTTTACAACGGTCTGGCGCCAATATAGACCAGCCTTCCCCCTCTGGGGCACGTTCATCAAAACCAGCATAACAAATGTCAGCTCAGTAATCTCTTTTCTTCTCTCGCATCCCGTCCCTCAAGTGTAGTTCGACCGCGTTTAAGGAATTTGTCGACCTTTTTGTGACAACCCAAGCTCTAAACCTCTCTTTTTTGAAGAGAATGTTGGACTTATGTCCTCTTCCCCTCCTTCCTCTTTTGATTTTATTGAAAAGTCTGGCGATCGCCCCCAGTTAATGCCCTCCTTCGGTGCTGATTCCAATGCTACATTTTTACCCGCGCAATAAGTCTCATCCCTTTACTTGTTGTTCTCTTCAGTAGGAAAAAAGTTTGCTTTCTTACCCACCTCCCCCACAGCTTGAAGCCTCTTCGATCGGTCGTACCTTTATGTGAACGACTTCTTCCAGTTCTTCTGCTCCTTCTTGATTAAGTAATCTTGCGGCACACGACCTCAATGTGGTACTTCACCCACGACGAGTTACAGAAAGTCGTCCCCTTTTGGCGTTCTTTGACCCTTGTTGATTAGTGCATATCTCAAGTACCAATTCGAACTCTCTCAAGTTTGTCCATTTCGTCAATTAAAAATTGCGAGAAGAAGGCTAGGTGTCCGTATCCCACGTCCTTTTTACTTTTTCTAATCGAGCAAAAACCTGAGATCCCCCCGCCTCCGGCCTTTGACCTATCTCCCCCTTCCGGTAGTGGGCGTGTCTACCGAGCCTGCACTTCGTCGCCCTCGTAGCCTTTTCTCCGATTTCCCCCCCTCCCTCTTCCATTCCAACATCATGTAAGGCTTTTCAGAATGGAGGCAGCTCCCCCTCCACCGTATGCTTAAGCGCTTAAGCGAGCTTTCTGAGGGACGGTGTCCCCCCCTTTCTCTTTCCCCCTTTCTGCGCCCTATCGGTCCTGGAATCCCATTGCCCCTTTATTTTCTCTCCACTGCTGATATTAGAACGTGGGTGTACCCTACGTTCAATTCAGGCGCCATATCCGTACCCTTTTCTCTTCCTTACCCTCCGGGTTCTTCTCCTATCGATGGAATTTGTCTTCAGCGTGGATGAGCCCCGGCTTCCGCTCCCTATTTTATCTCAGTTAGTAATTTTTTTCATTAGAATGTGTATAATCTCGTCTCTCATCGTGTTTGGTGCTCTCTCACCCCACTTCCCCCCTACGGCCTCCCATTTAGACGCATTGAGTTGAAGCTTAACGGCTGGCTCTTAAGGACCACACCATTTCCCTGGGAAACCCTTCAGCCGAGACATGAGGATATGCGCCCGAACTTGAACCAGAGCCGGTGACCACTTCTTTTTCCCAACTTGTCCTCTTTTCACAAAAAAAGCATTGAAACGCATTGGGGGCGGATCCCCCGGCCATTAATCTCATATTTACCCAAAAATGTTCCTTCACGAGCGGAGAAGGACGGTTTCTTCAACTACCTTGGCTGCATGTTCCTTTTGAGCATTAAAAGAACTCTGTGGTATGTCCTTTTTCTTTGAGCCTCCTGAGTTCCTACCTGCACCACGGTAATGTGAAACGCCCCCTCCCTTACTTCGGGCCTGCCTCCCAATGCGAGGGACTTTTGTGTCAACGGGTTCTTCATTGCCACCTCAAGCGTCTTTATCCAACCCGCCCCCAGCATTAGTCAGCGCCAATTAAGGAGAAAAACCTTTTTTTCCATGATACCCCCCTTTCTCTTGGGTATGTTCCTAGGAATAGTTCCCAACAAACTTTACTTTCTTAACAAGTCCCTTAGTAGTGTCGAAATCCATAAACATTCCTTCTTCCCGTGTCCCTTTCCCCCCGGATGCCTCGGACATAATCGACGACACGCTTAATTCCATCGTTACCAGTACGCCAGCACCGATACTCTACTAACTCTACTGGTTTCTTTTTGTCTCCTCCCCTTTCCGTGGGGAATCCCGCATGATTCGCGTTCTGCGACCTTGATACTGGTTTGTGTGTCTGTTGAAGTACTTCTACTTGAGAACTTCTTCCTTCTCATGGGTTGGATCGAATCCCAGGTCCGAAAACCCTGTTGTCTTTTTCCCAACATTTGCATCATCCTTGGTGAAGAAGCTGGAGGTGTACCCCTTTTCCATCCCTGCCTCTCCTCCCGCATAGACCCTTCTTCACGTGACACTATCGCTCATGCATCGCATCACCATCGACGGATGAATAGTCCTTCTGGTGTAGCTTTTGCTTCTTACTCCCCCTTGTAGAGAACAGTTCCGTGATTGAGCCGACCATGAGGAGTTGCCCTTTCCCTCTCCCTGCCAATTACTCGACCTGTTGCGGTGGAGGAACGCGCTCTAAAAACTGTAAGTGCCCTCCCCCTCGCAGATTTCCCTTAACCCCCCCCGGACCATGCTCCGTCGTTTTGCTGGATTTGTGACTATCTCGTTGTCAAGCAATTCCGTAAGTCTTAGCTCCTTCCCTTTCCCCGGCACCATTGGGTCTCCAACAAATTTACCTCTAGACCCAACCCTCCTTAACGCGACATCCCTGCGGACGGATCCGCTTTGAAAGCGCAGTCGCTTTCAAACCTTTTGTTCGAGCGTAATTTCCCATCTTCCCGCTTCCCAAACAGTGAAAGCTGTTGTTCCCTTCGTTGCCAACTGCCTTGCAAGACTTACACTTAATGGTTCCCCAGTTTTCCATAACGTAATTTCTGAGCCCCTTCGCTTACGGACACTTCAAACTGAAGAGAGCCAACTTCTTTTTGTCCTACCCCTGTTTGAAATGGAAACCGCCTCCAAAACCAATCTCTTCAGTTCTATATATCCCAGACTCTTGAGGAGATACGCCTCCTCACTCCCCGGAAAGATAGACCCCCAGAACGTCAGTTAGGGCAATCGCTTTCGTATGCCTTCTGCCGTGAATGCTGAACTCTCTTCTAATAACGTTTTTGTTTTGACGCTGAAGATAATACATAACGTCTCTGCCCCCCTCTCCTCAGGATGAGCCCCGAATGTCAATTAGTGTGTTCTGGATGCATAGTTGGGCAGCGAGAGCCCAATCCAACTTCAATACCCTAATAACTTGCTGCATCTATCTTCTTTTGCGCATTGTTGCCCTTCCCTTGAGGACACCTCCCCCTTCTGAATGTCCCCTGGAAGCAGTCCCAGATTTTCCTTACCCCCTCACCTGTTTTTCGCCAAATTCTGAAGAGCTGCAGCCTTTTGCCACCCCCCCACCTTCGTCCTTCTAAAGGCGACATCACCATTTTAGACACGCGTCACCCGTGCCCCCTTTTAGTACAACTCCCAGAGTAGCAGCTCTGCTATTTTCCCTGCTCAGATATAAGTAGGGGAATTCTCTTTCTTTTTATTCAGATGAGTAATGTTTTGTACTCCAGGACGTGAATCCTTTCCCACTCCTCGCTCCCCACGGATCGTAGTGATGATTGACCACTATCCCCCTTCTTTCTCGATACGAAGTCGCAGTGCCTTGTTCTCGGTAGAAATTTTTTGATTTTTTTTCTCATGATGAGAGCTTTCCCCCCCCCCTCCAACCCGACTGAGAGTCCCAGTTGAGTGCCTAGCTGGTGGAAGCCTTGGTGCCTAAGACCAGATATTGCTTCTCTTGGCCACAGACCCTAATACACCCCTAGAAATTCGCTCCAGGCATTCCTCTCTTCTTATTTTCAGCATTGAAATGACGGCTATTTGAGCTATGTTCCCCCCTTTTACGCGCTGAATTCCCTCTCTGAGAGATAATGGTGAAACGCCTAGCCCACCATTTCTTCCCCTGAAATGGTGAGCTCTGAGCCAAAAGTCATTATTTAGTTATCGGGTTTTTTTTTTTTAATTTTTTGTGTTTCTCTTTCCTTTGCCCTCGTGAGAGCCCGCCCATTCCGCCTGTTTTTCATTCTTTTTTCTCTCCTTTACCACCCCTGCTCCACACCCGTTTCATTTAGAAGTGGGCATAGAGAGAGGCTTCCTTTTTCCTGCCCTCTCCCCTGGTAGAAACACCCTAATGCGAGTTACACCAGATTGAAGAAGCGATGATTCCCCGTGCTTTCAATTTTAATTCAGACGCTTACAGTGTTTCGTCTTTCCTCTTGTCGATCAGCCCATAAATACTGTCTTCCTTTCCCCCCAAGACGACCATATTCTAGATAACGACACCCACCCCCACACACACATACCCCCCCCCCCCCCCCCCCCCCCAAAACCGGAGCACTAAAAGTGTTGTCCGCATATTATAATTGACCCAATTTCGACCCTGATAAAGTTTTCTCTTGAGCAGTCTGTTTTCTAATTAAATTCATCCCCCCCGCTTCATTCCAATGTCATAGCCAATAATTTCCCCGCTTACTCGCTCTCCTTTTGACGACGAGAATAGACCAGAAAATTCTTTATTGACTACTGCCTGTTTTCTTCACCCCCCCCCTCCCCCCTCTTACGTCCCCTTTCCTTCGTATGATCGGCTTTCCGTCCCGTTCCCCCCCCGAAATTACCTTTGTGTTTAACCAGAATTGGAGTCAGTCCCTTCCCTTTCCCTCCCCCCCAGTCTTCCCCCAACGTTTAAACTTCGTTTGAGCTCCATGTGCCACTTGTTCTTTCTCCCAAATTGTTCTCCCTGTGAAACACAAGGATGTAACCCCTTCCTCCATTTCCTTTTTCTTGACCCTTTTTTCCCCCCCCTGACCCATTAGACTTGGGCCATAGCTTCAATGCTTATGGCACTCTTCCCCCCTCCCATGTTCCTCTTCCTTTCAAAGGGTGACTGGAAACCGCTGAATTGTTTTCTCCCCGACCTTTTTGCCTTCGTGACAAGTATCTCAGTAGTCCTTTTACGTGAGATTGTGTATTGCATCTTCTTTAAATTTGTTGTCTTTTCCCTATGACCCCCCTTCTTTCCCATTTCGGCCTCCCCCCTGATCAAAGCATGTAGGGCTTCACAGAAGGGCTCGCCCCCGGACAACCCACTCCCTCTTCCATGGTAAAGTGTCCCTTCGTCCTTCCCGCTTCTGGAGTGAATGCAATTGAACTCTATTGGTTCCCCCCCCCTTTCGTCATAATTTCACTGTGCTAAACCCCAAAATTCCCAAAAGACACTTGACCACGTCGGTTTGGCGACTATCCTTTCTCCCGTTAATACCTGAATGTACAAAAATGTTAACATCGTCAACTCTTCGAAGTGAACGTTTTGTTTCTTTTTTCCACCACTTCCCCTTCTTTTTGCTGTTTAAAATCATACGTCCCCCCCATTCCTGCGCCGGCTCTGACTCCTTTCCTAAGTTGTAAGTCTCTCTCTCCCCCTACCTTCCACCTTCAAATGGACGTTTGGGTACAACTTTTTTTTACGCCTAGTCCCCCCCGGTACTGACTTTCTGTCTAGGAACATATCCGGCCTTCGTAGTAGAAGTTTAATGGCACCCCCCCCTCCCTCCCGTCGTCCAGTCTGACCTTTTTTGTATAAGTAGTTACCACTAATTCCCCCCCCTTTTTCACACCCCTTCCCTTTATAAAGGGATCTAGTAGTTCGTAAGGACCCCCTTTCCTTTCTTGCACCTCGCGGAGAACCTCGCAGTGCACCCCCCTCGGACCTCCATTTTCCTGTAAGACTCTCCTAGATATATCCGGTATTTCATTGGTGTATTGGTGTTTTTTTCTCAATCCCTCCCTTTTTGTCCCCCTCTTCCATGCAAAATGACTAGCGGAGGTCGTAGCCAGACCCACTTGCTTTCCCTCTTTTGCGCGTCAGTGAAGTCTCAATCTAACACCGGCTGATCTCACTTTTCTTCAGGGTTAGAAATAGAGCACCCAACCCTCATTTCTTTGCCGAGCTACGCAACAGTTATCTGAAGAATAATTTAAACTTAAGTATGGCTGTTTTCCCCCCCACTCCCCCCCTCTTCCTCATTAGGCATCTGTTTGACCTTTTCAGCTGACTCCTCTTATCCCCAGAGCATGAGAGTCTTTTTCTGTTTTGCGGGGTTAATGAACCAGTGAGATCACCCGCCCTTCTTCTGACGGTTCCCCCAATCTTGAGTTTGATAAATAAACGTTTCTATACTCCTCCCCCCTTCTCCTCACTTTTTGCAGATGGAGTAATCACTTGCCCCCCCCCCCCTCTCCCTAGCATATCGCAAAAGAATCTTGCTGAGGTCGTTTTCCCCCCTCTCGGCTCCGACTTATATCTTCCCCCCCCGCACTCTGTCATGCTCCTTCTTCCTCCTTTTTTGTGCCGAAACGGACACAATTTCCCACCTCCTCCCTCTCCCCCCTTTTTCCTCAAGTGTGAAGCTTAAGCTGGAATCTTCTTCTTTCGCTTCACCAGGTGACGACCTACGTCAGGTCACGCTAGCAGAAACCCCATTTTTTCGTAGCCTTTCCGTTTTTCTGGATTTTTGACCTGGGGCAAGCTGCTCTCTTTTCGCCCACTGTCCAAGGTACTCCATTTCTTGGGATAGTCCCCCTTTCGATATCCAAACATTAAGAAGAGCGAGTGGTTAGCACACGCTGCCTAAATCCCCCCTTTACTCCCAAACCTTCCAGGGATTTTATTTGGCGAGACTCGCATTTCCCCCGAATCCTGCAACTCCCCCCCCCGAAAGACTTTGGTCTATCGCGGGTTTAAGAATTAACACTTATTATGTATCTTCCCCTCCCCTTTTTCCCCTTTTTTTATTCGAGATACTCCGTCTTTATTTCTCGATTGAGACAATCTATTCTTTTTATATTCTATTGAGGAATGAGCAGCGGACAGTCTCCTTCCCCCAGTACCTAACCTATCCTTAAGCTTTTTGCAAACTCCGGTAGTCCGTTGAGTATTTCCACCCTGCTTTCTCAGTGAATGGGCGCCGCAAGTACCAGATTTTTTTCCCCCAATATTGTCCTTTCCCACTCCTCATTCCATCTGTTCCCCTCAATTTTTTTCCAATCACGAGTGACGAACTCCACTAACCTCCACCTTTTTCCCCCGCGATCAGTCTGGTTTTGGTCCCAAGCGCGTTTGTCTCCACCCCTTTACATCTCGCCTCTTCCCCAATTCTGAGCTTTAAATTAAGTCTTATCATTTCGCGACTTTCCCCTTATCTGTTGGGCTATAGGAGGCGTTTTCCCCCTTTTTTGGAGAACACAGGTATTCGCATGCCGGGTCAACGCCGGCGCCGCCCGAAGCTGCTTTCCTTTATAACTTTAGTATCACCCAGCATCGCACGCAACAAGCTCGCACGCTTTCCTTGTTACCCCTCTTTTTCTTTTTCTTTCTTTTCCCGTGAGTTTGCATCTGAACGATTTCTCGCATCCACTTTGCTTTCGTCTTATTGCCTCCCCGTGACCACGGCTGCCCTCAAAGTATGGTTCTCCCCCCCTTTTTGCCTTTCGCCACCGTACACCCTAGAACCCTCTGCTTCTTCCTTCCTCCGCGTCTGCCCCTGAGGAATAGAATTGATGAAGCGTATTCCCCTTTTTTTGATTTTCCCCCCTTGTACGATAACCCTGACAGCAGATTCGATCTCCCCCCTTCATCGGGTAATTTGCTTGACGATATTCCACGTCGAATGTTTCTCCCTTTTCTTCCCTGATCGGTTTCTCTTTCAATTACCCCGCTTAACCCCCTTTTCTTCCCCCCCTGGGTCCCCTCCCTGATTAGATTCCGGAAAAAAGTAATCTCTCTTTCTCCCCCCCCTCCCCCACCCCCCGCTCCTTCCTTCCTGGAGTAGTCCGAGTTTTTTGTACCTCCCCCTGCCCTCTCACGATTTTCTAATCTTCATCCTCCCCCTTATACATGAAGTGTCCGCCCCCTCGTACTACTCCTTTTTCCTTGAGCGACACGTGTCCTTTTCCTTTTACCCTCGTACCTCTTGACCAATCTAAAAACAATCTTATGTATTTCGTGTTTATCTTCCAACCTTTCCCCTCCCCCCCCTTTGCCTCCTTTTTCATTCTAGACAACCGTACTCGGAGACTCTCGTTTTTCACCCCCCTTCCCTCTTCCCTAACGAAGCCCGTCCATTGAATACAACCGTTTTACCTTTTCTATCTTCTTTCCCACATCCCTCTGTTCCCTTCATTGTAGAATTTCAGAAGGTTAGAAGAGATTTTCCTTCCCCCCCTCTTTTAAGCTTAACCTCATTGGAGGAAGGCAGCATTAAATACGCCCCCCCTGGATTCTTTCCCCCACGCAGCTCAACCCTTTCACGCGAGTGCCCCCCTGGTTTTTGTTCAACCCTCTGTCTCTTCCTCCCTTAATAGCCGTCTCTCGATGACTTACCTTTTAAGTTATTTTCCTTTTTTTGACTTTTTTGTTCCACATGATCTTTGACGATTTTTTGCCGGCTTTCAATTGCCTCTCCTCATGAGCATTTCCCCATTAAGATCCCCTTTTCTGGCTTCCCCCCTTCGTTTTTCCCTTTTAGGGCGCTCTGGAAGCTCCCGTTCTACATTCTTATCAGTTTTCCTTTAGAAGTA
>Ga0179591_1289120_pt1 | contig 12261 bp, 11 predicted proteins | sample CZOMad2_1_08_16f_FD_182891 | JGI IMG/M metagenome (GOLD analysis project Ga0179591, IMG submission 182891) | Vadose zone soil fungal communities from Angelo Coast Range Reserve, California, USA - CZOMad2_1_08_16fungal (PacBio error correction) | ecosystem: Environmental > Terrestrial > Soil >... | reverse complement strand
GTACTTTTTGATCCATGTGGGATTATTAACAGTTTCCTAACATTAGCAATGGAAGGCATGGAACAACACCCCACCTAAAAATAAGACAACAACGCATTCATCACCTTTTTTTCCCCCTAGCCCAGCGAGTTGGTTAGGCTTTTTTGCCGATGCGGCCTGGCCTAGACGGTATTCGCTTTGAGCCGTCAACTGTAAGAAGCAGCCATTCTTATCCCCCCGCAGGGTTTCTTTTCTTTTTCAGCACGCGCTGCCTTTCCCTAATACTTGGAAAGCGTCTGCCCCCTCCCGGCCTCCTAGTCGGCTGCCCCACTTAGTTGGCCTCGCACCCATTACTCGGTCTTTTTCGTCCTGAGGCTAGGGTAGAGCCACAGCTCCACCACCCCCCTTTATTCCCCGCAGGATCAGGTCCGGCCGGCTTTTGTCGTACATTACCTCGGTTTGTTGCCCCCCTCCCACCCCGCACTGTTCTTCTCCTTCTCATCGAAGTCAGGCATTCGGTCTTGCTTCGCGCATGGATTGTAGGACACAGGCCAATTTTCGTCATTTTCCCTCCTCCGAAATGCACTGCTACCCCCTGGCTTAGCTGAGCGTTCCCTTTTAGGCACGTGCAGTAGCGGACGTGAAGCTAGCCACATCGGCCAATAGTGACCTTCATCCCGAAGGCCCCCTTGCCGTCCTTGTCCCTCAAGTACGGTGAACTGTTTGTTTCGGAATGGAAGCACCCCATCCTTCATTCATTCGCCTTAGACCGCCCTCCTTTATTCGAGACCCCCCCCCCCCCTGTCCCAGGGACGGCTTTTTTTTCCAGGCGGCTATCCGCAACGTTTTTACCGTCTCCCTTCCTCTACGCGCGGGAGGTGCGTCCCAGTCGCCCTCTGGCATAGGTCAGGCCGGCGGGTTTAGACCGCCGTCCTTTTCGCTTTTGTCACCATATTTTCTTCTTCTGCCTCCAGTGAGCCTGACATCTCTTTTATCGTTCCCTATTTTGCAGCGATCTAAGGACACGGCCTTAGGTCTCCTTCCTTTGGGGTGGAAACCTTCTCTATGCCCTCCTGAAAGATACTTTTTGGCGCTACTCTCGGCCCCTTTATTGATTCCTTTTTCTCCGCACCTTGCGCCAGAACTCGTACGCCCATTGTAGATCTTCCATCCGGCAATGGGGAGATGGACTTGCCACCCCCTGGAGTTCCTAAACTCGGGCCCGACCCCGTCTTCCGAGAGGACACTGAGTCTTTTTTCCCTTGTGCGCGCCCCGGAAAACTTAGTTTCTTGTATGCAGATGTTTCGCCGTGGCGACGATCCCGGACGATAAGGTCCGATGCCGACCTTTTCTTAGCTGATCTTCCCGTCTGGTAAGGTCTTCGCCGACGGCGTTTTGGAACGATGTTGATTCCGTGGAGAGCGTATCTTTCCAGCGTCTCTGCCCGTCCCCCATCAGCGCCAGGGGACCCCCCTCCCCTCTCACGAAGAGTTAGTTGTGTCCAGCACGCCGTCCCTTCACTTTTTCTTTCGAGTGAGAGACGTGACTGGAGTCGTCGACCCTCTTGCAAGCCACCGGGCAATTTGCGTGACCGCCCAATGCATGTTCGTGGACTCGTCAAGGCCTGGCGCTTTTTCCTTTTGCTGGACATCTCTACTGCAGTTGCACGGCAAATCGTGTTACGGTCTTTCCCCAAATTTACGTTTCAGATTGACTCTCCCTCCCCTAGCCGCCATACGGTTCACGAGGATTTCCTTCATGCATTCAAGGTTCCGCCGCCATGCATAGGATCGAGTGTACTTTTTAGACCCCGTTGTTCCCATCTGGCCAATCGCCCCCTTCCACAGGATCCTCGGGGATCAACACCTGCTTCACTTTGCGAACGACGGACCTACCGATCCCGTCCCCTCACTGGTCGGAGTTTAACTTTTCTCATTTTGTCCTTCCCTTCGACTCACGGTTAATTCCCAGATCGGCGCCTCCTTGATGTCGAGTCCCTCCTGCCTTTCTTGTCACCCGCCCCTCAGATCACACCAGGCCACTGCAGCCCCCTTTTTCCCCGTTTTCCACCTGTACCTTCGCTTTAAGAGCCTTCCATGTGTTTAAGATGTGAATCCAGAATCCGTTTGTTTCTTAAGTCCTGCTGATTGCCTCAGATATCCTGCCCCCCTCCGCTGGACCGGCTTTCCCCCTTGAGGAGTTTGTCTTTCAGAGACTTCAGCAAGCCCAATCTTGCATTAAAAAAGTCTAACCCAGTGCTTGCAAAGAGTGTAGTGCACCTATTACTATATACTACGTAGTCCATCTTCCCTCCCCCACAGGTACAGATCTAACCTGCCTTGTTGTTCCGGCTGAAGAAGATGTAACTAGTTTCTTCGATGTTGACACCCAGACGGAAAGGACGCGCCCCCCCTCTTCTACCATCCCTTGTTTTTTAGACCGTATGTGAAGCTTTACTTGGTCCACCCGACGACCTTCTCGGGCCGATGTAACCTAAGCTTTTTCCTAACATGGCCGTCGATTAAATGTGAGGACGCTACCTGCCTCCCTTGGCGATTCTCGGGCTTGCGACACGATTGGGTTTTTATTTTTTTACATTACCTGGCTGGTCTTCCTGACGATGCATCCTTCCCAGTCGCTTACCTTTCCGTTGGCAGCTTGACATCCTGCAATAGTAGTTCCTTAGGCGATGGCACACTCCCTGACCTAAGGTCTCCCCGATCTCCTTTCGCGTATCTCACCATGTATTTCTTCGCGCATACGTTTCTGCGTGGCCGGGTTGTGAGGAAGTCCCCCTGTTCTGAGCGTGGATGCAAATAGCATTAGTCCGACATAACCCCGTAGTTTAGGCTTTCCCTTTCGTCGTCGATTTTTTCCAATACATGAACGATTTCATCCATTAAATATGACAAGTGAAGTCGAGTTGATCCCCTCTGTCCGTCCGCCTTGTGAGATTCATAAGTTTTTTTGAAGATCCACCTGTTGCCTAGTCATCAGGTTCTTCCGATGGCATCGTGCACTAACGTCGAGAATCCCCCTTATTCCTGAATTTGGCGATGGTTCGCCCTTTTTATACTTCCCCCGTTTTCAGAATTTCCCTTTATGTGCTTTGCGAGAAAAGTAATCACATAGAAACCTTCCTTCCTACGTTTAATCTCTTTCCCGGCAACCTGTCCCGCGATCGTAAGACAATCCGCCCCCCCCTTCGAGACTGTCCCGCTTGACGACGCCTCGTGACTGTTGCTGTAACAGAAATATTGTTCCCTGGGTGGAGTGGAGTCGAGTCTCGACGGACCAGTCCCGTCTCGCCCTTTACTGAGCCTTTGCCGCGCACTTTGGTCTGCCATCTTGCGCTCGTGCCGCCGGGGTGAAGGTCCCCTGTTTTTCATTTGCTTTTGTCGCGCTTCCCTTTCCGCGACTCACCTTGCCGTTCGCTTTCCCAGTTAGGCCCGTTTCGCTATTACCCTGACCAGCTCGTTCACCCCCCCTTAATTCTAATTTTTCTTTTCCAGTCCTCGTTCCTTCCTCTTGCCCGAATGCCCTGATTTTGGCTGTTGCTCTCTCAAGGCCGAGACCTGGACACTTCCCCCTCCCCCTGTTCCATTATTGCGGGCCGTGCGCGGTGAAAGCCCCTTTTCTCCGGCGGCCGGACCTCCTGAATTATTCGACGCGTCGGCACTTAGGTGTGGCTTGCTTTTCCCCTCAGCCCAGGTGCACACGGCTTGTACTTTTCCCTGTTTGCCGCGTGCGTTGGCCGTCAATGGTCCTCTTCCCCCGTTTTTTATCGCGAAGCGCTTCCGCCCGACATCCTTTCCCCACAGCTCAGTCTCGGGTTCCTCTCAGCGCTTAAACCACCTGGCTTCTTTTGACCACGCTCTCGCACTGTCTACATTCTGCTCGCTCTTTCTTTCGGCCACCCCATTCGTTGCACCCTAATTACGGTCCCCCCTCCTTGCGGCGTCCGATCCTTGCCCGTCGAATGGATGGTCTTAACCCAAGCGTTTGATGACGTGTATTGGATCCCAGGACCCCGCTTTTTTTTTCCTCCCTCCCGCGCCGCCGGACTTAAAGGAGTGGCTGGACTACCCCCCTTCCTTGTTTCTTTCCTTTGCATGACCCGAGACTCTTTTTTTACCATCCCACCATTGTTTTTCCCAACCTGCTGGCGACCCTGAAGGAATTGTGGCGTCTTCTTCAGTTTATCTTCATTTTTCTTTTTCGCGTGCGTTACTTGCGAGTCCTGAAGGACCCCCTTCCTTTCCTCCCATCTCGCTGCCGAAGTGCCCGTCGAGGCGGACGCACTCCTAACCGGTTGCGTTTCGATGCGGCAGCACATATTTTCTGATCCACGTCTTTTCAGCTCTTGAATACTATTTCCCCTCGTTTGCAGCATGTTCCAACCGATGTATTGTTTCATGCCCCTTGCGTTTTCCTTTTTGATTGCTTGCATAAGGACTTTTTTTTTTTTATTTCTTTTCTTAAGGCGTGGCGCGCTGCTTCCCTGTCCGAAAACTTGACCGCGGCCGAGCCGATCGCCCAGGTTGTGTGTCCGAGGCCAACTACTTCTTGCCTATTGTGTTCTCCTCTGCGCCGACTGAGACTTTTTCCCAGGTATTCGCGGTGTTCGCGGCTTGCTGTTAAAAAGCCGAGGTGGGGACATTTCTGTACATTGCGCGGCGGCTTGCTTGCTCGAGTTTTTTCACCGATTATTGCCGACGGAGGTCCTTCTATGCAACCTGGACAGTTAGCTGTTTTTGGCTTCGCCTGCGGAGATAGGGACCATGGAGTGTTTTCTGGAGTTTTTTTCTTTTGCAGGGTGGGTTAGAGTCCTGCCTCCTTGACTAATTGGGTACCCCCACCTTACTGCAAATGAGCGACCTTTCTTTCCCCATCTCTTTACTCATCATAAGTTTTTTTTTTCGTCGTCTGCTAAACTATTTACGCCGTTGAGAATAATGGGTTTTTCCTTCTGGGAATACCCATACAAGCATTTCAGATCACCCACCCCGGCCCCACCCATCCCAAACGCCCTTTTTAGGTGCCTCGCACGGCCACCTCTCTCTACCGGTGGAAGATCTTTTTCTAGGAGTTTCTATTTTACTGCCGTCGTGCGTTATGAAGAAGCTTCCCCACCAGAGATAGGCTGACCTTCTTCCTTGGCCAAGTCACGCGTTTTTCCATTGCGAATCCTTGCAATCTTTATCGGTCGACATCACGGTAATCTGAACGCCTACCCGCCCTTCCCCCCCCCCCTTGGGCGATCGGCTCGTACTCCTTCTGTGCGGATAGGGTAGGCCCTTCTCGCGCCAAGCTTCCACAAAAAATCTTAGCCTGACAGCCGATTTTCATTTTTTCTTCATGTAGTAATACCTTCTTTCCCCAAGCTGACCCAGCCTTTCGGGCCAATAGTATTCTATCCTTCCCCCCATTTTCCCCGGACGGGGATCTTTGAAGCCCGATGGCTTCCTCGATTGGCTCCTTCCACCGGGGATGAGTCGTCAATCCTAGAGCACTTTTCCATCTGCTTCTGTGTATAGGGATCCTGTTTCTTTCCTTTGATTTCGCACTCGCCCCTGCCGTCCTCTCCCACTTCCCAGACTTCGAAGGAAAACCCCTCCGTCCCTGTAGAACAGCATTGTTGCCTTTGGTAATGTGTTCGATCCCCCCATCGCGCTTTCCCTCCTTTGCAGGGTCCCTCACTCCCTTACGTTCTTCTGAGAGACTATCTGCCGGCTGCCTCGCCTTTTGCGTGAGCCGCTCGGGATCCCTCCATCCACTCAATTTGTCTCTCAAGTGCAGATTGGATGTCTCCCCTCGAAGGTTCCCACTCCCCCTAAGCGCACTGTCGGTTCTCTAGCGTCATTGGCCTCGTTTCCTTGACCCATCTAGGAGTTCTGACTTCTAACGTTCGTTTCTCTCCATTCCTCCTTTCCCGCGTGCGAGAGCGTGTCTCGAAAATTCCCCCATTTTGGACGTCATCTTGGGTTGAAGTAGATAGCTATGATCCCCCTCCGAGAATGCAAGTATTTTTTTATTACGAGGCAGTTTTTTTTTACGATACCGAGGTGACCTGAAACATTTTGACACACAGAAGGTTTCCCCCTCAATTGAACTCCCTTATGAGGCGATTGACAGAAGATAACCGGGCCTGAAATAGGTGAAGTGATATTAGACCCTGCAAAATGAAGCTCAGTTATGAACCCTTTCCTTTTTTTTTCACGTACCCCCTTCTAAGCTTGTCATGCGATGTCCCTTTCGGAGAGCCCCCACCTGGCCCTCCGTTTCCCGGCGCTGATTTGCAAGGACTGGTTCTGCTGTAGCTGTCCTTGTCGTGGATCCCCTTTCATGATCCTTCGGGCGTGCCTTCCTCACCTGGCCAAGGTTGCGTCCTTATTTCAGCGTCGGCGCTTTAACCTGCCCGTTTTTCCCTCCCCCCTGCGGTAAGCATCGCAGAGTGCTTCCCCCCTCACCCGCGGACGCAGGTGCGCGGTTCCAGGCGTAGAGCTTTCTCGACTTTTTCTTCCCCCTTTTAAGGTCCGTCGAGCTTAACATCCACCAAGGTTACTTCTTCTGACCGCACATTTCCTGCTGCTCTTCTGAGTTCAAGATTGGGTCCTTCCTTATCTTTTGTTTCCTTTGTGGACCACCTCGCGGGAAGTTTTCCGGTGCAATTTTTTTACGGTCTTCCAATTGGCAGGGGCGATGTTTTATATTACTCGCAGCAGTCTATTAATTTTTTACCCCGAGGCTGTTAATGCTTACGGTTTTCGAACCAGCAAATGAATGCATTGCGAGTGGACTTAGAGCGCCTCTTTTGTCCGCGCCACTCGCCCCATCCTCCTTTCATGCACTGTTAACCAGGGATTCCCCCCAACTTTGACTTCTGTCCAGTACGGTTTAAGGCCGGCCTTTTTTCCTACCAGATCAACTGTCGGAAGATTTTTAGTTTTTCCCTTTCTCCTGTAATGCATTTCCCTTACTTGTCGGTAAGCTTGCTGGCTAGTTCTTCCGAGCCGTTTCCACCTCCTAGAAAGATCACCCTTCCACTGCCGCCCGACTTGTCAACTTACCAATGCCCCCATTAAAGAGTTAAGATCCGCGCTCCTTCTCTAGCGGAGACCGAATATTTTTCTCCTGCCCTACGACTTTCCCACCCTTTTCCGGCTTTTCTCCTTGAGAAGTTAATGACTGTTCCGTTTATTTTCCCTTTCCCTCCCCCCCCATGTTCATGGCCAACCCATTCTAAAAACGTGCGGCAACCCGCTCTTTGAGTCCCCCAGCTACTGATCGCCTCTACTAAGTTTCGGGTGCTGAACCCGGTAAGTATCCCTCCCATGACCGGCAAAGCTTTGTCCCCTTTTAAGTCGCCGGTTTCCATTGTACCAAGCCGTACTCGGTCACCCTATATCACCTTCCGCCCTTGCTTGTCCGTTCCTTTTTGCCGGGCTTTTCTTGGGCCCTCGATTCGCCCTTCAGCTGCGTCAGACATCTGGTCATTTTTCACAACATGGCGTCTATTCAACTGTTGAGAGCGCAAAAGTAGTATTTTTTCAATCAGGATTGCGCCACCTACTTGGTGACCTTGTTTTCCACAGGTGTTTTCTCTGATCTCGGAAACTCCCTCGAAACTCCGGGTCTTTTGTTCCAGCCGGACAAGCGTGTTTTTTTAGGAGAGGCTACCCGGAAGTTTTCCTTTTTCTTTTCTTCCCCTTTTATGCGCGGATCTTCCAGCTCTCCCTGCTGGATCTGCTGTTTTGGACACTTTTTGGACCCGTGTGCGGCAGTTGTTCTAGGAGGCCTTAAATAGAAGGGAAGGCTCTTCCACCGGCGCCGTCTCGACCTTTAAGTTCTTCCCCTATGAAACTAGGGAAAAGCCCCCTACTCCGACCAGGCCTTCCGCTTTTCTCTCTTGTTCCCGTACCGTATCCTTTTGACAGTGAGCGTCATTTTGGAAGACCTAATCCGTTGTCCTTTCTCCCTCTCCCGGTCCAGCTGCAAAGATCAATCTCCCCTGCCCCTCGGTTGCCCCTTAATATTCTGGCTTCTGCTTTTTGCGAAACCGTCGCTGCATGACCTCCTTCCCTCTTTTACCCTTTAATGGCGGGTCCTTCTCTTTATGCGGACGTTATCAACATTCCCCCACCGGACCCTCTGATACGCCCACGATGGCCATTTCAGGAATAGAGATGCCTCCTTAACCGCCAAGGATATAAGTCAAGCCTAAAGTCTTCCCCTCTCCGTTAATGCGGTCTTCCCTCGAACGGTTGGCTGGCAGCGGTCCTCCTTAAATTTCCCCTTAGAAAGAATTCCACTGCGCATCTGACAGCGAACGGAGTTTTGTACCTCTCTCCCACTGCGTGAGCTTCGTGAAGAAGGATGTTCCTGTAAGTCGCTCTGATCATGATGCGCTCCTTTCTGAAAATGCTTTCCCCCTTTCCTGGCCCCAGGAATTCAGCAGGAGGCAGCGTAGCCGATGGCTTCTGAAAGACTTCTTTCCAGCTACTAAATCCTTTTTTTTTTTCAGTTTCCCAAGCCAGTCCGGAAATGCTCGGCCTTTTTCTCAAGGCGATACTATGCATTGACCCCGCTCCAACGTTTTCATGATTTTTTTCAGCGCGGTGCTTCCCGGTCGCTCTGTTTGAGCTCTAAGATTTCACTCCGATTGCGCCCGCTTTTGTCGGCGTTTCCCCCCCTTCGCCCCAGGTGCCCCCGGCGATTGCGTAGTAAAGGCCTTGAATTCTTCCCCGGTGGAAGTAAAGGTTTAGTTTTACTATTCCTTCAGAATACAAGAAGCATAGCATTTCCCCTGTAAGGGGGTGACGTTTGTCTTTTTCTGACGACTTACCAAACCCAATAGCGCCTTTGAATTGTTCCCTGGGTTCCCCTAAAGATGTCCCACGGTTAGTTCTATCTTTTTTCTTTTGACATTCGTCCTGTCTCCCGCCAGCCTCTTCGCGTTTCACAACCTTAGACCAAGGTATTTCTCCCCCTCAAGGGCGATCCGTATCCAGTCGTCTCATTTCCCTAGCAAACCTCACACTTTAAGTGGATGAATGTTCTATACGGAATCAGCGAGTTATTCCCCCCTGGACGCACTTCGGCCTTCCCCCCCCCCGAGGGCCTCTCTCCGGCACTCAACTTTACTTTCCATGCGTCCTGCCGCGATCGGTTTTTCCCCCCTGACGACATGCCGGGTCCAACCTTCTGTACCAAGTATTCCCAATGGTTTGTTTTTTGCAGTTTCTGCAATCAGGGCAGGGCTAGTTTTTGTTTGCCCTCCTCCAAGAGATGTTAAATAAGGAGACTAACCCACATCGCTGCGCCGTTTTTCCTTCTTGTCGGGCCAGGGACTTTCCAGCCATCCACCTTGCCGTGTTTAGCCCCAAGAACCCGCGAGGCAATTTCTTCTTCCCACGGCCGCATCTACCCCTTCTTTGCACGACCTGCTGGCTTTCGTCATACACCCGTTGCTTTCTTATTCATCAAAGAAGAGGCTTGATCTCCCGCTTCCCCCCGACAGAAATTGGTGGTTTGGAATGGTCTGAGGCTTTCTCTCTTTATAATCTCCACATGGGAAAGCCTTGCCCCGATCGAACTTTGAGTGGGTTCGAGGCCCTACTGAATGATTCCTCAATGAAGGCGGAAGGTCCCTTCCCCCCCCAGACCCAAGATGATTTTTTCTTATTCAGAAGCCGCTCTTCTTGCCTCAGGTGCTAAGAGAGTTGGACTGGGTGACCTTTTTCTGTTGGGACTCTCTTACTAGAAGAGACCGTCGAGTCCTCCCTCAGTCATGAGGCGATGTCCCTCTGGACGCGCTGGGGCGGGTCGGCGCCCGCTTTGGTCTGCCATGCTGTGGCTGATGGTTTTTAGGCCTCCTCCTGAACTTCATTGATTAATGGGTAATATGTCCAATGATCTCAACTTCCATGAAGTGCAACTTTAGTTGGTTCCTGGTCACGTTTCGTCTCATGTGGGCATTTTATGGCAATTACCCCTGTATAAGGGCAGGATTTCAATCACCCCCCCACGGAACCCCTTCAAAACCGCCAATGGCACGAGGCGCAGTTCTTAAAAACAGAAACGAGAGACCTTCTTTCTATGAGACTCGGTAATTTCCTCCCTTTATAGGAAGATACGCCCGAGTGAATGTAGGACAGCTTTCAGCCCATTCTCTCTTTTTAAAGCATCTCCTTCCCACCCACCTTTACTGCCATAGTTTGGCAAGTTCCCTGGAAGTACTCTCTTTACCATCGACACACTCTGGCGATCGGATAGTCCGCGGCCACTGTAGTTTTCAGGTTTCTCTCAAACGCTTCACACACCACCTTTTTTCCCTTTACCTCTCTCCCGCTCTTCTACACTCTCCTCACCCCTTCCCCTCCTCACTCCCCCCCCCCTCCCCCGCCCACCACCCCGCCCTCACCTACTCGCTCTACTTGCCATCTCCCCACTTCTTCTCCTCCCTTCGCTTCTCCTCTTACTCACCCTCCCTTTTCTCCCTTTATCTCCGCTTATTTTCCACAGGAAGCTCTTCCTTTCAATCATTTCTTTGGGAGCCAACATCCTTCCCCATGCATTTTCTGCAATCGTTAATGGCGTGGGACGTGTATCGTTTCCTCTTTGAGAATGCGTGCTAAAACGCACTTTTTCTGTGATGTAGGACATTTTCGCAAGTCTCCAGTGCACGGCGAGAGTCGTCTTGATGAGCTAATGTTGACATTCTATGGTCCGTTCCACTCTGACCCCTCGGCCTCATTTAACAACATATCCGGACCCAATACTCCTGTAGCCCCAGGGTTTAATGTAGTCATGAAGCACCATAGATCCTTGAATGCCGAAGGCCCTAACTCAGTACGGTGCCGTCCTAGCGCATTCAGGAATGCTTCTCCTTCCTTGACTTGCTTGCATACGCTTCTAGTAATCAATACAGTCAGAAGCTGGTTTTCCTCCCTCCGTAGTTGAAATAGGCCTAGAAATTGGGAATAGTCAGTTTCGTGTTGGTCAGAAATAATAGTTCGTATTGATGATGAATAAAGTCTCCTATCACCTCTCGATCTAGACGTCGCTCTCCTTTTCGACCACCAGGTCAGCCGGCGACCTGTTTTTTAGCTCTTTCTCTGCAGAAGAAGCGAAGACTGTAGACGTCGAGACTTGCGGAAGTTTATTTCGACAAGTGTCAGCACCTTACAAAACCTCCTGCCCGCCCAGTCGTCATGACCGCATTTGAAAATTGGTGCAGTCTTTCTCGACGCACCGTGTCCGATGCCTTTGTCTTAGATCCGCGACAGCATATGTCACCGCGCTTGCCGAATACTCCATGTGGAAACTCCTTTTGTCATTCAGATTCTCCTTTCCTTGCTTTAGATCCAGATATTGGCTGTTGCAATTGCTATGAGATGTTGAAAGAGGCTGGTAAGGGGCTTCTCGTGCCCATTCGGAGTAAGCTTATTACAGACTTTTTCGCTCTTATGTTTGAATAGGCTGCTCGCGACACCAAATGCATCACAGGGGATCCTTCGTTTCCCCCCCTAGATTCACTAAGTGTCACCCCGGATCGCCACTTTATTATGATGGCCCCTCTCCTGATGCCATGGAAGGCGTCCTTCAGCTAGGCCCAATCAACAGGTTTCCGCCCACTTGACTGTCCTCCCCTCAAGGGAATGCTTTCACCCTTTGATTTTACTTTTTTTAACGCTCCTTTTCTTGTGAATCGTGCTTTTACTGGCTCACTTGGCAGGGCTACTTTTCCCTCATTTGTCATCTCCATTAACTTTCAAAGATTATTTATTTTCCTTCCTGCATCCACCGGTTCTCCACCGAAGCCGGAATGACCGCTTTTATGAGTGGAAGGTCGCTCTTTTATCTTTCTCGGAAAATTGTCCCACTTCAGGATCCTCTTTTATTAAACCACCTGTCGCACTTTCCAGGAAGTCCGGCCATCTCGATCACCTCTGCCAGACCATGTTCTGAGGCTTTTAATGGAGGTTGAATATCTCCCCCTTCCAGAGAGATCCATTTTCTCTCGAGTCTTAGATTGCAGCTCTTGACCCCCAAGGCCCTCAACGCCTTTTTTTACCCACGCAACATGATCCCTTCGATTATTATTCTTTCCTCTCCCGCCGAATCCAGTATAGGCCCAATAGTTCCTGATTTTATTGAACTTGACATCTCCTACGACGAAAAACTAAGATTTCCGGTCCCTTTCGCCACTTAGGGTACCCCCCGAGATAATCGGACCTCAAGTATTCTTTGTCCCCCCCCCCAACTCATCCCAACGGGAC
>Ga0179591_1196101_pt1 | contig 12261 bp, 12 predicted proteins | sample CZOMad2_1_08_16f_FD_182891 | JGI IMG/M metagenome (GOLD analysis project Ga0179591, IMG submission 182891) | Vadose zone soil fungal communities from Angelo Coast Range Reserve, California, USA - CZOMad2_1_08_16fungal (PacBio error correction) | ecosystem: Environmental > Terrestrial > Soil >... | reverse complement strand
GGTATTGCCCCCGCCGGATCTGCCCAGTCCACCCTCTTGTGGGCACAATCCGGCAGTACTCCTGCCCCTCCATTTCACGATCTACTGCCTTAACGACGGCACCGTTAATGTTACTGCTTCTTCTCTCAGCGTGCCATCGCCTATGGCTGAACCCACTTGATTTAGACTTATAGACATGTGGTTGGTTCCCACAGCTTTGCGCCGCCCCGGTAAGTACATTCCCCTAAAAGTTTCCCCACTTCAGCGAGGGGGAAAAAGCCTCAACCTTTGTGCTGATGATGCACAGATGCCTGAACCCCACGCTCCTCAGTTGCGTGATGTGGAATTTTTCCGATTCTCCGGCGCACCTTAATTGTCAGTTTCGCGACTGCGCTTTTTGCCGGTCTTGGGTTTTTTGTGCCCCCTTCCACACCCACCGCTTGTCATGCCCCACTTTCCCTTAGTATTCCCCGTCACTGGTGCCTAAGCCCCCCCACCCCTTGTCTCGCGCAAGGGCGTTTTTATTTCTTCATTATTCTGTTCGGCATTAGACGGGACGTTCCCAGCATTACTGCAGGTAACCCGTTTGGATCTACATCATTGGCGTATTGTCACTCCCCTAATAGCTTCTGCCTCCTCCTTGCCTGAGTCTCCCCACTCGAAGGTTTCCGTCTTGTCTCCTTTCTGCTGAACACTTTTGTCGGCTACCTTGATCGGACAGAGTCCCTTCAACCATTTGTTCTTTTGTCCACTTGACGGGTCATTTCTTGTCCGCGCTGTTTTTCTAGAGGACTCCCTTTTCACGCGCGTACGGGATGGGAGTCCTGATAAGACACCATTTGTAAGTGCAAAAGAGTAGCCAAAGTCTCTGGCAGGGGTGTTTAAGAAGGATCACCCTTGATGCAGAGTATCTGTATGAAAGGCCCCCATTGACTTTCTGGCTGCATACAAAGTGTTCCTCTCCTCTTCTTTAAGTCTTCCACCCCAAATCTGAGGATTCTTGGCTAGAATTTTTGGAGATTGTGCTGTCACAGTACCCCAAGTCTCCTTCCCCCTTTTGGTTTTTTCTCCCGAGATCTACCTACCGATTCTGGCCGGGGGATTCGTTTAACCCCCTATCCATGTTTAATTGTCCTTGGTTGAACCCTTATGCTGCCATTGTTATCGGTTGCGTGGCCGGGCATTTGTTTCCCCTGTAACACCCAGCGTCTTCCGCCTTTTCCTCCCCCCGTAACTGCCCGACCCCTGACTTAAACTGTCGTATCCATGGGCAGGACTATGCCGGTCTTCCCCTTCTCTCAACAAGAAAGGAAGGCATATTGTAAGTCTCCTTCCGGGTATTCGTTAGCCCATTTTTCCGAAGCCTTTAGGGGCGTGATTCTTATATTGCCGAGCCCTTTGATTTAAAGGTTGGTCCCACCCACCATCGCCGCTCCAACAGTAAATTTTAAGAGATTTCCCCCCGAGGCGCGCGTATCCCGGTGACCGTACCCTGATTAAATGAAATCCCTCAATGGCCTAATTCGAAACATGGTATGTTCTTCAACCAACGTCTCCAGGGAAAGAAACGTTGGATTAGCAACTCTCTATTCCTGCATGGTGAGGATTCAAATTTTCTTCCAAAGCAGCTAAGTATATAATGGTCCAGTGAGAGAAAAGAAGCATCACATCCTTCTGATAGGGCTCCTACTCCTTCTCCCATTGCGGTCTAGTAATTTTTATGAGGGAGGTTCACCTGGGTACATCGTTGCCATGTACCCTCCCAAACTAACGAGTTAATCTCATTGGCGTGAGTGTAATAAGGGAAATTCTGTAGCAATCCAGCCGGTCTACCTGCTAAAGGAAAATGTATCTCTTCCCCCCCATTGACTGGTTGTATGTTCTATCCTCTATCAGCGTGTTCTCGGTAAAGGTGGGACGTTCAGCTCCTGCTGCTATCTACCCTTTTCTCCATTCTTTTTATAGGCCAAACGCAAACTTTTTTTTTTGCTTTTAAGTTTTTCCCGGTGTCTTGAGTTTCGATAGACATCGGTGCACCTGATTTTTGGTTTCATTTAGGGCACAGGTGGCCCCGCATCAGTAGGTCTTGGCGCGGTAGTCACTCCTCTTACCAATCAAGATCTCTCACCTTCTGCCGTTCTATGAAGGGAGTGACCGGGCCCTGCCGCAATACCTATTCTCTTTTCCGGGGATCAGTTGCACCGCGCAATTTGCCTGTCCCTGGTACAGCATATGTGTGTATGCCATTGAGCCTTCTAGTCGAAGGCCCTGCCGCCTTCCGTCTTTGTTCACGAGTTCCCCCCCGCGTCTCCTTGACTTTCCGTTCTTTAGTATTCAGGGGAATTCAGTCTCCTTACCGCAGCGTCGTACCGTAATCCATGCTCCACCTTATTGCGACCGACTTGGTTTGCACTTACTTATACCCGTCGTCGCTCTTCGCTCAGTGCCCTCCAGGGGTCCCGGCCTTAATTTTCACGACGAACTGTTAGTTTTTTCAGTCGCTGAATCGTCTAGGAAAGAATGTGCAGACATGCCGCCTCTCCGACAGCAGTTGATGTTCCTGGCAATGTGAATCCGCCCCATCCTCCTCATGGCGACGAGATTCCCACTTTCCCAGTGGCCTTCGCCAAGACCTCTATTTTTCATGGTTTGTAGCTGATCGCTCTGTAGGACGACGGATTGGTTTTGCTCAGAGCGGCCCTATCGAGGTGCACTCTCCCCCTTCCCTTTTTTGTCAAGTCTGTCTTGCTTACTTCGGCCCCCCGCTCCTTTTCGCCTCGAGAGACGTTGATTTCCCTGTCTTTGGTTTCCTGACCCCGTTCGTGTGAACTCTTACGCTTCCGCCAGACGGCGTCCTCGCCCTTTTGTTGTTCTACTCCAGTTTTCCCCCCTCCAACCCTTCCATAGCGTTGTGACCAGTATGGCATGGATCCCCCTCCTTTCTTATGACGGTACGCTCTTTGTCCCAATCATATCCTTATAGGCGTATTTCCTCTCTCCCTGCTTTTGAGGCGGTTGGCACACAGGTTCCCTTTTATGTTCCTACATCGTGACCATCGCCCCCCGTGCCCATACCAGTGTATTCTGCTGTATGCGCCTGGTTCGTATGCTGTACTGCGGTTTGGCTCTTCATCCCCGGGCCTATCAGTCTTTCACTGCATTGTCTCCTGGTTTGCGCCGTGTACCATACGGCCCATGCTTGTGGCAATTCCCGGTGTCAAAGCTGTCACAGCCCACGACGTCCCGCCCTGCAGCAGCCGGCGCGTGCCTGTCTTCATCCCCACCCCTATCGTCCCCGCCTGGGTATCGCGCCCCGGCACCCAGAATCTTCTGAAACGAGTCTTATTGGGCTTCCCAGTGACTCTTTCTGGGCCTGAGTTTCACTCCTCCTCCAGGTTGCCCCTACCCCTGTTGGTTTTGTGTTTGTATGTTTCTAGTCTCGATGATGCTTCAGCCTTTTTCTCTGTTGTAGCTCGAACAGGCCCCTTCCCCACCCTCCTTCGTTCTCCCTGCTGGTTTCCCCGCCATGTCGTAGACTGCGCTCTTGACCGTCCGCCTTCCTCGCGGCAGATCTGACTTAGTTGTTCGCGTTTTTTTGCGCTGCCGTCTTTCCCTCTTTCTTTTTTTGTTACCGTGACTAGTGTCCTGGTCAGGGACCTATTCGTATTTGTTTTCCGCGTCACACGAACGTTGTTGCTGTGAGCCATTGGTATGTCCGCGTGTCCCATGGTGCGGTCATGGATTTGCCCATCGTGTCACCGCTGATTTCCCCCCTTCCAAGGCGACCTGCCTTGGTTCCCGCTTTTGTCATGATGCTTTTTCCCGATTGTTTTCGTCTGGGGGCCCCGAGGATTCTTTAGTGTAACCGTCTTCGGTATCGCCATCATGGCCCTCCTCTTAGCTTGAGCTCCCCCCCTCCTATTCAACATCAATTGTTCCCCCTAGTAGGCTTTCTCCCCTTTTCTCTGTTGTATGTTTGTTTGCATTGACCCGTGTCGTTTTTTCATTATGCTCCGCCACTGCATTTGCATTACCGCGTCTCTTCCGACCCGAGTCATTTCTCAGACTGATTCACTTCGTTGTTGTCCGACTTTCTATTAGTGCTATGTGCGACGGGCACCTGACGGTTTCTTATTCCTTCTCATACGGAGCCAGGTGTGCCGAACCATTTTGCAGTCCTCCAAGATTACCCCCTCCAGAGAAGTGTCATGGACCTCCCTCGCTGTGTCGGAACCTGGACACAGCACTGACTTTCCCCATCCTCGTTGTTGGTGTCTGAACACCCGTTTGTCCGGAAAGATGAACTTCCTCTCGATCTTTCTCCCCTTTTCTCCTTGCTTTCTCTCCCCTTTCCAAACACTTAGATCTTTCTCCCTATCTTTTTTTTGTTTGTCTCTCTCTACCTTGGTTTTCGATGTTTTAACTTCCTCTTCGGTAGAGCTCGTGTATGCCGTTTACTTTTCCCCTTTTGTTGGGGGCCTCCAAGAAAGAGACTCTGCCCTTGGTCTTCATGTCGTTCGTCCCAACGTCACACTGCATCACGCTGTCTTAGGTCGAGTTGAAGCGGTTGATAGCCACCCCGCGCGGCCTCTCACACCTCCGTGGAATCAGCACGGATTGAGTCGCCCTTTCGTTTCAGTCCTTCTTCAAGAAAAACCGCTGTCATGTGGACCGTTTTACCCCTTTTCCTGCCTCGCTCCTGGCATGACTCGATGTCGGTACACGCGATCCCCTGTCTCAATTTACGGTTTAATGAAGAGCTCCCCCCACTGAGTCAAACCCTTTCTTGCGTGACATTTTCTCCTGTCTTCCCCCGTATACCAGAGTGTCCACAGGTCAGACATGGTGCCTGTGAATTTAAGCTCTCACGAGTACGTACTGCCGTTACCTTCACGGACCTGACTCTGGCTGCCAAGGTTACCTTCTGGTTCCCGATGCCTTTTTTTGGCATCTCCGAATGGGATCGTATGCGCCCCCCTCCCTTTTTTATGTGAGCTAACTTCGCCCGTTGCCGTGGGGGCCTGTACCCCTCCTCCTTGTGAATGTCCAACATGATCCCCCCCCCAGTAAGCCCCAATGCCGACCGCGTTGCTTTTTCCACGAAAGAGCATCTCCCCCAAGTCGCAGACGAGAGACACCCACGGTCGTCTTCCCGAATCATAATTAAGACCGCAGACCGGACCTCTTACGTTCGCGACGACCGACCGTGGTCCTTCAAGAACGCGTCTTTGACAGTACTCTCCGTGCTCGTCCCCAGAGACCTTTAGACACATAATCCTGGGATAGAATTGTTACACTTCGATTTGTGCCGATTCGTTTTCGTCCCCTGCCGGCTAATGGATTCGGTTTTGTGCCGTGACCCGGCGTTTCATAATCCCTATCAACCCTGCTTTACTAGATGCTTCCGCCCCCACCGCCTAATTCGGAGCGGTTTTTATATTCCTTTCCCTGGGGACTATGTACGACGTCGCCCCGCGTGACTCCTAGCAAATCAGTTCAGATCGCGTCGCCCAACTCAGGTTTCCCTTCCTTTGCTTCCACATCCACCCCACGGACCTCCGTATCGTGTTTGTTCGTAACTCTCTTCCACCTTGTGCCGGGCGGATCCCCCTCGATCCCCCAGCTCGTCGAGTACCCTTGATTCGGCGATTCTTTATCGGCTCCCCTCCGCTCTTTTCTCTGTCCCAGTTTCAGGGCCAACAGCTACCTTCGCTGCCGGTGTTGCTCGACCGGATCCGCTGTACCCAGCACACTATCCTCGGTGTACCGAATTTTTACTCGTATCTTCACGGGATGGCCTTCTCCTACCACGGAGACAACGTTTCTTCTTTCCCACGCCCGAGCTGGGGTATCTCTTTGTTCAGGTATACAGCCAGCCACGTCATCAGTTAAGTTGCTTGACGTTTCGACCCTACGGCCATTACACCCTTCCCGCGATAACAACGCCGACCCAACGTATATTCGTGACCCCCCCAGAAAATGATGTCAGTCCAGGACCACCTTTCAGTGTGCCCAGTACGTCTCCGAGTATACCCCCACCGCCATTCGGTTCATACGCTATTACGGACCGGGAGACAGAACCCTGGACCGTTCGTGCGACCTACTATCTTACATGTGTTGAGATAAAATTCTTTCAACCCTTAGTTTTTGTCTCCGGCGCACTTTGTTCCTCCCTAGCGAGCGTGGATCAACTCCTGTCGCAGATCGTAATCCCAACGCTGTTTCGGCTAGAATGATCATTACCTCTCTTCTGGCAGCATTCTCTAGGGCACGGCCGTGCATCCCCCCGAGTTGTTATTTACACTCGGTCCGATTCTTGTCTCTCCGCTGACTCGGCTCTGCTCCCACCGCCCCGCCCGCTCCCCTCCAGAAAGAACACCCCCTCCTGATCCAGCTCCTGCATCTGTCACTTACCGGCGCTCCTACCATTTGTAAGAATTTGTCCAGATCAATTCCTGAGCTAGCGTAGTGATAGAGCCCCCGAGTCCGTCCCATTCCAGTCCAGGGTCGGTTTTCACTGTAATCGAACGGACTACTTACCAGCTTGGATGTGAGACAGCCCATCACGCAACAGTCAACCTGTTAAAACACTAAAGAACTGAACCCGGCCGAAAACCGAGAAAACCCCTATCAATGAAATGACAAGGGTATGGCACGTGAGCCTGCAGGGCCACCTTATTTCGGACGATGCCTCCTTAATGTCGATGACCTCTTCAATGGAGCGCACCTCACTCACGGTGATCTCTTGAGGTAGCTCACAGTCGCGGACGAGACCCTCCGAAACCCCCCCTAAAAGCTCCATAACTAATTGTATATGTCTGAAGAAGGTTTTTCATCAACTGTACGGCTACTTGAGCCCCGGAGTTGCAACTTATTGTAACCTAGAATGCCGTCGGAAGTTGCTACCCTCATCTCTCTTACGTGTACACGGGTAAGATAGACTAGGTTACATACTAGTACGAATCTTCGAGGTAAAATACGCCACCTGTGGGAGAGTTGCCGGTAGAACACAGTTAACCATCTCTAAGCATCCTTCCCAATGTGTTGATACATCATATGGTCGCCGTTGTCATACAGGCGCACCTACCTTCCCCGCGGTGAGGCGCCAGTTCTCTTTTTGGAAAGTTACTGATCAGGGATAGGGAGGCCTGTGGGTGCCCTGATTGACCCATTACTTATCCTGTCAGCCATCAACCGTTCGGCCTTTCTGATCAGCTCATCAACTCTTTCTTAACACTAAGCCCTGCTCCCCTGTCATTGAAGAATCCACCACTCCGCAGCCACCCTGCAACACGCCGCCAATTCGTGAATGGGGAACCTCTGACTCCATACACGTGAGGGCAAGTCGCAGGCACAAAAACAGGTCTTCCCGGTTTCCCCTGGTCCCCTCTCCCTCTTCCAGTTAAGCATGCCAGAGCTGGATCTAAGCAGAAGGAAAACACACACGAGACCCCGACGAAACCAAGAGGAGTTGTCAGGATCCGGCAGTGGGTCCTATCCATTAAGGCGTGCATGATTATTAATCCTGTGAATATTAAGCAGAGTGGTCAAACCTGGTTATTGGAGTAATGATTTCTATGCTTATTCCTCTCTCCCCTCTGTTTTTCCCAGATGCACTGTGAAGCGTTCGAATGTTCGACTGAGCTGAAAGCCTGGACCCTGTGAATACCAAGTAGGTGAGTGATTACACCGGCCGCTCCGTTTCCCGCGCTTTTTTGGATATCGACTCGTCAGTATCTCTTACAAACTACCACTTTACAGACGGGTGCCCCCACCAAACTCGAGTTCCCCCCTCCTTTTCCACTCTACAAAATGTGAATAGAGATGAACCGGGCTTATATATTTATTTCCTCCCCGTTGGTGAGAGATATCCTTCTCTTCTGAACTCCGTAGCCCCATTCTCGAAACCTCCCGGTTTTTGTTCCCGCCTGGTCAGGCTTCTTTTTCTCCGATCCTGAAAGAGTAGATCAGTAGGATCGATTGACCAGATTTTGTTCATCCATGCCCCCCCCCCTTGACTTTGTGCCCACCGCTGCCTGCTGTTCGCGCCGTCTGAAATTCTCAGAATTATACGAAAGTCGAGAGCCCTGCTGATCTCCTCTCCCATGACCTTGATTGGTATTCACCAGAACTCTCCAGATGCTGACGTCGTGATATGATAAAGTGTACATTTGACTGTGTTTTTGTAACTTCTTCCCTTCGACCTTACGTTTTTCAGGTCTTCTGCTTATTCCGCGTACACCGTCACCGAGGTGACCCCTCAGTGACTTGTGGCGGTAAGGACCGTGCCCGGCACGCTGGCCGGTATTTTGCCGGCCAGCCCGGGCCGAGGTCCCTAGCGTCTTTTTACCTGAGACGGCCGTTGAGCGTGGGTAAAACCAATTTTCCCCCCCCCCCGTATGGCCGTAGAGCCCACCTTCAGTGTCACCCGCCCCGAAAAACTTTAACTTTCTTGAGCTTTTTCCCGTGTACAGAAAAGTTCCCCCTCATCTGGCGTAGACGATCGGTACCCAGTGAATCTCTAAGGCGATTGGACTCGTCGTCAAATTGCACGTCCCATCCCCATACTTCTCTCTACTTAGACTAGTAAGAAAGTTTCTCCTTTTTTCCTGGTGACTTTCTGTTTCCGGAGCGGGTGAAAGCCGCCACTTCCTTTTCACGCTCCTTTTAGCCTTTCCCCCTTCAATCTCTGCCCCAGCGAGTCGACCCCTTTTCCTGGCGCCCCCTTTCAGGTTCCCTCGATTTAATTTTTCGTTGGGCTCCTCTTGTCATCTTTTTTTCGCGGGTACGGTGGGGGCTTTTTTGAGTGCCCTCTCTCTTCGAAATTTCTGCTCTTACACCCCATTTAACGTGGGTCTCCCTGATCACTTGGCGTTCTTCAGATAAGGCGCGGGTGGAACGGTTCTTCTGAAGTTTGGTACGGGGCTTGCGATCCTTTCGGGACGCGGCCTGTTTCGCCGCCCTTTATCTCTTTTTTCTTCCTCTCCTGAGAAGCTCTGAAAGGCGAGAGAATGGTGGGTACGGAGCTTAACGCCAGGTCGATGGCATGCCGTTTTATAGTTCACCTTCGCCTTGTCAGAAAGGTTGAACGGCCACGGTCCCTTCCCCCACTTTGAAGATATTTCCTTAGCTTGTTGGTTGTCGGCTGAAGAGATTTTCCCACAATGATGCAGCTCGTCCCGCGCCTTCCCCGTTTTTCCCAAGCTTTTCCTATTCACCAGTGGTCTCGGGGTTAAGCGCTTGCAAGTCCCGACTTCGCTAGATGATTCCCCCGATTCTTTTCTTCCCTTTGCGAGAGTTGCATTTGAGGAACTTTTGAGTTCTCTGAACGTTACTTTGCCTCATATCTGTACCCACATCTTGTTTGTACCCTTTACGTTTCCCTCTTACTGCCGAGAACTGTTCCTAGTTTGGTTAGTTTGTGTTCGGCTTGCCCCCTTTCCCGTCGTCGGAGTCGGCGCTCTCTTTCCTGAAAGTTAGGGTGTTTTAGGAAAAAGGTCTGAGCTGATCTCTTTACAATAGAACGATTCGTGTGGTTTTAATTTTAAGCGTGTCAGATTGGCAATTACCCGTCAATTTTGCAGCTATAGAAGAATGCCAACTTGGGGACCACAACCCGAATACAACCACTCGCGCGTCCCCCCCCCCGCCCCCACCCCTCCCCCCTCTCCCCCCCCCCCCCCTTCTCCCCTCACCCCCCCCACCCCCCCTGCCCCCCCCCCCCCCGCCGTCATCGTGCAAAGCACCCCCCCTACATTCAGAAATTGTGCTGCTTGACGCCCTGAGCAAGCTCGGTTGTCCCCAGCGCACTTTCGCCGCATTCTATTCTCCACATGACACCCCCTCGGACAGCCCTGCCCTCTTAGGTCGTGAGGCAACGTACCACTAACCTCACCTTTTACATGAAGATACCAGCTCGCTGGTGTGAGTCGTACGGAGTTTCGCTTTCCCACTAGCGGTGTCTCACCCTCGCTTGAGATACCCTAAATCCCGACTGTGAACTGACTGGTCTAGCGGTGCGAAGGGTCAGTATGAGTGTGCCCGAGTAACAACATTGCTCAAGGCCTGTGCGCCCTCCGGGTCCCCCGTCCGTAGGTCCCACAACCGCGCTTGTGGGCGCCGCGTTTGGTGCGGGCCACGTAGGGCTCCTTTTAGACTTGGTTTTACTCCCTTTTGCCGCCTTCCGCTGCTAGCGGAGCCTTCGAGCGATCCCCGTTGGACGCGTTTTCAGTGTGCTTTGATGTGCCTGCAGTTTATTCAGTTAACCTCGGTTTCTATGCCCTCTTGCTCCATTTTTCGACCAGCCCCTTTCGCCGACCTAACCTGCATGGACATGTGAATACGCCTTTCCCCTGACGGCTTAGTCTCTTCAGTTTTTCTCTCCCTCTGTCCCATGTCCCCCCACACCTTGTTTTTTCGTTTTCTTTTGCGTATTTTGCTATTCTTCTTCTGTCTGATCGGTCGGTTTTCAGGGACTTTGAAGACGCGCTTTTCGGCCTGTGTCAGTTTTTGGCCTCTGGTAAAGTTCAGCATAACCCTGCAGCCCCTAAGGTGGGGGGGTAATCTATGTCGACAGCCCATCCCCCGCTGCCGCTGACATAGCCTTTACGTTATCCTCAACTTCGCCGCCGGAGTGTGCTTCGTGTGGGTTGATCTCTCCTTTCGCCGCGGTTGATGGATTCCTGGTTTGCGTTGTCCCTCTTTTTCCTAGTCCTGTGCCACGGCTCTTTGACGGGCTTGTAAGCCCCTTTTCTGCTTTCCGCTCTTTCTTTGTATGAGACATAGCGTGCACCCCCGCAGTTGCCCCCCCCGTCCCGTCTCTACGAGACGGTTATTTCTTGTTTATGTGGCTTAGCGTGTCTTCCGCAACTCTGTCTCAAAGACTCAGTGAGTGCGTGTTTAGGCCCCATATAGAGTCCGATGATCTCCCTCTTCTGAAGTTTCACATCTTTTGTCCTGGTCGGTGGTTGGTTTCTTGTCCATCTCGGCCCGCTCACCATTGCGACCCTCCCTCCCTTGGCCTCCCCCCACAGCTCCACACCCCCAACACTCCCACCTCCGTAACACACACTTCCCACCACGGAAGCACCACATCCCTCTCCTCCCCCCACTTTGCTCCATCTCCCCCTCTTACCCCCCCTCCACCGGATAGCCGGGCAGGTTGGACGCCACGTTCGGCACCCCACCTTCCGCTACCCAGACAGACCAAACACACACCCACGGACCCGATCCCCCCGCTTAACCGACAATCTTGTAATCAAACGCCAACGGCGACCGAGGTCACCATGTCTATCGCTGGGAGACAGATAAGAATGGACGACTCACCCCAATAGTCCTGAGGCATCAACCCCTCTTAGCATTCTTCAGGCGCTGAAGAATCGTACCCGGAAACTCCTTTATCTGAATGCATAATTGGAACACAGGCGACGATCTTCAGCGTTTTTACAGTCGGTGTGAAGATATGTAATGGCACACCTCCAGGCGCCGAGTCCATTACCTACGGCCGTCTACGGGGTGCCCTTGAGACAAAGACCAGGATGCTCCGAGGGATCCAGTCACGACATGCACTCCCCCCCAATTAGGTGTTGGGAAAAAGGCAGACTTTCCAGGTAACCTTGTTTATAGCATTCCCCCCTCTAATTCGATAATACACAGAAAAATCCCTTATGATATCCTATAGTTATAAGCACGCGGTGGGTGGTTTGAGATCTAGCTCCTTTATCGTCTTTTAAGATACGATCTTCGCCGTCTCTAGAGATAGATGAAGGGCACCCCGGACCGTTCCTGTCGCTGTGTAGGACACCCCCAACTTAAGTGAGGTGCTGAGATTCCAGTTGAGAAGAGAAAGCCCGTTTCGGAAGTTTGTACGCTGCACCGGCCCGTTATCTGGATTTAGTGACAATAAGACCTGCATTCCCGTCTGAGCGTGTTATTCAATGTGCCCTGACGTCATTCTCCTGCAACTCCTTGAGAGAGACCCTGGACAGGGCTTTTTCCAGACCTCCGGAACTCTAGGGTAGGACACTTAAGACGAGCCGATTGTTACGCTAGTTGAATTCACAATTCTTGATGCCCCCTTCGTTCAGGATTTACAAGGCGTGTCCAAGATTCAAGAGTTCCCTTAAGACCGCGACGAATGATGAGACCGAAGGCCCGCATGTTTGACGCAAACTGTTTGTCCCTCCCTTGGTCCTCTGCATAGAGGCGACCTGAACCCCCCTTCCGGTGACGCTGACTACCCAGTCCCCCGTCCCCGACTTAGAGGACGCTTCTGCAAGTACC
>Ga0179591_1267358_pt1 | contig 12262 bp, 7 predicted proteins | sample CZOMad2_1_08_16f_FD_182891 | JGI IMG/M metagenome (GOLD analysis project Ga0179591, IMG submission 182891) | Vadose zone soil fungal communities from Angelo Coast Range Reserve, California, USA - CZOMad2_1_08_16fungal (PacBio error correction) | ecosystem: Environmental > Terrestrial > Soil >... | reverse complement strand
TTGTTTTTTTCGAGCCTTTAATTTCCTACTATAGTCCGAGAGGTATTTCCTCTGTCCTTCGCCCCGACGTCTTCCCCAGATGTATTCGGCCTGATGCCTTCCGACTTTTCACGGGTATTCTACGATTGATAGGCTTTTTAGTTCTGATTCGTCGCCCGGTACCCCCCTCCGAAACTGTTTTTTTGTACGTCAAGAGTTCATTAAAAAGCCGTGGTAGTAGCGCCTCCGCTCCCCCCCCTAAGGTGTGTTTGGATTCCAGGGGTAAACCCCCCGCTAGCCAGGAGGTTCCCAGTAATCGTCCAGTGTTGTCAACTAAACCATCACTGGGGTTATGGCACTATGGCGCCTCGCTAAAAGATTCCGGCAGGTTGACACCCAATCACGTGGACGTACAGGCCACTTCCCGTTTTGAGGAGCCCATTTAACCTCCACCTTTTCTCCCCTTTATAGTATTTTAGTGTTCCCCGTCGCTATCAATATATAGATCGTGAGTTGGATCTTTACTCCCACTTTAATCGTTGCTCGACGTCATTTTCCACAAACTAGTACCGAACTTTCTAGGGACTTCTGTTCTCGTGTGGCTTCTAATAAAAGTTTTTCGGACTTTTTATGGATTTCAGAGTTCTCACCGGGGATCAGTAGACACTACCCCCGTAGTCAGCGGCCCTTAATCCCTACTGCGGGTCATTTGTCAGCTTTCCAGAGTTTACTTTTTTTATAGAGCGGCCGGGCAGGTGAGATCTGGTTGGCACAATTCCGCGCGGTTTCTTTCTTTTACACCTTGTGTGGGGGCTACTGGTAGGCACAGAGTGTTGGCGCTTAGTTTCCTTTTGCTGGGACGAGAGGCTGAAGAATGTGAAAGATGAATGTTGCTCCGATGGTTTGATGTGTGGCGCTGGCTCCGACAGTAGGAATTGCGGACCCATCCGAGTAAGCACGTTACTCGCACTGCCACTCTGAGGTTTTTCGCGATTTTTGTTATTATCGTTTCATTCACTTTTAGAAGAGGTCCCATACCACACCTATTTTACCCGTTACCTGGTCCTGCGGTACGCCGTCTCCTTCGTCCTCCAACCTGCTCTCCGAAACCCAGTCCCAGTCAGTATAGCGGGCACCTTTAAGGTGTCGCCCCCAGATGCAGCCATGCATTCTTTAAGGACGGCTAAGGACCCTTTTCCTTCGTCTTTGGTTGCCCTGTAGCGTGGCACAGGGTCGATTGGTTTATCGTAGTAGACGATAGTTGGATTTGGGCAAGGGAGGGTCCTCACAGACACAGCTTATTTGACGCGGTAACTGTATTTAGGCTCTCACTGATAGCCCCGGTATACGTCTCTTCCCCCAGGTTGTACCTACGTCTTTTTTTTAGATTCATCCCTTTTACAAGGGAAAGAATAAGCGGTTGTAGGATTCCCGACCGCTCGGAGCCGCATTTTTCCTGTCTTTTTTTTTTGTCGGGGATTTCGCGGACCCAATATAAACTTCGGTTGACACTGTGGGTGCTTTTTTTGTTAACCTTTCTTACTTACATTTATACCTTTATATAGACGGAGGGTGTTAGGCTGGGTTTTCCCGTTTCCATTAGAAAACGGAGCGTTTTATGTTCAAGCTTCGTCCTGCAGGAATGACCCCAGCCCATGTTTTACCAGGTCACCAACCAAATTAGGTTCTATTTAGGACTTAAACGACGTTGTGAGGGTAGCTCGACTGTCTCTTCTAAGACTATTGTCACGATCTGCCCTTGGGGCTTGAAGTTTTCCTTGTTCCCTAGAGCGACAGCTCGTTGGAATTTAGCAAGAGTCCGACTTCTCGAAGGCGGGTGTAGCGCGTCGCCCCTTGCGCGGTGATTGTGCCACTGTAAATCTTCAGTGAGACCTAAGGACCCCATTGATAGGTTGAGGCGAGTGTCTGCGTGCCTGCCTGTTCACTCTATTCCCAGTGCGGCGCTGTTCATCCCGCCAGGGAATCCCCAGAGTTTCTCCCATCACAAGTCATTGGGAGACTCCCCCACCCGTATTCTTTGAGAGAAATGGTCCCTTTTTGTTAGCCCTGGATAAGCCCCGTAATGATGAAAACGCTTTCCTAACCACTTGGTTGGCCTCTGGAACCTGGTGTATTGAAGCAGCCAACCGGATCTCCCCCCATCCCCTTTCAATCGCCTTCCGTTCATAAAACACAGGAAATTGAATTCAAGCCTCCTTTGAGTCCCCAATTTTGAAGATAAGTTATCCCTCCGCTGTCTGAGGCGAAGGTCTGTTGTGACCTCCACGGCACGTGCGACCACCCTTCTGAAGTATTACCACGGATAACTGTAGACAATGGCTAGATCTCGAAAGAACTGCTACCAGTAAACCTCGACTTCCACTCCTTTTGAGTGCTCCAGTTTTAACGGAACGCGCTGAAGCGGTTCTGATGTGTTTCTGGCCGTATGACGAGACAAGGGGGGTTTTTCCGGAGGCCTCCCCGGAGACGTGTTCACACTACTCTTTTAGCGAACTCCGCATTTTTTTTTCGTTAATTGCCGCAGGTTAGTAGTTTTCCTTTCAACCCTGTAATCGAGAATCCATGTTTGTCCTCGCAGGAGAGTTCTCGGTTTTCTCAGTTTTCATGTACCCCGTGCAGTGAGATTTCCTCAGAACCAAGCATGGCCACTTGCATGCCTTTTTCCTTTTAGGATGCCGTAGCTTCCCCCACCTTTTTCCAACGCTTTTGCTGGAACATTTGAGGATGTCTTTGTAAGTTAGATCTTCGGACACCGGACCCCCCAGCGCTGCACGCCCCCCCCCCCCTGAAGCGCTCGCGTCCTCTACACTTTCCCCCCTTTTTGTGTTTTTTTTCACGTTAAACACTCCTCGCTTCCCCGATGCCAGTGTGCGTCGTTTGAAACTTTGTATCCCTGAGTTCGTTTTCTCTCGACCGGGTTCCTTATATATCCTCTGAGCTGAGGTTGGCTGTGCGGACCGTTAATGACAGTCGGCATTATCCCTTTACCCCCCCAATCCCTCTTAATATATGACCACTTAAAGATCTCCGTATCGTTTTCCGCTTTTGAAGAATGCTCCCTCTTTAGAGGTTTCTTAGTGTTAAGCACACAAAACATTTCTGTCTGGTTTTTTAATTTCTCTTTTTGATGCCGTGCGGGCTGAGATTATGTGGGTTCAGATCCCACACTTCAAGGATCGTTTCCCTAGGACGCTTTTTTTAATATAAACCTGAGTTCCTCGATTGATACAGGATTCATCGGCCTGCGATTGACTTTCCAACTCATGTCTCTGCTTTTTCAGGAGGGTGAGACGTCTTCTTCATATACGCACCTCCGCGGCCTTTTTTCATTCGCCCAAGTTACATTGAACTGAAATACTTTTCGCCGAGTATTCACCGTAAATGGCGGTGTTTGAAGCGGCTCCCCCACTTTTTCGCCTTCGTTACGTTTGGGGGAGACCCCCCTCCGCTCAATTAAGCACCCCTTTACGCTGGTCTTTCTGAGCCCTCCGGTGGGGGTGGGTTGGCTCCCCCCGGGCTATACGGGCTCTGAGCATGCCGCCTGTGCCACAGGCTGAGAATGCCTGTTCACGTCCTCGTTCCCCGTGCAGTCCCCCCCTTTGAATGCGTACCGATTTGTTTTGTTGTGAAAACTTCGCGCTTGCCCCTGGCATACCCTTTGTGCAGGTTTTCACAGACACGGCTTAGACGGGTTTCAATGGACCCCTCGGTGATATTCGGATTGTCCTCCCTGATGTTACCCGTTTCCCATGTGGGTGGAATTCTGCTTTTTTTGAATTTCCAACCCTGACCAGTCGCCTTTTGTCTGCACTTGCATCATTTGGTTCTGCTGGCCGTCGGCCAATTCTTATGCCCTATCCCCCCAGGTACGTGTAGGTTCCCGTGTCGCGGGAGTGGTCGACCTCCCAGCTCATGTCTTTTCTTCATCCCAGGTGTTGTTAGTCCCTTTTCTTTTAGGTTGCGACCCCACAGGACTAAGCTCATCGGTTATCACTCCCCCCCTTTCAGTTATTCCATAGCGTTTGAAAGAAGATTTCCGAAGAAATTAATCTCCCCAGGTCTTTGCTAAACTTGCCTCCCCCCGGTTGACAGGCTGGCTGGACCTATGAAATGCCACTCCCCCCCTTTTTTTCCTGCTGAGGAGTAAGAGGTCTTTCTGTAATGGCTATAACCTTCTGTCAGTTGACTTGAGTGCCGGTATTGTCACCTGTCCCGGGAGGTGGTGAGTACGTTAGACCTCGTCCAGTTTCATACCACGGACGATGAGTCTTGTTGACGTTGTTCCTTAGTTCTCCCCCCGCAGTGCTTCCAGGCCCTGTGCGGGGGGAGGCTTTTGCTCCTTTCTGCTTATTATCTCCATAATCTGTGTCCACCCTACACACGTGTGCTACGAAAATTTTCTCAGTTGATTTGCCATGGGAGCCCCCCGTAACCGAGCATGATGTAACGCCAGTTGAACGCTTGCACCCGTCACATTCGTCGGTCTCCCGCTTACCAGGAGGAGTTGAGCTGTAATTGTGACCCAAGCTTTCCACCCTTCCCTGCTTTGCGTCGATCGTAATTCTTTCTCCGGTTTATCAATTTGTCTGGGCAGATCTGTGGACTCCCTTCGTATTTTTAGCGGCTATGTTCCCGTTCCGATGTCATAGGTTTTTCTTTGATTTCCTAGAGCTCAGTCTGTGCCCCCGATGAGTTTTTTTATCGGTCAATTCCGCGTTTCTCCCGAACATACGGCACCTTCCCCTAGAACATTCCTGACGTTGTTTCTTTCTGCTTCAAAGACGCCAATCTCTAGATTTCGCATATATTCACAGAGGGCCCCCCCTTTATATCATTCTCCTTATGTTGTAGTTCACTCCAGGTAGCAATTTGTGGAAGCGGGGCATGTTTCCCCACTTTAGACCGAAATAAATTTTATAGAGCCTTCGCCAGAGTCCTTCGAACTTGATAAACCAATGTTTTCGACTGCTCGTACAAGGCTTCTTACAGTGTTAACAGAGGGGGATCTGATGCTTCGAGACTCTTCGGGTCTCTTTCTCCCTTTTCCGCCGATGAGAACGTACCCCCTCCACCAGTCACATGGGCCCGCCCCCATCTTGTTTTGGGTGGGTGTTTAAGTCCTGGCTTAGAAACGTATTCCCTGTCCTCTACCTCTTCATGATTCGTGAAGCTGGAATTCGGAGCATCCTGCAACTTTCGGTCAGTTCCACTTCCGTACTTGCGCCGTCAAAGCCCTTGGTTTTTGAAGGTTGGACATTAGAGCTATTATGTTGCGGCCGGGGCCTACGCCATTTTATGCGTCCCAGTGAGCGTTCGCTTCCCCCTCGTCCTTTAGTAGTCGAGTCTCGCTCACCACCCCGCGGAGGTAATCTTTCGGGACCTATCCATCGGCACTTCGTTGTCCTTTCTTCCACTGTAGCTCCCAGTGATCGTCACGTTTTTTGATGCTGCTGAGATATTTTTCCCTTCTTCTATCTTTTACGAGGAGGAGGCAGCTTGCTTCTGCCGTGACATAGCCTTTGACCGTGACAGGTCATGGCTCCCTCTTCCCCGACTTTTTTCCCCCAAGAGCGGTATTTAACGGATCTTCAAATTTTTTATTCTACCCATATTCGACCTTTTTTTCTGATCGGTCCCTTACTTTGACTTTTTTCGGCACTTATTTGCGCTGATTGTTGGAGCGCGCTAAGGTGCTTGCAAGCTTCTTGCCGATAAGGCCCCCACCCGTGGTTTAGCCCCGGATCGTGTGAGCTACCGTTGCGTGATCCGGGTGCTAATACTATTCTCAATGAGAAGTCAAAGGACAGTGTGTATTTCCTTCGGTGGCGTCGTCCCCGCCTGCACTTTCGAACCCCTGACACTCCCCCGGACTGGCTTGCAGTGATATGGCTCACGCTTTTGCCCTGACGACATAAATACAATAGTCTTAAGCATGATGTCCTCATCTTTCCTTACATTCTCGTGTCTGATTTAATGTCTCCGATTAACCCTCCTTAGACCTAGGATCCCGCTCTTGGCTACCTTATCAAAAGCCTTTTTGGGTCGATTCCATGTCGTTTTGATACTAAACCGGACTCTCCATGTATCGTGCACCCCGCCCGGATCAACTGACCGCCGTGGAGCCCCCCTGACTTCAACTTTTTACGGAAATCCAGAGTCCCTCTCGGACTGGTTCCCCCCGACTAATCGATCACATGAACCACTACAAGTGTAAGCTGCTTTCCAACGGTCGACCCTCCTTGTGTGTCCTTTGAGGGCCCCTCCCATCGCCCATAGACCCCAGCCGTAAGATCTTTCGTTACTGTCTTCACGATTATTTAACTCCCCAAAACTTGTTCAAACGTCATGCAGTGGTGCCGAAGCCCATCCACTACTTTCCACCGACCTGACCAAGCCTGCGGTCCTAGGACGGTCTGATAGCCTCTAAAAACCGTGTCCGTGGTACTTTCTACTTCCCCTACCAGATTTCCGTTGACCCATTGGTTGTGAAATCCCTGACATCACTTCCTTCAAACTAAATGTTATTTCAGCCAAGCCTGGTCGGCACGTTACGCCCATGAAGTCATCTGTCCCTCGTAGAAGAGACGTTCCAACCCCCTCCACCTGGCCCCTGCCACACTGAACTTCCCCAATTTTAACTGGTTCTGATCCCGTGGAATTCCTCTCTGCTCGTCCTCTGTGACCTTAACGGACGGTTTCTTTTTAAGCATTTCCTCGTTTATCGTGTTTTTTGTACTTCGCCTTCGCCGGTCCCCCGATTTACGAAATGAACATCTGGGTTCTTTCCGCATTGACGTGTAAAGTACCCTGACATCTTATCTCACACCTGCGTTCTTTTACAGTTTCCTCACTCGTCGTGCAAAGCTCCGAGACTTCCGTCGTTAAAGAACCCACATGCCAGAGATTTCGTCCTATTTCATCCCTGCCGCCCCCCCAAAACACCCCCCATCCCTACATTGGCAAAAACCCGAGCTTCCTGCAACCTCTAGTTTCCCCTTTCGCGGCACGCAGCCCCACAGTTGTGACAGCGATGAACACTCAAAACCTTCATTCTCCACACTGATTCTTTACCCTAGAAGGTCCCCTGCGAACGGAGAACCTCCAACCCTTCCCCCAAAGTTACGAAGACACATCAGAGACAGACAGTCCCCTGAGCCAAGCTACGATTGATGTTGGGCTGAGTTCTTATTTTCCTTCCAAGGTTACCTCGTCTGAGCCTGACCAGTAACGACCATATCATAGTCTTGACGCCAAGGCCCCATCACCCAACAGAGAAGAGACGATTTTCTTTTTTCTGCAGTCTGAGTCGCCGCAAACATCGCAATTTCCGTTGTTCCATGTTATTTTTGAATCCCGACCTCTTGCCCTCGTTGAGATGTCTTTCCTCCAGTATGGGACCCAACAACCATTTTTACCGAAGCTGCACACATGCGATCCACGGCTCTTATATCGTTCTAAACCCAATGAGTGTTTACTATAAGCTCTAATCCCCTGATATGATGTCCTTTGCCAGTTTGAACCGCAACGTATAGGTTCCCCCTTCCCCTAAGCAAATTCACACAACTCCCAGGCGCCTGTCCTAATAGAATACGCTCTCTCGACACCGCCCGTGCAGATCCCCTCATATCCCACTTCGGTCGCAGGCCCCGGAACGATTTCCCAAATTCTTTCACTCCTCTTCGTCTACCTTCAGCTTCACACTTTCGAAACCCATCGCGCTTCGCCGAACATCGACCTGAATACATCAAGTACGACCCAGAGCTGAACAGTGGACCCCCCAGACCCCCAGGGACGCCCTAAATTATTTGGCCTCCCCAGTAATCTTCTACTGATTCCGTTACATGTTGTAAGCTTGGGGCCACTATACGACCTTGCATCCGCCTTCCCTACCCTCCACCCTTCCCCCCCTCCCCAAAATTTGGTAACACTCGGAGTATGCGCCAAAGACATAGTCCCCACCTTTTACCAAGGGCTTTCCAATAGTGTAGTGCCCAGTGATCGCAAAACTCTCTCTTTCTCCCATAAGCATTTGTTTGTTGGGGGTGATTGTCGTGTCCCGATGAGTAACTCATGTTTGTTTCTTTCTTTTTTTTTTAGCAGGTTTCTTTCGGAAGACTTTCGTTGTGAGACAAGCCCGCCTCTTGGTACCGGTTGGTTGAGTTGCCTGGTTGAAGGCTTAGTTTTCATGTTTGAGGCCCTGATGCCCCCATTTGCCACCATTACCCATACTCGTCGACTGTCACCCTAGAAGATTCACAATCCTTTAGTGTGCCTTTGAAACGGTGCTTGTTTCTCCCCAATCTGTTTTTTGTAGGTTCATCAGGATGAATGCTTCACATTGATAGGAGAGTTTTTTGGTATTTTCTCCCTTTTTTGGTTTCGAGCAACGCGGTGTCTGGCATATTTTCCTTTGAGTTTATTTCCTAGGTCCTTCGACCCTCCAGACATGATTAGGATGCAGAATGTCCTTTCCTGTGTCGCCGTATGTATTAGGAACGAGGGCTCGGATCCTGTTTTCTTCATTTCCGGAGAACTGCTATTCTTTCTGTTGCTCCCCAGTTTTTTCCGAGAGCCCAGAGAGGTGGTTTCGGTAGAGCGTTCGCACAGTTTTGATGGGGCTGAAACCAAGATGCGTCAGTTTGCTTTGCAGATTCCTTCCAGTTGGGTTCATACACGGCTTTGAAGCTTTCCTCGTCACAATCTCGGACATTTGTCACGCCGAAAGTGGACAACATCCCCAAATTGACCCGTTTGATTCTACTAGGATCGGCCCACCTTGAAATCTGGTGCGACTACCCGGGATGGGGGTCTTTCTTTCCTGTCGAAATAGATCTATGGGTTATCGACTTCCCCCTAGCTTAATTCCTGTTTGTACCTCTCATTTTTTTCTACTCCACCCCTATCAGTAAACGTGGCTAGTAACCTTATTCTGGAGATTTCTAATAAATTCGGCTCAGTCGTGGAGGGGCTTCCCGGGTTGTCGGAGTCAGACTGACTAGGCACTGTCTTAGTACTTCTGGGCCGCATGATTCCCGTTTAGCTTCTTGGGCAGCGAGGTCCGACTTTCTCTTTCCGGTTTGAGGGCCAATGGTTGCGCTCTTGTTTGACATTCCGCTTTCTTTGGAAATTCGTGCGTTGTCGCGTGGTTCCCGGTTGGTGTTGCCGACTGACGTCCCTTCCAGTATCTTAGTGGGTGGCTTTGGCGCAAACTACTTCGCACTTAGACTCCCAGATCCAGACGAGGGCCACAACCTCGGATTGTGATAGTGTGGGAAGGCATCCTAAGTCGACGGAGGTCAACAGACAAATCGGTTCGTAGCTTTTCTCATATGGCCCTATTTCTGCAGATAATACACAGAGACTCTTTCAACCCCCACTGCGGAGTCACATCCCTAACAAGATCAGTCCTTGGAGTTTTTATTTTTTTTGTTCGCAGATGAAGCTTCCCTCCCTTACAGGCCTGCTACCCCCAGGACAAGGTTATCCGTGGGTTTTCGCGTGTGCTTTTGTTTATCCTGTGAGAGTTGGTTTTCCTGTCGCAGAGTCAGGAAAGAGATTGGCTTAAGTTATGTCAGTTTCGAATAGAAGTCCCCCCCTTAATTGGCTGCCAGCTAGATCCCCAAGTATGGGATGAATAAAGGATTCGAAATAGGTAGAGGTTCTTGCCACCATGCAGATAGTAGTCCTTTTTGAGCTCCCAGAGGAAGCCCAACTGCCTAACTCGACCAGCCCTAAGTGATACGTATGGCTTGAACCTAGAAGAGTCAGATGAAGGCTTGGTAGGAGGTCGGAGTTTCCCCTTATTCTTGACCTACCCCCTTACAGGACGTGCGTAATTTTGTCTTGTTGTATGTCTTGTGTGTTTTAGTTTCTTGTTATGTTCTTTTTAAACTTAATCCTCGTCTTGTTCTGCTTTGCTTGCGATCGTTTCACCCGCTTGCTCATTTTGGCACAGAGGACACGTACCACGTTGAGGTGGCCCCGTGCCCAGCCGTTATGTCGCGTGCAACCATACACTTCGGTATCTGGCTGACTTGTTTTTATGTTTTGTGGTAGCCGCGACTGCTGCACGACCAGGGGTGTGAAAGATTCCCTTTTTGCCTTTTTTTTCAGACTTTTACCTCCCCTGAACCGATCTTTATTAAGGTCTACATAGAGAGAATTCTTTCCTTCTCAAGTCTCCCTCCTCCCCACTCCCCCCTATCCCTCCCCCCGCTCTTTCCCTCTTTCGCCATCCATCTCCCTCCCACCCTCTTCCCCATTTATTCGGTCCTTCCCTGTCTAGGTGGATCAACAGAGGAAATGTCATCTATTCCTACATCAGAGCCTTGATAGGTTGAAATTCTTCCTAGCATGTCACTTTGCCTTCCCCCTCCGGCTCTATCAGTGCTGTAGCGGTTCAATACGATAGAGCTTTTCCTCCGAAAGACTTGCTTCTCCTCAAAATTCCACTTCTCAGGCAGGATTAACGTTGAAATCGGTCTTATTCCTCCCCCGGATAGCCATAGCGTTTGAATCAGACTACCGCGTGTTTCCTCGCTTACGACCTGTCCTCCTCATTTCAAACCAGGACCGACCCCCCTACAGTCTACCCATCGAGTCTTCGAAATTGGCCCCCCTCATTTCAATTCTGCATAATTGTTTTAGCGCCCCCCCCTTTTCTATCCGTTACTTCTCGTCTTCGTAGCCGCCCTGACTCGTTCGCTTCCCGAAGGGTTCCCCGGTGGTTGAAGATTTTGCACATTCCACCTTAATAGCGACACGAGATATGGCCAAAGCATTCTCGCAGCATACTGAACCTCTGCGATCACGTTTGGTCATGTTGGAAGAAAAGAATCCCTCAAGCCCCGTGTTCCCTCTTTGATGTATCCCGAGCTGATACTCTTTGGTTTCTACAGCTCCGCTCTTACATATTTTGTTCATCGAATCTCCCTAGCCCTGACTTCTCTACTTCCGTCCCCCGATGCGCACCATAACTTACACTTCCCGCCCCTCCGTCACATGTAGTCGACTTATTCTTCCAGAGGGTCCCCCTTCGTGGTGTCTCACCTGTGACTTATGAGTTAACTAAAGCGTCCCTTTGGACCGGGCATGCCGATTTCGTTAAGGTTTTCCTCCGGCTGCTTTGACTTTGCGGATCTCTTGTGCCCCTCTCGGTTTCTAGGGCGGGCCGCCTTCTGGTTTAAAAATTTTTGCGGCTCCGCTCTTCGTTTCCTCCCCTTCCCCCCCGGTTTTGTTTCAACTGCCTCGCTGGGGACTCTGGCATTGTTTGCGAAATTGGTTTGGGGATTCACCATTTTGCCATTCTTGGGTTTGCGCTTCCGGTTCAACGGGTTTTGCGGTATTCCCATTGCAATAGCTGACCCCCAACTTCATCGTCACACCCTTTTCTTTTCGGACCCCGAAATTATCTTCGCCGGAGGTCCTTTGCCCGCGCACGATGGAGCTCTTCACGATAGATTTCCGTTCCTTCCTTGAAATCCCCCCCCAAACGTTTATTCTATATCTGGTCTCCGTAGCCCGAATTGGCATCTCCCCACACCGTTGTTTCCATATAGTGTTCACGAACCCCGATGTTCTATCCGATTTAGTCTTTAATACAACGCGTATGCTTCGGGACATTTAAGCCACCGGTTTTGTGAGGGTCTTCTCCATGCGCCTTGGAGCTTGTTGAGAACGTCCTTTCCCTTTGATTCACCCCTGACACGATTTTTTCGCGGGTTTGGTTGCGTGTGGGACCCCTTTATTAGACCTTCGACCCCGTTTCTCAGTCAAATCCGCCTTGGGAGCCCCTTTTGTTTGTCCGCGTGAAAGGTTTGTTCCGCAAGCTCGTGCGCCGAACCCTCCCCCCACTCAGAGGGGCGTCGGCCCGCCATAACTTTTTTCAGTGGTGGTAAGATTATATCTCCCCCTCCCGCGCCTCTCACTTCCCCATGCTGTGGAGGCTTTGTCACCCCTGATCGTCCTCCCCGGTAGTCCTCTTTTCGTTTGTTTCAAGAAAGCCCTTCCATACCTTCTTGGGTCGTTCCTCCCGATTCGTTTGAAGGTCCTGTTCAAGAGGCCCTGTTTTTTAGTCCAAGCACTGGCCAATCCTCGACACCGTAGCATCCCCCTTTTTTTAATGTTATTTTCGGGAGGCCCAGTTTTGCAACGACTTTTTTTCCCCTGCATGCCCCGACTTTGTAGGTTTCTCACCCATGCTGGCCCTCTGCTTGATTGGTTTTTTTCCCTGATGAGCGGGATAAGTTGGTCTCAAATCTCA
>Ga0179591_1323063_pt1 | contig 12263 bp, 12 predicted proteins | sample CZOMad2_1_08_16f_FD_182891 | JGI IMG/M metagenome (GOLD analysis project Ga0179591, IMG submission 182891) | Vadose zone soil fungal communities from Angelo Coast Range Reserve, California, USA - CZOMad2_1_08_16fungal (PacBio error correction) | ecosystem: Environmental > Terrestrial > Soil >... | reverse complement strand
CCCCCCCCCAAACCATTGGGAGGCCATCCCCTGCCCGTGGTAACACTTTTCAGCGTTTTTTGCGTGGAAGCTCCCCAGGGGTGTCAACCGGGCTGTTGCTCCGCAAAACCCTTCGTCCTTAATTCTTTCCTTCCCGTCCAGCGGGTTTTGCGTAACTGTGTTTTAGGTTCTCTTCTTTTTAGGGGTTTCGGTTTTCTTCTTTTTTTTTTCGTGTGTTTAACGTTGGTCCAGGCCTTTTCGCTGGTCTACACTGAACCAAGGGAGATCGTACACCCCTTTCGTCGTTTTACCCCCCCCCCTGCTGACTCCCCCACCGTACTCACCCTTCCGTGAGGAGTGCCCGCAGCTCGATGTTTTCTCTTTTCGTGTCTTCAAATACCTTCGCCCCCTTTCCCTCATCTGGGGAGTGAGCTACGCGGCCTGTGCTTTTAGTTCGCTAGGCTCCCCCCCCCCTGAACGACTCCTCGTCTGGTTTTATTGAACTTGGGTGGTCCCTTCATGAGCTTTCCCTTTTTTCCAACGTCCCTTGATGGGAGGAGTGCCCTTTCCCCCCACCAGGTGTTCATCCGGCGGTTTCCAAAAGTTACGAAGGCGAGTCCCTTCCCCTTTTCCAGGATTTTTGAAATTTGATCCCTTTGGTCGGGTTGATTTTCGATCCCTCCCCCCCCTCCCCCTCCTGCCTGGGGATCCTCTTTCCCACCCGATCGAATCGGCCCTCAATGCTACACCCCTGTTTAGCAGTCCCGTTTGTCATGAAAGACTTCCCATTGCCCCCCCGTCATGCCTATTCCACCCCTGGGTTTTCCGTTCCCCCCACCCTCTTTTCGGCACAGGCGTCACACCCGATTTTTTCCCTCTCCAAGTTTCTCAGGCCCCCAACTTGCCTCCTTTTTTCCGATGTCCCCCCCCCCTTTTCCGTTTTTTTTTCGGGCTTTCTGACCTTTCTTCTATCCCCCGGTCTTAAGTCCGTCCTGGTCAGTTTACCTCACCCAGCTCCGAGTCCCGTGCAATTCGCCTGCGATTCTCCTCTCCCGAACCTCTTTTTCGCCAACCAGTACCACCCCCGTCCTTTTTCCCTTCTGCCGGATTTAGGACAACGAAATGTTCGTCTCTTTGGCAGGGAAATTTTTTCAGAGATTTTCCTTTCAACTTTGCGCCAGGACTTCAGGCGCTAGACCCCCTTTTTCGCCCCCCTTTCTACCCCCGCTCAACCCTCGTGTCCCTGGGGATGTCTGGCCCCTCGTACGTCCCCCCCCTGGTCCCTCCTTAATTCGTTTTTTTGCCACCCCCGACTCTTTCTTGTTGTTAACCCCGGTCACCGTTTGCCCCACATCTTTTTTCCCTTTGGGAACCCCGCGTGACAGATTTGCCGACTATTTTCTGAGTGCTCCCCGGTCCCTTTCTCGGGAAAATTTTAGATCTTTTTTCGTTCGGGCCCCCTTTCCTTCCAAGAGTAGGGAAACGGTTAGAGAGATCCGGTTTTTCTACTACCGAAGTGACTTCTTCCCCCATAAAACCCCTACCTCCTTCACTTTATACTGAAGTTGATTGAATTCTTCCTTCTCTTACTTTGGGAGTCTCCGGTACAAGGCCGAGGACGTCGTCGCCTTTACGTTGTTTGTTGTTTTGTTTTTTTTTTTTTTTTTTTTTTTTGTGCCCTTTGAGCGGGTTCAAACCCTGGCCCGCCCCCCGCCGCCGACAAGGTCCTGCTTGCCTTAGACGTCCCCAAGGGAACTCCCCTTGTTTCGACTGTTTTGTGACCTGAGCCATATGGCCGACACAGCTTTTGCTCCTTTTCCCCCCTGAGTCATATGGAGGATGCGAGGGTCGATTTTTCCGATACCCCCTTTCACATGGCCATGGGCCTAAGCCCAGACAGACCGCGCACTTCCCCCTTATCCCACAGCTCGTTCTTCCCCATGTGAGTTTCGATAAACTTGAGTACTGAGTCCCGCCGAGGGTTTTCCCGGGATCCTCTACAGGATTTTTCCACCCCTCTCTGAAGTCCGTGCTGTATGAGTTTAAGAGACCATAAAAGCCTATGTCTGTTCCATCCCGAGGACGAAAAGAGGTGAACCCCCTCCCGTTTTTCCATTCTCCCAAAGTCCCGGGCGTCCCGCCCCACCCCAGCGTCCTTGCGGGGGACGCCCACCCCTTTTCCCCCATTTTTTTAGAGGATTTTTTTCAACACCTTCTCACGTTGACACTGATTTTGCGTCTTGCCACTATGATATTGCCCCATGTTTGTTTTTTTTTTCGGCTTAGAGTGGTTTTTTGTCCACGACTCCAGTCGGCGTCCCACCTGTGCCGGCGTCGAAGTTACCTGACCCCTAGACGCCTCCATTCGGCTGTCACGGGCTGGATCCGCCAGCGATCCTTCCACGACGTTTTGGACTGATGTCCCTCCCACTAAACGCTCACGCTACGTGGCGGGGTGCCAGTCGGTTGCATCCCCCTGTCTGATCTTTGCCCGACTTTTTCAGACTGAAAGTTAGAGACGTTTTCCCCCTCCCCCCCTTGAGGCAAATTCTTTACCTTGGAAAGACGGACAATCGGCGGACTTTCCCCGAAAAGTGAGTTAGTTCGGCTCCTCCCCAGCAAGCTGACCCAAGTTCTTTCCTTCCTCTCGAAGTTTTCCTTCTCCCTTAAAGAGGCCCTCGGGAGATCCTCTGCTGTGTGCCCTGCGGTGGTTGCCCTTGAGCTCCTTCGTTGGCTCAGTGGGGCATATTTTTCCACCCCCTCCGCTGGGAGTGGTTTTTTCCCCTCCGTTTTTCGCACACGTCGGCTTCTTCGAGTTTGCATTCTCGCGCTGGTCCGATTGGCGGCAACGGCGCTCACGAGGAACCGAATTTCCCTGACCTGGCCCGGACCTTTTTGACCCACCCTCCTGGGACCGCGGGTCTCCCCTTTTCTGCCTTCTTTGTGCAGAACCTAACTAACTGGCTTGCCTCCCCTGGTCCCCTGTGCGTGCTTTCCTTCACAAACGGCTGGCGTGTGAGTTCGTCTTCAGTCCGTTTGCACTTTTGAGACCCTCGACCGCCGTTCCCTTGAGGTGAGCCGCTCTCGGCGGCCTCCAGCAGTTCCCATTCCTTGAAAACCAGTCTAAGTGTCAGTGTGGGTGCTCCTTTTTCGGAATTGCGTACGTTTTTTCTTCCTTCGGGGCAGGTTCCACTCCTTCCCCGACCCGTCCTAGTTATCCCGCACCCAGGCCTCGCGGTTTCGCCAACCCCTCGAGTTTTTTCGCATTGCTCTTCCGACGGGCTCTTTGACGCCCGACTTGATAGTGCCCCTCCGCGTTTTTGAATTCTTCTTTGTTAGTTTCCCGTAGGGCTGAATCTGGACCCCCCCTGTGAAGATTTTTCTTTTCCCTGGATTCTGATAGCCCAGACCCGTAGAAAATTTTCCAGCCCCTTTGGTTAAAAAGTCCGGTCTCAGACGCCAAAAAACACCTCTGACCCCAGGGGACGGGGATTCGGAGACCTTGGTTTCTTTGGAACCGACCTCCCGTCCCTTGAGATTGGCAACAAGACCCTCATCGCATCGAGGAACCAAAGCACTCATGGATACCTGATGAAGTCCCCCCCCCCCCGCGTTCTATTAGGATACTTAATTCTCTGTTTCCCTCTTGTCCCCTCCCTCCTGTAGAAGACTCTGGATTTTCCCTGTTGCATTGTTCCCAGGTCACCCGCTGTGGGATCTGGAGACGGAGGGTAAGCAGAAAGTTGGTAGAGGCTGGCTTAGGCTTTTTTTTGGTTGTTTTTTTTTGCCGGTGATTCGCGGAGTCCCCCCTCTTCTCCTCCTTTTAGAAGATTTTCCTGTTTTCTACTGATTTCTTGAAGGGTTTATTCCCCGTCGGGCCTTTGGTTTTTTTCTTATTTTTCTCCTTGGACCAAAGGCCCCTTAAACTGCACCTTCGCCTTCGATTTCTTCCACGAGGGTTTTTTGGCTCGGATCGGCGTCGATCCGACGGTATTCTTTTGGGGACGCGGAAGTTCGCGGCCGTGCGCTTCACCCTCCAAGTTCAGTCGGGCCGGCTGTTGAAGTTCATTCCCCTTCCGGCGACGGTGAGGCCAATCCCCCCCCCTGTTCTTGCCGTCGTCCCCTGGGACTATGAAATTGCGTCCCCCCCTGTCTAAACTTTTTTTTCCCCCTCCTCTCCTTCGCACGGACTTTTGCCCGGAGCCTTTGGATCGCATTCCCTTTTGATTTCCCCCGCGGAGATACATTTTTCCTTCTTGAGATGATTTCTCCGTGTTGACCTTTCCCGTCTCTCCTTCCCAGACCATCTTGCGGCCTTCGTGCTATTGCTGAATCGGCCCCTTCGGGTTGGCGATTTCGTCTTGCTAGTAAGGAGGGAACAGACGATTTTTCCCTCGTCTGTTACTGGGTAAGACTCTTTTTTTTTTCCCTCTTGCCTTGCCTTTCTTCTTCGCCCGACTTACTCTAAAATAGGTCCGCGCATTGGTCCCTCGCCTAAAGCCTTCCTGCATGGCTATCCTTTGGCTGCCGCGGGAGAGGCTGACTGGGCGCCCCCTCCTCCGTTCCCTTTCAGCAGCCCCGCAGCAGGTCCCTTCGAGCCTGTCGGGGCAGCGCCGGGCTGCTCTTGCCTGCGTTTTTTCCTTGGGCGATCTTCCACTCCCGTTCTTCTTTTCCCCCCCCTTTCCTCGGGGTCCTCCCCTTCCTTCTTTTGGGATGGGTCTTTTTTTGGCTCCCGCTATGGACCCTAAGCGGGAAGTTATTTGTTTTTTTTTCCCTTGGTTCTCGGAGTTTTCTTCCCGCGATCCCTTCCCCCCCCTTAATTTTCGGGGGTCCCGCTTTCTCAGTGCCCGTTCCCTTTCAGGGGCTGCGCTTCCCTTAGCTGTCTTTGCTTGACCTGGGTAGAGGAATCTGTTCCCTATCCTCCCGAGTTCCGTGTTCAGAGACACCCCTCGATTCTTTTGGTCTGAGGGTCCTTCGTCCCCCCCAGCACCGTCGGTACAGCCGTTTCCCTCGGACGGTCATCTAACTTTTTTCCCCCTCCCTCTTGATCTCCTAGTTCCAAGATGGAATTACTTTTTTAGGTGAACGCGTCTGTGTCGAATCTCTCCTTGCGACACTCTGATGGGGACCGCGAAGCGAGGCCCCGTTTGTTCTTTATTTTCGGTATTTTGGTCCCGGACAGCGAAGACCCACCTTTCCGGACCCGCGAAGTAGCCCAAAAGAGATCCTACCCCCCCCCCCCCCCCGGGCCTTTGAAGGGGCCTAATAAGGGCTCGGTCCCCCCCCCCGCTAAATTTCTTTTTGTCGATGATGTAGTTCCCACGCCCAGCTTTTTTTTTATTTCGTGCGCCCCGTCCAGCGCTTTCACCAGACTTTAGTCCTTCCCCTCTCAGTTCCTTTAGGTCTTGAGACCAAGTCCTCTCCTTGAGGCGGGCCCCTCGGGGCCGGTTCTCCCCCCCGGTTCCATTGTTCCGGTTTTGTTCCTTTATGCGTCTCGGCCCCTCCTTTCCCCCCCCCTCCCCTCCTCTTGCCGGTTTTTTTTCGTACCTCGAAGCCGACCGTTGCTCTACGGTCGCTTGTTTTTCGACGAAGTCCCGAGCCATCGACTCCCGGCGCCTGCACGTCCAGTCTTGCTTTCTCCCCCCTCAACTCTTTTTTCTCGCAGACTCTGAGCCGTTTGCTTCGTGCCGGTTTCTGCTTGTTGTGCTTGCCTCTGTCGAACGAGCGGTCCTTCTTTCCCCTTTTTTTTTTTTTTTTTTTTTGTTCGTCCTAGTGTCGGTGCGTTCCGCGACGTTTTTCCTCCCCTCTCTTTTTCGTCTAGCCGCGTTGCACCGATTTCTCGTCTCCTTTTTTGATCGTTTTTCTTTTTCATCTTCATCCTTTTGACACGTCGCTGAGATCGGGGATTCTCCGTCGGCCACTGCTCCCCTCAATGGGCCTCTCAAGAACTGCCCTCCTTGCCGTCGGCGAGTCTTTTTCCCTGGTTAACCCGCTCTTTTTTGCGGACCCCCGCGTGATCCTCGACGTTGTTTCCCCACTCTCCCCAAGCAAAGGTTTGCCCTTAGTTTTTTTCTGCGACTTTGTGGTAGTGCCCAGCCCTTCTTGTCTTATTCTTCTGTTTCCCTCTCGGACCGTCCCGGAACATAGAGCGTTGCGTCTGGCGGGTCTGTCGCGTTTCAGTCGGCGGTTGCGCTGTGACACGGCGTGAGGTTCCCCGTCCTTCTCCGTTCGTAGATTCTACTTTTGTTTGCTTTTTCGGCGCCGTCGGCGTGGGTCTTTTTTTCATATCCTGCCCCTCTACTGGGATGTGATGGATTTCGCCTTTCGTAGTATTCAGGAGCCATGGGTGGGTGGTTTCTTTTCCCCCCCCCTCCCTTTGGCCTCTCCGCCTCCGTTTTAGGACCCCCCATTCCCCCCAACTGGGTTTTTTTCGTCTGTCAACGGGTCTGCACTGTTCCTGTTACCAGGCGGTCTTGTCGAATGCAGCAGGCCTTTTTTTCTTCCCCTGGATCTTCGGGGGCCGCTTTTTCTTTTTGCCGGTGCCCTTTCCCCCGTTCTAGCGTACCCTCCCCCCTACAAATGGTAGTCTCGAGTTTTGTGTGGCCCCCGCTTGTTAGTCTTGCACCCTGTAGGGGTTTTGAGGAATGTAATTCCCCCTTCTTTTTCGTACCACTTTCAATCAGACCCGGTGATAGATTGTTGGCATAGGCTCCGCCCACCCCTAGACTTAGCCTTGAACGTCCTCCCTCTAGCCACTTCTACTAGATAGTCCGTCTTTTCAGAATTTTGTCCCCTCGGAGCTTGTTCCTTTTTAGGCACTGGTTAACCCGACCTCCTCTTTTCTCCTATTACTTAGAGTTAGTTTGCGGAATGAGTTTCTTGTTGGCCCCCAGTGCCCCCCAGAAGTTGTAGAACCCCGTTAGTCAAACCGGGTGATAGGGCTGACGGGTAGAAGTTTTAACCCCTTGTTCGTCGGCGATGGTTTTGATGTTGTCTCTCTAAAGTTTTCCTTGGCCCCTTTCGCCCGCTCTTGCCGACCGACCATTTTTCAGTAGTCACCCGGGACTTGTTTTTTTTATGTTTGTCTCTTTTTTCTCCTCTGCTCTCCCGCCTGCGATTGCTTTTTTTCTTGAAAGGTCATTCTCCTTTTCGGTTCCCTGCGTTTTGTCCCCCCCAGTGATTTTTTTACCCCGTGCTTTTTTCTAGAACCCCTATACTTTCCCCCTCCTGCGGGGTACCGAGGCTCGTTTTAATCGGGTTATGTTGTGACGGAGTGGGGTTTTTTTTGGTGGTGTTTGTTTGTTTGCTTCTTTCCTCTTCCTTTTCTCTTTGGTATCTTAAAGTTAGAGGCTGTTTAGCTCTTTAGCTGATTCTTGGTGACTAAGCAGAGCCGATGTGATCGGTGACTTTCGTCCTAGTTTGCCTGTCCCCCCTCCGTTCCTCTGTTTTACGTTAACCAGTTTTTGTTGTTGCGTTTTTTTTTCCTCGGAAGACCCCTCTATCCTGTGTGATCCGCAGAGTTCTCCCCCAGCTGGGTGGCTTTCTGCCGATTCCCCCCCCTCCTGTTAGAACTTTCGGATTTTTTTTTAAAGTGACTGTCCCGTCTGAACGGGTTTCTTTGCCCAGGAACCCACTTTTTTTGCCCTTCACTCTCTCGCGCCGTCCTACATTGACCCTGTAATTAGCGCCTTTGTTGACGCGGGACTTTGCAGATTGTTCAGTCTTTTTTTTTTAGGCCCCCCTCGCTCCGCTGATTGGCTCCCTCCCCTTTATTCTTTTGTAGGTTTCCCGTAGTGTACGAGCGGTGCGCTGTATTCCCCCCCTCTCTCCTTCATGTCTGCTTAGGGTTCGTGGCGCAGTTTGGCTTTTCCCCCTTTTTTTGTCTCACGAGGTCTCACGTTTTGCTGCAGGTAGCCGTTGCAGTTTCCGCCAGTTTTTTTTTTCCACAGCAGCCGCCCCGACTTCGTCCCCCTCCCCCCGGTCAGCACTCAGTGCCCGTTTTGGAAACTTCGGTCGGTGTCGTACCTGCTCAGACGATTGTTGACCCCTTTGCCCCCCCCCCGATACTCCCCCTTTCTGTTTTTTCTTTTTCCCCCCTAGGGCGCACCCTGTTGTCTTTCGATTTTCGGCTGCCGGAGTTTTCCATGTTCCCTGCATCTTTTTCACGTTGACCCTGGTACATTCTTTTTGTCCCGCTTTTGGAACTTTTTTTTTTTCCCCCTTCACAATACACACGTCTCTTCCGGGGTCCTTTTTAGGGGGTCCATTGAGAGAAACCCCCCCAAGGGAACCGTTTCTTACTTTCCGAGACGGACAGTTTTTGTCCCCCTGGGTAAATTCCTTTGGTAAACGTTTTTCGTGACCTATTATCCTTTTTTCCTGTTGTTTTGTTTTTGATTTCATCATATAGCCTGAAAAACCCGTTTCCCCCCCCACCTCTGACACGCAGGAGACCCCCCACTCCCCCCTTTCCCTTTCCCAGGAAACGGGTTTCGGGCCTTTTTCCTCAATGGGAACCTACCAAAGTACCGCAATGACGAGGTTGCCCTTGGACTGGGCTATTTTCGCTCATTAAGTCGGCCACCCCGAACTTATGGTCTACCTTCAACACCCTTCCGTCTCGGTCCCCGTTGCGTTGCCTACTGTTCCCCCATCCCCCCCCTTTTGTTTTTAGGCTTTTTTTCGCTCCCCGGGGCTGCACCCCACGTTGTGCGTCTTCCCCCTCCCCCTTGCGGCCTTTCATTAAGACTTCCTCCCATACGGGTTTTCGGGTCGGTCTTCTCGGGGTCTGGTGTTGAACTACGGCTTCACTCCTTCATCGATTGGCCCTTTCCGCTCGTCTCCCCCCGCCCTCCGAATCACAGTTTTTTCTTTTTCCCCGCACCACAACGATGTGGACGAAGCAGTGTCATACGCGCGAGTAGCTTTTTCGATTCTCTCTCCCACTTTTCAGAAACAGCCCCCCCCCCATGAACGACCGAAGACTGTGGAGTCCACTCCCCGCGGCAACATTCGTTGTCGATTCGTATGAACCTTCTTAACTCGCAGAGTAGGACTGTCTTTTACACTTTCTATCCCCCGAGACTCCATCTCTCCTGAAGGTCCCCCCCCCCCCCTTTTTTTCCCTCAAGGGCCGCTTTCCCCGGAGGAGATTCCCCCGGTTCCTCGACCGACAGGGTCGGAGTGATCTTATTCCCTCCCCCTCCGTATCTCCGGTATAAGGGCCTCACCCCCCGGCTACAACCTTCCCCTTTGTCCAATGGGTGTCCCCGCCCCTCGGCCGTCGGCCTCCCCCCTTGACTTTACCCCAGTCACCCGGATTAGATTCCCAGATGTCTTTGAGCCAAAGCCCCCGACCAGTTCGGACGCTTCGGTTCGGACCCTTCTCTATACTGAATCGACCCGCTTGTCCCCAGAGATTTCCACAGCTCGTTTTTTCAACTTCGGGGTTTGCTTGTTATGTGGTTCTTTAGATGTACCCAGGTATACGTCAACAAAGTTTACCTACAATCGTCGGGGAGTCCTGACCAAGTTACGGAGGTTTCGACAGTCTCTCTTCCCTCCAAATCCCCTCTCCAAACACCCCTGAACCCCCTGTAATGCTCTTGTCTATTAGGAAACCCCATTATCCTTAGGGGTCGAGTCCTCCGGTGAATATCTTCTTTTTTTCCACCCCTCACACGGACGGGTTGTGCGCCGACGCGCTCTCACCCCCGTTCGTTTTCCCCTTTTTGAATCTCGCTTTCTCCCCTTTTGTTAGGTTCTGTAGCCCGCATCTTTTCTCCTACCCCCTTCCATTGGGACAAACTAATAACTCTTGGTCTTTTCCCCCTCCCCCGACCTGGCAACAGATAGAACCCCCGGGAACGCGCTGCGGCCCCCCCCCTCTTCTCCCCACATCCTTTTTCTAGAGAGGCGAGTTCCCTCTCACAGTTCCTGCGCTCTTCGTGCTAGGCCGTTAGTGTTCTGTACGTTCCGACTGTCCCCGGTTTATATTCAAGTTTTTTCAAGTTTTCCCCCCCCCATCCACTCCGCCCTACCTCCGATCACCTTCCCCCTTCCTTGTGCCCCAAGTGTCCCCCCCACGCCGTGGCCCGGCTCGATTTTTTTTTTTTTGGCTTGGTTTTCAGTGTGATGTCCCCAAATTTTTCACGTTCCCCCTTCCCCCCCGATTTTAAGACAACGCAGATCCAAGTCTTTTACTGGGCGTCCTCTTATCCGGACTTCCCCCCCAAGAAGGACCTCCCTTACTGTTCCCAGCGCAAGTTCTCAATCTCCTGTCCCCCCCCCCTGTGGGCGGTTCATGTAGGCGCGGTCCCCATTGCCTGTCGCGGTGGTGTTCCGCACCCCTTCGTCCTTCCCCCCTTTGGCAGCAACCCTTCTGGACGCCCCCGCAGCTCTCCATCTTTTTCCCCGCGTATTCCTGATTTTCGTTTGCCGTCTACGCGGCCGGTTGCGTCCGCCTGGCAGCGTACCGGTTCTCTAACGGCTTCGGAATCCTCCGGGGCCTTTCCCCTTTTCGAGAACTTGTTTTCACGTTTTTCGAGTTCTGCCTGCTCCAATTCTACCCCCCCCTCCCCCAGGTTTTTCGGGGCGTTTTCGGGAAGCGGTGTCACCTTGGGTTTCAACCCCCGCTCTAAAGCGCCACCACCGTTTGCGGCGGTCACACGCTGCGTCTTTCCTTTTTCTTCATTCCCCACCTAAAAGTCGATTTTTCCGCCAGCGGTTGTCCTGCTCGATTGTTGTGGGGACCTGCGACGCTTCGCCCGTCCCCCTTAAAGGTCGGGCGTTTCCTCGAGCAGAGGATTTCACTCTAGGTATGATTCAAATTTCGATTCCTGAAGGCGCTTCCCATTCCGATTTTTTGTCCCCCTCCTTGGAGAGGCTTTCAGATCCCACACCCCTCCCCCCGATATACTCCGATACCTTAGCGGGGAGGGTGGTCCCCCCCTCTGTCTCTACGGATATAGAGTTTTTAGAAAGAACGCCTGCTTTCCCTGCCCCGTACTCGTCGGACTACGTGAGGTTCGACTTCATCGAATCTTCCTCCTTCCGTAGTGAGGTCCTTCCCCTCAATCAGAGTGGACAAGGTCCCCCCCTGCAGAAGACGCCGGGTCCCGGGACCTCAAGGGAGGAAGGATTCAGCAGTGTCCGGGGCTTGCGCCCGAATGTGAAGGGTTTTCTTCCCCTCTTTCGACTTGCTTTTGGATAGGACCCACCCCTTAGAATTTCCCCGGGACCCCCCGGCGCCTGGTTTCCCAACTGTTTTTTGCGGTCTTTTTTCTTGCGCATTCCCCGCTTTTTGGGTGCTGGGCGCGAGGTCGTCTTTTTCTTCCAGGACGCACCGTGGGCCCCCGTCGGCGACCTTCCGTAGACTTTGATTGGATCCCTTGGACAGAACCTGAACGAGCCTTCCTAAGTCGGTCACTTTTTTCTGCGCTTCACGTACACCAGCTTGGAGCTTCGACGCGTCCCCCCAGTTCTACCCTGCTTCCTAACCTGTCCCTTTTTTTCATTCGGTGTGTTGGACTGCCCCCCTTTCTTCTCGGAGGCGGGCGCTTGTCACTCGTCTGACCTTCAGTCGCTTTAGGTTGGGAATTCCCAGAGCTCTTTCTCGTTTTTTTAGTTCCTTACCGACTCCCTTTTCCGCCCGGATAGTATCAGCACTTTCTCTCCGGGCAGTTCACCAGTCTTTCTTTTCCAATGCCACAGAGAGTAGGCAGATAGTATCCCCAGTTGTTATTTCTCAAGATCTGAGGATCTGTTTCCCGTCGTCGTGCTTTAAAGTCTTTTGAGTACCTCTGGACCATTAGTAGCTGGGCCGCTGCTTTCCGCTGTTAGGTACGCTTTGTGCTACTCCCGATTCCCGAAGTCGGCGCGGTCCCCCTCCCGGGAATCCTAGGATGACCATGTTTGCATGGACGGAAGGTCTTCTGAAGACAGTGCTCGGACCAAAAACGTCTTTAGATTACGAGTGTCGCCGCCGTCTCCCTTGCTCTTTTTTCCCTTCTGCCGGTTCCTTGGAGTTCCCGGCTTCCTTGCGTAGCGATGAGAAGTCCTCTTTTCCTCCGGCCGACGGGATGACATCGGAATTGGGTAACCTTGCCAACGCTTTTTTTAGTGTTTGTTTCGCCAATCGCTTTTCTGTATCCCTCGGGCTTGAGGGCTGAGCTATTTGCCTCCTCTTTTCCTTTCCCTCTTGCTTGATTTGGCTTCGTTTTAACTGTTCCAGTGGTCGCAACTGCCTCTTCGGATGATCCACGGTCCTTTGTCTTTTTGCTGGA
>Ga0179591_1358718_pt1 | contig 12264 bp, 11 predicted proteins | sample CZOMad2_1_08_16f_FD_182891 | JGI IMG/M metagenome (GOLD analysis project Ga0179591, IMG submission 182891) | Vadose zone soil fungal communities from Angelo Coast Range Reserve, California, USA - CZOMad2_1_08_16fungal (PacBio error correction) | ecosystem: Environmental > Terrestrial > Soil >... | reverse complement strand
AGAGGCTGCGGCCTCGTCCGGTGCCCTCCTCCTCAGGATTTCTTCCCTTCCCTTTTTAGCCGCCCTTTTGTCCTTTTTGTGTTTGAAAGTAGACCTGTGTCAAATGTGGTTCTGTCCGTTCCCCCCCTTAGGCAGCTCGTCGTCTTTCCCCCTGATCTGGCCTCCCCTGTTTTCATCTTTTTGATTTTTTTAAGCTTTTTCGCCCTTGGTCGAATTCCTCCCCTCAATATTCCCTCCTTCTTTTTGCCGACCCCGGTGAGGTTGGAACCATGCTCTGAGCGGAAGACCTCTCTTTCTGCTCCCTTCCTACTGGAACAATTTTCTTTCCGAAGTTACCAGTTTCGATGGCGGCATGAAAAGTGTATGATCTACTTTTTCGGATTCTTTGCGTATTGTAGAAGATCTTCTAGTTTTTTTTCTCCAGACAAATCCCCTTTAAGGCTTTTAACTGGGCCTTTTCGAAAGCTCAAGTAACTTTTTACTTTCGTTTGTCCCGCCGGTGAGAGTCCCCATTAGCTCCTGAATTCCCCCCCAGCCTTGATAAAGGCCCTCCTTAGAAGAAATAAATGGTCGTATAGCTGCTCGGAAAGTTTCTTTGAATCAGCCCTCTAGGAGTTTTCTTTTTTTCCCCCCTTCCGACCAGTCTGATTTGCCCTTGCGGAAGTTTGCGCACTTGTCTCGTCACCTTTTTAGAGCGCGGCCATATTCCGCTATATTCCCTTCTTACTCTCGGCAGTTGGTAGAGAAGAGGCCTAAACTTTCATTTGTCCTCTTCTTAGTCTTTATGGTTTCCTTTCCCCTGTCGCTGCAGCCCTCTCTAGGAAGAATGTTCTTTTATGGGGACTTCGGACCTGAAGAAAATAGCGATTCCAGACGCGACGTGTCTCAGTCCCTTTCCCGTGTCTTCCCCTGCCCCCTAAGTGATGAGATCATTCCTGGAATGTTTAGTATTATGTTACAGTGCTGTTGAAGCCCTTGTCTCCCTCATGGTTTTTCATCAAGTCCTCTTTCTGTTAACTCTTTCTTCTTTCTTTGCTATAATGCCCCCCTTTTTTTCTCGGAAGAGGTTTTTTGATGGCTGGTACTTATGGAGGAAGGTATTCTTGTGATTCCCTTTCTACTATACTTCACCAGATTCTCTGCCTCGTAGGAGGACCCCAACCGTCCTTTCCCTGTAGCTTACTTGGGTTTAGGGATTCCATTCCTCATTTGGTAGCATCCCCCATTGACGCGGAGATTTTCCCCGTACGAAGGTCTGTTTTTTTCCAACCCGGACTAAAGATCCACAGTCTTCTCCCCTTGGGTTGCCGGTCCCCCTATTTTAGTGGCGGGGTCCTCCGCCGGCCGTTACTCCCTTCGCACGGAGGCGTTTTTCTACATCTTCGTTTTCCTGAGCGTTTCTTTGGAGACCGTTAGATCAATATCAAAGGGCTCCATTTCGATTTAGCTGGACATTTTGCAACAGAACACCTGAAGTCCATGCCTTTAGTACGTCTTTTGAAGTTTTTTTTGAGCTGTTAGCGGTCTTTTCCGGACCCCCTCGCCCCATTATCGTATGGTCATCTTCCCTTCTCAGGGCTCCGCAACGGAGGCGCGCCAAAGCCTCCTTAATGATTTTTTTTTTTATGTCCTCATCCCGCGGAGGAGTCGGAACCTGCTGCAAAACCCTCCTTCCTGGCCTGCGCTCTCTCTCCCTCGACCCTTCAGCCGCCAGTTGCCCCACCTAAGGGAGGTTTCGGTAATCTCCGTTACTGATCTTTCCCGATGGACCTTACCCTAGGGGTAGGCGGGGGGCCTATAGGGCTGGGGCCCGGTTCTTCGAGTTCATAGGGTCTAGGAGAGACATGTTTTCCATTTCCTTTAGTTTTCCCTTCCAAGGACAATTTTTTTTTCGGGCATCAAGTGGAGTCTGTGGTGGTGTTTTAGAGGATTTCGTGCGCTTTTTTCCTCTCCCTCCCTGGTCGATGCCCCCCCCCCCCTGAGGGGTGCCTCGCCTCGTTTCTGACAGGGTAATCGTTCGCTCCTCTCGGCGTTTGTACCTTCCCCTTTCCCTCAAGCTTCGGCAGCTCCTCCGTTTTGGTCCGTAGGCTTTGTCTGGCATAAGGAAGAATTGTGTGACGCTTTTCTGTCCGGTGCGGCATGGTTCGAGCACTTTCTTTTCTCGAGAAACTTGAGTCCCCCCTTTTTGCCCTGTAGCCCGCGTATCGAATGATGATGAGACGGCCTGTGTGCGTGTAGACCCCCCTTTCATCCTGTGAGTCTTAGGAGCCAGTCCTTTCTTTTCCCCCCTGCGTCTCTACATAACACTGTCCCTTCTACGAACTGAGAAGGACTTGCCTTTGTTTCAGGGTTCTCTACTATGTTAATCCCCAGCTTTTTGTTGAGTCTGACTTCCTGACCAAGGGAAGCTTTTTAATGTATCCCTCCTTCTCGGGTTTTCTTCCCGATGCCCCTTTTGACCACACAGCCGGCTTCCCACTACCGTTAAGTAGAAATACAAAATTCAACTATTTTTTTTTCTTTTTTTTTTTTTTTTTTTTTTTTTTTTTTTTTTTCTTTTTCTTGTTTTTTTTTTTTTTTTTCCCAGGTCCCTCCTAGAGTACTCCCCCAAACCCAGGACCTTTTCTCTTTTCCCACAGGGCCTTTTTCCCCTCTTCTAAAGTCAGTAAAGACCGTTAAGGACCCTTGACGTCCCCCCCAATTTGGAGTCCCACCAATTTCTATGACACAGCATACCCCCCCCCCCCCTTGACTCGTTCTCATTTAAAATGCACGTTTGCCTTAAGGAGGATCAAACGTAAATTCTTTGACAAGAGGAAAATAGCTTGGTACTACCTTAGAATCAAAGCCTCCTCCAAATACACTCTCCGAACCATTTCAACCTTAGTAGAACCCGGGCTTCAACGACGGCGAGTGAAGACCTACTGAAATCGGATCCCCGAACAAGGTACTATCCAGGCAATCCCTCAAACCCGCCCCAACCCCACGAAAGCCCGGCAACCACCTGACCCCCAGAAGCTATGCCAGCCCCTTAACGCTACGTCCCCCCCTGTGCGGCCGCAAATGAAAACGGTGCGTTGCCAACCGGGGCCGTTTGAGACTTACAGCGCCCCTTTGCGCCCCGGTATCTCGCCTTTTCAACGGTAAAGCGCATCAGATATCTAAAGCCCAGCCTGAGAAGTCTGCCGGCTACCAAGGAGTTTCATCAAGCAATGATACTTTTTTCCCTCTGGACATGGCCGCTTCTGGAGATGTAACTCCCTTTCTCCTGCGTTTCCCCCCTTATGGACCTGAAACGACTCTGTCCGCATGTCAGGTAGGCTAATCGAGGGTTCACTCATCACCAACCCAAGGTACTCGTTCCCCTCTCTCAATTGCTTGATTCCTGGCAGAGGAGAGAGAGCCCCCCTTCTACAAAGCTTTCTGTTCCGTTCTCACGAAGATTTCCACAGTTAGTGAAAAACCTCCGTTAGACATGACGAGCATCGTTCAGCCCCTTTCCCCCGATTTAATCCATCCAAATGTACACACCTTCAAGACTCTTGGGACGTCTCTCTCTAGAGGTCTGGACTGGAGCTGATATGTCGGAAACGACCCCCTTTTCTCCATACTAACCAGTTCCTCTTAACCCCAGACACCCCATCACTGCCCCCTGATGTCTTCCTTTCCTTTCCCCTCATTGCCGCACCCCTTTCTACGAAATGTCGCTCCTTCTTATCGTACAACCCCTTAGAAACTTCACGATTTCATTTCCACTAAAATGAATACACTCTCTACATCCCTCGCGCCTTCTGCGTAATGATTTCCTAATCTCACCACTGTAGTGAAGAAGCTCCCCTCTCTGATGCTCACCCCTGCTCAATGAATGTTAAAAGGTCCCCTTCTTCCTCACAAAAGGATTTGTACTCTCTCCCCCTTTGACGAGCTTGGCAGAGTCCGTAGCCCCGATGTTAGACAGAGATTTGTCTTTTCCCCTCACTGTCAGCAATGTTTTTCTCCATGCCCATCCCCGGAGTTAGTACCTAAATCTTATCCTCTCGGCCCCCATCCAAAAGAAGTCCGACCTCCTCCCCTCCCCTTTGGCCTTGAATATCTGAACCCAAAAAACTGTCTCCCTCCCCAAGTTAATGACTCTTCAAAACACCTCTCTCCTGGTCCGACCTCTTTGATGGAAGAGTTCCTTTTACCTTCTTCTTCCCACTCCCCCTAGCTTGCAACGTTTTCTCCTCGAGGTACCCCTTGGAGATTTCTCGTCTCTCTTCACTACTAAGAAGAAATCCCCTTTTACGGATTTACTTTCTACATCAGTGGAAAAGGGAAGGTTCTCCCCTCACTTTATCAAAGGCCTGAATTGCCCCCTTTAGACAGTCCCCCATAAGTCCTTGCCCCACGAGTTACCAGGAAAATTCCAGGATTATGATGTAGCAATGTCCCCCCGGCGAATTCCGGTTTGGCATAAGGATAAGTGTCTAACTCTCCGCAGAATCGTTCCCCGACGTCTTGTTCCGATCCATCACTTCTGAAGAGACAAATCTCCCCCTCGTTCTTTCCTTTTCTAACGGAGCACCCCACCCGATGCCAATAAAATTCTCTCTTTTTTCCCACCAAGGAGAAAGTTCCTTGGCTTCGGAAAGTTCAACAGGCGGCATCCTCCTTCTAATGGGTTGTTTTTTAAAGTTGACCCTAGGCCTGCCATGCAATTACAGCATCTTACACTTCCCATCTCAAGAAGAGCTGAGCCCTTTCCCCTAACTTGACGACCCCTCTTTACCCCCTCCCCTAACTAGCGTGCAAAACCCGCAATCCCCTGTACTTTCCGTAATAAAACCACCCCCACCCTTTTCCCACCAGTATACTGCACATGTAGTAGAAGTGCCATTGGTTCCTCCTTATATTTTACCCCCGGTGTTGTGTTTTGAGACGATAGCTGGAAGGTGATCTTTTTCCACCCTCAAAGTTGTTTCTGCTCCCTTCTTTCCTTTCGGTGTTAGTTCCGGACATTTCAGCACTTAGCTGGGTGTTCCATTGAGGTTGACCTTTCTTTAATGTTTTGCGGAAGTTCCGTGGGTTCCCGATGGGAACATTCCTTCGGATAGGGACTGTAATGCACGTAGTTCGATTTTCCCTATTACTCTTTCCCTGGCCGCAAGGTTGAGAATTTGAGAAAGACCACCCCTTCGGCCTTCTTTGAGCCCCCGATGGGAAGATTTTTGAACAAACCTATAACCGAGGCTGCGATTGTGTGGTCCCTAGAATTCTTTTCCCTAGCAGTTAGCCCTCCATCCAAGCACCATAGTTTCTTTGAAGGATAGCCCGTAAGTGTGGCCCTTTCCTTAAGATTCTGTCATCTTCCTATAGTATTCTTCCGCTTCCGGATCACAAATCACTTTCCCCGGTCCGTCTGGCTTTACACCACAGACTCATGCAGTTCTTGATCAAAGAGGCCAAAGCGTAACGGTTTCGACTCGGGAAGTACAGAATATCAGAGCCCGAGAAGAATTGAACGTTTCCGCTTTAGCCGATCGTACACTTTATTGGCCGGTTTTTCCTAGGTCTAGTTGCGCTCGTGAAAGAGCGCGACCCTCTACCAGAGGCCCCTATCAAAAGGTGGTGAGGAATCCCCCCGGGATGATGCCCCCTTCATACGACCAGCCTATTTTCCGGGTGATAAGACTTCCTTTTCTTCTTCTGTGAGAGGGGGTTTTTTGATGGTATGATGTTTCCCGGTATCTTTTTCTTCCCTGGCGGAAGTAGTTTTTTTGTTTTTTTTTAGCTTGCCCAGCTTTGTACTAGGACGAGGGCAGATGCGTAGGATGCCTTACCAAATGCCCCCTTCCATGGAACTATCTTAGATGTCATCCGCTTCCTCCTCTCGGAGATTAGTTCTTTGTTGGCTGTCGAGAAGGAATGGCCGGCTCTTCCTCCTTTCACGTTCGCCCCCACTTTCTTCCTGTTTTTCTACCAGTCCCCCAGAAGCGGTTTTTGGCGCTGGCGTGCACTCCGTAGTCTTTTGGAAGCCTCGGAGACGACCCAGGTCGTAGACCCGGCGCTTTTTTAGAGGTTAAGTTGAGCTCTTGCTCGAAGTCCTCCGTTGTTGCTAATCCCCCCTTTTCACTTACGGTTTCGCCTTAGTGAACGGTCATGAAATCTGCTTCCGTGATATGGGGTTCGGAATTTGTCCCTTGGGTCGCGTTTTCCTTACCGCGGCCTGCCTTTCTCCTCGGTAGGGGTCCTCAGTCCTGAATTGCCATACTCTTCCTGTTCCCGGGATGATTTCTCCCCTTTTTTACTGTTTTCTGAAGTCCGGTTTCGTCGGCCGAGTGCGCCCAGTTCCTCCTCTTCCAGGCGCGGTAAAAGCTGCTCTTGCCCCTCTCGGCAGTTTCTCAGGAGCTGGAGAATCTCCAAATTTGCTTCACCTGTGAGCAGCCAGCTTGCTCCCTGTGATGGCCTTGAAAAACCTCAGTGTTATGGGTCTGAGACCATTGCCATGACTCCTTCTTCCTCCGTTCTGGAACGCCCGCTAACAGGAGGCTTTTTATTCTACGCGGACTCCTCTAGGAAAGGGTAACTCTTATCATTTTTCTCCAATTGTCTCCTCCCCAGTACGCACTCCCTCCTTTCTTTGCTTTGATGAGCTACTTGGAGGAGTTCTCATGGAGGACCCATATTCCCTCCAAGGCGCCTGCTGGCAGCCCCGGACAGCCAGACGAGAGGGTTCCTTCCTTTGGCCTTTTCTGTGTTTCCTATCTCCTTGTCCTTTTTGGACTAATATTAGTCGAGTTTCTCTTTTTGGTGTGGGGTAGGTGTGTGGGAGGACTGCCTGTGGTTAGGTATCCCCTTAAAGGTATGGTCCCCCAGGATTCGAGAAACTTGAACGGGTCGGAGGCCGTGGCCGAGATTCTCGTCAGTCGCTTGTTAGTTCCTTTCATGATCATAGAATGGTAAAGCGTGTTTTCCGTGCGGTGAACGGTTCCCCTTCCTTTTTCTATTCACCCTTTAGTCGCATGAGATCAATGGAGAATTAGTGTGAGGTCCCCTGCTTGGTCTGACCCTTGAGAGGATCCTTTTATGTCTTGTTACTACCGTTTTTAGGGTACCTGGCTTGACGGCTGTTCTCCGGATGGTTTTTTTTCCCTGATTAACTAGACTGCGTTGAAGAAAGCCGGTTCTTGCTTTACGGAGAGGTGACCAAGGGTAGTTTGAGGCACCCTGTTTGTCTTTAATGTGCTTTGCTTTTTCTGACGCGCCTGCCGTTGATAGGTATCACCTGCTGATTTCACACTCTCGATTAACAGTTACTTAGGTAAAGGATCATCTCTTTTCCCCCTCTTTTGTTGTTCTGTTTTTTTTTTCTCTCTAGCACATGCACCCATAAGTATTATGGCGGAAGGTTGCAAGGGCGCATATTGCAATACTTGAACCTAGGTTGATTTTTCTTTTTTCACAGCTTTAAAACACCCTCCGCTCCACAGACTCCAACGCCCACGGAGGCTCCCTCCCCAGGGGGTCAACCATACCCTTGGGGCACTTCCTGAAGCCCCCTGACACCGGCCATTCTTGAGAATTTTTCTTTTGAATCAATTAAAGGACGGAGCACCATACCGTATCCTTTGGAAGACAGATCGTTCAAAGAAGACCCAAGAGTCTGTTGCATACTCCCCGCCCCCTCCAGATGTCCCCCCTCTTTCCCCGGCTTGCCCTCCTGGTTTCTAAGAGTTCGTGAACCCCCCCGGCCCCCAGGAACTACCTCGTGCAAACATAAGAATGTTCCTCCCCTCTCGATATAAGCGACCGACCCCCCGCACTATTCCCAAGAAGCCCCCTCTCTCTCCTCCTCATTCCTCTCCCTTCCAAACTGTGTAATGGCGGTACGCCCCTCGAAACCAAAGTTCCTAGAACAAGAATGAACCATGAACACCACCACCCCCATCAATATACCCCCCACCAAACCCCCGATTAGCGGAAAGACGCAAGAAGCGCGACCCGACCAAGGAAATGGAAGTGGACCCACACCCCTCCTTCCTCTTTGTCCGAGTTAATGGTCTGGTCCCTCGAACAGGCGGGTTCCCTGGCTGTAAGAAGAAGTACAGGTACCCCACATTCTTTCACGCCCAGCATCGGGGAAGTCCCCGCTGTCCTCGCCCCTGATACGGAATTTCCTGACCCACGTCTTTTTGCAAGCTGGACTTCAAGTACCTGGACGCTCTGCCGTCCGCAAGGCCTGCTCCTCCTGTTAAGAAAGGGAAAGTGTCCGCCCGAGAGGTCGGTTTTTTTCCCAAAATTTTCCCTAGGCGCGCTAATTCCCTGGTACATAATGTTCTTCTTACGCTATCTTCATCCCCTTCCCACTCTATATTACCCGTACGATATACTAGCTCTTTCGGCGTCTTTGAAGAATGCACCAATCGGCCGACGTTAACCGAAGGTTTCCCCATCCTGGACTTAAAACAAATGATTTAGAAATCAGCACCCCTTATGTGCAAGAGTAGTCTTCTCGAGGGAGTCCAACCAAAGCTATGCCATTCTCCGCTCCAAATCTTCAGAGGATCTACAAGATTTTCAGTAAAGAAACCGAGGCGACAATTCCCCTTAGATCAAGACCTTTTTTTCCTAAGGAGAACCCTTCTGGCTTTCTTCCCCCCCGTCGAAAGTTAGCAAAGAGAAGCCTTTCAAGACTTCTCATCAATGGAGCAAAAGGACCCGTCTCTCAGAGGAGTTCACAGAGCTTCATCTTAACCGTGCCCACCGCTTAACCAAGCGATGATGCTCCACCTTCTCAGACTCTGACGCCTGTCAGCTCTAAGGCCATTCCGAGACCCGCGTTAGGGAAACCTGAGGCGATCGAAGCCTCTCGGCTGGGAAATCCCATTTCTTGCTATCATATTGGCTCTAAAGGTCCCGCTCTGGTAAGACAATACTTTGATTACTTAACGAGCTCGATCTACTTGACCCAGTAAGACGCAAATTAACAAGTACTTTACAATTCTCAAATACTTAAATTGCCGGTAGGCAGACCCCCCACAACCCTTCTACCTGATCCCCCCCTATCCTGCTCCCTTCCTCAAGAGAGGACTATTTTCCTCTCGTCTCATGTAATTCTCCGACACTTTGGACGAGCAAGATGAGTTTTAAATCTCTCTCTCACTTCGACCGTCTCTCCTACTAGTACCGCCTCGGCGGTTGATCAACGATCTTGATACGTTAACCTTTTCACGTATCGTCTTTTTGAGATCGGCGGCACGTAGCGACCGCTTACAAGCGCCCCCGCGTGAGCCTCATTTTTTTTTCGGAGACTGATTTGTTGTCCATTCCGACGACCTTGTAGTGTTCGGTGCTCTCCCCCGCACCAGCGGGAGGCTCCTCTTCGCGCCGTTTCATCGTTTTCTGCGGGTACGACCACTGCCGGCCCTTCTGACCGCGTGCCTTCAAGACTCAATTGTGCTTTATGCTGCGCTTTTTTCCCATAAGGGAGAGACCCCCAAACACCAGACGCTTTCTTATTTTTTTCCCCGGCAAGAGTGGATTAAATCCCCGCGTGCTGTGCCGCAAGGGACCCGGGGAACTAGTGAAACCCCCCAACACAATACAAATCCCACCAAAACAACCCCACCCACCCCCCAAATGAGCTCCTGAACGCGGCCAGCACTGATATAGACGCAACGGCTTTCCTTTTCCGTTCAGACGACCATTCCCCTTTCCAGGTAAATCGACTTCCCCAGAATTTTGATAAACCCTCTTTCATCTTTTCAAAACCAATTAATTTTTCACTTTTCCCCCCACCCCCAGGGCTGGCGGACCATGAAACTTTCGGTCAGGAACGAGGGAGATCTCCTCTCGTTGTTGTGGTATACCCGCTGGCCGGGCTGCTTGGAGATTCCTTTTCTTCCGAAGAAGGGAGGTGTTTGTCTTTCTGAACTGGTACTTGTCTTTTGTTGGCCAACGTACGATTGTTGTGGGTGGTATGCGGAGGAATTGTGGAAGGTCTCGACTGGATTCTCCCTTCCCTTCGTAGGAGATGTTGCCACTTACTGTTGGACCTGATGGGTCCTTGACGGGGTCAGAGTTCCTCCCCTCAAATTCTCTCTGAGTTGCATCAATGTTGTCCAATCCCCCCAGACGCTGCGCGGAGTTTGACGATCCGTGGATGTTTGCTTGCGGTTTTTATCCAAACACTCAAGAAGTTGCTTGAATGCGTCTACTGAGGGCCGGACGATGAATTTCTCAGCGCTACCGATGTGGTTCTCTCTTCCCTCAAGATGAGGAGTCCATATATAGCCCGCCGAAAACTGTCCCTGTTCCCGCCAGTCATTCACTGGACTTCCTCGGCAGATCCGCGTGGAAGGTCGCACGCGGTTACTATGGACTTTCTTCACAGTGACTTCCTAAGACGTTCCTTTCATACTTTTTGATCCCCTGAAAGAGTTCCCGGTTCGCGCTTACATATATCGGCGTCTCTCGTTTCTCCTTCTACGAAAAGAACTCGAGATATTGCGATGCCCCAGCGCTTCAAAGGTGGCTCATCCGCGCCTCTCAAGGATGCCTCTTACCTTTTTTTTTGAGATAGGATTCTTTAATCGAGAGAAGGGGTTGTTGTTTTCTTGACCGTATATTTGCCAGGCTTCTTCCCTTTTGACATGGGCGTAGTGTTGATTCTTCTGTAAATCGTCCTTCTGCGGATCCTCTTAAGAAAGAATTCTTGGCTAATGACTCGAGGTACTGCCCCCCCGTAGCCGCAGTTAATTCCTCGATCGCGGACTTCCCTTCCTGGCTGGAAGAGACTCCTTCCTCTAGCTAATCATGGCCTGGTAGTCGCGACCCAGTGCCCCAGTTTGAAGTTACCCGCTGTTTCAGCAGATCTTTTTGGGCTGGTACTTCACTGTATGTTGAACCCCCATCCCCCTTCCCTCGGCGCCGGACTTTTTCTTTAGGTCTCGGCGTGAAGGTATCGTGGACGATGCTGCTGCTACCACGTCCCCTGTTGTAATCCTGTCCTCTAAGGGTTTCTCCTTTTTCTGCTCAAAGCTTGCCAGGATCACATCTGCACCTCTATGGGGGTTAGGTTTTCAGTTGCTTTCCCCCCTCTTGTAGACGACACCGACTTTCCCCTTCATGGGAAGCCCGGGAGTTTCTCGCCCCCTATCCCTTCCCTACTTCCGCGGCCCCAGATCAGGGTGATGATTACTAAATGGGGTTGAGTGTCAATTGATGAATGTACCCCCTTTTATTCGTCCGGTCCCGCATTCACCGTCACCGCCCTTACGAAAGGGTTTCATGCCGATATTCGTCTTTGTTAAACTTCATATAGTATTGTGAAGTGGATGCCTCTCGTCTTTTTTTTTTCCCTTTTCGTATGTGCAGAAGAGTTTTGACGCGGCACCCTGACGTTGTTATACAGGTATATTACTTATCACATTCCTGACGTTACCTCGTAGAAGTTTTTCTTCCTGGCTTCGACTAGATCCCCCCGGTTACATTAAAGCTTTCCTCCGGGCAAGGGTAATTTCTTTTCGCTTGACTTGGCAGCGACGCCTTCCCAGCCCTCGAATTGCTGGGAGTGAGTCTCTCCCTTTCTTTTCTGGAATGGAAGTGCGTTCGTCAAAAAAGACTCAATTCCCTTCCTTGGATTGCACGGAGGAAAAGGACCCAATCTTTGTTTCACGGCCAGGGCCGTTTTCCCCTTTTCGTCTGAAGGCTTTTTCAGACCCTCCTTCGGCAAATCTTAGTAGATTAGCGGGGGGGGGAGAGTCCTTCTCATTGGTCCGGATTTTCCGTTTGGACGGACAGGTTTCCCTTCAGGCTTATTCGCCGCAGGAACCTTTTCCCCCCGACGAAGGCTCCTCTCTGGTTTAGTGCGAGTGCTTTGTCGAAGAGGAACTGATCTCTTAGATCCCCCCCCCTTCCGGAGGTTGGCAATTGATTGACCGGGTTCACGGCGATCTTTTTTTGGGGCCGGGTTTCTGCTTTTGTAAAGGAAGGTATAAAGCTGGAAGCTTCCTACTGGAGGAGGACTGCTCGAACCTGAGGGAATTACTCCTTCCTCTTGGCCCCCCACAGGTGAGCTCCTTCTTTCCCACTTATTTGAGGAATGGTTTGGTAGGTTTCCGCCTATACTGCCCTAAAGGGTGTCATGTTTTCCCGGCTTGATGGATGGTGCCCCAGCTTTCGTGGATTTTGACCGTTCGTATTTCTCCTTTACTTGTCCCCGTTTGCCCGAATTGTGGTCAACCAAGGGTCTCCCTCCCCCCCTTCCCATGAGGGAACATG
>Ga0179591_1460483_pt1 | contig 12266 bp, 7 predicted proteins | sample CZOMad2_1_08_16f_FD_182891 | JGI IMG/M metagenome (GOLD analysis project Ga0179591, IMG submission 182891) | Vadose zone soil fungal communities from Angelo Coast Range Reserve, California, USA - CZOMad2_1_08_16fungal (PacBio error correction) | ecosystem: Environmental > Terrestrial > Soil >... | reverse complement strand
TCTTCTCTATGGCAGCCCCTTTTCCTCCAGATGGCTAGCCATGTGACTTCAAAGTCACCATGGCTGAATACTGATATTGGAAAACTCTGTTCATCATGTCTCATTGCCACGCGCTTCGATCCATGGTGAGTGGGGGCATACAACTGAGATGTGGAGAGCTAATGGGAAAAAGATGGGGTGTGTTATTGTGAGGGTATACATACACCAATCCAAAAAAGTGTGATGGTAATGTAGTTTTTCGGATACAAGCATTTTTATTTTAGCAGAGACGTGTGTGTTGCCCCCGTCTTAGTGGTAACGTAACGGCGAGCCAACAGGGTGATTATATAGGTTAGTTTGATCGTCCATATACAAATTAAAATACCTATTTTTTTCAGATAAATGTACTCCAGCCCCGATGGGCGTGAGGTCCAAGAGCTATTGGGGCGATATAGAGCGTACTTGTTTTTTTGATGGGGTCCACTAAATTTAAACATCCCCTTTTTTATTTAAACAGCATAGTGCTCCGGTTCTTCGCTGGGGGTGATGTCGCCAGCGAACCCTCAGAGGCAAGATCTGAGGACGTTATTTGATGGTATACAATAAATTAAACCTACCTTTTCTTTATTTATTTCTCGCGATAAGTGCTCCATGCCTCGATTGGGTGTTGATGTCGCCAGCGACCCACTCAGGGCGATATCTGGGGTAGTTATTTGATGGTATACATACACAATTAAAAAACCTTCTTTATGAATAGCAGATAAGTGCCCCGGCCCTCAATTGGGTGTGATGTCGCAGCGAACCCATTGGGGGTGTTCTATGGGGGGTTATGTCTTTTGAGGTAACATACAAATTAAACATTAATTTTTTTAAGCAGACCAGTGCTCCATGCCCTCTTGATGTTGCAGCGAGCCCTCGGGGCATATATAGGGGAGGTTATTGAATTGTTTCCATATAAATTAACATTTATTTTTTTTGCAGATCAGTGTAGGGTGCCCTGGTTTGAGTGTGACATCCAAGTTAACGAGGTGCTATTATATAATGTGGGTTTCTTGATTTTATATGTACAATATCTGATAAGGACCGTGTTATCTTTTTTCGTTTTAACCTGCAGGTGCCAACACGTACAGTGTGCCATATCAACTGCAGTGGGATGTGGATGCCCTATGCATCTCTCTGAACCGCAGTTCTCGCAGATTGTTGACTAGGGGCAGTGGTTACGCAGTCTGAGGGATTTGCCTCCCAGACTGGAAGTTTTTCCCTTTGGTATCAGGTGATTTGCCGGCCCCGTTTTCGGGTGATTACGCCCCTTAAGGGGGACTGTGTGCTACCCCTTTGGTGAATACAGCCCCTGAGTGGTGACCTGTTACTACCCCAAATCGGTGACTACAGCCCCTGAAGGGTGCCCCCTAATATAGATCTGAAGGGGTGAACCTGTTTGTGCCTTCCATTTGGGGGACTTATCATGCTGTCTCACTGTCTTTGCTACCCTGTTCCAGGAACTTGTATCTATGACGGGTGCCCTGAGGGGGATGCCACACTTGTATACTGAATGATGCCTTTGAGTGCCCCCCCCAATGAATTGATAGCCTGTATGCCCATACCTTTCTTGATCCGACCCTGTGGTTGTACCTTGGATTGTTCATTGCTAAGGTTAATGTTTGGAACCATACCGTGTGTGATACACCGTGGTTATGCATGATTATACCCCTGTACGTCTGCGCTCTTGTCAGATTTGCCAAAATTCACAGCATTCCACGATGCTTTGTGGAGAACTCCCCCTGCCAGATATAACTGGGAGTCCTCCGTTTTGTTTTTGTTCCGGCAATCTCAATCTTCAATTTGGTACCCTTGAAAGTCATCTGCCCTTCTATTTCACAGTATAAATGTGTGGCCTGCTGAGTTTGTGAATTCATTGGTGTAATCACCCAGTGTCATTTGTATTGCAACATGCCTATTACTCACTTGACTACACTACTCACAGCATGTAAAACTGCACTTTACCTGTGTCTCACTCACAGTATAATAAACATGATTTTGCTGTAATGTTATCTGGTTTTCATCTCCCACTTCTTCCTTGTTGCAACCCCATCTGTCCACAACTATCTAAAACAGTTTTGCAAAATATTTGTCATAGATCAAGCATACCACCTTGTTCTGTTTAACTCAAAATGCAATTCTAACTCAAAATGTAAACACCAAAACTCACCATTGTTTCACGTTTCTTGACCTTCATTCACCTACCGAGAATTGGAGGAGGGTATAGGTAACAGTGTAGAAAAATGAAATGCCGTCAGTTCAGCCTTTAATGATATCTGCACTCATGATATGTATAACTTCTAATGGTGAGTTTATGAGCCATTAGACATGTCAAAAGCTTTAACTCAATATGATAACCCATTTATATAATTGTGATGTTCCTTTACTGTTAGTTAAATTGCTATTCGTGAAAATAGATTTCCATTGCACACAGCAACATCCTGTTTCACAAAATTCAAAATTCATGGGGAGTCATGTGAGATCAATATGGATCAGTGTTCACCCTATAATGAAATTGACAAACACTCAACGCTGTCAGGAAATTCGCGGAAGACACAAAGTCATTAGTTGAAAGGACCATCCACAGAAACCTCACCTAAATCAAGTTTTTCCTACTGTTCCTCCCAGACACTTTATTAAGACCAAGAAAAGAATCCCCCATGCGTTTGCAAAGACTAAAGCACCCTGAAAGTTGAAAAGCGGATGTGCTATAGGTGGCTCACTTACTTACAGACACGCTTTGAGGTTAAGCTCACTTGACATCAGCAAGTGGATTAAGCACAGGTGAAGGTTTTACTCGAAGGACGCGAAAGCATTCCACAGAGCAATCACGAACTTGAATAGAGAGGTATAGACACTCATGTAAATATATTGTATTATTGTGAAAAGAAGTTAAAAGTGGAAATAAGGGCCTAAATTGGCTCTCGCACAGAGGTTTATGGCTTGGAGAAATTACCTGAAGAGCTTCAGCAGCTAAAGTTATGCAGACAAATTGGAATGGCAGAGTGGAAAAACCTTAGATGCTGCTGAGGCTCTTAGGTATTTTATCCAGCCATAAACCGATGGCTAGAGCAAATTTAGGCAGTTTTTCCAACGGTTTAAAACTTTCGTTCACATAAATACAAATATATTAATGAGTGTCGATAAACATCTCTATACAAGTTCTGTGATTGGCACTTTGATGCTTTCGCTCCTCCGAGTATAATAACTTCACCTTTGTTAGCATTGAATACACTGAGACTATGTCACGGGAGCTTCCTCAGAACGATTGACTGAAGTAAGTGAGCCAATACTAGCAACCAGCTTCTTAAAACTTTTCAGGTTGTTTGTAGTTTGCAAAACTAATGATTATTTTCTGCGTTAAATAAAGTGTCTGGAGGAACAGGGGAAAATCTCGATTTATGGAGTGTTATGTGGGATGGGTCCTTTCCAAACTAATGACTTTTGGTCTTCCCGATATTTCTGAACAGCGTTGAGGTTTGGCATTTCCAGTACAGGTGATGAAAACGGATACATATTGTGCTCCAGGAATCCACATGAATTTTGAATTGTTTGCAACAGGGATGTGTGCAGTGTGAATTGGAAATTCTATTTTCACGAATAGGAATAGCAACAAAGTTAACGGACATCAAAAATTATATAAATGGAGTATCATTTGATTTAAAGCTTTGACCATTCCTAAATGTTGTCAATAAACTCAACACATTATGAAGTTTTAGAATAATCATGAGGTGCAGGATATCATGTATGGGCTGATGATGCCTTTCCATTTTCTACAAGGTTCCTATGATGCCTCCTCAATTCGGTTAGGGGAATTAATTTCAAGAAACGTGAACAATTGCTGAGTTTGTGTGTACATTTGAGTTAGCATTGCCATCTGGTGTAAAAGAAACAAATTGGTATGTTGTATCTTGAAGAATATTTGCAAACAGATTTTCAGTATCTTTTAATAGTGGAAACAATATAAGTTGGTATATGAAACCAGATACATTACAGCAAAATCATGTTTCTTATACTGTGATTGCTGACACAGTTAAATGTGCATTTGTACATGTGTTGTAGGAGTTAGTAAAGTCACAAATGATTAATAAGGTTCTGTTTGCAATTACAAAATGACCACTGGTGATTACCACCCAGAATCACAAAACTCAGCAGCAATCCACACAGTTTATACTGTGAAATTATAATATGCATATGATTTTTAACGTGTCACCCAAAATTTAAGAATTGATTTGCCTTGAACAAAATACACAAAACAGGATAATCCAACAATTATCTGAAGTGGAGTTCTCCAAAAAGGCATTTGGACTCTGTGCTTTGGCCCAAACTCCTGACAATTAGCTCACTACAACATGGATAATCAGGGGCATAACCACTTGTATCACACAATTATTTTTCCAAACATTAAATAGCAATGGAAACAATTCCATTACAACAAGGTCCGGATCAAATTATTTATGGGAATACAGGCTATCCATCATTGGTCAACTCCAAGGCCATCATTCATAAAGTTGATCACAAGTGGTTCATCCACTCAGGGCAAATTCATAGGGATACAAGGATTCATTGAAACATGGGTAGCACAGAAATGGAGACAGCATTTTATAATTCACCCCAAATGGTAGGACACAAACAGTTCCCTTCCAAGGGCTATATTATGGGGGTTCACCCTTTCAGGGGTCTATTCACCCGGAAAATTTGGGTAGTAAACAGTTCACCCACTCAGGGCTGTATTCACCAAAATTGGGTAGAAAACAGTCCACCCACTTAAGGGCTGTAATCACCCGGAACACGGGCAGGCAAAATCACTGGAGATACAACGGGAACAATCTTCCAATCTGGCAGGCCAAATCAACTCATAATTCTTAAAAAACGGCCCCAGAGTAACATGCTAGAAACTGGGGGTTCAGAGCGATGATCAGGTTGCATCCACATCCACAGATGCAAAGTTGATAATGCAGACGTGTAGTGTGGCCAACTGCTGTTAAAAACGAAAAAGATAACACAGTCAGTATCAGATTTCAATTGTACATATAAATCAAAGAAAACACAAATTATATCGCACCTCGTTAACTTGTTGCTGTCACCAAACAGGGCAACTACACTGATCTGCCAACAAAATTAATGTATCATTTATAGTAAACCATCAATAACCTACCCTATTATCGCACGGTGGCTCGCGCCACACAAGGGGCATGGAGCACTTGTTCTGCGTTAAAAAAAATAAATGTTTACATTTGTATGTATACCATCAAAATAACATACCCTATATCACCCCATGTGTTCGCTGCGACCTCACCACCCCCTGAGGCACGGGCCATTATCTGCGATATAATAAAAGATTATGTAATTTGTATATACCATCAAACTAAGTACCCATAGATCGCCTGTGGTCTCCTGGCGACATCAAGCCACGAGTAGGAGCAACTTATCTGCTAATAACGAAATCATAAAAGCGTCGTTTAGTTATATGTAGACAATCAACACACGTACATATAGAGCCCTGAGGTTCGCTGAGACATCACACCAAGCGAAGACACGGCGCAACTTATCTGTTATAAAATAAATAAAAGGTGTTTATGATATCTATCCATCAAAAAAAAAAAGTACCTAATATATCGCAACAATAGCTCGTTGGACATCCACCCAGTCGGGGGCATGGAGCCTTTATCTGTCCCAAAAGAGGTAGTAAATTTGTCATGTACTTCAAAATTAAACCTATATATCACCCTGTTGGCTCGCCGGTGACGTACCACTCAAACGGGGGCACCACCAACCCGTATCTGCCTTACAAAGATAACATGCGTGATATCGCAATGTAGTATGACCATCCAAAATAACCCACCCCTATATTTCCCCAAGCTCTCCCCAACATCTCATTTGTATGCCCACACTGCACCCTTGGAATCGAAGCCGTGGCAAGGAGACAGAATGAAGCAGGTTTTCTCATATCCGAGATAAAGATGGTGCATTTGAAGTCACATGGCTAGCCCAAGCTGGGGCACGTGCGCAAGCCGACGTGAGATACGCCTGACGAGCACGCCCATCGGCCCGGCCCCCCGTGTGCGTCAGCTCGCCGGACCCCCACTGACGTGATGACCCCGGAGCCGGACGCAGCAGCGGGCGGTTAGCCCGGCGTCGCTGTCCCGTGCCCTTCTCCCCCGGGCCTCGCCCGGCGGCCCCTACCACACGCCGTGTCCGTGCGGGTTCCGTCGCGGCCACCGAGAACGACTTCATCCAGCTGCTAGCCAGTGACTTCCCACCGTCACCATGGCTTATCTCTGATATGAAAACTCTGCTTCAGTCATGTCGCATTGCCACGGCCTTCGCTTCCATGTTGACGTGTGGGCATACAATGAGTGTTGGGGCGCGCTTAAGGGGACATATATGGGTGTGTTATTTGATGGTATCATACCAGTTCGGATATCACGCCTTTCTCCTTTTAGCAGATACGTGTGTGTGCCCTCCGTTGAGGGTAACGTCACGGAGCCAACGTGTGAGATATAGGTTATTTTGATAGACATATACAAATAAACATACCTATTTTAGCAGATAAATCTCCTGCCCCGATGGGTGTGATGTCACAACGAGCTATTGGGGCGATATATGAGTTATAATCTTTTTTTGATGTCTCCCTTCTAAATTAAACAGACCTTTTCTTTATTATAACCGATAAGTGCTCCGTTGTCTTCGATTGGGTGTGATGTCGCAGCGAACCATCTAGGGCCAATATAGGAGGTACGGTTATTTGATGGTATACATATACTAAAATACCTTTATTTATTTTTTATAAGCGATAAGTGCTCCATGCCTTCGATGGGGTGTGATGTCGCAGCGAACCATCGGGCGATATACGGGGTTACGTATTTGATGGTATACATACAAAATTCACACTCTTTTATAAGCAGATAAGTGCCCGTTGCACCAATTGGGTGTGATGTCGCAGCGACCCTTGGGGTGATATATGGGGTATGTTATTTTTGATGGATACATACAAATAAACATTATGTTTTTCAGCCGACAAGTGCTCCCTGCCTTGATGTGCAGCGAGCCCTTCGGGGCGATATATAGGGTAGTTATTTGAGGTTTACATATAAATTAGGACATTTCATTTTTTTGGCCATCATGGTAGGGTGCCTGGTTTGCCGTGTGACTCACAAGTAACGAGGTGCCTATAATGGTGTTTTCTGATTGTTATGTACCACTATCTGATACTGACTGTGTCTCTTTTTTCGTTTTACAGGAGGTGCCAAACACGTACACTGCTGCATATCCACTTGAGCTGTGGATGGATGCACCTATGATCTCTCTGAACCCCCGTTTCTAGCAGAGTGACGCGGTGCCATGTTGTTCAGAACTTATGCGCGATCTTGCATGCCAAGCTGGAAAGATTTTTCCCTCTTCCCCCCCGTGGTATCCAGGTGATTCCTGCCGTTTTGGGGGAAATTACGCCCTAAGTGGGGGGACTGTTTGCTACCCATTTGGGATGAATACCGCCCTGAGTGGGTGAACGTTTCCTACCCAAATTCGGGTGATACAGCCCTGAACGGGTGAACCCCCTAGATAGCCTCGTGAACGGGGTGAACGGTTTGTTGCCTACATTTGGGGAATCTAAGGCTGTCTCACATGTTTTGCTCCCATGTTCAGTGACTACTTGTATCCTAGGAATGTTGCCTGCAGTGGATGACCATTGTGATAACGAATGATGCATTTGAGTGGCAAATGAATTGATAGCCTGTAGCCTAACTTATTTTGATCGGACACCTGTGGTGTTAAACTTGGATGTTTCCTTGCAAGTTAATGTTTGGAAAAATAAAATTGTTGTGATCCAACGTGGTTATGCCGATATACCATGTCTGTATTGAGCTATTGTCAGGATGCCAAAATTCACAGACTCAAGATGTTTGTGGAGAAAACCCAACTGACGATATGTGAAATTGTGGATTCCTGTTTTCGTATTTGGTTCAAGGCAATATCAATTCTTAAATTTCGGTGACACTTTACAATCATAGCATATAATTCACAGTTATAAACTGGTGTGGATTGCCGAGTTTGTGATCATTGGGTAATTCAACAGTGTCATTTGTATGCCAAAACATGACCGTAGTTAATCAATTTTGACTTAACTCCGCAACAGATTGTAAAACTGCAACATACCTGGTCTCACTCACGTAAATAAACATGATTTGCTGTAATGTTATCTGGTTTAATATACCCTTAATTATGTTGCCCCCCCCTCTGTAAAATCTATGACCATAGTTTTTGACACAAAAAAAAATCTTCTGTCATCGATCCAAAAGCATCCCCACCTTTTTTTGTGGTTAACTCAACTGCTTCTCCCTCAAACTGTAACTCAAACACTCACAATTGTTCACGTGTCTTGACATTAATTCACCTAACAGATTGGAGGGGGCATCATCGGAAGTGTAGAAAACTTGACATGCAGTCAGTCCGCCATACATGATCTCTGCACCTCACGGCTTATTCTAACGTCATATGTGTGAGTTTCTTGAAGACCTTTAGCAATGGCAACGCTTCACACTCAAGATGACACTCCCTTCTATAATTTGTCGATGTCCTTAACTTTGTTAGCATAAGTGCCCTATTTGTGAAAAAGGACTTTCACTTGCCCAAATGACAACCATCCCCTGTTTAAAAAATCAAAATTCTGGGGGTCATGGGGCCTCCAATACGCTATCCGTGTTCCCCTTATAATGAAATGACAAACCATAACGCTGTAGAATATCGGGAAGACCAACAGTCCTTAGTTGAAAGGACCATCCAACAGAACAATCATAACATCAAGATTTTCCTCCTGTTCCTCCGAACTTTCTTACGCACGCCCATCTCCCCTGCGTTGCCAAGCTACCGCCCTGACACGTTTGCCGACGCTGGATGTTCTCTATGTGGCTCATTCTTTTCCGACCAACGTTTCTGAGTAATCTCCCTTGCATAGCGCTACTGTATTCAATGCTGAGCCGGTGAGTTTAACTCGCCGGAGCGCCAGCCTTCACCCGAGCCCCAAGCACCGAACTTGATAGCGATGGTACTCGCCCACTATCCTGTAATTATTGTATTTCTTTGAACAGCCGTTAAACCGTGGAAAAACTGCCTACAATTTGTCAGCCAGCGGTTTATGGCTTGGGCAATACTGAAGAGTTCCGCCGCTACGTAGGCAGACAAATTGACTACTTGCAGAGTGCGCATCCTTACGTGCTAAGCTCTTCAGGGGGTATTTCGCCAAGCCATAAACCTCGGCCGAGCAAATTTAGGATTTTTCCCCGGTGTACCTTTCTTTCACAATTACATCCCCCACTATCTTTACCACAGATGTGTCTATACCTCTCTATCAGTCTGTGATGCTCTGTTGTAATGCTTTCGCTCCTGCGCGTAAACCTTCACCTTCGCTTTCATACACTTCGATCTATGTCAAGTGAGTCACTCCGCACAGCTTTGTCTGTTCAAAGTAAGTGCGGCCACATATAGCACACCCGTCTTCAAAAATTTTCAGGTGCTTGTAGCTGCAAACTCAGATTATTTCTGGTCATACAGGGTCTGGTAGGACCCGGAGGAAATCTTGCTTCGGATTGTTCTGTTGGGATGGTCCTTTCAACTATGGACTTTTGGTTCTTCCGATATTTCTGACAGCGTGTGAGTGTTGGTCATTTCATTTAAAGGTGAAAAAACACGATACATATGGAGCTCACATGACTCCCCATGACTTTTGACTTTTTGTGAACACAGGGATGCTGATGCAGTCGTTGTGCCAATTGAAATTCTATTTCCCGAAATAGGCAAAGCTAACAACGTTCCAGGCACTCAACTTATCTAAACTGGCTATCATATGAGTTCAGCCTTTTGACCATTCTAAATGCTCCATAAACTCACCACACTAGGAAGTAGAATAATCATGGGTGCAGATAGCATGTCGGGGCTGACTGACGGCATTTTCAAGTTTTTCTACCACTGTTCCTATGATTGCCCTCCTCATTGTGAGGTGAATTAATTTCAAGAAAGTTGAAACAATGTGAGTATTTTGTTTACAGTTTTGAGTTAGCATTGCATTTGAGTTAAACAGAAAAAGGTGGTATGCTGTATCCATGACAGATATTTGCAAAAGTATTTTCAGTATATTAAATATTGTGGTTTGAGGCAACAATCTAAGTGGAGTATTAAAACAGATGAACATTACAGCAAAATCATGTTATTTATACTGGGATGAGACACAGTTTAAAGGCATTTGTACAATGTGTTGAGGAGTTAAGCAAATTAATTAATAAGGTCATGTTTTGCCATACAAAATGACACTGTGCTTACACCCATGAATCACAAACTCAGCAATCCACACCAGTTTATACTGTGAACTATCATATGCATATGTGATTGTTAAAGTGTCACCCAAAATTTAAGAATTGATATTGCCTTGGAACCAATACAAAAACAGGACATCACAATTTCATATCTTGCAGTTGGAGTTCTCCACAAAGCCATCTTGGAATTATGTGAATTTTGGCAAAAATACGACACCAGCTCAAACATACATGGTATATCATGGCATAACACTTGGTATCACCAATTTCTTTTCCAAACATTAACATAGCAATGCAACAATCCAATTTTACAACCAAGGTTCAGGATCAAATACAGGTATGGGCATAAGGCTATCAATTCATGTGTCCACTCAAGGCATTCATTCAGTTGATCACCAAGTGTTCATCCACCTCCGGGCAACATTCCTAGGGATCCATTATTCACTTGAACGGGGTAGCAAAGACAGTGGACAGCATATCATTCACCCAAATGTAGGCAACAAACAGGTTCACCCTTGCAAGGGTTATCTTATGGGGGGTTCCCTGTCAGGGGCTGTATTCACACGAATTTGGGTAGTAAACAGGTTCACCCATCAGGGGCGTCTTCACCCAACATTGGGGTAGGCGTAGCAAACAGGTCCACCACTTAAGGGCTTGTCCTTGGTGTTTTGACTCACCCGAAAAAGGGGCAGGCAACATCACCGGATACCAAGGGACCAACTTTCCACTCTGGGCAGGCAAACTCACGCATAATTCTTAACAACCTGCCCCAGAGTCACATGGCTAGACCCTGGGTTCAGAGGAGGATGCCTAGGTGCTCCACCTCCACCGTGCAAGTTGATAGGCAGCACGTGTAGTGTTGTGACTGCCTCGTCCCCGACAAAAAGATAACACGTCAGTATCAGATATAGTACATATACCATCAAAGAAAAACACACCTTATATACGCACCTCGTAACGTGTATGTCACATCAACCAAGGGCACCTCCACTGATCTGCCAAACAATTAAATGTCTAACTGCTATGTAAACCCTCCAATACACCTACCTATACATCGCCCCGATGGTCGGGCCTGCCAAACATAAGGGGCAGAGGCGCATCTTGTCGGCCTTAAAAAAAAATTAAATGGTACTTTGTAGTATACCATCAAATAACAGTACCCATATATCACCCAACGGGTTCGCTGCGGAATCACACCCAAATTGGGGCACGGGGCGACTACGCATCCATAAACGATCGTTTAAATTTGTATGGATACCATCAAATACGTACCCCATATATCGCCATGAGCGGTTCGCTGCGACCATAACACCATCGAAGGCATGGAGCACTATTTGCTATAAATAAATAAAGTTAAAAGTCTGTTTAATACTATGTATCCCATCAAAATACGTACCTATAATGCCCTGATGGGATCGCTGCTGCGCCATCACACCCAATCGAAAGACAGGAGCCACTTATTGTTATAAATAAATAAAAGGTATGGGTAATTTATATGGGATACCATCAAAAAAAAAGTACCTCAGATATCGCCCCACTCGTCGTGGTGACATCACACCAAGTCGGGGGCATGGAAGCAGTATCTGCTAAAACAATAGGTCTGTTTAATGTGAGATGTACTATCAAAATAAACCTATACATCCACCATGTTGGCTCGCAGTGACGTTTACACTCAAACGGGGGCACCACAACACGAATCTGCTAAAAAGATCAATGTTGATACCGAAATTGTATGATACCATCAAAATAAACACACCCCATATCAATTTCCCAGTAGCTCTCCCCAAATCTCATTTTGTATGCCCACACTTCAAACCTGAAAATCGAAGCCGTGGCAATGTAGCCATGACGACGCAGAAGTTTTCATAGCCGAGATCAAGCCATGGGACTTTGAAGTACCTGGCTAGCCAGCTGGAGAAAGGCTGACATAGAGAAGAA
>Ga0179591_1196662_pt1 | contig 12266 bp, 17 predicted proteins | sample CZOMad2_1_08_16f_FD_182891 | JGI IMG/M metagenome (GOLD analysis project Ga0179591, IMG submission 182891) | Vadose zone soil fungal communities from Angelo Coast Range Reserve, California, USA - CZOMad2_1_08_16fungal (PacBio error correction) | ecosystem: Environmental > Terrestrial > Soil >... | reverse complement strand
TACCCTTCCGTGGTGCGGCCTACCCCTCCCCCCTGACGACCAGTTTACTGTTGGGGTCCCCCCCCTGTCATTACCTTACGAGATTTGGACTGACCCAACACTGGGTTCCTTCTTGAACACTAGTCCCACGTTTTTTACCCTTCATTCTGCCGGCATTTTCCTTTCATACCAGTTGGTTGGAATTGGTTTTTGAAGCAGTTTACCCCTGACTCTTTTGTGTGAGCGGATGAGTGATTCGTTTTTTCCCCCCCCACCACTTTCAAACCTCCGTTTGTCCGTGATCAATCTTGCTTTCTGATTGTGACAGTCCATTTGATTGCCACTTACTTGCTTGACTGTTCCCCTTTTTTTCATCCCCAACGTGCCTGGAAGAAACAGGTTTCAGCCAGTGTATTTTCCCCTGGCCTTGGTTTGCAGCACCGGACCGTTCGGTGGCCTCTTGCCCTTTTTTTCCCATTCCTTCAGCTTATGAAAGGCCTGTGGACCGGCCATTTTTTTCAGGTTCACTCTTATTTCTGCTGAAGTTCTTGTTTTTCATTTTTCCCCCCGCCCTCAACGGACACCTGACCGATTTGAGTTAGGGACTTCGTTTTTTTGCTTTATGAACCTTTGGTTGTAAACATTGTTCCCTTTTTAGCTGACCCCAGATTTTTTCTGCACAAGGACTTTTTGACCGAGTCCTGAACCCTTGGAAACTCCCCCCCAGACCTCCCTCTGCTTCCCTGGACTGGGTGATTTTCCCCCGCCCATGTCCCCTTTGACGGCTCCTTTGATTGTCAAACAGCCGTAAGGGCAGACCAAAAAGGCGTCATCATGTCTCTCTTCGAATACACCCCGTAACCCAACGTTTCACTGTTTGTTCGTCCCCCTTGCCAACCCAAAGCGTCCTTAAAAGCCTATCGGGGACTTTGTACTCCGTCGCAGCTTTTCTGGACGGGTGTACTCCCCAACTTTTCCCTCTTAGCTCCAATCACGTTGGCCCCGTCTAATAAGTTGTTATCTTATTTCCATGGGTCGTCCGAATTCGTTTTTTTCCGTCCCACCGCATACTTTTTGAAATTTCTTTCTTCCCTTTTTTTTCCCCCCCTTATTCTCTATGACATGCCCCCCCAAATTTGGCACCCCCAAGGTTTCCCATACCAGTTTGTTTTTGGCGGCCTTGGCCTCCCTTTTTCTATTCCTTGCTTTTATGGCCTCCGTTTACAGTTGGTAAAACGTTTGGGTCCCACAAGACCTGAAAGTTCAGAATTTATAGAAGTCACCTTCTCAAATGTTGGCAGGAAGGTCCCCCCCCCCGCCCCCCCCTTTGGAGGTCGGATTATGCTCCCGTTCTCGTAATACCTTTTTCTGATTCACTCCCTATTGCTTGTTATTTCAACCCCTTTTTTCTTACTACTTCCCCCAGCACTACACCTTTTTTGAGTTTTCAGTCTTTTCCTCACCTCTTTTGTTCAATCTGTTTTTCCCCCCTTTCCCCCCCACGTTCTCCACTTTTTGCGATGGCTGCAACCCCCTTTGGTTGCTTTAGTTTTATTAAAATTTTGACCAAACCAGCCTCCTTTTCCTGCCCTCTGTGCCCTCCTGTGTCCTCTTTTGATACGATTTTTTTTGTCCCTCCCAGCCCCCCCCCGTTTCCACGCCTGCAATGTCCTTGTAAAACCTCTCCCGAAAGTACCGGAACACACGTGTTTGTTGTATCTTTAACTCCATTGATGCCCTGCCCTTTCGCATTCGGTTTGTGCTTCCCCCCCCCGTTTTTCCGATGTCGTTAGCACCCACAGGACTATATTCCAGATCGGGTTTTTGGTTATTCAGGATGCCCTTTTCAGTTGTTTGATCATCGGATACATCTGCCGAGTTTTCCCTTCCCCCCCCTTTCCCAATGGAACTTTCTTTTTCCCACTCAAGGGGTACCTTTTTTTTTTTTTTTTCCCTTTTTTGCTCCCTTTGACTGTCAACTCACACCTGGGTTCAAAAGGATTCCCCCCCACTGGGTTTTCTTTTTTTGTCGTTTTCTTTCTTTTTCCCTGGCTCAATCCGCCCCCATTTTTTGATCTAGCAGTCCAGTTTGATTCGGTTTACCTTGTTAATTAGTGTTTTCCCTTCCCCTCCTCAATTCCCGCATCAATTCTTTTTCTCACCTTATTTGTAATATGTTCCCCTTTGCGTCCTCCCCTTAATTTTTTTTTTTAACAAACGAACACAGTTTTTGTTGACTGGGCCCCCACACATTTCCTCTTCCGTTCTCCAGGTTTTCGATTCCATTCGTCTGCAAGTGCTGTTTTTTGGTCTGTGTTTGAGGAGAATAGGGTATGTAAATTCCAACCCAACTTTTCACCGTGTGGTGCCCCCCATCTTTCCCCTGTCGGCCCCGCTGTATGAGTTCCCATTTGAGTTCTTAAAGTGGGTTATGGCTCCCGACACCCCTTGCCAGTTCCACGAAAGTCCCCCATTCTCTTTCCGCGTCGAGTTTTTCTTTTTCAGACTTGTCCGTTACTACTTTTTTAGCGGTCCTTTCACTCCCGACCTTCCATGGGTATCACTTCCTTGCCCCCTGTGCCTTCCCACCTTGTTTTGGGGACTGCCCACTATGAAAGGCGAATAGTCCTTTGCCACCTTCTTGTGCAGTTTTTTTTCCCCTTGCCCCTTTTGGGTGAGAATCTCCCCCGTTTAAGTGGGTTGCCATTTTTTCCAAGATGCCGCCCTTGTTTTTCCTCCCCCGTACAGGCTTTTTTTTTTTGACTTTCAATGTTCCCAATAAAATTCTTATGTAATACCCCCCCCTTTTTTTGTAGCACGGCGTTGCCCCAACCCCTATTGTCTTACACCCCGCGTAATTTGTCGGGTTTTTCACTTGAAGCTGTTATTTTTGGAATTTTCTATTTTTTTTAATTTCCCCCCTCAATAGTTGTTTTGTTGACTTCGATGTCTGCCACCCACCACTGACCTTTAGTGTCCCCTCCCGTGACCACCCTACTATTCCTTCGTGTTTTTGACTTGGCTACTACCGAATTTTCTTTTTCTCTCGGTGAGTTTTACTCTCCCAGGACCCTGTTTTTGTCTGTCCGCGTGTCGCCTTATCACCGGGGCTTACCGTCACCCCCCCTCATGCGTCCTTCCCCCCTCCCCTTTTTTAAAAAGCACCCCCACCCTCGTATTCCCCACCTTCACTCATGCGACCCCTTCAACTTTCGAAAGGTCTCTTTTTGGAATAAGTTGGAAATTCAGCCCACATTTGTGGCCCCCCACTCCCCTTTATATGGGCACGGGGTTAACCTTGGACCCCAGCTTCATTCGTCGATTTTCCCCCTTTCTTTGAAATGCTTGCTCCGTCCCCGCCCTCTACCCGGAGCTGCCAATTTAAACTTTGTGGTATTCCCCCCCCCCATCCCCCCTTCTCCCTTTTCTGTGATTCACCCATCGAAAAACTCTCGTTGCTCACCGTTTGCTTGTTTAGAGGGTAATTGGTTTTCCACCTTTTTTTCCCCCCCCCCCCCCTTTTTTTCCTTTCCCCCTTTTTAACCCGCTTTTGTCTACGTACGAAGCCCCCCCAGACCCCCTCTTTTTCATACCAGCTTTTTTCCTACGATCCCTTTTCCCTCCGTCATTCAGTCTTTTCCCCTGTCGTCCCTGCAGACGGGCAAAGGAACGTGTTTTAATTTTCCTTTGGTTTTTTATTTCGGACATGTATTCATTCTCTTTGCTGAAAAGCCCCCCTATTTTCGCGACTTCCTCTTGTCAACAACCCCCAGTTTGACCCTTTTGTGCGGGCATCCCCTTGGCGAGTCATGATTTCGAATAAACCCCCTGTTGTTCGGATTGATTCCCCCCCTGTCCACCCCCCCCCCCCCCCCCCCACCGCAAAAATTTCTTTTTGACCAACACCCCCACTTGGGCTCTTGTCCCATTGTTTTGCTTTTTTTCGTCACCTTTTGATATATAAGGGAGGATGTCTTGCGTTTCCCTCGTGCCCCCCTGTTTTCAAACCTCGTGTACCTCCCCCTCTTTTTTTTTCTCGTTTTTTTTCTTCACCCTACCCACTGAAAGGTGACCTTGCATTCTTCTCCAATTCCCCTGACAAAACCCCCTGTGTTTATAGGCCAAGTTCTTTTTTCATTCTCACTTATTGGGGACAAAATTCACACCTTCAGCGCTTTCCCCGTTCATTCACCCCCAATGGTGGACCCCGTCCCCCAGATTAACCCCTTGCGTTTTTTACCGTACAGAGATCCTCCCCCCTCTTTTTTCCTTTTTTTTCCCTTTTCCCCCCCCCAATTGCAGGCCTTTTTCTGGGTTGCCGACGCTGCCCTTATTTCCAGGAAAGTCCCGTCCTTTTCCCCCCTTTTGTCCTTGTAACCATTCCTTTTTTATTTGGACGGTCTCCCCGAACTTCTCTGTGCACCTCTGCACGTTATGTGAGATTTTCATGTTTTTTTTTTTTGAACCCCTGATGTGCCGAAGTCTCTGCTCCCCCTGCTATTCACCAAGTGGTTTTCGTTCTTAATCTCTCCACCATCACCTGGTTTGATCCAACACCTCACTTCCTTTTTTTTTAGTTTGCAGCCTTCTGACAGGATTTTATTTCATAAGACCCCTTATTAGTTGCAGCCCCTCTACCAATAACGTTGAGCCTGTGTACATTGGGCTTGTTCCCAGTTTTTCGGTGTTAGTACTTTCTGTTAGATTTTTTTGAACTCTCTGGACTCCAGGGGTTAACACTTGACCCCTCTTTCCCCTCTGGCTTTATTTTAAGCCTTGTCCGCAAACCCTTGGCGCCACGTATTCAACCACTGTCGTTTTTTTTTTTTTGTTTCATGGTTCCTTCTTACTCCTGGCTTTGTCCCATTTGAGTGGACTGGCCAGACTTTTCCCTTTTCGTTCTTTGCAAACATTCCCCTTGCGTGTCTCCCCCCAGTACCAACGTCATATGAGCAACGTCTTCCTTCATGATTCAACCGTATTTGCGCCTTTCTCCTTCCTTTTTTTGCGCACCTTGTTTCCTTGTGAGTTCTTGGTTTGACTGGGCAGGAGAGAGGACACCGGAGTGATTTTAGTTCGTAAGTTTTTTTCCCGGCCTTCCTAGTGTTTTTTCTTTATTTTTCCCCCCCTCCCCCAACCCCACCTTCTTTCGACCAAGTTTTATCTATGTCCTCTCACAGTCTGAGTCCGCCTTTGTCTTTTCCAACTTTTTTCACGATTTTGTTACCCCCAGCCTTTTTTTCTCGTCCATGCTTTTGCTTTCCCCCCTGGTCTTTTCACGTCACAATGTTCCTCCTAGGACCATTTTTCTTTTCCCTTTGTGTATTTTTTTTCCCCGTTTTGCTCCGTTTTGTTTTTTTTGTAGGCCTACATTCATTGGTTTTTCCCCCCAGTATGAGAACCGGCCTGTTTACAACCCCCCCTTTTTCTCCTCCCATTTTCCCGATTCAACCACAACCGCTTCCCAAAGCCATACCCTCTTCTTTACTGCGTTCGCCGTTTTTATCCTGTCTCTCCCTCTTTTTGTTTGACGCTCCAATAGATGTGATGAGCCTTTGGAGTTCCCTTCTCAGACTCATCTCAGTTTCTGTTTGCACCCGCCAAGCCCCCCTTTTTTTTTTCTCGTTACCCCTCCAAGTGCAAGTTGCTGGCCCAACACCGAGTCCGGTCCCGCCCCAGTACCGTGAGTTGATTTTTTTTGATACACTTTGTAACCCCCCCTCACGTTTGATCCCCTTACCCTGGTCGGCCCCCTTTCCAAGCCCATTTTCCTTTCCGCCACCCTTTTTTCCTTTCCCCCCCCCTTCCCATGAAAATACTCCACTGTGCATCTTTCGTACCCTGTCAGGTTGTAACTTTTGACCCCAAAACAACCTTTTTTTCGCCTTGTCATTTGGCAAGCTCCCTTTTCCAAATGTCAATTGATCTTTCCCCTTCACCTACGTCGTTTTGCCGCACACTTGTTCTCTTATTTATCTGATTTTCAGACCCCCCACCCTTTTTTTTTCTGGCCCCCTCACTGAACCACCTTTGTTTGTGTCCCCGGGTTTTGGTATGAGTCGACCGTTTCTTTCTTTTTTTCCCTTATTAACTTCACCCTTTTTCAGACTATCTAGTTATTTTGGTAAAGGTAATACGTGCCCCGTCCTTAATATTCTTTTTTCCTCCTCCCCGTTTTTCGAATTCCTGAATTTTTTTTTTTACATATGTAAATGACGGAAGGAGTTCGTTTGACGATTCCCCCCCCTTTCCTCCCTTACTAGCCCTCGACTACATCTTTTCCCAACCCCACTGTTTTCATTGACCCCCCCCCCCCTGTCTCCACTTTTTTGAAGGGGATGCCCATTCATACCCTTTTTTGGTCGTTTGAAACCGAAGCCTTGAGAAGCACCTCCGGTTTCTCCTTGTCTTGCTCAGGTTTTGACCACGTTCCCCAACCTTCCTTTCCTTTCGATCTCACTTTTCCGCGGTAGTTTTTTTGTCCATTTGACGATTTTTTTGACTTCGTGCAAGTTTTTTTTCATGGTTGCCGTCGGTTCCCGTCAACCCCTGCTTTTCCCCCATCCTTTACCCTTTTTTTCCTCCTGCTGTGAGACGGGTGCCCCCCAACTGTGTTTTTCACCCCACGTTCGTTCATCGGCTTGTCTTTTTTCTCCTTTGTGAGAATTTTTTTCTTGATTTTTTTCACCGCAACCTCCAGCCTCTAGCTGCGCCAAGTTTTTTTACTTTGCCTCCTTCTAAAAGCCCTTCCCCAAGATCGTGTTTTCTCTTTTGTTTTTATATATCTCGTGTTTTTCCTTTTTTTCGACCCCACATTTTTTTTTTTTTTTTTAAACCTTTTTTTGGAGACCGCTTTTTTTTTTTCCCCCAATCTCGTGACTACACCGGCATCCCGCCCCTCCTTGAAAACTTTCCCTCCACTGAATTCGCTATGAGTACCCTTGTTTTTTTCCTTGTTTTTTCTCCCTCTTGTCACGAAGCCTGTGCAGTACGCCTCTTTTCAAACCCTTCCTCCCCTGTTTCAGAAAACCGGCGTTTCTTTTTTCTTCCCGTCTTTGTTTCATTTCCACTTTACACCCCTCAGTTCGGAGAAGACCTTCCCCCCCCCCCCCGCACTTTTTCAAAAATGTACCCCTTTCCTTTCACCCCCTTTTTTTACTGGTTACCAGCCCCAGTAGAAACGCTACCTCCCACTTTTCCCCGCCCCCCGTTCGATTTTTTTCTGCCCCTTCTTTTTTTCCCATTCCTGCCCCTCCCCCCACCAAGTGCTTCTATTAGATTTACATGGTTTCGCACCGCACATGTCGGTTGGACCCCTCCCCCCCAAGCCCCCCCTTCCACTTTGTACCTTATCACCAACCCCCCCCCATTAGTATCTGCCCCCATTTACCCCTCGTGACGTAGTTTCAACATTTTGACTACAATTTTCTTGTGCCCCCCTAGAGACGACCATTCTTTAGACCTCTTACCGTCGGACCTTTTTTTACCAGTTTTGGTTTGGTACCCCCCTTGCCCCCTTTCACTTCCGGTACCCTGTCAGAACTCTCCAACCAGGTTTGATTCCAGGTACAAACTTTTTCCTTCACTGTGAGGTAGGATATGCTTTACCTTGTCGCTTCTCCCAGTTGTTCTAATGCGGTCTACTTTTTTTCCCTTCTCTTTCGCAGGTTCTTTAAATTTACAGGAACGCCACTACCAACTTTGTGTTTGCTGCGTTAAGGATCCTAAGAACTATCTATGCATTCGGTCCCCCCATTTGGGTCCCTTCCTCCCACTTTTTTTTTTAGTTTTACCCAGGACCTTTTTTTATGATTCGGACATGTTTTAACCCGTTTCCTTGCCCCCCCCCAGTCACCCCTCGCGGGCCCTCTTTGACAACCTCCCTTTTTTTTCTCCCTGAGACTCCAAACGTGGACCCCCTAATTTTTGCAAATTGGTTTGAAATCCTTCTCGTGACTTTTTTTTCCCGGCCCCCGGAAACCAACTTGTTTGCCCTTTGATTTATGTTTTCCCCTCCCTTTTCTCTTTCCATTTACAGATTTTCCCAGGTTGTTTCTAAAATGGGTCTACGCTTTTCTTTCACACCATCATCTCGGTACTTTTCGGTTTTTTCTCTCTTTTTACCTCCTTTATTTATTTTTTTACTTGGTGTTGAAAAGAAGTCTTAATGCTCCTCTTTCCCCGTCACCCCCCCCCCCTCTTCAACTTTGGGCAATTTTTCCCTCCCATCCCCCCCCCTATTCCTTGACCTGTCTATATCAGGTTTTGCATGACTTTTCTCCCCATTCACCCTTTTTTTTCCAATCCTCCCCAATTTTGGTTTTCTTCTTCAGTTGAGGTTGCTTTACGGGGTCTTACACCCCCCCTTTTCCCCTTTGTTTTCTTTTTACAGAAGTAATCCCGTCCCAATTTTTTTCTCCCTTTCCAACCTCTCCCTTTTTAGTTTTGTTTTTGAACCCCAAGAGTTAAGGGCAGTGTCACTTCTTTTTGTTTCTCCACCCATTCTGTTGGATCTGTCTTCACATTCCTCCCATCCCGGCACCCCCCCCCCTTTTTTTCAACCCCGTTGCAACCACCAGTCCCCCCCTTGTGCCTTTCCCCATTTTTAAACAATTTTCTCCCGAACCTTTTCCTTAAGATATCTACCCTTTATTGACCTGAAGGTGATCTTTTTGTTCATACTCTTTTTTAGTTCCCGGTTCTTTCCCCCACCCCAATTTGTCCACGGTGTTTCACCCCTCACCGAGCACTCGTGGTGAGCCGTCCCCCTTTTGGCTTCGTTTTTTCCCTCACAGAGTCTTCCCTCCCCCCACCCACCCCATGAAATACAAGACATAGTACGAGGGTTGGCCCCCCCTTTGGCAGTTTCCTCCGCATAGCCTTTTCTCCTTTTCCTTTCCTTCTTCCCCTGTAGACTTGTTTTCGACTACCGTGTAGACGTTCATACATGGAAGTGTGTTTTTTTGATCTTGTTTTCATCGGTGAATGTGGTCCCAAATTCTCTTTTTCCGTTTTTTTTTTTTTGTTCTGCCCCCCTCAGGAGGTGTTTAAATCCCCAGTTCCGCCCCCGCGTGATTCCCCCTTTTCTCCCCCACCTTGGACACGACAAACTTTCCTGTTTCTATTCCACCTACCCCTCTCGGCCCACTTTGCTTTTTTCAGGCATTGCGGCCAAACCCCCGATTTCGAAAGCGTTATCGTTCCCTGGTGTGTTCAGTCCCTCTCCCCTTTTTTAGCTATTCATATACTTTTTTCGGGTTAATAATCCCCTTGTTGTGTTGTTGAGCAGCTATGCCCACCCCACACTCCCCCATTACCTTTGATATTCCCAATTGACCCCCACACGACCCCTACGGTCTTGTCCTCCCCATCGTTGTACCCTGGCTTTTTTTTTTACAGAAACTTTATTAATTTTAGTGTCTTTTTTCTCGACCCTTCCCCCCACCCCTGTTTTTTCCTTGTTTTTTTCCTTCGTTTTTTGTTTCTTCAACTTGTTCCTCCCACCGGAGTTCAAAACGTAATTCCCCTTCGACCCCCCCCCTTGCTGAACCCTCCACCGCGCCTTTTTTTTCCCCCCCACGTCCCGATTTTCCACATACATTCAACTAAGAAGTTTTCTGTCTTGGGGATTCTACTTTGTTCTTATTCACCCCGTTTTGAAGCCACCATCTTTCAGGTCTCCCGTGAAATTTTTTTTTTTTGACCCCAGATAACCTCTATTACGTAGTACTGCTTCCCCAAATCGCACCTCTCTATTCTTTGTTTTCTTCCTTTATGTGCATTTTTTTTGCAAAGCACCTGATCCTTCCCTGGCATCTGCCCTTAGGTGATTTTTCCCTCCCACCCCGCTTTCGTTTTTATTAATTTTGTGGCCACAACCAGTTAACCAAATTTTTTTTCCCCCCAAAATCCTTTCTCAGCGGTAAACCGCAACTCTCCCCCCTTCCTCTTCCCTCCCTGAGTACCCTTGCAAATAGTTCGACAAATGTTTGAAGTTCGGGTTCCCCCCTTCCCCCCTCCCTTTTTTTCTTGCATTTTTTTGGCCGTTAATTTCCCTTTGGAGCCTCACCTTCTACCCCCCCCCCCGACTTCTTCGTGTTGTCTGTTTCAAAAAAACTGGAAATAGTTTTCGAATTTTTTTCCCCCTTGGCCCTAGTTATTTTTCGGCCTTTCCCCCCCCTGCGAGTCTACGCCAGTTTAAAGATATAACCCCACCCACTTTCCCCAGCACCCCCCCCCCCCCCCTGTCCAGTCCATTCCCCTGTGTTCCTTCCTTTTTCCTTCACTGCATTTTTTTTTTTTTTTGCTTTGGATGACTTTTTCCTCGTTTTTCCGATCTTCCACTCTTTTCCGTCTTGTCCTTTTGAACTCAGGAGAACCCCTTGTGAGGGGACACCCCCCCACAGACCTTTTTGCTTTTACCCCTTCCCCCCCCCCTCCCCCCCCCCCACCCCTGTCCAGAGCAGTTTTTTTTGGCACGCATACTTAAACTTTCTCAAAGATTGCATTTGGCGTTTTTTTTCCACGTTCGTCCCCCCCCCTGTATTTTCCACACTTTTGACCAACTGAGTTTTCGGTACATGGTTCTCCCCTGCTATATGCCTTTTTTCCCCCCCCACGTCTTCCCCTCTGCAGGGAGGTTGAATGGTTTTTTGTTTCCGTTTACTATTATTCCCTTCTTTCCCTTGAATTTCTTCCTCTTTTCTTTTTGTGCCCCTCCCAGGTTCAACCGAAATGTAGACCCACATGTTCGGTGAACCCCCTAGACGAGTGCTCCTTTCCCCAATTTTCTTTTTTTCATCTTCCCTTTTCCCCCCAGACCCAGATAGTGCAATTACGAGAAGAGGGTTTTTTTATGCTGACCCTGTTCTCTCAATACCCCCTTTTCAATACAAGCTTAGTGACTTTCCGTAGGGAACAGTCTTGAGGCCCTATATATGCCACCTTCTTCACCCTTTCCATACCTTTTTTACACCTAAAAAACTTGTGGCCCGTTATGTCCTTTATTTTTTTGGAGAAGGTGTCTTCCAGTTGGAGAGCGTTTTGAGGAATTGACGGAACGGTTTTTTCTTTTGTTCCCATTTCCGCTGTTCCCTCGTTCTATCCTTTTTTTTCCTTCCTTTTCCTTTCAGCCGTCCCCTTTCAAGGTTTTGTGTTTTTGCTCGGTATTGTTCCTTGTGACTCTCTCCTTGGGTTGCAAGGGAAGCACAAGTCCCTTCCCTGTTTGGGTACTTCCACCCCCCTGTCCTTGCTTTCCCCCATTTTTTTTCCCGCTGCCTGAGTCCAACCGTATAGCGGATTTTCCACATTTTTTTTCTCTTTTGCGCCTTTTTAGCGAATTGCACCTTATTGAAGCGGCGCGACTTCCAACCCCTTCCCTGGCCCTGGCTTTTCCATTTTGTTTTTGACTTCCCTTTGTGCCTCCGGCCCTACCAAAACTTTCCTTTGTACATTGGTGGATTGCGGTTCCACAGCTCAGGCCCTCGCCTTTGATGTCACCCCTTTGTCTAGTGGTTTGGATCAAGGGTGCGTCCAGCGCTAGAACCTTTTTTTGATTCCTCCCACAACAGTTTTTCCCCCTCAATATGGAGAAATTCTTGGGGCGGTCTTCAGATCTTTCGCAGTGTAGCCCCCCTAAAATTTCCGTTTTTTTCCCAGTTCCTTCCCCGCTGTTTACACAACAACTGTTTATCAGCACCCCGTTCTCCCCCTCCACTCCCCCATCCTCCCGATCTTTTCTGCTGTTAGGATTTTGCGGTGGGTATTCCCCCAGGGGGGGTTACACACGTCAGCCCCCCACATTCTTTCTGCTTTTGCTCTTGTCTGCTCAGTCCAGGTCCTTCTTCCCTGGCTTGAGAAAGGACTGTTCCGCCCGGAACCCCGAACTTGTTTTTGACACCACCGATTGACTGTTGACTTAACGGTTCCTTGTTTTTATTCAATATCTCCCCCCCCCCCGTTCTACCACTTCCCTCGGGCCCCCACCATTGCCAATTTCTTGCCCCTTGTGAAATCCATTACCCGTTCCCCCGCCCGCTATCTTTGCCTATAGGCCCTCCATTGTTACGTGTAAAAAACCTCGCAGCCCCCCTGGCGATACTTTCTGCTTTCTTCCACTGTTCACGTCGGTTTTTGCCAGCCCCAGTGGGTATGATGCCGGCATCCTTTTTTTCCCATTTTTCGTGGTTTCCGTAGCAACGGTTGGTCTGAATCGTTAGTTGAGCTCTACGATCGAAGGACTGAAACGGTTTCCCCCCCAATGCGTTGTCGACTTATTTTTCGTAGTA
>Ga0179591_1322242_pt1 | contig 12267 bp, 11 predicted proteins | sample CZOMad2_1_08_16f_FD_182891 | JGI IMG/M metagenome (GOLD analysis project Ga0179591, IMG submission 182891) | Vadose zone soil fungal communities from Angelo Coast Range Reserve, California, USA - CZOMad2_1_08_16fungal (PacBio error correction) | ecosystem: Environmental > Terrestrial > Soil >... | reverse complement strand
TCCTCTCCCGAAAACCTCCCTCCTCTCCCATGTCCTCCTAAGCGCGCCGTCCCCGTCCCTTCACGTGACGTCCGGGTTATTTTTTTTTGATTTTTTTTCCCCTGAGGTAGATGATTGTCCCCCTTCTCGGAGTTGTTGTTTACCTTTCATTTCTATAGCCCTGGCTCCGATGTGATTTTCTCTGAATACGTTTTCCTCTGGTCCTGAGTTGTGAGCACCTCACCCATGTTCACAGCGTTTCCGTCTCATCCTTTCTTCAGACGTTTGGTGCCAGCCCTCATCCTTTTTGAACGCGTAGACTACGTGCGGTCCGGCTTCCGTCTTCTCTTTAATCTTTTTACTATGTGTTGAAGCCTGAATTTCCCCCCTCGCACCCTCCTTTACTTTCCTTAACGACACTTCCGAACGACTTCTCCTTACTAACGGGCCGGCCTTTCCTCTCTACTTTCCCTTTTTTTTCATACAGCTATTCTTGAACTGACAGAGGACTCTCTTCCTTCCCTTGCAAATCGCTTCTCTTCCCCTAGCCTCTCTTTCGGAAGCCCTCCTCAATGCCGCATCGAGCTCGTCTCAACTTCCTTCCCCACTTGGACGGCGTTTCTTTCTACGCTAGGCTTTTTCGTCGTTCCCCTTTTTTGTTCCTCCCCGTTTTTTGGTCTTTCCTTTTTTTTTACGCGAGTTTTCTCCAAAAGTCGTTCTTCTGGATTTTGATACTTCACACCGTTTCGACCCGGGTACGATGCCATTGATCCTCGGGGCCCTGTCCTCGAAATTCTTCGTCCTCCTTTTTTTCGGTTCGCAGGTTCTTTCGGTTCTTCGTTTTTTTTTTCTCATTTACCTCAGTGGTGAGACTCCCCCCTGTGTCCACCTGAACTCAATCGCAGAACCTGGCTGCCTTCCTTCGTTACTCCATCCAGTTCGCTATTTCAGTTCCTGACCTTCTCATTCACGGTCGGAATAATCGAATTTCTCGACAGTTGTTTCCCCCCCCCCTTCTCATAGCCTTTTATCGACTCGTTTTCTTTTTTTTTTAGCTTTTAGGACGGCCACGTCTCTTGAGAACCGAATCCCCCCCCCCCGAAAGTAATGTCCTTCCCCCCTCCTATCCGAGTCCGCAGCACGGACTTTTAATATGGGGCCCCTTTCCGGGGAGGTCCGAGCCCTCGCTTTTCCTTTCTCTCCTGATGACCTTGCCTTTTCCCTTTTGGAAGTAGTGAATACCCCTTTGACAGGTGTTCCGCCGACCTTTCGAAGCTGGATCTTTTCTGATGTCATGATCTGTTTTCAATTAACCCCCCTTTCGTTTCATTTCGTCTTTCTTCTTTTGGAGGATCCCTTGGAAAATGGCCCACTGATTTTTCGACCTTTTCTCCTTCTAGCTTAAGTTGCCCTCTGTTCCTAGCGGTTCCTTTCCCCCCCCCCCCTCTTCTGCCGTTTGCCTCTTTTCTTTCTTCGCGGTTTCTCCTGTTGACTTTTTTTCAAACGCTGCCAAACAGTGAGAGGAGTCTTCACTAGTTCGCGCTTGACCGTGCTGATGTAAGCGCGAATCCTCGATCTATTGTCCTTCCCCCTTCTTTGACCACTCCAAACCCCCATTGTTTCAGAACTCCCCCCCGGTTCAAATCCCCGATTGCGGTTCCCCCCCACCCAACCTAACTCCTAGTGCCAGAGAGATACCCGCAGTCCCTTCTCCTCTGTTGTGTCAACCCCCTTCTTCATGCTCTCCTTTTAGTGATTTAAATGTCCCGCTGCATTCGGATGGTGTCCTCTCGCCAAACAACAATTTGTGATGGGGTTTGGATCTCCCCTTCCCCCCCCACCTTCTTTTCTTAGTATTAGCATGCAGCGAGTACTCATCGCAACGGTTTTCTTTTACGGCTTTCCCCCTGAGAGTGTGCTCATCCTCTTCTAGTACCACCCCCCGCTTTTTTATATTGTTTACCTTTGGTCTCACTGCGGTCGTGCTTCTTTCGATGTCTTTACGGGAGAGTCATTCTTCTCTTCTCGCCCCGTGGCTACCGTCTTCGTTTTACTTTTCAAGAGGATCTGTTACTTTGGTATTTATTTATACGCCATATCTCTCCTCGTCTTGTCTCTCTCTCCTTGATTGCCTGTTTTTCCTTTGGTCCGTAGAAACTCTACAGCGCCTCCCTTGCCTTTCTTTTAGCCCCCCCCCCTTTGGAAGGGATTTCCTGACTCCCCCCCGGTCTCCCCCCGACCCCCTGTGTCCCGCTTTTCCCCTCGTATTTGGAAACTTTTATTGAGTGTTTTTCTTCTCGGGCGGCTGTCCGCTTCTTCCACTTTCGCGATTGAGTCTTTCAGTCCCAATTTTTCCCGGGCCCCCTTTTTCCCTATTTTCGTCAGTCCAGTAAATTTGGGACTTAGAAGTGCGGTTTTGTACCTCCCGGTACGTTACGGTGGTTCACTTTAGCCCCCCCTTCCCCCCCCCCCTTTGTACCTCGTTCCCCCCCTTTAGTTGTGCTCTTTCCCCAGTTTACGGGTTTTCCAGATGCTCTCCATTTTTTCATCCTCCTGATTCTTTTTTTCTGCTGCCAATCCGGTATCCCCCCAGTCCAGGTTCCCCCTTCCCTTCCTTGACTCCGCCCCTTTAGTTTTTTCCCTGACCGACGGCTTGCTTTTCTCCCTTCGGTAAAGCACGAACGAGACTCCCCCCCCCTCCTCGTCACCCTTTCTATCCATTCCTGAGTGGAATGTTGACTGGACCCCCTGTATCTAGAAAACCATATTTCTGCGCTCCTTTCCTTCCCTCCAACCCGCACATTTTTTCACCCTCCAACGTCTACGGTAATCCCCCTGTTTCCCTTACTAGCTTTCTCGTAAGGTATTCGACTCGCTCTCCCCACCAACAGGGAAGTAGACAGTCCAGTGGTCCTCTCTTTCCCCCTTTCCGATAAGGAGGGCTTTGAAAGATACTTGAAGTTGATTTTATTGCGTCGAGTGTGTTCAGTGCCTTCCTTCTCCCTCCCACTCCTCCCTTTTTTTACTTGAGGGCAGCCCCCTCGACGCACAAAGATCGCCCCGCCTCATGCGGCGACATTTTGCACATCTTCCAACCCTCTAGAACCCGATGAACTTTCCTTTCTGAGTAATCCCTTCCCCCCTTTGTGCCTTCCTCTCATTTTTTCCTCCCTTGGTGGTTCCCCCTACCAAGGAGAGAAGATCCTAGGCCCCAGGGAAATATTAACAGCCGACGAGGACTTCCTTTCCCTTTTGCGCCGCAGTTTCTTCCCCCCCCTCCCCCTGTGATTTGCGGGTCCTTCTTTCGGCTGACGCCAGGTTAGCCGGTCAACCCTATTTAAGCGTCCGAACTTTTCAAAAAGCGCTTCGATCTTGAAGTTTAATCTCGCGTCCCATCTCGGCCTTTCCCTCGTGGTCCTCTTCCTTTCTCTCTTTTATTGGATCAGAGCCCCACCGCCGACCTTGATTTTTTTTTGTACTAGAGTTGCCCCCCCTCGAAGTCTTCCTTCCCCTTTCCCTTCCGGTCCTCTTGCGACTTCCTCGACGATCCTCCTTCCAACTTTTCCACAGGCACCCCCAGTTGAACCTGCCTCCGCCACGGACACTTTTTCCAGTCTCTTAGGTAACTGATTGACACCGCCCGCTCTCTCCCCCCTTCTCTCCCTTCCTCCTCCTCCTTTTTGCCTGGATCCCCTGATCGCCTTTTTTCATCAAGGTATACCTACTTGTGGCTCGTTCAGGTTCTCTTTTTTCCCTTTTTTCCCCGAAGTTTCAGGCGGGTCTGGTCTTTGTCGGAGTATTTCGTCTGCCTCGAACTTCTCTTTTTGCTGTATTTTCTCCCCCGGTTATCTTCCCTCTTCCCTTCTTCCTCACGATACCTTTTTGGTACAAGCTATTCCCAATCCTCCCGTCAGGCTATGAGATACCCCCATTCCCCCCCTTTCTTTCAGGATTGATTCCTTTTGGACGGCTTCTTTCAGAATTTATGACCGTCCCTGCTTCCCCGCGGGGGCGCCCTGTCTTACCCGGTTTCCTCTTTTTAGCGAGGTCACTGCCTGTCCGTCCCTCTCTATTTGGTGGAACACAGGGAAAGGCCGTCCGTCGCAGACCTGTTTGCACCCGGCTTTTTTCCTGTCCCTTTGGATTTAGCGTTTGAAGTTAAACAGGACTCTATTTCTTTCCCTTTGGACTGATCCCTCTCCCCTCCTTAGTTTCTCCCCTTTTTTTTTTTTAGACCGCTCCTTTGACTCTCTTCGGTCTCTTTCGTCCTATTTTTGAACTGTTTTCCCAAACTGTTTTTTCCCCTCTCTTCAGATTTTCCCTCAGTGAGCCATCGACCCACCATGATGAAGGTTCTCGCGCCGGGATTTTCGTTCTCCCCGTCAATCGACGTTCCCTTCTGCAGCTTTCGGTTTCTCCCTCCCTTATTTCCGTCAGAATCCCCCTCGTCCCTTGGTCTTTGTCAATGAAGCTGTTTCAGAAGATTGCTTTCTTCCCCCCCCATCCCCCCTAGCGCTTCTTTTGTGGATTTTCACCAAATTCTTCTTTCCTTAAGCATCCCCCCTTCCTGGATTATCTTATTCGAGACCCCCGGGTGACGATTGGGGGATGATCTGTGAAGCCTTTCTTGAACCTCTTTCTGCTCCTTCGTTTCTTTCCCTCACTTGTCTCTCTGACTTATGACTTTAACTACCGTGATCGGGAAGTGATTTTTCCCCGTCCCCTTGATGATGATGGTGACGAGTCTTGACCCCTTTTCCCCAATCTTCTCTCCTTTTTTCTCGCTTGTATCACCGACGACGTGGGAGAATCCATAACTTTGCTCTGCCCGAACACGTACTCAAACTTTCCCAAAGCCCTAGACCCCCCGGATCCACTTTTTGACCGTCTCTCTCTCCCTTTCCTTTCTTTCCCGTTATATTTTGCGATTAATCTGTCTCTTATTGAGAAGCGCGAACCCTTGGGTTGAAGAAGCTTGTATCAATCCAGAATATGATACGTCCTACCCCCCCCCCCTCCCCCCTTATCTTTTTTCCTAGAGTTTTAAAGGTTCGGCTGTCCCTTAGGCAGCTCCCATCCTTCGTCTTCAGCGCCCACCCCTGCATGTTAGATTTAGGGTTCATTACAACTGTAGAATCAGCCTCCTGAGAAAGGTGGGTAGTCTAGTATTCCCCTCTCTTCTCTATTTTCCCTTCTTTGTCGCTCTGAATAAAAGAAGACTTTTTGGCCCCCCCCCCAGAGATCCATTCTTCCTTCTGGACCCCCCTCCCTGACGGCCTTCTCCCTTTACGAGTCCCTCCCGCCAGGTTTTATCCTGAAACACGACCGAGATCTCCGCGGTTTGTCCTCGGAACCAGCAACCTCCCGCCTCCTCACTTTTACCTTTCAGAAGACTCTGCAGCAGGCATGAACCCGTTTCACCCTTCTTCCAGATCCTTCCTCGTTCCTTGTTTCCCAGTGGCCGTCGTCCTTTTTTTCAATTTGGCGTACCCAATCCCTCCCCCCCTCTTACCTTTTTTCGGTGAGTGTTGATTTCAAAATAACGCCTTGTGCGGTCCCCGTTGATTTCCATACGCCATAAGTCTGCCATGCCTTCTTTCTAGAGGATCTCCCTTCCGCCTGCACTTTCCCTCCAGTGAGTGGTTCTTTTACTTTATTTTCCCCTACTTTTCCCTAGGTTAGATGCTGACCCTTTTTTTTTCGGTTAGTGTTCATGCAATTTTTCCTTTCCTGATCTCCTTCCCGGTCTCTGATTTTTTTTTTCCCCCAGCGCCGTTCTTTTTTCCTTTGACCTGGTGAAGAATACTCACACTTTTCTCTGGGTGACTACCTTTACCCTCTTCTTTTCCCGCACTTCACCCCTTAGAGGAGGAACTGGCTGGAACTCGATTCTCTCCTACCCAACTCCCCAATGCTGTATAGTCTGTAGAAACGCCTCATATTTGACATTTTTACCTCTCCATTCCGCCCTTTTATGCCTCTACTTAACTGAAGTGAAGATAGTCTATCCCCTTCCTCCCTTCAGGATTCCACAACTAATTATTCCCTTTTGTGATGAATTTTTCCTTTGGAACGTTTGCCCCCTGACGATAATTCCACTCCGTCCTCGAACTTTCTTCTGTTCTTAGCTAATAGTAATCCGGCCCTTTCCCCCTTTTTCTCGTTTTCCTTTTTTTTAGAACTCGGAGAGGGTCCGCAGGAATTTGTTCTTTTGGCGTCGTCTGCTTCCGTGGTTCTTTTCCGTTCCCGTTGACGTCGAAGAGCCTTGGCTCCCTTTGTTACACCCCCTCCTTAAATAAAGGGTCTTGGTAATTAGAATTCATTCCCTGTTCTGCGACCCATTCCCCCCGGCCCAGATCATTTGATGGATAAATACATTTTTGAGGTCGCCCTTTATCCGATGCTTCCACTAGGTCCCTCCCCGTTGTGTTTTGAGTTCCCCTAAGAACCATTCCTACGCCCCTTCTTCCTCCCCCAAAAGGTCACTCATTCATTTTTTTCTCTCTTGGTCCGAGCCTTTCTCCCCCCGGGTCTAGACTGACTCGGAAGTTTATCGTTTTTTTTTTTTGTTCTTTTTTTTTTTTCTTTTTTTTTTTTTTTTTTGTTTTTTTTTTTTTTTTTTTTTTTTTTTTTTTTTTTTTTTTTTTTTTTTTTTTTTCCAAAAAGGAATCCTTCCTCGGCGCGGGATGCAGAGGAAGGGCAAGCCCCCTGATTGATCCTCCTCCCCCCCCCGCCCCCTCCTTTGCCTTCTTATATCCGGTCTCCCGAAATTCCCCCCTCCCCCAGCGATCGGGCCTATTCAGGGTAGGCCGAGCGCGAGCGGCGCTTATATGTTTCCAACGATTCGGATGTTTTATATCTTATTTCCCCCCTTTTTCCCTCGACTTCCTTCCTCTTTCCGATGGCAATCCTCGTCGTGCTTCCTTTATGGCTCTATTGAGTATACTCGGGCACCGTGCCTTTCAAGTTGCCTTTTTCGGCCTTGCGGTGCGGGTTCCCAATGGAACCGATTCTCTTTTTTTCCCTCTTTTTGTCATTTCCTGTCTGTTCCTTTCCTGGGTTCGTTTTCCCCCTCCTAAGATTTAGTCGCGCATGTCACAGCGGCGCCTGTTCCCTCTGTTTGTTTCTTCCTTTTGGGGTGGTTGGGCACTCCCTTGAAGGTCTCCCCCCCTCGTGAACAGCTTGCCTGAGGCGTTCACCGGCCTCGCTTTTTAACGTGTCTCGCATCAGACCTTTACCCCTCGATTACTCCGTGACCCCACTCTCCCTCCTGGGTCCCAGCAGAATACTTTCCCCCGCGATCACTTTTCCCAAATCACGTACGTCCCGTTGCGTTTTCTATCAGAGTAGGCCTTTCCTCTGCGGTGTAACGATTCTTTGTCCTTCCTGTTCTCCCCCACTTTAGCGAACCTTTTTTCGTGTCTAGACTACAACCCCCTTTTCAACCACTTCGCCCCCCCCCCCCCCCCCCCCAAACCCAACAACCCACCCCCCCACCCCCCCCCCCCCCCCCCCCCCCCCCCCCCACCCCCCAACCAACCCCCCCCCCCCCCCCCCCCCCCACCACCCAACGCCCCCCCCCCCCCCCCCCCCCCCCCCCCCCCCCACCAACCCCCACCCCCCCCCACCCCCCCCCCCGGTCGGGATTGTATGCTTGTTCTCCCTTCCTGCCCCCACCCAGTTAGTTAAGAAGGGGAGAAGTACCCTGCCTCGCGGGATACTTTTCAATGCAACGGTTTTTCGTGTCTTACGAGGAGCGTTTTTCGAGAAACCTCTTCCTCTTTTTTCTGTTTACCAGTTTTCAACTGGGGTTTCTTCTTATTACGGTCCCGACCCTTCTTTCGGGATAGTCTTCGACGCAGCGTCCGCATTGTTCGCTGCGTCCAAGTCTTGTGCAGGTCGCGCTACGTTCTTTCTCTCCTTCGGCTCCTACTCTCTTCCAATCCTTGAGAGTAAGCTGAGATGTTGATTATTGTCGAAGCTTGGGTGACTTTCTTTTACCCGATCTGCTTCAATTTCCTTAGAGATCTCTGAAGGCCGATTTTTTTTCTCTGTCATCCTCTTTTCTAGGGCCCCCTCTTCCAAACGTATCCCATGGAAAGGATAAGTGATGGTGTATAAGGCTGTCATTCGGGATTCTTTCTTCGGTACCGGCCCCAAGGTAAACTTAGATCTTCTTTCCTCTCTATTAATACAAAAGCTCCCAATACATTTTGACGCGTTTTCTCCGCCCCCAGAAGACTGGTAGCTCTTTTTTGCTCGTTCACTTCCTGTTTGTCCTTTTTTTTTTCAAATTATAGTACATTAGCCCCAGTGCATATAGGTGATCTTTTTGCAAATCGTGGTATGGCCGTTGTGACCTTCCCTTTAGCCTCCTCCAGGCATTTCGGTTTCCCAAAGCATGACCGAACATCGGAAGCCTTTGCTTAACTTGGCTCCCTAAAGGTCCTCACCTCTGGGTATTAAGCCCCCTCCTTCCTGAGCCCTCCCTCTTTCAGTTTCAGGGTAACCTTTCGTCCCCGAATAACCCCCCAAATATGATTCAATTCTCGACACTCCCAGATCCTCATCCGTGTCCTTAATTCCGTGTTATGAAGATTTTTTAACCCTCCTTCATAGCCTCTCTCTTTGCTGCAAGGCCCACCTTAGGCTAACCCCCCATGACGAGGCCTGCAATCCATTTGCATTTTCTTTTTGGGGGACGCTGAAGTCCTCCTGCTGCTTCTCTCCTGACGTGTACACGTGGGGATGTTGCCGAATCCTGCTCTCGAGACCGGCCCTCTTGACGTTATGCCTGATTAGCGGGTCTTTGCACTTCCTTTGACAGTCTCCACTTTTCCCCACTCCCTCTTGTGAGAAGTAGAAACCCTATAGATTCTTCCGGCCTCGACAATCCAAAGGGCTCTAGTTCTACTCTTCTTTTTTCTGAGTGCCTCTTCCTCCGAGGAGCTCTCTTTTTTTTCCCCCAATTCCAGCGAGAATGTCCACTTCCGTCACACAGAGAACTCTTGCAACAGCCGGTCGGGCTTCTCCAGCGAACTGAGATTTTGCCTGTCATCGCATTACTTGACAATGCCCCCCTTTACCTGTCACCTCCTTCAACATTAGAAAAGTATAACCATCATCTACGACATTTTAAGTAGATGTACTTAATGCCTTCCGACAGTCCCTTTCATCCGAAGTCACTACCTTCCCCTCTTATGGGAATGTCCTGGGTTTAAAGAGGGCTGGATGACTGATACGAGAACTTTTGGCCCCCCGACCTTCTTGCCTACTTTTTTTTAGAGCTGGATGGAAACCTTTTCTCCCCCTTAAGTACAATGAAGGACGTTTCTCTGCTACTCCGCACCCTTCTAAGACTACATTTAGTTCCCCCCTTCTTCACACCTTCTGACCCCCCTCTGTTCTTCCCTGCCCGAGGTCCAAGGAGAGAGGTCGTCAATTTGAGTGAAAACTGACGTCCCTTGAAAGGGGGACCTAAGCCCACGTAACTTTTTTTTTTTTTCTCCTTTCTACTCCATTTTAGCGCGTTCGTGTTCATTTTTAAAGGGCGTAGCTCTTGACGAGGGGCCTGGTCTTCTCCTAGTTCCCCGTGCGCCTTTTTCCTCCGTGACCTTCAACTTTTCCGGATCGTTTATGTGCGTGATCGCAGAAGGCATGACTGTCTGAGGCGCTTCCTCTTTCCATCCCGCTACCTATTCTGATCAACTACTCATTTTTGTCAAGTGTTCGCCCCGCACCGCCCTCTCTGCATCATTACCAGTCTGTTAGATCGGCCCTATGTCGGCCTGATGGAAGTTGATGACGGCTACGCCTTGCTAGACAGCTCCCGGTGAGCATTTTTCGTTCTGAACGCGGGATCGGGCTCCCTGTTACCCTGAGTGATCATTCCCCGTTTCCGTCATTCAATTCCGGCTTTACCCCTTCCATTTTACTCGCGGCTGTGTGAACCTTTACGTATTCTCTCAGAAATGCTTTTTCCCCCGACGTTTCTCTTGGTTCCCAACTTTTTCTCTCATCGTGAGTTCTCCGGAGCTTTCAGCAAAAAGCCCTTTCTCTTGAAGCACTGCCCTGGGAGGTGATTTTCCGAACGTATCTGTACAGTGTTGCCTGACAGTTTTTCCTTTTCGCTCCTTGGTCCTCTTTTCTATAGTTTTCCAGACTCTCTTGCCTCCTTTTGTTTTGGACCTTTTTGTCGCTAGGGATTCCCAGTAAAGTCGCCTCCCCTTCCACTCCTTCTTTCAATTCTTGTTGTATAGACCTTTTTGTCTTTCCCCTTACCCTCCTCAATGTTGCAGCCGTCATTATTCGAAGAATATGTTCCCATCCCCCTTCCAATTATTACAAGCCATGATTTCCTGAAGCGCTCGTAGTTTACCCCCCGAGTGAGTTATTTTTCACACAAATATGGAGAGTTCCCCGGTCCTTCCTTTTCCAACGTACGTTCCATTCCTGGCTCTCTGATCTTACCGGGTTGACTCTGACTTTTTTTGGTTATTCTCTTTCGTTGCAAACGGCCTGATTCGATAAGTAGGTTTCTTTCCTTTTCCCACCCTTTTCACGGTTCGATTTCCCAGAACCTTCTTTAGTTAACGCTATTTTTTTGCAGCGTTTTTCCGTCCACTCCGATCGATGATGAGAAGATGTTTTGTCAAACATGTTACCCTTATTCCTCTCCTTTTTTGATTTGCCGATGATTTTGATAATGGGGCTAAGTTTCTCTCAGTTGAAGCCCTATAGGGAAAAACCTTCCCTTCACTGTTTTTAGCCTAAGACCTTCTTACTTTTACCCTTCTCCTCTCCTCCGTCAGCTTGGCCGTTCTTTGAGGTGCTGTGTGGGACGAGAGAAAGTTCCCCTGAACGGGTTGTCCCGTCATCGTTCCTTCACACCGCCGCCCCGCTCATACGTATTCCTCTCCGGTTTTTGATTTCCCCCCTGTTTCTCGTTTTCTCTGTCGGACTCTGCAATCGCCCTTTCCTCTAGGCAAAGATGATTGCTTTCTGTTTTCCAAGTCCATTCTCCCTACTCCCTCCCAGCTCTCTTACGGAGGTCCGTCCGCTCCTCATGAGGAGAAGAGGCCCCGAGAGACCTCCTTAACGACAGTCTTTTTCCGAGACCACCCCCTCAGTCAGACTTATCTGCCATACCCGACTTCTCGCACGCATCCTACTTTCCGGTTTGATCCGCCTTAAGTACCCTCCCGGTTTGTTCCTCCCCCTAGTCCCACCGCTCGATCACCCCGAACGCTTTTCTAAGGACCCTTTTTTCTCTTTGCATATCCCCCGCGCGGTAGGGGCCTTTTTCAGGCGCTAGCTCCTTGAAGTCCCCGAGCCAGCCCCCCCGCCAGGCCTTTTCCTTTGTCGAGAGGAACTTTTGTTCGAGAAGATCGAGCTTCTCAATGTACTCTTTCCACCCCCCCTGCCATCGTCTTTGAAGCCTCGAGTGGTCTGCGATTTTTAGAAAACTTCGGGTCACGGTGAGTTTTGTCCGTCCTTCCTTGAATCTGCGTTTGACGGATTTCTCTCCTTTGGTAACCTTGATGAGTGTGAAATGTCACTTCTTATCTCTTCTCCTCGCCCTGGAGGCTGCCTTGATTCTTGCTGCAACCGAGTCCCACCCCAGCGCCGCCCTGTTCTCTTACTGATTTTCCCATTTTTACCCTTCGCCCATAGGACGCGGGTGTCCCTCGCTTGCTCGGACCACCCGGACTTGAAGACATTTGTGACTCGACGACCCGCCTTTTTACCCCCCCTCCAATTTTCTGTAAAGTTCCGATCTCCTCTTTCCCCCCGAGGTAGACCCCCGCTCCCGTTGCCCCTACCCTTCGATCCTACCCTCCTCCACATTACACTCCATGGGCCTTCTTGACCGCGATCTTATCTTAACATCCTTCCATAAGGATACCCCCTGCCACAACTTTCACATATCTTCTCTGGTATACTCGCAGCTGCTAACAGTTTAGCTAATACCCTGTTAACAGGCGTAGCCACCTCAGTCGGTTCCTTCCCCGGACTATGCAATTCAGTCTCGTTGCAGTGCCCGTGGTCATCGAGACAGGCCCTCCGTTTTCCCTTTGTGGTCCGTAGTTTTTTGGGTTTCTGGCCGTAACGATACTGCGCGACGCTCTCCAAAGTCTCCGTTTCCGGCGATACTCCTTGGGCTCCAGTCCCTTTTTCTGTCCCCTTTCCCGCATCGGGCGCCACCGGACTTTTCCACATGCTCCCCCTGATTTCAATCCCTGTTCTTTCCCCCCCCAGTTCCTTTTTTTCTGCTGGGTTCCACCTGGT
>Ga0179591_1268122_pt1 | contig 12267 bp, 13 predicted proteins | sample CZOMad2_1_08_16f_FD_182891 | JGI IMG/M metagenome (GOLD analysis project Ga0179591, IMG submission 182891) | Vadose zone soil fungal communities from Angelo Coast Range Reserve, California, USA - CZOMad2_1_08_16fungal (PacBio error correction) | ecosystem: Environmental > Terrestrial > Soil >... | reverse complement strand
AACACCCAAACCAAGAACCTATTTCCCCGCTCCTGAAACTTTCTTCCCGACTCTGACCCTAACCCTCGATCACCTCAAGCGTATGAGGATGGTCAAGCAGTCGCATTTCGTCAGATCATCCGACGTGATGAGTTTGGAGCGCCTGGCTAGTTTGATAATCGTGAAGTACAGATTCTGCCGTCTTCGCGAGGTTGCGTGACGCTTTCCTCGCTTTGGCCGACTGGATCAGCTGAGTGGGGAATCGTTTCACGGAAACTTCATGCCCAGTGATGATTTTTCTGGATCTCCGCGCAGCAGCGGCACCTAGGATTGTCACCTTTTGCTGCGCGCCCCGTCAGCCTAGAGGAAGCTAAACGGCTCGACCTCCCCCCTTCGTTCCCGTCATCGCGCCGCTCGTTCCCCGGCTGGTCCCACTTGTGAGATCTCCTCCAGCCGTGAAACAACTTCTCTCCTCCGATTCGAATGACAAGAAGACCAGTCATTAAGCGCGCATGCGCATGCCTTTACATCTCCCCACCATGCCTCCGCTTTCTAAGGCCTCTAGTTAAGCTCCTTCCTTCCGTCATCCGGCTTCCAGAACTAGCATTTCATACGCCTCCTTCAGCTATCGCTCAAACAGTGTGGCAACCCCTCCATGTCCAGCAGGCGCTTGCCCTGGCATCATGCAGATGCTTCTTCTTCGTCCCTCAGCAGTTTGAATATCAGGAACTCGACAAGTTGCTCCGCAGTATGTCAGGCCCGCCGGTCCCAGCCGGCCCTGAGTTACCCTCGCAACCTTCTCTCCCCCCCGCGCCGGCTCCGTTTTTTTCTCCCTTTTCTTTCAAAACCTAAAGAGTGAAAGATATTCTAAAAGTTCCGGCTTGGGGGATATTGCTCTATCTCTATGTTAATTTTGTTTTTGTTGCTCATCTTCTCTTCCGGAAATCCCCCCATCCTACCTTTCTTAGTGCAGGTCTCATGTGATTATGGACGGTTTTTTGTCTGGCGAACCTTGATCGCCGATCCAGCAGGAGTGGTCACATCTTACTTTCAGGAGGACCCATTCCCTCTTTTTTTTCTGGACTGAAGGGAGTTGCAACTTGTCGTGTTTCCGGATATCTGATGCGTCTAGGAAAAAGAAGCTTTAGGATTCCCTTCGACGGCGTTAGCTGTCCGCCACCCTTTCTATTTTTCGCTTGGATTTCGCCGAGGTTTGCTTGCTTGAGTACTGTCAATGAAATATTATAAGGATGTCCTGCCCATTCGTCCCTTGCGGAAGTAGGCTTCCGTTCGAATTACCAAAGTACTTCTCCAATCTTCGTGCTGTTCTATACTCTTGCGCATTCTCCCCCTTCGAGGAAGGTATCGTTTCAATCAACCTGCAACCTGTCCTCCCACAGCCGTGACAGTCAGTCTCAGCGGCGCTGAAAAGAGGTTGATCGCTACGTCAAGTCTCTCTATATTGCGAGGCCACGTCCTGATATTCTCTGTAGACCCCTGCCGGCTTTTCCCCTCTTCTTCAGCCCATCCCTCCGGGCTTTAATGAGCTGGCAGCTTCCCACTTTCGAAAACGACTCCAAGTTCGCTGTACTTTCAAAACTTGCCTCCTCAATCGTCATACGGTGGTTGCCTCGTCCGCGCTCTATGTCAGGATCAAAACCAGATGCTTCCCGCGGTTGGCCTCAACATAGATTTCTTTACACCAGGCGCGGCGGATCCTCAAGCATAAGATAGGTTTGGAAAGAGATCTTGACGTTTGGTCCGTCCTAGGAATTCCGTATGTCCCCAAGACCACATTGCTCCTCCGTGCCTTCGGAAGAGGAGGCCTGGCGTTTCATTCAAGCAATGACCCAACCATCCCCCCGTCAAACTGTGGACAGGCATCCCCCTTCCGATCAGTCCCTCCCCCCTTCAATCTAGGGGCAATGATGAATAAGTCCTTGGAAGGCAGCAGAGCCTCCGCTTGCAAACAGCTATCTATCGGCTTTTTTACCCGTACGGTGCTTTAAAGTTTTCTTCCTACTTTCTCCTTTGGCATGGGCCGAGCTGAATAAGCAAAGGATACGGGCGCGGAGTAGACGTCCACGACATCTTTTTCCGACAGGCTCCACTCCGGAACCCCCCCTCTCACTAAAAAAAGGAACTAATACCTGAAGGTGATCACCCTCATCTCGCCAGGGGCATTCTCTCTTGATCATCCTATTTATACGAACCCTCCTTCGGACTTCGTCCTCCAAGGTTTTGCCAATTCTGCCCCTCTTCGGGCGCTGAAGGATTTCTTTTGCAGGTAATGTGATTGCAGCTCAAACTTTAGCGATGCTCTTTCTTTCACCAGTTAATACTCTATGTTCCACGCCCCGCTAGAGCCCTTATATCGATTCGTGATTTCGCCGTTTCCAGCGCCTCCTCCTGGCTAGCTTCGGTTCTCCCCCTCCTTGCCCGTTAGTGTCCGGATAAAAAAGATGTTCTGCCCACCATCCAAGGCGGTGACTTCTTTTCGATGAGTCTATAGGGCCAAGTTCGTTTGGTTTGTGCGGCCGATAATATGTCGCTGGCCTGTTCTTGACTCCGAGGGGCACCGGGCGTAAATTCATTTTTTCGTGGAATTGTAGCCCCTTCCCGGGTTTGCCCACTTAACACCCCTTTTTTTTTTTCCCCTCCCCCCCGCAGCCAGGATAACCATTTACACGCCTTTGACTATTAACGTGAAGAATTGATTAAGTCTTTCTGTTACCTTTCTCCCCCTGTCAAGTAGGTCCCTCTAATTTCTCTGCCTCTCCGTGTGCCGAAAATAGATCTTGGTATCTCAAGGGAGGGCCTGCTCCTTCCAAGAAAAGTCGTACCCTTGTCCCTGTTTTCACTGTGCTTTAGCCTACATCCAGCATCTTTTTTCCCGACCAGGAGAAGACGCGCCAGTGAAAGTAAGAACCCTGGCAGAGCGATGGGCGGATCGCATCTTTCAGTTGAATATGTTTTCCTAGAGATCGGGTTTTTTTTTTTTTTTTTTTTTTTTTTTCTTTTTTTTTTTGTTCGACGACCATAGCCTATGCCTCTACCTGACTGTGCGTCTTCTCGCTGGTTTGTATCTACAATCAAACTTTTTCGCCAGATTCCCTTTTTCACTCCCCCAGGTTCTAGATTGAAAACTTCCTTTTTTTTTCAGGTTTCATGCCGCAGCTCACTGTCTTCTCGCCATCGCATCATTCGCCTAGATGAGAGAGTATATGCTCCCTCCGCTGGATACGCACTCTCCCCTTTATCTTCTCCATTAGTGTCATGAAAGAAAGGCTTGTACTCATTCTAGTCTTGCTTTGGAGGTGTTTCCACAAATGCGTGGCTTGACCCGCTGTGTTTTCATTCCCCCCCTCCGCAAGTCCTTGAATCCACGCCTTTCTTCTTTCCGCCCAATTAGCGCAGCAAATGCGCCCGAAATATGCCTTCTGCGTCACCACACCACGCAGCGAATTGCCGGCGTCCAAAGTCATTTCCACCCTTCTATAGGGGCCATAATCTTTAGTATCTGTCGACACTTAGACCCTTTCGGCGGGAGTAAGTGGGTGAATGCCATGGTCAGACTCCTCCTTCTCGGGAATGCTGAGTTCTTTCTCCTCTCAATGAATCGATATCGGCGCTCGAGTGTTGTCCTCTTCACGGGCAAATCCTCCCGCTCACGCTCTCCCCCGAGTTTAGAAAGTGTGGAGTTCTCCTGGGTCTAGACTGCCTGAAGACGAAAAATGGAAGCCGGAGCCGTTAAACTTTACCGATGTCTTTCCCTCCCCCCTCACTGACCCGTGAGGTTTTGAAATTCTTTTTCGATAATAATCCTGGCTTCCTCTTCTGGTGCTAGTTCTTAGGAGGAAGTTGGCCAGAGTTAACCCACTTCTCCGTGTCCCTTCTTATATTGTTTAAGAATCCATACGCATGCCCTCTTTTTCACTTGCGGAGGCAAGTATAGGCCCATTAGAGGTCTTAGTCCGATCACTCCTCGCAAAAGCTGCCTTCCGCCGCATTTCCTTCTCAGGCGAGATAGCTTTCCCAGTCCTTGAGTTAGCTTCCATAAGAGATTGAAGGCACTGAATAGAGACCCGTTCTCATCCCTTGCCAGATTTCGTTGTGTGGACCGGGAGTCTCAGTTCGTAGGTCCCCCTCCAATCAGCCATTCCCCTTCTTTTTTTCACTTGCGGTAAGCAGCGGCCCCCCGATCTCAAGTACCGACCACCCACGCTATCAAAGCGTCTTCTTTTTTTTCCTCCCGCATCTTTTAATAAGCACGAATTACTTGCGGTTGGCGACCCGCTCGACGTGCTCGAGGTGTTGGTTCGAACGAGTGAGACTCTTCTTGATTTTGATCTTTTCTCTTCAACTGATCCCCCCCCCTCTCTTGAGGCGGATGTCTGCAAGTCGTAACGGAAAGTTAAGTTACATTCCAGCTTATTATTGTTGGATCGCGCGCTCGGCCCTCGATTTGGCACGTGACTGTCGCCCGTCGCAGCCCACCTAATTGAAGTCCACCCTCTTCCGTCCCCCCCTCCCTCCCTTCTTACCCTGGCACCTCTTCCTTTTTTTCAGGTGCCCAGGTTGCAGGTCGTGCCGGTGAAGAATAGAGTCGCCGATTTTCCTATAGCTCCCGTATTCCCTCGCCCTGATAGATGACTGGCTGGAATAAAGAACGTCTGCCCGACCCGGCTGACTTCTTCCTTTTTCTTCATCCCTTCCTCATCGGGGCGCTCCTCCCCCTTTTTTTTTTCATTGACCCAATGACTCACTAATACCCGCGTCTCTCTGAAACAGTAAGCGTCCAAGTGCGGAGTAGCCCCTTCTCCCTGGAAGCTCTCGCTTTCTCTTATCGACTGTCTTCTTAGATCCAGGAAAGAAGCCTGTACCTAAAGCATTTTTCCCAGCCCTCCAGCCCCCACTCCCGGACCCGATCCTGATGTCGAAGGTTCCCATGAACCTGCTCGGCGGGGTGGGTCCAGATCCTCGCCCGGTAAAAAACAACCCCTCTGACCTCCTGAACCATTTCTCTTGCCGTCATTTGGATAATAAAGTCTTTATCTTCTTTATTTCCTCTTGTTTGGCTATCATACTGACCATCCTCATTTAGGGCCACGTCTTTTCTTTTTTTGTCTCATGCATCCTTATGTACTTTTTGTTGAAGACGGGTCCGAACCCTCAATAGAAGCTAAAGAATTTGTGTGGCCTAGTGGCACCTTCCTTACGTTAGGCATTTCGACTTCCTTCGTCGGATGTGGACCGGGTTGTGACGCTGGGGCTGACTCCACCTTTCTGGTCTTTTCCCTCCCTCCAACAATGAAATCTCGCTATCCTCCTCTCCTTTTCCCTTCTCCGGAAAGGAGACGGAGTCATGCACGCATGGAGATGTTACACGATTTTCAGCCCTGCGTGTTGATCCTTTTGATGTGCAATGAAACTTTACTCTGTTTTTTAAACGATGGACGTCGGTCTCTTCTTTGACAAACCATCGTCCGCAGCTGAGTTACGTCGCGTTCCTTCCTGAGCACCCATTCACCCCTTCCTCTCGCGTGCAGACTGCTACGTTGTAAGCGTGCAATCGGAGGATCGCGAAGAAGTATTTCCCCCTGTCTCTTCGAACTCAAGACGCTTTCCCCTCTGCACCACTTTGCCACGATTACCCGAGCCTCGAGCCGAGAGATGCAGTAGGGTGATCTTCCCCCTGTACCTCTCCTCTTCTGCTTGCTACACGCGGCGAAGAAAGAGGAAGCCCATAGATCGGCGCGTCGAGCGATTCCTCCACACTTTTGCCTGGGTTTCCTTTCCTTCTTGTACCGACTTGACCGCCTCAAAGATTAAGCTTGCCTTTGAATCGTCAGCTGAAGGTCTCCTCGTCCGGCTCTTGTAGCGAAACCACAACGCTGGGTGATCTTTCCCTCAACGCAAACACGTAGCTGATATGTCTTCCCCAAGGCGCGGCCCGGATCCTTAAATCCGAGATTGAGCGTGAAAGATAATTTTGGTCGGTCTAATCGTACCCGTCCCTTTAGACAGTCCGTCTTTTTTTACTTTGATTGTAGGGATCTATGACCCCGCTCTTCTTAGAGGATGACAGAACCCACAGCCCCGACTGGAAGAATGTTCTAGCTTGCGGAAGACCTTCCCTGGTGCAATACGACCCCAGCGCATCTGAGCTTATTATTAGTATTGAACCCTCCCGTTGTTTGAGCGATTTCTAGATTCGTCCTCTAATGGGCCGAGATCAACAAAAGGAGAAGAAACAAAGTATTCTGGCTGAGAGAAACCATCTAATTTTTCTTCCCTTGCACCAATCTACTGCTCTATACCTTCCCCCCCCCACGCGCATCGTCCCTTGGATAGTGATCCCCTCCACTCTCTTTCCCTTCCGCAACGTACACGGCAGGAACGCCAGAGCAATGTAACTGTAGAAAGTCACGGTCCCGATTAATTATTTTCTTAGGAGATATCACCGCCAAACGAAAAAGTAGGTCCGGCCCTATCAGAGTCCAGTGCCTCCCATCCCCGAACCCGATTGTTTCCCCCAGTTCTTACGCTAAGCGCAGTCTAAGAAGCGCACATCTCAGTCCATCGAGGGATAAAATCCCCGCAGATTGTTCCCCGGGCCGGCCCCTTTTATGATCCCTTGACCTGAATTGCGTGCGGCTTATAGGGACCCCAATTGCTGAGTGGTTGTTTGCCCTTATATCGAGAATGGTGACGCCTTCTTTTTTCAAAAGAACTCGCGTCAGTCTCGAAGGCTTTTCTCTGCGGTTAGGTGGAGATAACAGTTCGAGCGCGGGTTCAACCCCTTTCCCCATTTTGGAACGCCTCATACTCCGTCTACAGTACGAGTAACCGCGGGCGCCGAACTGTTCCTTTCGTCCCTTCTCCTGCCAGCGATGCCATCCTCAATATTTTGCTGCAACGGTGCTAGAAAAGTAGATCTTATGGCGATCCTCCAGGGGATCCTGCGGCATAAAACCAAGGAGTCCCCCTGTTCGTACCTTTGTCGTAGGCTTAGTACGACGTTTACTGAACCCATTTTCGTCCCCCTTTCCCAGCGAGAAGACGCCACTGAAGGAAGAGAGTCTCCTGGCAGAGCGATGGGCGGGATGGAAAACATAGCTCTCTGATCAGACTCCTCCGTTTGTTTGGATCGAGATTGCGTTTTCCCCTCCCCCTCGCGCAGCACTCTACGGGTCCTCTTTCTCCCCTGCGTCTTTGTAGCGACCTTTTCTTCGTTCACTTTTTCGTCTAAAGCCTCGGCACCAGGGTAGTGAACCTCTCTTTTTCGGTCGTTCCGTTCGGATCTCCCTTCGATCTCTTTTTCTTGTTCGTCGGTCGCGCAGATTTCTCTTATTTCTTACGCCCGTCTGGAATTCTAACCCTTTTCTCTTCCATCTTCACACGGCAACTCCCTTTTCCCCTCTTAGGGCTCTCGGCTTTCCTTTTCCAAAATGTGGGACGTGGTTGCCACGTAACGGTATCATTCCAAGGCCCAGTGAGTAAATAATCGAGTCTGCTCTCCCATCCCCCTCCCAGCACATGCGCATATTGATCCCGGTCCGCACCACCAAATGTACGACTGCATCTCTCAAATTCCTCCTCACGTGTCGGTCCTCAACATCATTTAGTAGTCATGAGAAAAGAAACGAATCGGCGGGAAAGTGAGGGTGGCCTCGATTGCTCCTGTGTTCTTGCTAAACCTCTCTTCATCGATCACTGGAACTATCGGACACGTAGTAGTAGTGTAAAATCGGAATGACTATAGAGCGCACCCTTATCCCCTGGGGAGTGCTGGCAGGTAGCATCATGAAATAAAACCGGAGAAAGTAAGCCTGGGAGCTCTTCCAGGTCCACCTTCGGTGATCTAGACGGTCGACCTTTTCTGTTCTTGAATAGAGAGAAGTTCAATAATCCCTTGCCGAGATGGTGATAATGTGGTGAGGGAGGGTTGTGTGTCTCCTTCCGAGGTAATTAGTGCTGACTCTCTTTTGTTGCAGCATCCGAAATTTTGTCCTTGGCGGTAAGTGCCAAATTGTTCTTCCTTCCCCTATTCAACCTCCCCTTTCCCAAACGTCCCGTAGTACTATCTTTCTGAGCTGCAGGCGAGCTATCTTGAGTCCAGGACGGAGGCAGCTATCAATACTCTGACTTGTCTGGTCCCTTTTCATCCCGCTACTTTCATGCCATTGGCCATTCGGTTTTTTGTTGCAGCCCGTGCGTCGCGGGATGAAGCCTCTTAGGCAGTATCCAGCATCCTCTTCCAAGTTAGTTCCTTGGATAAGCCTCCCAATCTAATAGAAGACCCCCCCCCGCGTCTCTTCACTCACGTAGAGGATGGAGTTCGTCTTTTCTCAGATATCCGTTCCCTTTTTTTCGGTTGGAACCGCTCCCTCTGCACTCTTTTCTTTCATAGAAGAGAGAGGTACTCCTTCCGGGCTGGAGACGATCGATGCTGCCGCGCGACGAATGGATATCGCATTAGGCGTTGATGTCTGATCTTCCGGCATGAGTCCATTGCGCCCCGTCTCGGTGTATCGCGAGCATCCCCCTGATCCCGTTTGCGCACCGTGCTGCGGCGCAATCGTGTGTCCCCGCAACGCGCCCTTTTTTCCCTGTCTTCCCCTCCCCCCCCTCCCTCTGCCCGCACGATCCCTTCGAGGATGACGCGCCCGGCGTGCTTCAAAGGGGGCCTATGCAGGTCGATTCGCTGAATAATAGTTTCGTTTCTATCCAGATGGCGCACAATCGATCTTCTATTCAAGATGCTATCCTTTCCACTTCGGGAATCCACGCAATTTTTTCTTTTTTTCTTGCCTTTTTTTTTTCTTTTTTTTTTCCTACTCATGCCTTTTCCTTTTTTTTTTCCTTTCTCCCTTGCTCTTTCTCTTATTTTTTCTCCCTCCTCCTTTTCCCTTCTTCTCCCCCTTTGTTTTCTTTTTTCTCATCTTCCCTTCTCCTCTTTTTTCCTCCCCCTCTCATTTCTTCCCTCCTTGTCCCCTCTCCTTCCCCCTCTCCTCGCTCTTACCCCTCCCCCCTTTTTTCTTTTCCCGTTCCTCCTCCGTCTCGACGTCTTTTTTCTTTTCTAGTCATTTTTTTTGTTTCTTCTTTTCTCTTTCTCCCTCCTTTTCTCTTCTTCTTTTCTCTCCTTCCTCTCTTCCTTTTATCCCTTATCTCTCTCCTTTTTCTCCTCTATCTTTCCTTTTTTTTTTTTCTTTTCTCCTTTTTCTTTTTTCTTCTTGTCTTTCTCTTTTTTCCTTTTTTTTTCCTCCTGTTTTTTTTTTTTTTTCCTCTTTCTCTTTTGTTCTTCCTTACTTTTTTTTCTTTCTTCAATTGCTTCTTCCTCTCTTTCTAACACTCTGTTCTTTTTCTTTTTTTTCTCCTTTTTTTTCTCTTTTTTTTCTCTCTCTTTCTTTTTATTGATTTTTTCTCTTCTCCCTTTTTCTCTTCTCTTCTTTTCTCTCTCTTTCTCCCTTTGTTTCGATCCTTTTTTTTTTTTTTTCATATATTTTATTGGTTTATTTTTTTGTTTTTTTTTTCTTACCTCTTCTTCCTTTTTTTGTTTTTTTCCTCTGTTTTTTTTCTTTTTTTTCCCTATTTTTTGTTATTTTTTTTTTTTTTTTTTCTTTCTTTTTTTTCTATCTTATTTTTTTCTCCTTTTTTTTTTTTCTTTTTTCTTTTTTTTTCTCTTTTTCTATTTTTTGATCCTTTTTTTTTTTTTTTTTATTCCTTTTTTTTTTTTTTTTTTGTTTTTCTTTTTTTTTTTTTTCTTTCTTTTTTTATTTTTCTTTTCTTATTTTTTTTTTTTTATTTTTTTTTTTTTATTTTCTTTTTTTTTTTTTTTTTTTTTTTTTTTTTCTTTTTTGTTTTTATTTTTTTTTCTTGTCCCTAGCAGCATACCCCTTACGTGGAACATCTCCTGGATCATGATCGCCGGCCTATGTTGTAGGTATTCTGATAGACGGATGTTGATCTCCTTTTTTTTTGAAAAGACAGTTTGCGCCTCCGTCGTCAGGACCGAAGCCACAGTCATATCAGCCGTTACCCAGGCCCCCCGATGCCAAACCACCGCTATTGGAAGGCGATTTGGTTTGTCGACCGGCTCAAAACCCTGCATGAATGACCCTTCTTCCTTCAGCGTTCCCGTTCCCCTTGCCATCTCCTTATGCATATATATTTTCGCATACAGTTTTCTTTTTGTTTGAGCAGGAATTCCTGACCCCCTTGATTTCCAATTTTCTTGGATGCAGGTTCTCATTTGTTTCATAGGAATTTGGAAGGCGAATACCCTATCGCATACCCTACCGCGTGGTTTTTCCGGCACATCAGGATGGTTTGTTAGGTCGAGTAATGTTGGCTTGACCTTGCTGACCTGTCTTGGACACTTGCTGATTTCAGGCATCAACCTTTCTCGTCGATGCGAATTTTTGCCGCATGTTCCAGGGCCAGGCCGAATAGCCCTCATGGAGATTTTTCCCCCTTTCGCCTCTTTTTCTCTTGTGGTTCGTAGTGGGTAGAAACTACGTTTTGATAGGAAGGTCGGACATGGCTTTCCCCCAACACTTCGCAGCGGCCTTTTCTAGGACCTTCTATTATTTGTCGGAATAATGTCATTCTAAATCAGGCTCGCGTGATGACCAGAAAATCGTGTCATCTTCCCGCACCATCGGCTTTTTCGAGCTTTATCAGCTCTTTTTTTGACCCTCAAGATATCAAAGGAACCCTTGCCCAAGACTGGTGGACGTTCAGCATCTCCGTGAATATGCCTGGGCAACGAGTGTGAGGTCAAGGAGCAGGCGAGATCACTGTCGTGCGGGGTGATTGAGACGGCCCCTCTTCCTCTTGCTGCCACTATCTGGTTTTAGGATGAGGAGATAACGCAACATCATGCCTGGGGCGTCAGATTCCCCCAGATTCCCCTCCCGCCATAGCTGATCCTCGCCATAGAAGGGAGACATCGTCATCATCCCCATTTCTCATTCACGGAAGTTCTTTGCACATCGACGGCTCTATGTACCATAACAAACTCTATGCCCGGCGAGCGGGTATCCGAAACTCACTTTCGTTTTCTTTCTTCCCCTAGGTTATAATACAGCATTAAGATTTAGCTCTTCCTTCCGTGAATGGTGGTCGGTATTCTTCGGACACTCGGCTGTGACACGACAAGTTCGACGAAGGGGCCCTTTCTCTTTTCAACATTCATCCACTTATACTCCTGCCCACACCAAGAAGAAAGAGGGTTAATAATGAAGTCTAAGCGAGACTTCAAATCGGGGAGGACTCTAGACTGTCCCCCATCGCCCCTTCTGCGAAGCATCATCCTGCACCTCTATTTCGCCGACCTTCATTGCCTGCCCGGAGTTTTCTCCCTCGCGACCCATGTCCCCGTAGTGTCCTTTCCGTTCCAAGGGCGACAACACAAGCTCGGATTTGCTGCGAACCCTTGACTATTTTTTTCCGGCACCCGCAGGAAACCTTACCCAAACTTCCCTCCTCACCTCCAAGAAAAAGCATTCGCCAGTTTCTCGTGCTCGGCACGCGTTTCAATCAGAAACGGTGAATCTCGCTCGACGCCAATTCCGTTCCAGTAGAAGTCCGTTGAAGATTGGAAGGAATTCGATCACGAGCCGCCAAAAACAGTCTCCATAGAGGTGGAGACCGTAGAGAGTCCAAATTCGAAAGCTGAAGACCTCCCGGTAAACCCTTTCCCTTCTCCAAGATACGAGTTCAGTTTGCTTCTAACGCGCTGTGACAACGCGCAGTCGCCATAGAGGCCTATGCCCCCCCTGATAGCTTCCGGGCCGTACGTGGACTCGCGAATACGAACTACCCTATCCAAGATCTCAAGTCGGAAAGACACCTTCGATCATATCTGCACACCCCCTTGTCGGTGTTGCGTTGCTTCCTACGTCTGTGTTCTCCTCTCGACTCCTCACATCGATTCCGGATCTATGTTTGCTGCCATGGAATGAGACACCCTTCCGGGAGAGGCAGCGGCCTTTTGAAATCCCTCTATCTGCTCAGACCTAGTAAGGAGCCGGCTGACCCGTTAGTAAGATAGAGATTGCAGGCGTCGGTTAGAAGCCCGAAGGCACTCCATCAACAGCTTCTCATCCGTTGATTTTTTCCTATCGCTCACTCTTGAGCCTCTGCCTCGACTTGTCCCCAAGCAAGGAGATTGCACACAGCGTACTGGGCTGAAGGAAGCTCCAAAAGTTACCGTTTGCCTTCCGTCGCTACCTTACGCTCTATAAAGCGCTACTTTCATCGCGATGGCGTTTCGAAAAAACG
>Ga0179591_1256911_pt1 | contig 12267 bp, 11 predicted proteins | sample CZOMad2_1_08_16f_FD_182891 | JGI IMG/M metagenome (GOLD analysis project Ga0179591, IMG submission 182891) | Vadose zone soil fungal communities from Angelo Coast Range Reserve, California, USA - CZOMad2_1_08_16fungal (PacBio error correction) | ecosystem: Environmental > Terrestrial > Soil >... | reverse complement strand
TGACATCTGCACCTTCCGGGACCTTTTGTGTGCCATATGTAATTAAATGCCCTTTATGAGGACCTTTTTCACTCTCTAATTCGACTGTTTTTAGTACGAATTATTTAGCATTCTTTCCTCTTTTTCTTTTTTTTCCCCCTGGAAAGGTTGTAAGGCCGCCACTTATTGCTTTCTCAATCCCCTCCGCACTCCACCTCAGTGGTGATGGAAATGTAAGTATTGAGCACTCCTTTAGTTTATATTCTCCCCCAAAAACCTGCCCGCCGGGGTCTTTCCCGGGATACCTTGATTATACCAATCTCCCCATCAACGCTCCTTTGACTACTTTTTATCTTCTCACCTATGTTAACTTCTTCCGCTAGTAAACAATTCTCCCCCTTTCTTTAGTCCCTCATAAGGGGAAAGTGGCCCCTTGTCCGAAACGTTCTCCTGTTCCCCTTTTCCCTCCCCCCTTCGCGCATTAGTTTGAATCTTTACATGCCAAAACTACGGCTTGCGCTCCATGGAGGATAGGTCGGTCTCTTTTACTTGATCCGTTTTCTATAGAACTCTTCATATCGGAACCCCTTTAAGACGCAGCTATTCCCTTTTGGCAAGAGACGTATTGACGTTGAGAACCTAACAGCACCCCTTCTCCCCTTTCTTTTTTTCCAATTGGTTGAAGCGAGTCACGGCTCGTTCCCTTCTCTTTTCCCCTTCCTTGTTTCCCAAGGCTTATACATTTAAGAGACATCCTTTCCCTCTTCTTCCCTTTTTTTGTGAGTTCTCTGGAAGACAAGCTTTAGAATTTCGCCTTTGACCAACCCCTACGGTGGTCACAACTTCCTTGAAAGCTCTCTGGCTAGCTTCCCCCATTTTGAGGAAACATTTAGCATGGATTTAATCTTCTTCCCTCTCACCTTTTTCCAGCACTGCAGATAGAAGACTATAAGATTCTGAGTGCCAATTTATCTGTCTTCCTTTTCTCTAACCCTTCGGCTCACTCCTAGCACCGACATCTGCCGCTGTTTTGTTCCCTGCCGCAGAGTGTGTTCCGGGACAAAGCTTTCTAAAACTCTTTCGCGAAGGTCATATACTAGACTTGAACCTTACTCACTTTTTTTTTCTCCCATGGCCACGTTCCTCTGACAGGTCGACCCATCTTAAAGGGGGGGATCCACATTCCCCTTTTTGTCCTCCGGCGTGAAACCTTTTTTAGCCGAATTTGTTTTTTCATAATTTGCACCTTAGAGGTTTAGAGTTTTTCCTCCCTTTGCGACCCCCCTTGGCCGAGAGAAACGTTTTTTGCGACTTCTAACCCCACTCCCCTGATTTCTGTCCACAAGTAGCAGGACACCACAACGTGTTTCACCTTTCGTCTTTTCCTCTTCCAGACTGCAACGGTGGATCCCCCGCATTACCCCCCCCACCCCAGTGTTTCCAGATCCACAAAAAACGATCCCTGCCTTCTAAATCAATTCCTTTCCCCCATTTGAACACCGGTGATAGCAGTGTAAGTCCGCTACCCAGTTCTGTAAGTACCTAGGCACATGGACCTGCTTTTTGAGTTTTTTTCCTAACCACAATTTTCTAAACGGGATTCGCTGAGGATGCAAAGAAAAGGGATTACTTGTTCCTCCTCGAAGAGAACCTCTTGAGAGGTGGAGATGTCTTCTCCTCAGATTAATAATACAAGGAACCTTGTCATCAAATTAGAAGACAAATGGGGACGTTAGAGATCCTTCTCCGCCCGCACTGGTGCGTCATATTTGGGTAATTCTCACCCTTTTTTTTTTTGAATTCTTCTTTTTCTCCTAACTTTAAATTGTTTCCCCTCTCAAGGAGTGTCGATTCGAGAGTAAGACCTTCCGACCCCCCTCCCCCCCGGCAACCCCTCTTTCATCGAGGTCATTTAGTTTGCTCTGGTTGTACATACTCTTCTTCTCCTCCCCCCCTCCCCAAGGATCAAGTGATTCCCCCCCCACACTTCTGGGATATTTTCATTATGGGAGATGATTAACACCTCTCCAATTAGCCTTCCTCGAAAAGTCCTATCATTCACGGAAAACCGTTTTTCCCCCCCCCCTTCATTATTCTCTCGTGCTATCCGTCTCGCCTTCCCGTTGTTTTTTTTTACCCCTTTTTTTTCTTTTCAGTGTTGCCTCGTATCGTTGCCACTGAATTTTTCATCTTCCATCTTTACCGAATGATCCATCCATCAAAGTTGGCCCAACTGTCCAGGCATCGTTTTGCAAAGTTTGTCCTCCTCCTTCGGACTGTTCCCCTTCACGAAATTTTCCCCCCCTTCCTAACCTCTCTCCACAACCCAGATGTTAATCCGTTATCTCTCTTTTTCACCGCGTTCCAATGCTCCCCCACGTGGAAAGACTCACCTCATTCGGACAATTGTTAACTTCCCCTCCTTCCACTTCCCCTTTTTTTTACACGCCTGAATCCGAGACTAAGTGTTGGCTTTGTGTTTTCAACCCTTTCATCGATTTTTTTGCCCCCAACCTTATTCCGACTCCCCCGAAACAGAACTGACGTTCCATTATTCCCCTCTAGTCTCTTGTGTATTACGTAGTGAACAGACTTTAGCTGGAGCATTTTCCCCCCCCTTTGCTTCTTTCGACTGGCTATACTACCCCCCCATCAGTTCGTCCCCTCATTTATCTCATTCAAATATAGACACTTACGCAGCCTATTCCCTGATGCGTGAGTCGCCTTTGTGACTTTTCCCCCATTCCTGACGGGCTTGCGGTCATTTTTCTGCTATTCAGAGGGACGCTCCCCTTTTTCTCTCAACTTTTTTCGCGAGGATCCCTATTAAACTTCTGAACTGCCTCTTCGTTTTCTTTTTGAGCCCGTCAAGCATGGTTGCCTTCTCAACGAAGGATGCCTATGCCTTTACTCTTTTAAAATTAGAAATCCATCTCTTCAGCGTTTAGTATTTGATAAACCATTCGACTCCCTCACTACTTCAGCGCCTTCACTTTTTTTCCTACTTTTTTCCTTCTACTCAAGATAATCTAAGGGGCCACGAAACATGTCTCACGCCCCTCTCGTTTCTTTCCTCGGCTCTCTTTTCCCAATCCCAAGCGATACAATGGGGAAACACAATCAAAAAGTTAGCCTGTCCCAATCATTTTTTTGGTCCTTTTGTCCGTATAAGCGTTCGGACCCTGTCACAACCCGACTTCTTAACTCCCCTTCTGACCATTTGTTGGAGTCCCTGTCCCTTTTTACCTGACGACTCTTCCATCTTTTTGGCCTTTCTTTTTTCACTGCCCGTGGAACAGTGCCCGAATTCGTAGTCTCTTTTTTTTGCACAACGGATGTTCCGTCCGTGTGTGCCCGTCCAACTTTGTATTCTTGTCTGGCAGATCCTCTCTTCCCTTCTCCATGTCAACCGGACATAGACAGAAACGTAGCAACGCATCCCATGTTTTTCTCGAACAACCCCCCCCCCCCCCGTGTATACCTTCTATGCCGTTCTATCCTTGTGTATTCCATACCTTCCCCCCCATGAAACTGGTCTGGGTACAAACCTTTTGTAAGTTGCCGCAGGTAGTAGATTGTCTTCTCCCTGTCTTTTTCTCATCGCAAAAATAATTGAGCGCTCTCAAAGAAGTGGTTGTCGGCATCCTTCCCGACAGGGGATGGGAGGGCGGTGACAGCTCCAAGAGCACTAGGTTTCACCAACACCTCCCACTAGCTGCTACTTATAGAGCAAGCATTGCAGCGTGGTCTTTTCGGCATAATGGACCTGCACGAAAGCCCGTCCTGGCATTTCCAAGTGCTTTTCTTCTCAGATTCTTCGTCACAAAACTGTGTCACCCAACCCCGCACTCAGGTGCTGCGGCCAGGTAGACCTTCTTTTTTACCCCCCATATTAGGGTCTCCCTTTTCCCTGCTCTTCATACCCCTTCTTTTTAACATACCACTTCACCCAAGAGCTTCTCTTCGGTAATTCCCCCCCTTCGTTCCTCACCTGCCTTTTTCTCTGAACTTGTTTTCTGTCACCTTTGCCCCTTCTTTTGACCCGTGGTTGTCACTATTACTTAACCAAGCTTCCAACTCGATTCACCTTCCCCTTCCGAACTTGTTGAGCTCTAGGTCCTGTCTTTTCTTTGTTCTTCTTGCAATGTAACTGTTGTAATTCCTTTCCCCCTTTCTTTTTTATCGAGACAGCATCCCCTTCCCCTCTTCAAATTTTGCCTTTCTAATGTAGCCGAAGGATATAATAGCACCTTTCCCCTTTTTTTTTACTTCTGCTCCTTTGCTGATTTTAAACTACCCAAGCCAACGCGTCACGTTTGGACCAATGGCATGTTTTCCCCCTCTTTCGATCTTTCTTCCTTTACGCCCACAAATGATCCACTACTGTCTAAATGTTCCCTTTCTCCCGGTCTCCTGCACGTGATTACAATTCACTAGACTATCGACTGAGAGAATTGTACTTTCAGGAAACCCCCACTAGGCTGCGACAACGGCGGCTGAGTGTCCTTTTTGACTATAAGGTGCTCCATGATTTTATTAGGCTAACCTTTCCCCGGGGAGTTTTTGAAATCCGAAGAATCCTCCTTCGTCCCTCTATAGTCATGCTGGAAAGCGCCCGGACCATTAGACTATATAAAGGAACCTATAAAATGGCCCAAGGGTTTTTCCAGATAGTTACCGGCTTTCCCCGACGGAACCCCAATGGACTTTGTCAAAGGCGAATTCTAAGCGTTCTCATCTATATCTTTTACTCCCATAATTTTTTTTTTTTTCCTTCCCTCTTTATGATCCCTCTTTATCGCCTTTGAAAAACAAGAATTTGGTACCCCCCCCTGTGCATAGCCCTTCTCACAACCTTTTCCCCCAATTGTGCACTGGATTTCTTTCTCTCTTCCTCCTCCTACGTCTCTTCCAGCCCATGTCCAGATGACTTTCATGCGTGGTCTTGCCCGTTAGGCCTTTCCCTCATTTCTCTTTCTGCTCACTCAGCACCGACACCTAGAAGCTTGTCGCCAGCTCTTAGTTTTTAGGGAACAAAGATTGAACCCGTCCATGCAGAGCCTTTTCCACCCTTCATCCACGTCGCGACACGGGCCCCTTTCCTTATGACATTGTCGTACCCCCCCGTTTTCTCATTGGGGCGTCCCTAAAGTTCCCTTTTCAACATTTTCCATATCCGTTCGTCAATTTCGAGTTTCTTCTGATTTTATCATCAAATTTCTTCCCTCCCCCCCCCCTCCGCCTTTGGATTGTGCACGCCCTATATCCCCCGTAGTTGCCCCCCTTTTAAACTTGTTAAAAATTGCCTTGCAGGCCTTTGACGCAGACTTGTGGAACCACCAGTCTACCCCTTAAAATTAGATAACACCGCCCAAACTACTGCTACTAATTCGAATACCATGAACGTAAACGACCGTTGCCTTCTTGTCAGTTCCTTAAAGCCCTGAGTACATCTTTCCAACAAGGTCACCCCCCCCCCCCCAACCCTTCATTTCAGATGTTCGACACAATTCAGATTCCGCGGCTTTCCCGCCCTTTCGTATTTTTCCTTCTCTCTCTCCCTCTTGTCTGGAGATGATTTGAAAAGAGTCTTCCTTGAAGACCACGGTCACTTTCGCCCATTTGGTGTGTTGCAGAGAGTATTCTAAATCCCTCAAGCCACTGCTTTGCGTCCTTTTTGGTTACAAAGTGGTGAAGCATTCTTCTCAAGCAGATAAATAATTCTCCCTGAGGTTCCCTTCCTTCTCAATCTCGCACAACTGGCAATAAATTTCTTCCTTATGTCTTTGCGTGCTTATTTTCTCTATGATCATTTGACTTAAAAACCCCCAATAAAACAGTTTACTTGATCCCTTTTGGCCTCTCTTCCATTCTTTTTGCCCGCTGCTCCACACTTTCTTCCAACTTTTCTATAGACTGTCTAACTAATGCCTTCCAACGTGTGTTTCCTACCTGTAATGTCTACTAGCGATCCCAGTTCTTCCCTCTTACCGTTGTTTTTTATTTCTACCCACTGTTGTATCTGGACTCGTTTTTATTTTTATCATGATCCTTTTCATCGTCGCCTCTGATCCCGACTCTCCCTTCCCCCCCCCTTTTTTTCTGGCACCCCTGATCCAATCAGTTGTTTCCCCCGACCTCCTCTTCCAGGGAACGTTCATCCAGACCCCTTTGTCCCTTTAATAACCAAATCCGCGACCCCCCCCCTCTTTCCCCCTTATCTCCCTTCATTCCCCTCACCCCATTGCAAAAACCGTGGCTTTCTTCCAATTTCAATTTTAACGTTGTACCTACCTCTCTGGCCCCCGGGACCCCCCCTCCTTTATTGATAAGTGTTGGATGTGTTTCCTTGACTTAGACCTTTCTTTCTTTTTGCACCCTTGCCCCCGAAGAATTCACCCTCAAGATATTTTATAACCCTTTTTCTTTCCCTTCTTCTTGTTTATCGTTTCCTTAGTGCAAGCATTTCTCGGAGGCACTTTTCCCCCCCTCTTGCTTATTACCTAGATGGAATTATCACTAACCTGACCGAAACTCCCTTTTTTTCCCCAATCTCGACCCCCTCGATAATACTCCCCCCCTCGATTTTTTATCGCCCCTTCCTCTTTGACCTTTCTAAAGAAATGAGCGGACTCTCCCCTATATTATAGTCTCCCCCTTCCTCAGTTTGAGAGATTCCTATGTTTTCAATAGCAGCACTGATAATTCTCACCTTTTTGGGGAGAACGTAACTCCTTTTCTCGCCCCAATAGGAGTTGGCCCTATGATTCTCTTCATTTGGCCCTTCCTCTCCAATCCAATATTTCAGACTTTTCGATTGTTCTTTCGTGACACTTTTTTCCTCTTTTCTATGGTTCCCAATGCGACCGAGAAATTTGTCCAGACCCGTTCCCTACGGTTCCTTTTCACGACTGTCTGGTGCAACGACCCCAACTATTTAACTCAATTCGTGCGTGACTTCGTCTGTCAGGTGTCACCCACCATTTTTCCTTTGGTTCCCCCCATCCACGTTCGTCTCTGAAATGAAATTGAATTCCCCGTTTTTTCTTTTTCACGTCTTTCTGTAGTCACCTTTAACATTTCTGGGATTTTTTTCTAGTAATAATTTTCGCTTTAACTGCTCTCACGGAGATTAAATCATTTTGGCGGCCTTGCCCTCTTTCGTTGTTTTCTCATTGACCCATTTGAGGCACAGTGCAGACTGCGTAACTTTCTCGTTTTTTTGCCAACCGCTTCCGTCCCTTTTGCCCGCAAACTTTGTGATTGCTTGATCCCGGCGGGCAATCTCCCCATGCCAAATACTATTCCACTTAGACGTCAACGACCCCACTACCCTGGTTTTACAGAACCCCCCGGTCCTTGGTTAGAAGGATAGCGAGTCTGCATACTTTCCCAATGTTGTTTCTTCCCACCCCTTTTTTCTCATATTTCCCCCTATCTCTACTGGGATTTTTTTTTGGGACCCTCTCCCCCCGAAGTAGTATCCTCTTGGTTTGTCACCCCTGTAATTATGGGGTCGCCCTGAAAGATTCGATGCCACCCTCCACGCCTTCCCTAGATGAAAGAATTAGTTGCCGTTTTGTTTTTCTGAAGCCGTCATACTGTTTATGTCCAAGTTTATATGCTTCCTAATCAGAGTCTTCCCACCCCCCCTTCATCCCACATAAATTTCACTCCGTGTTCGGAGGTATTCTTTTTTACAAAATATCCCCTTTACTTACTAAGATCTTATAATTCTCCACAGCGAAAACTCTTCGTGAGCCAGATGAGCTGATGCCCCCCGCACACCTGATCAGCCGTGCAGAGGGAAACGCCACGCGCGCCCAGTATCCGTACATTTGGTTATCATCCTCTCCCCGTCCTCCCTCCTTTAACCGTCACGTAACACAAATATGAAATCCCCGGACATCGTCGGCCTGTTTCGACACCCATTCCCCAGATTCCCCTCCCGTGTGGGAACCGACTCGAAGGAAATCACACTAGAGGAAGGAAAACGATAGTACAATCCCCTTGAGTGGAAACCCCCTGTCCATGGTCTAGGCGCCCTGTACCCACTGCCCCCCCGCTTCCCCCTCCAACCACACAGTTGGACCTGCTAAATTTCGCGATATTTTGATGCTGATAAGTTATGTAAGTGTTTTCCGGAGGGCGGACAACTCTGGCCGAGAAGCCATTTAAGCCACGAACAATTAAAAGTGTTGTTGTTGACCCCTTCCAGGATGTACAGCCCTCATGCGTTATAATTCGCACACGGTCCCGGTGTCCTTTTCGTTTTCCCAATTCTGGGATAAATTAAACCGCCATTTTTCTTTTCCGGGTACGACCCGTTTCGGGCGGCTTCAAAGATGTGTGTACCGAGTTGAATGTCAAAACAAAATTCTACCCCAAAGGCAGAGGTGAGCCTGATATGTTACATAGTTTGTACTTAACCTGGTAGGAAGTCCCGAGATTTTTCTTGACTAAGGGGACATCTGGGGAAAGTAAAAACGCGATGGTTTGATTAAAACGGAGTGATTTCATTTGGGAGAGAGGAAACGGTATTGCGGTGAGAACTGATATATTGCCTCCTTGTCACACTTATTATTCTTTTGCGTTCGACGTAGTTTTTCTTAGCATCTAATCCAGTTCTAAAATGGTCCGTGTGTAACAGTTTAGTCCTCATTGCACGTCTTTTCACCCCCCTTATTTCCAGCGTTCTCACATCCCCAGACACAGACCACACAGCACACCCACTTCCTTCCCCCCCGCATCCTCACGCACCCCCTCGACCCCCCACGACCCCCACCGCACCCATCCACTAACACCACCCCAGACACTCTCTTCAGAAACAGTCACATACCCACACCCCCACTGGAAACCAGAAACGTGCTATGCACTCTCTTGGCCAGCCAATGACAACATATCTGCGTGTTCCAATTGGGAGTCCTGTCGTATCTCTGCCTGTATACACCCGTGCCGTCTCCGTGTTCTGTCCTGTTTTCCCCCGATGAAAACATTCGTCTCTTCATATATGAACATTTACTCAATAGACTTTGCCCCATTTCCTGATTCTGACACCTGTGTGCTTAATGTTTTTTTGCGTCAATTCCTTTTCTCCATGTAAAACATATTATCCTTTTAACGTCGCTTTGTTTTATTAGATTCTCACTTTCAACCCGCCGTGCCCAATTTTTTCATTCTAAACCTTCGTTGCTCCCATCCCATTAGCCTAGCTTCCATTTTTTCCCTTGTTGATGCCCCTTGTTCCCCAGTCGCCTTCAGTGAACCCCTTCAAATTTTGCACGGTAACCACCTGCAAATATCCGTCCATCATGCTACCCTCGAAACAATGCCGACCACGGTTTTCGTAGGTGTAAGTTCTCTAATGTCACCCCACTTTTTTGCAGTCCCTGCGTTTGCATGTTCATTTTTACAATTTTAAGCGTTTGTTCCCCGATGGTTCGTGTTGGACGAGAGAGAACTGCCCCGATCCTTGACTAGTTCCCCGTTTGGTACAAGGGAGAATTATGTGTTGATGTGCCCGATTCGAGATTCTACCTCAGCCCCTTTCTTTGTTGTAATATTGGGTTAATCCCCCTTTGACAGACAGGAGGTTGGTCGCAGGTCCCGACACGGCACTAACTTCTTATATGTTCATCTGCTGATTTTTTGTCCATCTATGATTTATTTCCATTCCCTACACTGTGCGCCCAACACGTCGCTTAATTTCTGCTATCCCCACATCCTCCCCCCCCGTACCTTTCGACGTTCTCCTGTCACGGACCACGACCTTTTGTGCCCCAGTTTTCATTATTATACTCGTACTTTCGCTTACCGGGTTTTCCTCCGGATCTTGTCGTCTATGTTCTTCCCTGAGTTTCCTCTTCATCCGCCTGACGCACTCAAAAGTTGAAGTGAACAAAAGAATTCCCCACGTTGCACCGATATAGTCTGTCATCTTCCGCATCGTCAATTTTACCCAACCCGCCCGCCAGGCCATTATCGTTTAAACGCTGCCAGCATCCCCCCGTTTCAGAATTGGCTATCTTCGGAAAATTGTTACAGGCCCCCCCACAGTGATGACACCCCTTTGGACCACTTCGTCACTTTTTATGTGTTCACCGGCCTTTGGTTTTGTCAACCTCGCTACTCCCGCCCCATATTTTCCGTTACATGTGTCGTCCCCACTACTTGTGGTTGCCCAGTTTGGCCGCATCATATTTGCGGAGTCGGGTCTACTAAAAACTTAAAGTCTCTACTTTTATTATTTTCAATATTACTGACCCCATCGTCCTCTTCCCCCCCTGAGGATTTACCTATCTCTCGCCCTGTCTCCCTCTGTCCCAGCTATTCAGGAGGTCTCTCTTTCCTCCCCCCTGTCTTTGCCTTGACCTATGATATTTCTAAAAGTTTCTTCTCATGGTGGACCTTCAACGCATTCCTCTCCCCCGTGTCGAAATGCTTCGACCTTCTCCCTTTGACCAGATAAATAAAATAGCTTTCTGCAGTGTAGTATACCTCATTACCCCTCCGCACTTGAAATGCGCCAGCTACCTCTTTCAATACGTAATCCGAGAACCTCTTGGATTTTCCCGACCTTAACGTCCCCCCCCCCCCCTGTGGAGGGTCAATTTTCGGTCGCGGTTGCAAAACAAACTCAAAGCGGTACAGCCCATTTCGTTCCTCTGAAATCAGGCAGTTGCCATTCCCTTATAAGCTAGGCACCTTTACCATTTCGTATGATATAGAAATTTCTTGTCCTCTTTTTTACAGCTATTAAATTTGGGAGGAGGAGTCGTTGTTTTAACCCCCCATTTCGTTCTTCCCCCCCCCGTGCCTCTTAGTTCTCGTGAACACTCCCTTGATTTTCCTTTTTCCCCCCCCCTACCCTTTTTTTGATTGGATGGCTACAGGTATAAGAGAGGAAATACTCATGTCAACGTTTAGACCTCGTCCCCCCTCTGCACCTTTCAATTTTGTAGCTGAAAACCCCTGTTTAAGGCGTTGGATAGTAGTAGAAGTCCTCCCCAACTGAGCATGAGGTCTTGTCCCCCCCTTGTTTTCCCCTCATTTCCTCCTTTCATGTAGACCCTTTTTTCTCCTTTTTTATACATTTTGGTGGGGCTGATTACCGAACAAAGACTTTGCTTTATAGTCTTTTTTCCCCGATTGATCCATTTTTCTTTTCTTCTTTTTTTTGAATAACCTCAGATCATCTATGGGACAAAGACTCACGGTGTCAATAGAGTGACTCGTTAGTGCTTTAGTGGTCGGATATTGACTGATCGTTCCTGACCTACTGTTCCTGTCCATTCTAGTCCTTTTCTTCTTACCTGATTAACCCAAAGGATGAATATTACCCAAATATTAAGAGAGTGGCGTTCGGAGTTAATTTCGTCCTTCCCCCTCTTTCTTTTCTCCCTTTAAATGATCTTCTTTCCCTCTCTTTTATTCCTCCCACCGCCAAAGCGCCTCGATCGTCATTTCCCAAACTAGTTCGGGTTCCAGCGGGTCTATCTGAAACTTTTTGACTTCCCCCCTGCAGTGGACCTGGGTTGGCCTATGTACCTTTACATTCCAATTTTCCCTACCCCCTCCGATCCAAATTTATTCTTTCATGTCTTTTGAATTGCGTTTTTTTGTTCTTTCCTGTTCTTTTTTTTCCTTTTTGTTTATCTTGCCATTGGAATGTTGTAAGGCTGTATTCCACGTATTAGTTTTTGAGAAGAATCTTCCCTCATTTCCAAGTTGGGTTTTTCCTTCCCGGCCCTAATTTTTGCTTCCCTCCCCCCCTCCTAGTTTCTCCTTTCTCCCCACATTTTTGGCCCGGGCGGTTTTTCGTATCATTTCATTTCAAATCTAAACTGCAACCATCCTCCGTGCCGAAATTTTCATTCTTTATTACCTTCCCCCTCCCTCTGCATTTGCTGTTCCGCCAAAACAATGATCCCCAGATGTTTTCGACATTCTGTATACCTTCCTTTTCCCTTTGTTCTACTGCAACTTGTTCCCCTTTTCAATATCTCCGCCCTGCCTCGTTTTTTAAATCCTTGTCCCCTTCCAACCTCCTTGATCTCCCCCCCTTCGGCAGTTTTCTTTTCTTATTCCGTGAGTCCTAGGTACAGATCACTCTTCTCCTTCCTCCAGGGTGCCCGAAGCAGAATTCTCTACTATGTTCCCGCTCGTAGGAGTTAGCAATATTACGCCACAGTGACTTTTACAATGGTTTCCACGTTGTGACCTCTCGTCCAAGGCTCTTCCCCTTTCTTTGCCCACCTTTTTTGTCCCCTTTCTATTCTCCCTCCCGGT
>Ga0179591_1363631_pt1 | contig 12269 bp, 14 predicted proteins | sample CZOMad2_1_08_16f_FD_182891 | JGI IMG/M metagenome (GOLD analysis project Ga0179591, IMG submission 182891) | Vadose zone soil fungal communities from Angelo Coast Range Reserve, California, USA - CZOMad2_1_08_16fungal (PacBio error correction) | ecosystem: Environmental > Terrestrial > Soil >... | reverse complement strand
ACATTGGGCCGTATATACCTCGCTCCCCCCCCCTTCCCCCCCCTTCTTCTCGCGCAGGCTGAGGTATCTTCTTTTTCCTCCATAAGAACTCTCAGAGCATACCACCGTCTCCCTTCAGGTTCTTTACCGACTTCAGTAGCTGATAGATTCTACCAGGCGTCCTTCTCCCTTTCCCTGCCTTAGAGCAATTGGTCTGTGACGACGTGCTCGGACCCCTTTTTCCGTTCCCGTTTGATGCCGATGGCTCTGGTCCCTTCAAAAGATAAGACGGACCGACCGTGAGGCACGACATCAACTTTCTTTCTCTTCCTCTCCCCTTTTGATCGCGTTCAAACCTCTCGCAACCGTTTTGTCCCTCAACCTCTTCTTTCCTCCCTCCCAATTCGCACCCCCCTTTTTGCAAGAGAGGTGAGAGGGGTCTTTTTTCTGGAAAATTATTTCCCTTTTCTTCTTTTTCTGGCTAGCTTGTTTTCCAGTTCTAGCTCCTGGAAGGTCGATGCGGCCGCCTTTTCTAATCCGTCGATTACCCCCCATCCTTTTCATCGATGGTTATAGAGCCACTCTAGTACTTCCTCTTTCCCTCCCCCCCCATCAGGCCTGATGATGGCAGTGTTTTCTCCGTTAGAGACCGGCACCAGCTTTCTTTTTTTTTCTCTTATTCGACCGTGGTTTTTCTGCATTTCTTTATCGCTGCCAGCTTTGGATTGAGTAATCTATCCTTTTCCCATGACTTTGTTTTTGTTTTCTCTGAGAGTTCTTTCTTCCCCCAAAGCTGCAGCGATAGAGCTGATCCCCCCTTCTACTGCCCATCGCCCAGCCCAATTGCCTGTTTTTTTTCTCGACGATCGTCTTTACGTTTCCTCTTTTCTCAGCAGGGCCACGGATAGAAAGTGCTCTATGGACCGCCAGAACTTCCTTTTCCCTCACCAGCGATGAAAATCGGAGATATTCCTCCTGTTTACAAAGCGCAGCAACCTTCCTTTTTCCTTCAACGCCTCGATAAAGCTTTCCCCTAGAGAATTCAGCCAACTATCCAACTTTGCTCCTGTTTTCCCCCCAGACCCTTTCACCTCTCCTTTTTCCCTTTGTGCGATTGCGGCGATGAAAACTCCCTCGTTCCTGTGAATCCCCCGGTTCCTCTCTTTCTTTGGACGCCTTTGGATCTTCTCTACTTTTTCTGTCGGTCCGTCGAATAGTGGAAGAAGTTTTCGTTTCCGATACCTCCGATCATCTTGTCCTTCTCCTCATTCGAGCACGTCTGTCACCTTTTCTCGACGGGCACGTGAAGTCGCGCAGGCTTCTCTTTTTTTCTTCTCTATCAGATGATTGTTCTTTTTTTCCCCATGCGCGTGGGTGGAGGATTCGCCGTCTTTCTTTTCTCTTTCACGCGATCGGATTCTACCGGCAGCCTTTTCAGTTCAGCGGAATTAAGATCAGATCCTCCCTTTCAGGCCAGCCTTTCTCCCCCTCCTTGGCGCTAGAGTTGTTGGAACTTTTAGCTCTGCCTCTGTTCGTCCCACCTCCTTTCCTCCTTCGTCCGTATACCCTTTCCTTTTCTGTAGTCCAGCCGTCGCCCAGCTCTTTCCCCCTTCTGCCCTCAGGCTCATCTTTTTTTTCCGTTAAACCGGGCTTCACTTGATGCCGCTTCCTCCTCCCCCCCTCACGACGTGATAGACCCATGGCTGGCACGACTTTTCGCTTCCCTCGCCTCGCCCTTTTTTTCCAAGTCACAAGCACCAGCAGCGGAGACTTTTTGTAACCCGATCGCCCAATATTTTCCTTCCTTAGGAGGGTGTACGCGGACTCATTTTCGACTCGTTTTTTTTTCCCCCTTTTTTTACTTCAGTAAAGCGAGACGCCGCACGTGTACGACTTTCCTGTTTTCAGCAGATTTGCTTTCTTGAGGTGTTGTTCCATCTCGCCATATCGAGCTCGCCTTCTTAGAAGTGAACAAAAAAATTTCTAGCTGCTGGCAGAACAAACTTTCCCCCCCCCCCTTTCCCTTTTCCCAGCGACTGGCGAGGGCTTTGTTGCAGCCGTCCTTTTCTTTTCCATCGGTTATTCTTTCATTTCTTTATAGGGGGTTACGTCCATGACCCCCTTGATTCTTTTCTTTTCCCCCTTTCCCCTCCAGCGATCGATTTTTTCGCTGGCAAGTTTTTTCGTCGGGAGTCGTTATTTTTTCGGAGCTGTGAACTTTAGAACTTTTTTCCGCAAGATGTCAGCACGTGCAACACGTATTTTTCTGTCATGCAGCCATGCACTGGCCCTTTTCGTAGAAAAGAAAGGAGAGTAGAAACCTCCTCTTGAAGCCCTCGTCCGCGTCTCCTTCTTTCACTTCCCCTCCCCCCCCCCAAGTTGTTACGCCGAATAGCAGATGTCACCAAACTGGGGCCGCTTTGTTCGTTTTTTTCTATTCGGCAGAGCCATCCGCCTTTCCCTCCTCTTTTATTTATTCACGCAAGTTTGACAATATAACGGGAATTTTACTCCTGCCTTTACTTTGCCTCTCCCCGCTCAAGTTTACGACAAAAGACGCTTCTTTGCGAGTTAACTACCCCCTGGAGACTAATCCTTCTCCCCTTTTTTTCCCCTTTTTAGAGAGAGAGTCTCCCCCTCTTCGCGGTTTATTAAACCCGTCCCTTCTTTCGGATTCGCGCGTTTGGGATCGCTGAAACGTATTGTCTTTTTCGTCGACCGAAATTCCCCTTTTCCCTTTTCCTTGCGGGAATTCCCTCGGCTGGCAACCTTGTCTTGATTCAGGGCTTCCTAGGATTCACCCGCTCGAGTGTTACGTTCCTTCTTTTTGCAAAGAAGAAGCGTTTTTCTTTCTGGTTTACAAACTGGGCTTTGTCTGTTTTCCCTTCCCTTCTTCCGCGGAAGATTTGTCGTTGCAGAGGTTCTCCTCTCCTGTTCTACGACGACATTCATTTGCATGGCGCTGACGATCGTCCTTCCCCTTCCTCTCCTAATCGGCGGAGAACAGACAACCCCTTCGATGCCCGTCAATCCCCTCTTTCACGCCCCCTGACTCCCGACGCCTTTTTTTCTCTCCGATCGCGAAATGCTTTTCTCTTCTTGCCCTGGGCGGTTTCCGTGCTTCCCCTTAAATCGAGGGCGTCCTATAAAGAAAATCCTCGCTTCCTTCCGCTGGGGCACCGTGATTTTGGAGGGAGAGCGAAATTGTTCTGGCCACAACCCCTTTCCTTTTTCTGTGAAAGTTCAATTGCCTCTCTCGAACTTTTGGCACGGCACTCCTTAGATAGGATCTTTTTTCCCCCGCGTCGAGCTGTCACCCCCCCTCGAGGATTGGGGCGCGAGACACCTCTTACAGAAGCCCCGGCTATCCCCCTGTGTCCGGTTTGTTTGTTTTCCTCCTATCACGCGCAAGGGGTTGCGCACCCCTGTCAAGCTTTCCACCCGCCGAAGGCAACATCGATTTCTTTTTCGATCGATCTTCGCCTTTCCTTCGAAGACACGCTTGTGGTGTTTTGTGTTTTTTTTACTGGCGGGAGATTCTTTTGAGGTAGGCCCCCTTGTCCCTCTCACAAGTCGTACAGAAATGTGACGTTCGATGCTGGGTCCTTCACGTTGGAAGATGGGTCTTTTCGTCCCTCTCTTCTCCCTCAGTCCCTGGTTTAAAAAAGAAATGACCCCCCTCTCCCTGATTAGGGATAATGACGGCCGTCCCCAATCGGCCGTCTCGTCCCCCCCCCCCTTTTTGCGACGAAGCACGGATAAACCCTTCGTTGGCCATCACCCCCCTTTTCAACAACTCGAGTCTTTTTATTGGAGCAAGTCGGGCCTCCCCCTTCTTGAAATGTAATTAGCTTCGCCAACAGTTCCTACATAGCCTTCTTCCCCCCCTTCCTCTCGCGCTGATTTGAAATTAAGACTCCCCGGCTAACGAGACCCACCCCTTTCTCCTTTCTTGAACGCTTCCTTTTCAGTTTAAGTGATAAGGCCTTCCCTTTCTCCTCTTCACGGCTCGTAGATCCTTCAACGGTGACGACGTGTTTCTCCCCCTGGGGGCCGCACTCTTTCTCTTTTTTCCTGAGCGGCAAAGAAAAGCTGCGCAAACTATTGAACGTTTTGACCCCCATTCCTCCCTCCTCCCCTTTTCTTCTCAATGGCGTCAAGATCGCGTTAAAACCTTTTTTTTTCCCGGGATAAACAAAAGGCTAGGAGTTCATTCCCCCCTCCCCTTCTCCCGGTCCCCTCTTGCCCTTTTTTTTTTGGGCTATTTTGGAACAGGATCAACTATAGTTTGAGGTCTTGATATTCTCTCTTCCCGCTCTTTTTTAACTTCAACGGGAAGGTCCCTTTTCCTGAACCTGGCGAATCTCCCCATCTTACGATTTTAATCTCTTATGGTTATTTAGCACCTTCTCTTCCCCCCTTTCTTTTCCCCTATAGCACTTTTATCAGGCCTGCTGCTTTTCCAGGAACGTAAATCCCCTCCTTCGTCACAGCGGCCGCCCTTCAATTTTTTTTTCAGTAGAAAGTGGTTCTGGCCAGATTTGCATCTCGCTATCGCTGACATCTGGGACCTTTTTTTTTTTTTTCCCCCCCCCTCTTCCCCTCCTCGTTGTTGTTGTTAGTTTCCAGCTGGAAAGAGAACGCTGAGCAACTTTCCCCTCTATTTCCATCGCCCGCCCCCTTCCGGTCTCTTTTTTTTTTTCCGTTCTGGACGATAAGTCGGGAAGTTCCTCCACACGTCCAGCCCCATGCATATCGAACTTTCCTTTTTCAGGCCTCGAGTTGCTCGAGACCCCCTCTCCTGGGTGTAATCGGCGGACTCTGGCTGTGCCTGCCCCTCGAACTTCCCACTCCCCCGCGAGAAGCATGAGACAAGATAGAAGGCGCTCCTTCCGAAACTACCCGGTCTTTTCCCCCCCCCCCTTTTTGCAAGAGGGGCCCGTGGGTGCGATGGCGTTTTTTCCCCCGTGCATACACCGGTTGGCGAGATTTTTTACCCCTCTGATCTTACGCCATTTATCGTTCTCTCTCCTCTTTTTTGTAGGTAAGTAGTAATAGTGGCCCCGCCTTTTCAGTGGCCCTCTGCTTTTCCCTCCCTTCTTAATGTCGAGCAAGTAGTACCGTTTTTTTTTCCTCCGGAGTGCAGTCGCGCAGGCTCTTTCCTCCCTCCCGCTGACTGCCTTTCTTTTCTCGTTTCCTGCTCGTGGGTGGAGCGTGAGCTGTTCGGAGCCCTTTCTCTTTTTTCGCGCCTCGGCTTCTTAACGGCTTTTTATGTCGTAAAAGGGTGCAGTAAGCTTTCTATTTCCCTGTCCTCCCCAAACTGCCTTCCTATAAAATGACACCTGTGGATAGAGTTGCTCGAGTTTGTTTTTCCATTTTTCTCCCTGGTTCTCGGCCAACAGAAAATTCTTGTACGCCCTCGCCCCTCTCCTGCGATGGTTCGTTTTTCTTCCTTACGCCAAGCAGAGGCAAACCCTGCCCTCGCCTCTGGCGCGTAATGAGGTCTTTTTCACTTGAGGGAAGATCGACGCATTTCTCTTTCCCGACCGCATGCGCACCCTCCCAAAGAATTGATAGACCACTTTTGTACTACTGCCCTCATTTTTCCCAAGTCAACCATCACAGCCCTTTTTCCAGGCCACCTCGCCCCCCCAATCATCGATTTTTCTCCTTAGGCGGGTGTACGCGGTTGCCCACCCCTTTTTTTTTTCTTCTTTTTTTTTGCGCAAAACACAAGTTTCAGCGAGCCGCCTCCGGATAGCCCCTTTCAGGGAATGTGGATGTTTCGTCGGCTTTTTCATACAATCCTCGTATTCGACGCTGTGGAGCCCCTTATCTCGCCGTCCCTGCAACAAATTTCTAGCCCTGGCGGAGTCCCGTTTTTTCTCCCCCTCTCCTGCTGAGGATTGTTGCAGCCTTTTAGCGACCAGGACGCTCTTTTCCCCTCCTTTTTTCAGCGATCTTAGAACATTCTTGATATTTGACACCCTCCCCCTTTTTCCCCCGATGACCTCCTTTTTCAAAACTCCCCTCTTTCTTTCCTGGTGCATCATTTCTCTCTTTTTTTCAGAAGCGCCGCGTCTTTGTCGTGCCTGTTTTATTCCCCTTTTTTTTTTTTTTTTTTTTCATTAGAATCCTCCGAAAGATTCGCTTTCTTCCCCCCGTGCCAACATTCTTTATCAGCGACATTCCCCCTGTACTGTCGTCGTAGACCTTAGAAAAGGCCTCTCCCCCTCTTCCTCTTCTCTTACGCGTACAGCCCCCCCGCGACCCCCCTTTTTTCCTTTTTCGAGATTCCAAGAAAGATTCTTCCCCTCTTTTGTTTCGTACAAGAGTCTTTTTTTCTCGGATAGATGAAAATCCGGAGTGATCCTTTTTTCCCCTTACAACGTTTGAAGTTCTTCCGAAGTCAGTCAAACTCTCCCCTCGATCATTTCCTTTTTTTCCCGAAGCAGAGATCCGACAATAAATGTGAGTTGCTCCTTCACAATATGGCTCTTCCTAAGTTGGGGTGATTGAGAGAGATTCCCCCCCCCTCGAGGTCCTTGCCGCAAAAGCGAAATGTATTTTAGTCGCGCCTTATTTCGGTAAACCGTGTTTTCTCGCTTGACTGAAACCCTTATGACTGTCCTGGATGGTCGGCTTTCCCCTCCCCTTGCAAACTTTTGAGGTCCCCCCCTCAAGTCTGGCACTTCAGGCTCTTCCCCGTCTCCAAGCTCGTTGTCCCCTTTTCCCCCCCCCACGCGGGCCAGTGGAAGACTATTTGTTTTTTCCCCCCTTCTCTTCTTCCCCTTGGCGCGTGTCTTGAAGAGGAAGATGTCTGTTTTTCTTTTTTTCCGCGCTTTTTCTCCTTCCGGCAGAAATGTGACGATGCATGGCTGCTTCGATCCCTCCCTTCCGTTCTGCAGCGGAATCGTGCGTTTCGATGAAAAGATGCACAGATCCTCCCTCTCGAAACTACAGCCTTTCCCTGGCGCCTGTTCCAGAGCAGCCTGCTCTTCTTCTCCCTTGAGTTTCCCTGGGAGTTCCGTGATTTTCCTTCGAGGGAGTACTCTTTTTCCTCTCTTCGCGGAATTCCGCTTTTTTTTCCTCTGTACGTATGGAGCTGCCCGTGCTCTTGTGAAACCCATGGGAAGGAGTCATCACTTCTCATTGCTCGAAATTTGTTTGTCCCTTGGACGGACGAGATCGTCTCGATTGCTTCCCCTTATGGAACAACACCTAGAGTCTCCCCCTTCTAAGAACAGCAGTGTCCCTTTCCAGGCTGATCGGCGTCTTTTTTTACTCTCAAGAGAAAGGGTTTGGCTCCCCCCCCCCTCTTCTCCCCTTCTCCCGCGTACACCGCCGAAGGCACCTCGATTGAGAGAGATGCTGAGCTTTCCCTCCCCGCGCGGTTTTTTCTTTCCTGGGGTTAGAGAACCCACTGGCGAGGACTTTTCAGCTCCCCCGTCCTCCGTTTCCAGCCATGTGCCCGTAGAAGATGTGGCTTCTCTCCTGGTTTTTTACCTGGAACTTTCCTCCCCGTCCCCCTTTCATGATTCTAGCGGCTCATGTTTTCGCATGCGCTGGCCTTGGCCTCCCGAACATCGGCCTTTCCTGGACGACGAAAGCATTTTCTCCCTTTGATGTTTGCCGCCTCCCCCGCAGAGCGAAAAGGTACAACACAAATAGCTTTTCGCCATTCTCTCTTTTTGAAGCAAGCGGGATTCAATCCGCTGAACTGCAAAACAGTTTTTTCCTTCTCGCAGGCTGCCGGTACGCCCCTTTCTTCCTCATAACTATCAGGGCCTCATTTGGCCCCCGTCCCCCCCCCTCCTTAAAATGGGGGGTCCTTTCTTGAGAGAGGCAACGACACGGTCTTTTTTTTCGACTGCACGGCCCACTTGTGATGTTGATGTGCAAAGGTTACGTGTTACCTTACTCACCCTTTTTTGGATGCCGATTGTGGAGCGGGCCCTTCTCCTTTCTTCTCTTGACGAAAGGCAGCACGGACGTACACGTTTTCACCCTGGTCGTCAGATCTTCGTTCACATCTTTTTTTCTTCCGGTAACCCCCCTTCCTTCTTTCTCAATCGCACCCACATGCCACTCTTGCCCCCCTGGTGAGAGGGTTCTTATCAATGTGATAGTGTTTTTCGGCATAGCTGTCATCTTCTAGCGGCGGTTACTTAACGGAGTCTACCCCGTCTTCCTCACCTGGCGAATCCGCTCCCCTTACGATTTTCAATGAGCTGGTTCTCGAGCCCTTTCTATTCCTTGCTGGCGGTCCTCCCACCCTTTGTGCTGGCCGTGGAGCGGAAAGTAAAACTCCGCTCGGAGAGACCCTTTCCCCCCTCCTTCTGCCTTTTCCCCTCTTTTGCCGTCGACCGTGGTTTTTTATCGCTGACAGCTTTGGACTGCGCTTTTGTGTTTTGAGAGAGCTTCTCTTGGTCCCCCCTTCCTCTGGCAGGATAGAGAATGGCTCCAAAGGCGGTCGCACCCCCGCGGACTTCCCTTTCCTCCCCCCTGCCGGCTGGTGCCGTCTCGACGATCTTTTTTTCCACGGCCAGCAGCCAGTCCCTTCTCCCTTTCTCGCGGCCCGCCCCTCTCAGTTGATCGAGAAAAAGCGATGAAAATCGTAGATCCTTTTGTTTTTTTTCCTTTCTCTGTTTCCCAACGCCTCCCGTCCGTTGAAGTTAAACCCCTCCTCCTCTTCTCCCCTTCGCGATTCTCATCTCCCCCAAAAAAAGAGCCACTCTCACAGCGATTTTCCATAATTGAAAGTTTCGTCGGCGCTGATGAACGCTCTCCTTTTGCCTCCCCGGTTGCGAGAGGTTTTTTCTTCTCCTCTGGACGTCGTGATGCCGGCGGTCCGTCTTCCCTCTCCTCTTTTTTCCCGTCTCAGCCATCTGCTCCCCTCTTCTCTTTAGCATGTAGAGAACGTCTTCCCCGTGCAAAGCCCCCCTTCTCTTTCTGCAGTCGCGATTTTTGCTTTACCGGGTGTTTTCTTTTTTCTTTCCCCTGTTTTTTTTTTCTCTTCCTGCATGGACTGGAGCGTTCAAGAAAATTTGCTGTTTTTTCTCCTTGTGATGCGCCGGGAGTTCTTACCTTCCCGGTCTTTTACTGCAGCCTCTCCCTTGTTCCTAACTGTTTGAAGTTCATCTGGACATTCATTCCTTGCCCCTTCAGACTGCCTCCAATGACCCCAGGTTCCTTTTTGGAAAGGGGCGCCTCTTTTTTTCGTCTTCCCACAGAAAACGTTGTTCTTTTCGTGTAAGGATACCATAGCCCTGACTTCCTCTTTCAGCCGTCCGCCCAATTTTTGAGCCGATAGATCCCCCCTTTCGCGTAATCGGAGCTTACACGTTTCCCCAGGGCTTAATTTCTTCCTGATTCCTCTCGCCACCCTCGGCGACGTTCCGCGAAAGCACCTCCCTCCGTGATCTAACCCCCCTTTTAGCTTACAATAGACTCCTCCAGTTGTTAGCCTCCCCTTCACCAGCATCGCAGGGGATTAATCATCGATCCTCTCTCTCCCTCTGTGTCCTTCGTCTTGTTTTCTTTCAAATAATTCGACTAGTGGTTCTCCACCCCCCCCTGTTATAGTTAAAGACCGAGTCCTTTGCAGCATGCGGATGTAGTATCCCTCTCCCCACCATTCCTCCTTTGGTACATATACGAAGCTTGTGGGATCATGATCTCCTAGTATTCCTTATTCCAACCCCTTTAAGACTGCTTCCGTATGAATCTTGCTCTCCCGAGAGGATTGTTTTCCTTCTCCCCCTTTTTCAGAGAAAGAAGCGACACACTTCCCCCTGTCGGCTATATAGGCACCTCGAAATCGAGTCCTCTCACGATGCCTCACTTCCCCTTCCTTGGGAAACTCGATCGAGTGTCTGTTCTCTCTTCGTCTCGCAGCGCGCGTCGGGAGTCTTTTTCGTGATATTTTCACTCGTGCCTTTTTTTCTTCACTATGCGCTTGCCGCCACGTTTCCTCTTACGATCGTCAGCAGCAATGACAAGTCCCCCCTTGCTGCCGTTTAATTCTTCGTTTTTTCTCCCCGACTTACGCCTCTTGCCACGACATCTTTTTTCTTTCGTGAGCGTCAGCCAATTCTCTCTTCGAGATTGGCACTTCCCCTCCCCTGGAAAGCTTTGTTGTACAAGAAGTCTTTTACCTTTCGGCAAGATGTCCTCTGACCTGTCCTCTTTCTTGTTTCTCCCGCAAGTTTGCAAGTTTCTCCAGTAAGTAAATACGTGCATCGATCTCTCTCCGTAAAAAGCCGCGTCTCTCCTCCCCCCTTTTTGAGAGTTACATAAAAACTTCCTCTGGTTTTTTATCCTCTCTTTTCCCTCCCCCTGCTTCGAGTAGTCTCCATATTAGAGTTCCTCCCAACGCAGAAGGTATTTTCGGATTTCTTTTCCCTTCCCCTTGATCGCGTGGATAGCTTCCCTTGACTGCTGGCGGCCCCTTCCTTCCCCCCTAACTTGCAATTTGCGGGAATTACCCTCTCCCCTTTCCTTCAGGGATGTGTGCTCTGCCCCCTCCTCTCTTTTACGAAACAACGTTTTTTTTTTCTTTTTTTTTTTTGGTAATCTGAAACATTATCGGGCTACCCTTTTCTTTTTTCTTTCTCCCGAGGCGGGACGAGGACTCTTCTCAGTTAGTTTCTACGACGATTCCGTCAATTGCCTTCTGTTTCCAGTACGCAATAAGTTTGCAAGTGATGACCGTCAGTTCCCTTCTCTCCCCTGTTCGATGAAAACGATGCACAGCGCCGTTCCCGAATACCCGGACGCGTCTTTGGCTGACAGCGCCATAATATCCTTATCTCTAAATGTGCGGGACTTCGAGGAGTTGCCTTGGGCGTTCCCTTCTTTTTCAGGGAACTAGAGGTAGGTCCCCCTATCCCGTTCTCTTCGCCGGATCTTGTCGCGTCTGGTCTCCTTCCCGGGGGCGGCTGCTGCAACAATCCAACCCCCCGCTTCTCTTTTCCAAACTTTGTCCTGCCAAGAAGGCTAGTTTTTTCCTGAGGATCGCTCTCCCTTCCCCGAGTCGAGAAGATGGAAAACAAAACTATTCTTCTTTTTTCGTTGCAAATAGGATTAAGCCTTGCCCTTGCGACCTTCCGGCCGTGCTTCCCCTTTCCCGGGGGTTTGACAAAAAAGAGTCCCAAAATCTTCCCCCTTCTCCGAACCAATAGGAGATTGCCCCTCTGTATCATGGCCCGTCCCCCTTTGATGGTGATGGTGAATTGGGCGGCTGTGTTTTTGATCCCCCCCCTTTCTCTGCGGGTAAGAGAACTCTCCCCCTGTAGTGGAAAGCCACTCTTTTCTATCACGTCGCTATTTTTTTTCCGATCGGCATAAAGTGCCTCCCTTGTTAACTTTTTTCGGCCCCTCTCTTTCCTCTCCGCGGTAAATGATTTTATGGTTTCAGATGCTGGGCTCCTTTACCACCTTAACTCTCCTTCTCTTGTATACGGGACGAAGACCGTGATAACCTTTTTTTTCTCAACAGGAGAATAGCTCCCCCCCCCCCCCCTTACAGAGAGACACAGGCTTCACCTTGTTCATTGTCAAGTCTTGGCCTTTCCTTCTTTTTCAATCCTGCTGAAATGCCCTTCTCAAGGAATGCCCCTTTTCCATCCTCCCTCTCTCAGGATTGAAATATTCCCTCTCCTTTTTTTCAAAAGGATAACGTCGAACCCAAAGAGCAGGTTCTTTAACTCTCCTTCCCCCCCCGCCTTTCTCTTGACCTCGGCAAACGACCCTTCCGTAGATAAGGGGCATGTTGATGTTTCTTTTTACTACGTGCTCGACTTTAGCCACTTTTCCACGCTTGATGACGTGGCTTATCGGTACACTCTTCTCCCTACCTCAAGAAAGGCATCCCTTTTTCGAGCCTATCAAGGCTTCACGACCCTCCTCTTTCGAAAAGGGGGAGGAACGGTACCACAGGATATGTTCGATCCAACTCTCCCCCCTTTCCTGGTGATAGTGGGCTCTTTTTTGGACCCCTTCCTCGTGGCGGAATTCGATCAGGCTAGCTTTCTTCCCTTTTTTGCCTTTCAACGGACGGTCTCTTTCCTTTTCTTTGGAAACCTGGAGAATCAAGTAGATCTACACACAAGGATATTACGATTCTCCTTTCTTTTTTCCTTCTTTCTCTTTCCCTTTCTGGAGGTCCGCCTTTTTGAGGCGAAGTGGAGCGGCCCTTCTTCTGAGTGACGGCACCAGCCTTACGCATTTTTTCCCCCCTATGGGCAGTCGACAGTGGTTCTGGCCGCCTTTGCTACAGTCCCTCCGAT
>Ga0179591_1321546_pt1 | contig 12269 bp, 14 predicted proteins | sample CZOMad2_1_08_16f_FD_182891 | JGI IMG/M metagenome (GOLD analysis project Ga0179591, IMG submission 182891) | Vadose zone soil fungal communities from Angelo Coast Range Reserve, California, USA - CZOMad2_1_08_16fungal (PacBio error correction) | ecosystem: Environmental > Terrestrial > Soil >... | reverse complement strand
CGCCGCGGCGATAAAGCCTATACACGTAACTCCATCCAGGCGCGCAAGAACTTTATTCTTTTTCCCTCGTTGAATCCGACCTCCTGCTCAGCGTTACCCTTTTTGGACCTTCACCGGAGTCAGCGGGTTACGTGACCCCCTGATCCCTCCCCTCCCCCCTCTGCTTGGCTTCATCCATAACCCGCGTAAATTTCGATTTTTTTCGACTCCGCACGTGAGCCTTGACCCCGTCTTTTATGGATCTGGAGTCGCCTACTGCGCCATTTCTATGATGCTGATAAACCATTCCTTTTACTTCCCAGCTGCCCTGGAAAAGTCAGTCCTTCTAGATGGCTTTCTTCGTAGTCGGTGTCATGTCATTTTAGTCTCGCTTTTTTGTTCATGACCTTCGACCAGCTTTCCTTCTTCCCCTCTACTTTCTGGGTTACTTCGTGACCCTCTCAGTTCACGTCGGTGTTGTCTGATTCCGCTTTCTCTCCTCTTTTGCTTTTTGCGACGCCGCCTTGAAAATTCCCGCCGGGTGCTTTCGTCCCGCTGCTTAACGCGTTTTCCCCACTATTTGGAAATTATTAGCCCCGATTGCGACACTTTTCGCTGCCTTCCCTTCGGACTCCTACTATGTCCCTTTTGGACAGGGGGGATTACCTCCCCTCTAATCTCGTCGAGGTCTGTTTTTTGATGCCTTAGCAGACGCGTTTTCCTTTTTGTCGAGTATTAGTCCTACTACTTTTTCGGTCTGTCTTGCATTGAAGTTCTTCGGAAGACTTTTCCCTTCCTCAGCTCTGGCACAATTGGCCTGGACAGTTTCAGCTACTCTTATCACCAAATGATGATCGCCTGCCTTTACTTTTTCTTCCCTCCCCTTTAACGGAGATACCCCTGGAGCACACTTCTTCCCTTTCCCAAAGCGGCTGTCGCCCTCTTTTCGGTATATATTCAAAACCTTTTCTGGTTCCTTTTTTGTGACGACAGAAATGTGCTCCCCAATCTCTTACGCTCCCTTTTCTTGTGTTTTTTTTTTGCGATTCTCTTTCTCCCACCTTCTTTGGACGGGGCTCCACCCCTTCTATTGGGGACAGAGGTCAAAAGGATCCCCTGATTTGGCGATCGCTGTTCCCTTAACGGAGACACGAGCCCTGACTGAGCTTCTTGCTCGGTATCCGCACCCACTGCCCCCTCCCATTTTCCTCCTTTTCACCCCGCCTCTTTTTTCCTGGAACCTTTATCACTGCCCCCCCTCATCTCAACGAGACCCCCATTTCCTCTTCACGTCCACCGAAGAATCTTTCCCTTCCCTAATCTGGCCCTCGGACCGCTTTTGCGTACAAGCCCTTGGAGACTTCCCTTACTCTGTGCTTTCCCGTTCTTTCCCTTTTTCTTGAAGCTCTTTCTTTGTCTGTTAAGCGCCTTACTTTTCCCTCAAATTTTTGGTGCCCTTCGTTTGCACCCCTTTCTCTGACCTTCCCACGTTCCCTTTCTTCGCCTTCTTCCTCTCCGCTTCTTACCAACCGGGGGCCGGGTATTTTCATGTTGCCCCCCCACTCGCGCGTCCTCCACATCTCTTTCTGTTTTTCCGCCTATTTGCAGATCTGTGCGTCCCCCTCTGATTAATGGCCTAGCCATCCGTTTCGCCAAATCCGAATGTTTTGTCAGAGCTCCCTATCCCCGTCCTTCCCTCCGTTCCAACGCTTTCGCATCGAGGATCCCACTCCAACAGCACATCACGAAGTCGATTCCCGTTCCCCCTCTTATTCTTTTTTCCCTCCCCGCTGCAACTGGACCACCCTCTTTAGCCCTTTTCGAAGCGTTGTTGCCTCCTCCCCTTTCTTTCTGGGCATCCCCGGCATCTACCCCTCCGTTTCTTTTCCGACGGCTCCCTACCCCGACGCTGTTTTCCCCTTCGCGCCCACACCCATTTTTTCGCGTTGAAGGTGCTGCACCCGGCGGCGCCATTTCGGCTTTCTTACACTCTAAGCCTCCGCCTCACCCCCTCTTCGAACCGTACGCAGAACCCTTTCTGCGATATAGTGACGATTTGTTTCCTTTATACGCCACTTCCTAAGAATCGGAGACTGCGAAGTCCCTTCACTTTGGTGTTTGATTCTACCCCAAATGGCACGTTTTCTGAATGCGGAAGTGTATTTAACCTACTTCCTTCAATGAAGCTTGTAGTCAGACGCCCTCGATATCAATTCCGGTTACTGCCTCTAACCTGTCAGTCCTCTTCATCCCGCGGATTAAAGTAGTACCCCTGCCCCCCTCTCACACCCGAGAAATGGAACTTTCCACTCTCACCCCCCTTTTTCTAATGCCGATCGTTCATTTTCCTTCTCCTTCTCAAACAATTTCTTTCTACGCTTGCTCATCTCACTTGCCCGTTACACGCGGCGTATCGTAGGGACAAGCTCGAATACTTGTGGTTTTACTCGCCAAGATTTTTTTACCCGTTGTCGCCACCTACTGCCTTCCCTAGCCCCCTTCCCTCGGTCTCCTAGCGCAGACCCATCCCAATAGTCCGTATTGCCCCCTCCGGTCAACTTCTGCCTACCAATACCCGGAGTCCTTGCCCCATACTCTCTTTTTTAATCGTTGCATTGTTACACATATAGAACTTTCCTTCTCCCCGGATTTGATGCTCTAACCTTGTTACGCGTCCTAGTGTCACGGTTTTTTGGGCCTTCGCGGGCAGCACGCGCGTCGATATGTAAGGCACTGCCTCTTGCCTTTTGACGCTGCCTGGTCCCTGTCTCTCAGCAAAACTGCTTTGTCTTTCTGTCCCACGCCTCCGTGTCTTGAGGCATTTTCTTTTCTCTGACGTTTAGTTCAGGGGGTTTCATGAGTTAGTTGCTGTCGGTCTGTTTCCTGTTGATGATTACTTGACTCTTCTTCTCTGATTCTCCTCCCACTCCCTGTTTTCCGAGATCTCCTCCCTTTGCTTTTTTGCCACTGACCCTTTTTCCAGTTCCAACCCTCCCCGCCTGTTTCTTCATTACGCCAATGTACAGCGCCCCATTTATTTCGTACCGACCCCCAAACCTTCTCGATCCTTTATGCGCGGATCCTCGCCAGATTGCCCGCACTGCGAACCGTTTCCTCCTTCCTTCCCCTCAGCCTTCGAAAGCCAGGGTTTTTCGCCCCTCCTCTGCATCGCTTCCCCCCGGTTTCCAGGTTCTGTGGAGAACTCTTCCTGCATGTTATTTTTTTGCAGCGTGATTTCCCTTCACGCAAAGTAGAGACCCGGCGCGATCGAAGCCTCTTCCCTCTTTTCCTCCTCCCTTTTTTTTGTTTTTTCTTCCTTGCTTCCCTCCTAGCTCTTTCGTATGCGCCGTTTTTTGATCCCTCTGGCGTTCCTTCAAGACTTGCGGCAGTTTTCGGCGCAAAGGCCTGAATTTCCTCCTCTTCAAGCGTGTGGTCGAAGGTCAGCCGTACCACCTTTTTTCGCAGTCTTTCGTCTTTGTTGCAACTCTTGCTTTTCTTTCTCGCCTTTTCGTATCCGCGCATGCTTCTATACTTAGGTTGTTGTCTTTGTTCCTGGCTTCAAGTTTTTTGCTCCATTTGGCCTCCGTTACATACCCCTCCCCGGCAAAATATCGATGCTTGTCCTCTTTCCTTAGTCTCCCCCCTCTGTGCGCTCTATACGATCATTGGTCTCCCGTCCCTTTATCGGACTATGACCTCCCTCTTGACTCTGCCCCCCCCCTCCCCCTCAGAATCTGACCACGTTTGGGGAACCTTTCCTCTTCAGTAAGAATTTGCCGCGACTCCCTCTCGTCGGTCTCGGCAATCCAATCTGGTGTGAGACGGGCTGGTCATGTTACCGGCATTTTCCACGTTTTTCTCCTTTGCCAAGTATACACTCATGATGCTCTCTCCTGATCTCCACCCTTAAAGTATTTTTTTGTCCTCTTCCCCCCGTTCCTCGTTACGTAATGTAGAGTTCCAGCACGTCCCCTCTTCCCGTCTCGGGTCTTTGTGCCCGCTCCCTCTCTCATTTAGTTCGGAAGTGATTCCCCGCTTCCCAATCCTGTTCCTCTTTTTTTTTTAGCGTACTCTTTTCTTTTCCTATGTTTTTGGGTTCCACCCCGTCCTCCCGTTCGGCCTTTTCACCACGAGTCGTCTGACTTTTTGCCCATCTGCAGTCTCTATCTTCTTCAACGCTCTCCAAGGAATTTTCTTCCGTTCTGTGAAATTGAGCAGTTTGGTCTCTTGTGACCAAAAAAGCTGCCCGCTTTTTCTCGGGGTTTCTGGTCTACGTTTTAATCCGCATTCGAGCCTCAACGGTTCCGGCGTCGACCCCCCGAGATCTTCCCTCACGTTTCTACAAAGCGTTTGGAGAATTAGTTGTCCGATCGTTCCTCCTTTCGCGCATGTCTCTAGAACACTTTTCCGATGACGGCGCTCTCGTTTGATCCTTCTTTCAAGCTCCCACAGCCACTCCAGTACTCCTTGCAATCTAGTGGACCCATCTTCTTGTTGCGCGGTCATTACGGTTTTCAAATCTTTTCTCAAAGCCTGTTCCTCCCTGTCCAGCGCCAGTTGGTATTGGCGTTTCCCGAGCCATCTATCTTTGCCTCATTGCCTCCCAAACAGTGTTGAGGAGTTTTTTGGTTGGCCCCTCCAGCGTCATTTCATTGTATAAGCACAACTTTTTTTTTTTGTGGGCAGCCGTTTACAACTTCCCCTTTGCTTTTCTTTTTTCATCCATACCGCAGTCAATCTCCGTCTTTTTTCCTCGACGAGTTCTTTTATCGTGCTTTTGCTGTCTCTCCCCCCCTCTAGATCTTTTGGGGGACGGTCCCAGTTTTGCCGGCGCTCTTGAATCTAGTTAGCTTGCTCTTGACTTCTTGTTGTTCTTTTTCATCCAACCCTCTTGTGCGCCCCCCCCCGAACGCTGTGTCAGACCGGCTCCCTTTCCCCCCATCAGATCCACCCTGCCGGTGTCAGCCTTTTCTCGCTCAAGTCGCAATTAAGCTGTGTGATGTGCTCCTTCTGACTAGTGGTTGTTTCTTCGCGTTCCCCAATTTTTTGAAACGCCGCAGGCTGGACTTTTATGGTTTGCCCTGCCCCCTGTCCGTGCCCCCCGACCGAAACTGTTCTACCCGAGCGTTCCGCAAAAAACGGGTTGCGAGTCTATCTTTCTTGTTACCCGTTGACGTTTAGCCTTGTTTTTTTTTTGAGGGGCGGATGCGCGGGACCGGGGGTAAGGGAGAAATTTGGGCACGGCCTTTTTTTTCTTGGCCTTCCTTCTTTCTGTGGTTTTCCTGTGGTTCCTCTTTCCGTGTATCTCCTCCTCTCTCCCCCCGGGGGGGTGTGTGTCCCCCCCTATAGTCTCCGTGTTAGATCCTTTGGGTACCTTCTTCTAGGTTCTCTGTCCTGTCGTCTCCTTTTGCTCATTCTTTCCTCTCTTTCTCTTCTTTTCTCGTGTGTCTTTGAGGGTCTCCTCTCCCGTTGCGTGTCTCGATGTTTGTGCGTTTCCTTTCTTGTTCTCTGCTTGGGTTGTGCTGAGAGTTCTCACCTTCCCCTTTTCCCTCCGTGTTTTCTTTCCTACCACTTCCTCTCCCTTTTCTGGGCCCCTTCTCCTCCTCTGGCGGCTTGTTGGTTTAATTCTTTTCCCCTTTTCCTCGTTCTTCCTTTTCCCTCTTTTGTACTCGACGTGCCTCTTTTTAGGCCGCTGCTTCCCCCCCTTCGTCTTCTGCGCTTTCCCCTTCCCTCGTGCTTGTGCCGTGTTTTTGTGTCTTTTTTTGCTCGCCTCCCCCTTGTTACCCTTCTGTTCTCCTTGTCGATCCTCTCCCTTCTCTCCCCCTACCTTGTTTTGTCGTGTTGTGGTCCTGTCTCTATTTTCTTTCTTGACTTCTTCGACCTCTTTCTTGTGGGGTCTTGGTGCGCTTACCGCTCGGGTGGTGTCGTCTCTTTTCTTCTCCCTGGGCCCTCCTAGCCTTGCCCCCTGGAGCCTGTTGTTTTTTGTGCTTTCCTCTTTCTCTTAGTCGATTCTTTTGTTTGGTTCCTCGCTGGGTCTCCTTCCCTTTTCTGTCTTGGCCTTCTACATGCTCTCCTCTGGGCCCTTTGACCTCTCTTTCTTTTTCCTTTTTCCCTGGTTGGATTGTTTTCCCGTGTTGTGGTGGGTGTTCCCGTATTGCCGGACTCTTCCCTCCGTTGCTCTCTTCTCCCTTTTCTTTTGAACTTCCTCCCGGTTCCTTGTGTGCGATTTTTCTCATCTTTCCTCTCTTTTCGTTTCTGGCCTGTTGTGGTTCTTCTCTTCTCCTTTTTTCGATTCCCTTTCTTTCTCTCCCCCTCTCTCTTGCTCTGGGTTTCCTCTCACCATTTCCTTCCGCCTTCGTTTTGGTGTGTCTTGTTTCCCCCTTTTCCTTCTTTTCCTGGGCATCTTCCCCCCCTCCCTCCTTTTCTCTCTTCTGGTGTATTGTTTTTCTCTTTTTTTTTTTCTGGGTGGCTGTCCTCTTTCTCTTGGGGTGTTTGTTTCCTTTTCCCTCCCTTCCGGCCTTCTTGTGGTTCTTTCTGGTCTTTGGGCGGTGTTCTTTGTCCCTACTTTTCTGATTTCTTTTCTCGTCCTGCTCCCCCGTCTCTTTTCTTTGTGGGCTTCTTTCTTTGTTTCTCGCTTCCTCCTTCTGGTCCCCTCTCTCTCCCCTCTTGGTTTGTTCTCTTTTTTTCTCTCTTTTTCTCTGGGTTTCTTGTTCTCTTTCCCTTTTTTTCTTTCTTTTCTTTTCTGTTCTTCTTTTTTTTGTTTGTGTCCTTTCTCTTCTCTCTCCTCTTGTTCTTTTCTTTTTTCTTCTTTCTTTTGTTTCTTTTCTTTTGTCTCTTTTCTTCTTTTTTTTTTTTATGCGCATTTTGCTTCCGGTTGGTCTCCACTTACACATTTCGCCACTTGCTGGAGGCCTTTCCTTTGTCACCGCGACTTTTCCTCCCTCTAGCACATGGTTCCCGCCTTTTTTGTTTCCAAGGAATCAGCTCTCTCTCCCCCCTCTCCCCTCTAGCTTTTCTGCGCTGCTCAATTCTCGCGAAATCTGAGCCCCCCTTCTCTTGAGACGCAATTTCAATCCACTTTTTTAACTATTCGATAACGCTATCCTTTGCGAGGAATCTTTTGGTTTCGCGTTTCCTCAATGTTTGCCAGCTCCTCTTGCAGGATGGCTGCCCCTTCCCTAATACGTCTTCCTCATGATGACTCGCAGACCTTTCCGAGCGCTTCCCGTAGGCAGGAAAGGCTGACTTGATTTTCCTCCTGGCTTCCTGGCACAAGAAATTCATTTTTTTGTTGATCTCTCTTTGGTCCGAGTTACACCACGCGGCGCCCTCGCGGCCCCTTCCCGGCCGGGCCCACTCCCGCTGACTACTGCGTATTTAATTTTTCTTCTGCGTCTAGCTTCGAGCGAGTTCTTACGGCGCTTTTTCGCATCATGCCACTTCCCGTGGTGCCCTGCCCTTCTTCTCCGGCCGCCGACGTCCCCCCCCATCCGGCGGGGTTAATGGCTGCGTTCTCCCCATTTCAAAAAGATGCCACTCGCCTTTTAGGTGTCCCCTCACAACGCCGAGTTTCGCCTGATTCCATTCTGTTCGAGGTGCCCACCCTCGTCGCTGCTTTGCATTCCAATTAGTTGAGCCCTTGACCTTCCCTCCCGTCGTCGGTCTCACACTTGCGATGTTCTTGTCAGTGGACTGTTTCTCTTCTGTGTGTCTTGCTCTGCTGTGGGTTTTTCTTTCTGTTTCTGTCTTTCCTTTTACCCTGCTCCTGTGAAAATAAATAACTGCGGAGGGATTTCCCCTCTCCTGCTCGGAAAATGCGCCCGGTGTATGCTCGGTTTGCACTCTCGTACAGTCCCTGGCCTACGTTTCCTCCTTCTGCCTGACTACCTTGCCTCCCACAATTGGTCTCGTTTGATGCCTTTTGAGAGTTGACGGTCGCGCTTCGACGTAGCTCCTGCGCCGTGGACGCGTTTTTCTTCCCCGTTCGCTCTCTTCTGAGCATGCCCTTATGTCATCCTTTCCGTTAGAGATCTCGCTTTCCCTTTTCGACATCTTTAATTCTATTGTTTTCGAGATTCTTTCTCTTCTTCTACGCTCTCTCGTAAATGTATATTCCATTCCATATAAGACCCTCGCCATCTCATCTGCATCCGCAAGTGAAGTAGGTTCCCGTTTTCCTATTTTGGCTGCAGACGCCCCCTTCCCAGTCCAAGCTTCAGAAATGGGCATTCCACTCGCCGCTAGGCCGATCTATCAGAAACTTTTCCTGGTTAATCGATTGTCGCCCCGTTTAGTCTTTGCTTTTCACGGCGTCCATTTTACTGGAGCGACTCTGAGTCCCCCCCCTAATGTTATCCCCTGGCCTTTTTCCTCTCTTAGCTTCGTGAAAATCCTCCCCTCGTGCAGATGGATTGTTAGCGTTTGCTTGTATCTGGAGAGACCCCTTCTACATTTGTTAATGCCCCTTTCCTCATCCTCTTGTCACCTCTCCCGAGAGTCGGAACAGCCCAAACTCGTCTTTTATGTCATGTCGGTTCTTTTGTTGAATTTTTAGGCTTGGTGAAGACTCCCCGGCCCGCCTATCTTGGCTTCTTTCCCCGTCTTCTATGCCGCTTGGTTTCATTTCCCCCTCCTTGCAGGTGATGAGAAAGAGGAATTTTCCCCGACTTCTGCTCCAGATAGAAGAAGCCCCCTTAGCGTTGGCTCCTCCTTACTCCTTTTTTCTTTGGCCCTTGGCGCCCTCTCTTCCGTCCTTTAGGGTTTGGTTTACTGGGAACACTCGATCTGAGACGACATCGTTTTTCTTCTTCGTCCTCTTTTTGACCCTGCAGTTAGACTCGAACGGATTCCTCTTTCCCCCTTTTTTGAAGTACATCTTGCGACGTCTTATTCCCTCACCCCTTTCGCTGGGTCTTGGCGGGTCTTGTCTCTGCAAATGCTGCCCCCTCGCTCCCCTTTCAGGCCCCCCCACTCTACCTTCCCGTCTACGGTTATAGACCGAAAGTGGCTCTTGTCCCTTTTCCAGGATCTTCCTAAATCTTTCTCTCCATTTTCTCAGCTTATGCGCTCTAGGAGGAGTTTCCTGATTCCTGTGGTTCCCCACTGGCCATCCCTCTTTCGGTATTTCTCCTTCTCTTGGCTCTCCTTGTTGCCAAATTCAATGCGCCTTTAGGAGTCGAGCTTTATCCCCGTCTACCACCCTGTAAAGTTTTCCTTTTTTCCCACCCGCCTGATTTAATGGAAACATTTTCCCCTACCCCTCCTACTCCCCCGGCCCTCCTGCACCTTTTCCAAACGGGTAGAATGCCCTGAAGTCCTGACTTTGCCTTCGGCTGGTTTTCTTGTGCTCCGGCTCTGTGTGCGAATTTGTCTGGCCGTTTTCTCGGCCCCTTTGCTCAACGTCATGGTGTCTTCAGGCATCGTCCTTTCCCCTCCTTGTGTCCGGCTTCTGCCTTTTTCACTTCAGATTTTTTTCCCAGTCTGACGTGATTTTCTCATTATGAGACTTTCCAGTGTTGACTTCTGTTTGGAAACTTCCTCTTTGACTTCTTTTCGGTTTGATGGTCCATCTTCTCCTGATTTGTTTGCCGACTCCCTTTTTTAGCCGGCTCGAAAAGATCACGCCGATCTTGAATTCAAGCGTCCCTCCCCGTTTCGTTAGCGAGGTCCGCAGCGGCCCCGCGTCCACGCCATTCTCTCTTCCGAGTTAGGGTGCTTTCCTTATGTCCTCGTCAGGTTCTGCTCTTGGAGGGACCTTCGCCGAATCATTGTTTGCCTCTCAACTGCCTCCTGCTGCTGGGCAGGGACGCCGCGTTTTCTTTTTCCGGCCTTGGGAATCAAGACACCTCACATGTTTCTTTTTTTCCCCAATTACCCAGGAGAGTTTGAAGGTGATGTGCCCCCGCTGGCGTCTCCTTCGGATTCGAGGAACGCAAGACCGTTCCCTTTGACAGGAAAGGTTTCCTTTGACCTTGGACTCCCCAAAAGTTATGCCTTATATTAGTTTCGGTGAGTTGCTACCTCCCCTGGTTTTCGCCCCCGCTGCTCCATTAATGTCCTTTGTTTTCCTAGTCTAGAACCCAATGGAATTTTTTTTCGTTCGGGCTCCTCTCCCGTCTCGCTTTTCATTTTCAACGCTTAGATCGGGTCTCCCCCCTGCCCTCTCCTGTTTTCCTATATGCCTAGTATGAGGATTACCTCCTTCCCTGCCCCGTTCAAAAAGCGCCTCGGAATCCCCCCAATCTTCCCCCCCCAACCCAATTCCCGCTTCCGCTTAAGTTCCACTGCCGCGATAACCAACTTGATATGTTGCAGGTCTGGGGAGACTTTTACGTTATAGTTCCTTCGGAGGATAGGCAGTCCAACAAGCCCCGATTTTTGTTGTATTTCCCAACTTATTTTCCCCTTTTTTTTTTGATATCCCTGAAGACCCGACGCCTGTTGAGCGATTCTCCCCCCCTCCCCACTAGCAAACAGGCATGGCTGTTCCCGAAGCACATGATGCCGACCCTTCTCCGGCTCCGCTGATCTGCTATTTACTCTTTCGCCATCACTTGAACTTTGCCGCCCGTTCCGCCCTTTTTCTCTACACCTTTCTAATGGGATGATTCCTGCGTTCCTCAGAGAGTAGTGGACATGTTCACAGCTTGTTTTTCCCCCGATGACTTTCCCTGCGTCTCCCTGCGTGGATTGCGGAGCCACGCCTTCCCCTGGCGGCTAGTCGACGTTTCCTTTGTCCCAGCCTTTCTCGTTAGTGATGAGGGCGTCGTCTCTCATTGTCTCATTTGATCTCCCATCTCGCTCGGCAAGAGCAAGATGCGCCTCCAATGCCTTCCTCTTTCCCCGTTTGCCCAACTCTTGTAGTTCTAGTGTTCTCTCCCCAATGAACTTTCCCAATTGATGCCTTCTTTCCGTCCGATCAGGTTTCTGCTCATACTTCGAGGCTCACGTCCCGCCCCTTCTGCCAGGGCACGCCGTCAGAGCTACTTTCTTCCCCTTCGCGTGGTTTCCCCCTCCAGTATACCTCCTTTTCATGCTTGCCAGAAGGGCTTTTTGCCCTTGGACGGCCGCCCCCACCCTTGCTTGAGTGTTGCCAGTTCTCTCTCCCCTTATTATTTCCTCCTTTTTGCCCGCCGACTTCCTTCTTCACTTTTTGTGTTGAGTCTCGAGGTCGCCTCCGCGTCCATAGAGATGGAGATTTCGCCTTGGATCCAGGTGCTTTCTTCCCAGCCTATTTAGGCTCCAGTCTCAGGTTTCAGCATCTTGCATAGCGTGGATCTTTTTTCGCCCCCGATTTTTTAATCTCTTAAGGATGAGGTGCCTTTTCTTCGTGAGGTCTCGACTCCTTTCTCCTGCGAGCGCTCGATTCCTTTGGTGGCGGGTCGTTCGCCTAAGGGTCTTTCCAGTTGGTGTATACTGCCTCTCTAATTCTTTCGTGAAACTATCCCTGTGCAAGTTTTCCCTTTTGCGGCTTTGAGGCCGTCGGTGAGCAAGTTTTCGATCTGCGATCCGTCATCTTTCTCTGTATCATTCAGCAGGTCGGCAACCCGAAGTCTCCGTCAAGGGCTTTTACCCCTTATTTCTTTCGACTATGTTTGAACGGTCTTTCTCGGCCTTCCAAAGGGGGGGAGATCCTTTCGTTCTCCAAGCCCGTGCGTTATTTCATATTCCATCACGCGCGGATGCGATGTTTATCCTCACTCCGCAGATTTTAGGTGACTTCCCCCAAATTTCTCGTGGGATTTCCAGTCACTGTAAGACCCCCTTTCCTACGGCGCTTCCCCTTTTCTGATTTTCCCAGGCTTCGACGCCGTATGTTGTCAGTTACACTTCATGCTCTTCTTCTTTTCAATCCCACCACACGTTCAGAGGTTGTTTTTATTCAGGCGTCCCAAACCCCCCCCAATCTGTTCTCTTTTTCTTACAATCGTTAGGCCTATCACCCCCGTCTCGGCCGACTTTTCCGAAATGCCTCATTCTCCTACCCGGGAAGTTGATAACCTTTTCCTGATCGATCCTCCCTCCTTGTTGCCGCGGCTGAAATAACCTAAGCCTTTGTGAGTCTTTCAACCCAATATCTTTGAATGGCTCTTTTTGCGCGGGGCTTTTTCTCCCGGCTGAACCGTCTCCTTCGTCCCATTTGGCGAACAAATTGCCTGCTCCCTTGTCTCCAGCGCGTGTCATTTCCATCTTTGTGCCGCTCCGGACGCATGCCGTGTTCCCTTTTGTTCTCTTCCCCCCTTTGACTTCTCTCTCCGGCAGGGTGGTCAAGTCCATCCCCCCCAGTTCCT
>Ga0179591_1282746_pt1 | contig 12269 bp, 9 predicted proteins | sample CZOMad2_1_08_16f_FD_182891 | JGI IMG/M metagenome (GOLD analysis project Ga0179591, IMG submission 182891) | Vadose zone soil fungal communities from Angelo Coast Range Reserve, California, USA - CZOMad2_1_08_16fungal (PacBio error correction) | ecosystem: Environmental > Terrestrial > Soil >... | reverse complement strand
TTTACTTCGTTTTTTACCGGCTTACCTCTTTTTAGCCGATAGCCCTGTCCCAGGTCGACAGCGGGGATTTTGGTAATGAGCCGCCGTGCCATCCAAATGCTATTAAGGTTCAGGAAAAGCTACGTTAGTCCGGATACGCGCCTGGCTCGGATTAACGCGAAGGCCGTTTCCCGTTGCGCGGGCGGCGCGTGCAGCTGTGATCCGACAGTTTCATTCAGAAAAATGCTAAGGCTAGCTTTCTCGGGCCTCACGTCCTTTCAACAACAAGGCATTGGGGTAGGGAATCTTATGCGGCCGCTTCCTTTGCCTCGGCGCGATCGTCGCCGCGTTGATTTATGCAGGATTGCGCTATTCACGATATTCACATCGCAGCGCCCGCGGTTTCAACTTGGTGCTTATCTGCTTTCTCTAATGGATTAATTTCCTGTACGGGGGTTCTCGGTGAGTTCCATCGAGTAAGATGTTCATGGAAGAAAAGCCGGCAGGCTTTCATAATCGAACGAACAATCATCTGAACAGGATGAGCAGCGGAGAGAGCAACATTTGAATTCTTTCCCACCCGAAAGCGTTTCCAGGGCTAACGAGTGGTTCCAGTTCGCGATGTCAGCGGAACATGTTGGATGCAGTGGCGACTCATCTGCTTCGGGCGCGCGCTGAAAGGGCGAGGCGCAGCCCATTACGACGAGCATGGAAAGCGGATGCGGACACGGCGTAGCCCGGGAAATGCTGGAAAGCGATTTCGGTTTTGCAGTGACGGCTGCGATCTGAATCGAATGGCTCTTGGAGATGAGAAGCCGGGCAAGGGACGGCTTTTGTCTACGACGAATACTCGAACAGGCAACCATCGTGTTGCGGCGTTACGACGCTGTTTTTATCTGGAAGTACACTCGAACATATTCCGACGATTACAGCGGTTTCTTATTGCAGCTGTGCGCATTTGCGAGCAGCATGGCCTCCTGATGAAAGTGCAACCAACATCCGCTCTATAGTGATATGACCGAGTAGCCGGCCATTGAGGCGGTACACGCCAGGCAGCTTGGCAAACCTGTTCGACTCTTGTGGGATACAAAACTGGAGCCGTCTGGCAATGGGGAATGCCGATGGTTCAGTTGTTGCTGCACGCAAAGCGCTCCTCCGCGGGCAAACGAACAGCCGAAAACATTTAAAACGTGGCTTTGTGCCGCCAAAATCGAAATGGCGCGCTAGTGTTGCAGCGAGTGAAGAAACATCGAGGACTGCACTGCCGTTCCCGATGCCGTTGGGACGTCCATCCTCGGCATGGGGACGGTTTACGCGTTCCCGCGGCATCGGGAACGGCAGTGCAGTTCGATGGTTCTTCAATCATGCAACACTCGGCCGCCATTCGATTTTTTTGGGGCACAAAGCACGTTGTAGAATCGTTTTCGGACTTGTTGTAGTCGCCCGGCGGAGGAGGCTTGCGTGCAAGCAACAACGGCAACCACGGCAATCCCCATTGAAGACGGCTCCAAGTTTGTATCCCACAAGAGTAGAACAGGTTGCAAGCTGCTGGCGTATGTACCGCCTCAAAGGGCGGCGACTCGGTCAAATCACTAGAGAGCCGGATGTTGGGCTGGCACATTTACAATCGGGGCCATCTGCTCGCAAATGCCGCACGCTGCAATAGAAACGCTTGTATCGTCGGGAATATGTTCGAGTACGTCCAGAAGAAAAACAGCGTTCGTGACGCCCGCAAACAACGATGGTGCTGGTTGGCGAGTATATCGTAGACGAAAAGCCGTCCCTGCCCGGGCGTCGCCATCTCAAAAGCCATTCGTTAAGATAGCAGCCGTCCAAATGCAAACCGAAATCGCGTTTCCAGCATTTCCCGGGCTTAGCCCGCCGTGTCCGCATAAGATTTCCAAATGCTCGTCGGTAATGGGCCGCCCGCCCGTTAGCGCCGCTCCGAGCAGATGATGTCGCCACTGCATCCAAAATGGTCCGCGGTCGCGAAAACTGGAACACTCGTTAGCATGGAAAAATTGAACGGCTTTCGGGTGGGAAAGAATTTCATGTTGACTCATCGCCGCTGCTTCCTGTTCAGATTTATTGTTCGTTCGATTATGAAAGCCGGCCGAGCTTTTACTTCCATGAACCATCTGACCGAGGTACTCAACGAGAGAAAACCCAGGTACAGGAAATAATCCCTTAGAGAAAAGCAGAAATAATCACCAAATGTTGAAAACCCGGGGCGCCTGCGATGGAATATCGGTGGAATAGAGGCATCCCTGCATAAATCAACGCGGCGGACGATTTCGCGGCCGAGGGCAAAGGAAGGGCCGCATACAGAGTCCTACCCTCAATGGCCTTGTTGAAAAGGACGTGAGTCCCGGAGAAGAGAAAGCTCGCCTTAGCAGTTTTCTGAATTGAATACTGCGGATCACAGCTGCGCGCGCCGCCCGCGAAACGGGAAACGGGCCTTCGCGGACTCGAGCCAGGCGCGTAATAGCGGAGGAAACGTAGCTTTTTCCGGAAGGACTTAATAGCAGTTGGATGGCACGGCGGGCTCATGTACGCAAAAATACCCGCTGTCGACCTGGACAGGCTATCGCTAAAAAGAGGTTAAAGCGGTAAAAAACGAAGTAAAAAAAACGTTTAAGTTTAACTTTGTCTCGCAGTCGGCTTCTTGTACGGCGGTAAACAAATCGAATTTCTCCGCGAGTAATAACTGATACAGCTCAAGCAGAACTTCTGGTTCGTCCTGCAATCCGCGTCCATAAGTCCACACATTTCCCGGCTGCAAAAAACAAACCCGGCCGAAATCGCCCTTTGATGGCCGAAGTTCGCGGTTTCAGGACGATAAGTTTCACGGATGGATCCGTTGGCACCACGCTTCGATGAAGTTCTGTACTTCCGTCCGTGGAACCGTCGCTCACGAAAAGCAATCCCAAAGTGGCTGGAAGATTTGTTAATTTTCCAATTGCGATCGCGCAATACGGGCAAGACTCGTTCCTCATTCAGGGCACGGGATATAACGATACTCAGTAGGGTTGGCTCATTCAAGGCGTCACTTTCGCATTCGAGAATACCGTCACTACGGGATACGCATGGGCTTGTGTCAACAAATGCCCCCACGTCTTGAAAACCTTGGCTGCAAGCTGGCGGAGCTATGCTGAGCGCTGGTCGTACATTTCTGTCCTCGATCCATGGGACATTAATGTGTTGGAGAGGAGAATCCCTGATTTGAAACCCACCAAGCATCAAGACATACAAATCGCCCCTTCTGTTTCAGGGGCGCGATGAGCAATCGGAACAATGCATGGCCATTCGTCGTACAGTGATGCAACATAGCACAAGTCCTATCACCGATATCCGCATCTCTGAATCGCGGGGTCATTCCAAAGAGACTTTCGTGTCGCGACTACGAATGGTTCCCTGGTACAGTGCTTAAGTTTGGCAGAAGCAATATAAGAGGGGTTGACGTCGAACCAGATATTCGATCTCCGGGAAGCCGGGGTGGTAATATCTGTGCTGGGCGCATCCAAGATCGATGACTATCACCTGGCTTGGCCGGACGTGGCTTTGAATGAACTTCCGACCGCAGCGAGTTTCCCCAATCGCATCTTGAAATAAAAATTGTACAAAGACGGAACTTTCCGCCAGCGCTTGTAATCCAGAGTCACGTTCCATCGGGAAATTCGCTTACAAAACTCGGGCTAACGTCCTGCTTACTGTAGATAGTTATCGCTCTTTAGGAGCGGCTATTCGCTAAAATAGTGTTCTGACGTGGATCAAACAAAATTGCGATACGTGTGGGTTCTCAGGAAAGCGGTGTCGCAGTCCTTTAGGATTTTGGCAAAAGATTTGATACGGCGGCACGAGTGGCAATATGGACAAGGTCGGGGGTTCTAAAAGGCCACAAGCTGCTACGCGCTTTTACAATTTCTAACGGGGTTCAGTACTGATAGCATGAGATCTCGCCGACGCCAAACTCCACAAGCAAACCCGTCGCGCGAAAACCGATCCAGGCAAAACTCTATTCATTGTAATTCCGAGAAAACAATTCCATAATGTGCTTGAGATCCGGTGGACTTTGAAGTGTCATCAGATCGCCTTCCAATACCGGCGGCTCGCTAGTGAGCTTTGCACTATCTCGTAGCTCGGAAAGTAATCATACATTGGAGTGAACCAGCAGCCATCTTGGGCGGATTTGTCCTTAACAACGAATTGGCCAGGAGTTGGCTACCACAATGTCCATGCGTGGACAAAGTATTCATCAAACGGGACAGAGAAACGTGACGATGATACGAATCGTCGGGGTTGTTCCATAATGGGTTAGCCAGCGCGTGTATAGCCTCGAGATTGTCGCCCATGTTTTCGACGACGAAAACCCGTAAGATGAAATCGTATCGATCTGTTTCAGGCTCTAACAAAGATGGAATGGGAGTTCGATTGATGAAGACATCTCCCGCCCCTTCACACGCGCCAGCCACACATCCACCGCGAAGCCACCCCCTAAGAGTGCGGATCCAGCCGCGGCAATTCTCTATGCGCTTGGTAACCGGCTTGCATTAGCGCGCGGCGCTGAGTGTCTCTTCCAGATTGGCCAAATTCCAGCGTTTGGGGCCGTATGTGGATCGCTCCACCACCATCCCAAGTCGTCTCTGTCAATATTACAAAGACTCCCGAGGGAATCGCGTCTGGATCCAGCGACAGAGTAGTTCGTTCAATATTGAATAGGTAGTATTTGTTGGTAAATCCGAGTCTGAGAACTTCCTGTTGGCGGCTGAGCTTCGCAAAATTCTGGCGCTGCACTTGCCACAGTGGATCGTGTGCGCTGCTTAATGAGTTCTCAAGGCCACGCGCGAAACACGAGCCGATCGCCGTAGAATTTATTGTCCCGGCGCAAGTTTGAATTCGGATTTGATTTCAGGTGTGAACCAAGTATACGCAGCCTTTGAAGGGGTATTTGCCGTCCCGGTCATTTTTTCAGGGTCAGGCGCTGTCCTTTATACAACTGCGCGCCTAATTGGACCCTGAATCTCTCTCTCGCCGCGCTCACCACCCACAGCTGTTTGTGAGGATATGATGTGATAAACGTGATTATATTCACGACTGACGCAGTGTGTATGTGCACGGGGATATCGCTGACCCGACATGACGGTGACGGCATAATGATTCTTACACACACAAAGGCTGCGTAATACTGGTTCAACCTGCAATATTTTCCCCGAAATCAAACTGAGCCGGGACAATAAATTCTACGCGATCGGCTCGGGTTTCGCGCGTGGCTTGAGAACGCATTAGCAGCGCACAAGATCACTGTGGAAAGTGCAGCGCAGAATTTGCGAAGCTTCAGCCGGCCAACAAGGAAGGTCAGGATCGATTTACCAACAAATACAAATACCTATTCAATTATTGAACGAACACGCGGTCGCGGGATTCAGACTGGCGGAAGTCCCTCGGGAAATCTATTGTAAGATTGAGAGACGACGTGGGAACGATCCACTACGCCCCACGCTGGAATTTGCCAATCTGGAAGAGGACACTCAAGCGCCGCGCGATAAGCAAAGCGGTTACCAAGAGAATAGAGAATTGCCGCGCTGGTGTGCTCCTCACTATTGGGGCTCGGGAGGTGTTGGGCGCGATGTGAAGGAGGATGTATTCATCAATCGAACTCCCATTCCATCTTGTTAGCGACTGAACCAGACGATACGATTTCACATCTGAAGGGTTTCTCGAAAAAATTGCGAATCTCGAGGATATTACACGAGCTGCTAACCCAGGATGGATCACCGACGTTCGTATCATCGTCACAGTTTTCCTTGTCCCGTCGATGATACTTTTTCAACCATGGACATTGTGGTAGCCAAATCCTGGCCAAGTCGTTGTAAGGACAGCCGCCCCAAGAGTGGACTGCTGTTCACGCCATGTAGATTACTTTCCGAAGCTACGAGATTAGTGCAAAGCTCCGATCGAGCGCGGTAGGGGAAGGCGATCTGAGACACGTCAAAGGCACCGGAGCCAGCAATTATGACTTGTTTCTGCGAATTACATTGAATAGAGTGCCTGGATTCGGTTTTCGAGCGACGGGTTTGCTGTGGAGTTTGGCGCTGGCGAGATATCATGCGGAGCATACGAACCGTTAGAAATGGTAAAGCGTCGTAGCAGGTCTGTGCCTTTAGAACCGACTGTCGAATGCCACTCGGTGCCCAGTATTCAAATCTTTTGCCAAAAGCCTGACGGGGTATGCGACACCCGCTTTCCTGAGGACACACACGTGCGCAATTTGTTTGATCCACGTAGAAACACTATTTTAGCGAATAGCCGTCCTAAGGAGCGGATAAACTCTCTACAGTAAGCAGGAGTCGCCGAGTTTGGTAAGCAATTTCCCGATGGAACGTGACTCTGGCTTACAGCGTGGCTGGAACGTCCGTCTTTGTACAAATTTTATTTCAAGATGCGTTGGGGGAAACGCGCTGCGTCGGAAGTTCATTAAAGCCCCGTCCGGCAAGCCAGGTGATACGGTCATCGCTCTTGGATGCGGCCCCCGCACAGATAGTACCACGGCTCCGGAGATGAATATCTGGGGTTCGACGTCACCCATCTATACTGCTGATGCCAAATTAAGACACGGTAAAAAGGGAACCTTCGTAGTCGGCGACACGAAGTCTCTTTGGACTGACCCGCGTTCAGAGATGCGGTATCGTGATAGGACTTGGCATTTGCATCACTTGGAAGACGAGGCCGCCATGCATTGTATCCGATTCGCTCATCGCGCCATGTAAACAGAAGGGGCGAGTTGTAGTCTTGATGCGTCGTTGGGTTTCAAATCAGGGAGTCTATCCCAGGACACATTAGTCCCAGCTCGAGGACAGAAGGTACGAACAGAGCAAGCCTATCGCAGCTGCAGACAAGGTTTCAAAGAGTGGGGGCATTGGTTGACACCAAGCCATTGGTATCCCGTATGGACGTAGTATCGCGAATGCGAAAAGTGGAAGCCTTGAATGAGCCAAACCCGAGCTAGTACGTTATTCCCCCCCCCCACCCCGGTCCTGAATGAGGAACGAGTCTTGCCCTTATTGCGAGAGCGATTGCGAAAAAATTAACAAAATGTCCAGCCACTGGGACTTGCTTTTCGTGAGCGGACGGTCCACGGACGGAAAGGGTTTTAAAAAGGAATTCATCGAAGGTGGGCCTCAAAGATCATCCGTGAAACTTATCGTCTAAGCGGAACTTCGGCCATCAAAGTCGATTTCCGCCGGTTGTTTTTTGCAGCGGGAAAAAGTGTGGGAACTTATGGACGCTGGATTTGAGGACGAAACCAGAAGTTCGGCTTGAGGGGGGGGATGTTTATCAGGTATACTCGCGGAGAAAGTCGATGTGGTTTACGCCGTACGAAGAAGCCGACAGCGAGACAAAGTTAAACGTTTGTTTACTTGTTTTGTTACGGCTTTTACCTCGTTTGAGCCGATAGCCCTGTCACGGTCGACAGCGGGATTTTTGCGTAATGAGGCCGCCGTGCATACAACTGCTATTAAGTCTCCGGAAAAGCTACGTTTCGTCCGCGGAGTACGCGGCCTGGTCGGATTACCGCGAAGGCCGTTTCAGTCTTAGCGGGCGGCGATCAGATGGTGATCCGCAGTATTTCATTCAGAAAAATGCAAGGCTAGATTTATCGGATCACGTCCTTTTCAAAAGGCATTGAGGGTAGGACTCTTATGCGGCAGCTTCCTTTGCCTCGCGCGATATTGCCGCGTTGATTTATGCAGGAGCTCTATCCCCACCGATATCACATCGCAGCGCCCGGGTTTTGCAACTTGTGAGATTTGCTTTTCTCTAAGGGATTAAATTGTGCCTGTACCTGGGGTCTCGGTGAGTACATCGGTCAGGATGTTCATGAATAAAAGCGCGGGCCGGCCTTTCATAATCGAACGAACAATAAATATGAACAGGATGAGCAGCGGCGATGAGCAAAAATTTGAAAATTCTTTCCACCCGAAGCGGTCCAGGGCTACGAGTGGTTCCAGTTCGCTACCGCGGACCATTTGGATGCAGTTGGCGACACATTGCCTCGGAGAGCGCTTTAAATCGGAGAGGCGCCCAGTACGACGAGCCATTGGCATGGTGCGGACACGGCGGAGCCCGGGGGAAAGTGCTGGAACGCGATTTCGGTTTTGCAGTTGACGGCCTGCGATCTGAATCGAAGGCTTTGGAGATGCGCGACAGCGGGCAAGGGACGGCTTTTCGTCTACGATATACTCGACCAGGCACCATCGTGTTGCGGGTACGGGGACGCTGTTTATTAGGGAAGTAATCGAAAATATTCCCGACGATACAGCGTTCTTATTGCGCGTTGCGGCATTTCGAGCAGATGGCCTCATGATTGTAAATGTGCCAGCCAACATCGGCTCTCTAGTGATTATGACCGAGGCGCGGCCCTTGAGGGCGGTACACGCCAGGCGCTGGGCAAACCGTTCGACTATGTGGGATACAAACTGGAGCGTCGGGCAATGGGGATTGACGATGGTTCCGTTGTTGCTTGAACGCAAAGCGTCCTCGCCGGGCGAATACGAACAAGCCGAAAAACGATTCTTAAAACGTGGCGTGTGCCGCCAAATCGAATGGCGCGCCTAGTTTGCAGGATTGAAGAACATCGAGACTGCACTGCCGTTCCGATGCAGTTAGAGGGACGGCATCCTCGCATGGGGACGGGTACGCGTTCCCGCGGCATCGGGAACGGCAGTGAGCAGTCTCGATAGTTCTTCATCCATGCAACACTAGCGCGCCATTCGATTGGAGGCACAAAGCCACGTTGTAGAAATCGTTTCGGCTTGTTCGTATTAGCAGGGGGCGGAGGAGCGCTTTCGTGCAAGCAAAAAAGGAACCATCGGCAATCCCCATTGCCAGAACGGCTCCAGTTTGTATCCCACAAGAGTCGAACAGGTTTGCCAAGCTGCCTGGCGTGTACAGCCTCAAATGGCCGGCGGACTCGGTCATAATCACTAGAGAGCGGATTGTTGGCTGGCACATTACAATCAGGAGGCCATATGCTCGCAATGCCGCAACGCCTGACAATAAGAAAACGCTGTATCGTTCGGAATATTTTCGAGTAGTCCGAAGAAAAAAACAGCGTCGTAACGCCGCAACAAGATGGGCCTGGTCGAGGATTATCGTAGACGAAAAGCCGTCCCTTGGCCCGGCTCGCCATCTCCAACAGCCATTCGATTCAGTCGCAGGCCGTCAACTGAAACGAAATCGCGTCAAGCATTTACCGGGCTACGCCGTGTCCGCATCCGATTTCAATGTCGTCGTAAGGGCCGCCCGCCCGTTAAGCGCGAGCACACCGAGCAGATGATGTCGCCACTGCATCCAAAATGGTCCGCGTATCGAAACTGGAACCACTCCGTTAGCCATGAACGGCTTTCGGGTGGGGTGGGAAAGATGCAATGGTGTCATCGCCGCTGTCATCCGGTTAGATTTATGTTCGTTCGATTATGAAAGCCGGCCGCGCTTTTAATTCCATGAAACTCTGACCGATTTGTACTCACCGAGAACCCCCAGAGTACAGGAAAATTAATCCATTAGAGAAAAAGCACGAAGAATAATCACCCAAAGCTTGAAAACCGGCGCCTGCGATGTGATATCGGGGAATAGAGCAATCCCTGCATAAACAAAGCGGGGGGGGCGACGACGCGCCGAGGCAAAGGAAGCTGCAGCATAAGAGTCCTACCCTCAATGGCTGTTGAAAAGGACGTTGAAGTCCCGAGAAAGTAGCCTTAGAAAGTTTTCTGAATGAATACTGCGGATCACCAGCTGCACCGCGGCCGACGCGAACGGAAAACGGCCTTCGACGGTAATCCGAGCAGCGCGCGTCACCGCGGACGAAACGTAGCTGTTCGGAAGACTTAATGCAGTTGGATGGCACGGCGGCTCATTACGCAAAAATCCCGTGTCGAACTGGACAGGGTATCGGCTAAAAGAGTAAAAGCCGGTTAAAAAAACGAAGTAAAAAAACGTTTAACTTTCTCGCGTCGGCTTCTTCGTACGGAGTAAACCACATACGACTTCTCCGCGAAAAGGGGTTAAAAGAATACCTGTACATCCTCAAGAAACACTTCTGGTTCTGTCTGCAAATCCGCGTCCAAATTACCACAAATTTCCCGGCTGCAAAAAAAAAACAACCGGCGAATATCGCACTTTGATGCCGAAGTCAGCGTTAAGACGATAAGTTTCACGATGGATAGTTTGGCCCACGCTTCGATGAATCTGTAATTCCGTCGTGGAACCGTCGCTCCGAAAAGCAATTCCAAGTAGGCTGGACGATTGGTTAATTTTTTCACAATCGCAGCGCAAATAAGGGCAGACTCGTTCCTCATCAGGAACGGGGATAACGATACTCAGCTCGGGTGGTCATTCAATGGCGTCACTTTCGCATTCGAGAACTTACCGTCAAATACGGGATACGCATGGGCTTGGGGTCAACCAATGCCCCCACGTCTTGAAACCTTGGCTGAAGTGGCGATAGCTTGCTCTGTTCGTACATTACGGCCGCGATCCTGAGGAATAATAGTGTATGGAAGTGAAATCCCTGATTTGAAACCCAACAAGAATAAGAAATCCAAATCGCCCCTTCTGTTTCAGGGCGCGATGAGCGGAACGGATCACAATGCATGCGCGTCGTCGTCCAGTGATGCAAAATGCCAAGCATCACGATATCCGCATCTCTGAATCGCGGGTCATTCCAAAGAGACTTCGGTCGCCGACTACTAAGGTTCATGTACCGTGATTAAGTTTGGCCAGAAGCAAATATAAGATGGTTGACGTCGAACACCCCGATTATCGATCCCGGGAGCCGGTGGTTATATCTGTGCTGGGCCGCATCCAATATCGAGGACCTTACACCTGGCTTGGCCCGGACGTGTCTTTGAATGAACTTGCCGACCGCAGCGCGTTTCCCCAATCCATCTTGAAATAAATTGTACAAAGACGAACTTTCGCAGCGCTGTAATCCAGAGTCACGTCCATCGGGAAATTCGAGTACAAAACTCGGCTACTCCTGCTTAATGTAGATAGTTTATCCGCTCTTTAGGAGCGGCTAGTTCGCTAAAATAGTGTTCGGACGTGCGATCAAACAAATTGCGCTAAGTGGGTCTCAGGAAAGCGGGTGTCGCAGTCCTCAGGCTTTTGCAAAAGATTTGATACGGGCACCGAGGGCATATGCGACAAGGTAGGTTCTAAGGCACAGAGCCTCTACGACGCTTACCAGTTTCTAACGGGTTCAGTACTGCTCGCATGAGATTCGCCCGCGGCCAAAAATCCACAAGCAAAACCCGGGTCGGCGCGATAAACCGAATCCAGGCAAAACTCTATTCCAATGTAATTCCGCAGAAACAATTCCCATAATGTGCTGAGGCCGGTGCCTTTGAAGTGGTCTCAGATCGCCTCCCAGTACGCGGCTCGATCGGAGCTTTGCACTATCTCGTAGCTGGAAAGTAATCTACATTGGCGTGAACAGCAGCACACTCTGGGCGGCTGTCCTAACACGGACTGGCCCATGCGTTGGCTCCCCACATGTCATGTTTGAAAAAAAGTATTCATCAACGGGGAAGGGAAAACTTGTGACGCATGCTCCGAACGTCGGGGGGCCATAATGGGTTAGCAGCGCGTGTATAGCCTCGAGATCGCCCTGTTTTCGACGCAACCCTGTAAGATGAAATTCGTATCGATCTGGTCAGTCTCTAACAAAGATGGACTGGGAGTTCGATTGATTGAAGACATCCGCCTCACATCGAGCCACCCTCCGCGAGCACAAGACGTTGAGGATCACAGCGCGGAATTCTCTATGCGCTTGGTACCGCTTGCTTAGCGCGCGGCGCTTGAGGTCTTTCAGATGGCACATTCCAGCGTTGGGGCCGTATGTGGATCGTCCAAGTCGTTCTCTGTCATTGACAATAGATCCGAGGAAGTCCGCCGTCGGGATCCAGCGACCAGCGTAGTTCGTTCAATATTAAGAGGTATTGTATTTGTTGGTAAATCCGAGTACGGAGACTTCCTTGTTGGCCGGCTGAAGCTTCGAAAATTCTGGCGCTGCACTCTTCCACAGTGATCTTGTGCGCATCAATGCGTTCTCAATGGCCCCACGCGAGAAACACGAAGGCCGATCGCGAGAATTTATTGTCCGGCGCAGGTTGAATTTCGGATTGATTTCAGGTGTGAACCAAGTATTACGCAGCTTTGAAAGGCGTATTTGCCGTCAATGTCCTTCGGGCAGCGCTGTCTTATACCAACTGCGCGCCTCATTTGCCTGA
>Ga0179591_1342627_pt1 | contig 12270 bp, 14 predicted proteins | sample CZOMad2_1_08_16f_FD_182891 | JGI IMG/M metagenome (GOLD analysis project Ga0179591, IMG submission 182891) | Vadose zone soil fungal communities from Angelo Coast Range Reserve, California, USA - CZOMad2_1_08_16fungal (PacBio error correction) | ecosystem: Environmental > Terrestrial > Soil >... | reverse complement strand
CTGTATTACCAGTCCTACCCCTACTCCGACCACTTTAACCGGTGTAATCTCTTCCAGTTACTGTAAGAGCCCATTATTTCCCCATATACGAGCCATTCCCCCGACGGATTAATTTGAAAAACCAGCGCCTTCATCTCTCGCAAGTTTTCTACCGACACTGAAGCTTTTAGTACATGATACACATGCACCTCCCTGCTTCATGGGTTAAGATTCCTGCACATGTACCTTAGTCTGATTCTCTCGTCCCTCTTTCTCGCCCCACACTTATGGTTCGGCCTTTCTCCCCCACCATCACCTTCGGAATAAGAGGAACTTCTTTTAATTGGTCTCTCTCCCTTTTGGGCCTTCGATTGTCTCTGAGATTACGGTTTAATTGGTGGTCCAACCAAGCGCTCCGTTCTCTCTGTCTGTCTGAAGGCGGTGGGGACCCCCCCGCGTTTTCCCCTACATGTTGTCCCACTTCAAGATCAGTCTTGTACCCATCCATTTGAGAAAGAAACCTTCCACCAGTCGTTCTATAGAAGATGCTTCTTTCCTTTCTCTAAACCACTGCGTTCGTTTTCGAGCGCGGTTCATAGGGTGAACTTCTGGTCCCCCTCTTTTATTTTTTCCTGAAATGTTCACCTTCGTTCCCCCCCTTTCTTCCCCTACCATGGTCGTCCCCCATTTCCTTCCGAGGTCTTCCATGCCCCTCCCCCACCCCGTTTCCATCCGATGTCCCTCTGCGGCTCATATCCATACTGCGATGTTTACGCGCATCAACTTTCAATATATCAATTCTTTCGCCGGCTGCTGTTTTTGCCGCAAATCAATTCTTACTAAGTATGTCTTTCTTAGCCCTGTTTAACCCCCTTTAGGCCACCAAATCGGGGGCCCACTAGAAAGAGTTGTCCGTGGCTCTTTATCTATCTTTTCCTTCTTTAGCACCGTCAACCCCCCCAAATCGCGCTTTCTCTCCCGATCCGATTTTTTTGGTCACCAGTAAGCTTAAATTCAATCCTCTTATCAACCAACCAATAGGGTGGCAGGACACTATGGGCTGTCCAATCTTTCTGTGTTGAAGTTTCTTGTTTATTCCGTTCCATTTTTTCTTTCCCCAGTAAGAACCCCCTCATCCCCCGTCACCACTTACCCTTTCTGACCCCTCATCGGGAGGAGGGAGGCGTGGATCTAGTAATCTCCTCTCCTTTTCCACCTTAATATAATAAGTTTCGTTTTTTTTACAGGACCTTCGCACGCTAAACTGAAGCCCCAGCGTCCTTTCAAGACCTTCGCCGCCCTAATTACTAGATTCCCGCAACGGCGTCACCAAAACCGCCAAACCCCCCCTCCGGCCTTTATCATCAAATCTAACCACTGAGATCCCCCCCATGGCATCGATTTTCTCGACCTCCAGCGCATACGTGCGCATCAAACTTGATATGAGAGAAAGGCATCCATCCCCCCCTCCCCCCCCCCAACTCACATCAAAATTTCCCCCTTTACCAAATCCGATAGCGATCAAGGAAATTCACTTGCTGAGACTTCGCCTACCACCGAGCCAACACTGTGGAATCTCTGCCCCCACCAAATGCTCGAACCGGACCCTATGTGTTCACTTCTCTACGATTTTCCGAGAAGTATTTTTAAGATTCACCCGCTCTCCACAGCATCGCCTAGATAAGTCTCCCCTTTTTCCCTAGTGTTCGCTTGAAAAACCCCCCCCCATTGAGCATCTGTTAAATTTTTTTTACACAGACCCAGAAGAGCTATAACGTTCTACCTAGCGGTGTCTTTGGGATTCCTCATTCTGGTCCCGCGTAAGGGCAAAAGCCCCGCCAGCACCCTTCGGACTGACTTTTCCTGAGAGGCCCTTCCAATCCAGAAGTCGGTCTTTACGATGGTAACTCTTCCAGTCCTGTGAAAGCAGCAACCCCCCCTTTCGCCCCCCCATATGAGACCAAAATTTCCCCAGCTCCCTACATTTTTGATCTTTTGACCACCCTTGCTCCTGGTTCCGCGGTACCTTCCATTTTCCCTCCCCAATATCTCACCAATAGAGAAGAATCAAAGCGTTCCCCTCCCCCCTCACACCCGGCGGCATGATGAAGTTCACTGTTACCCCTCGACAGACTTTCTTGATAAGAGGTCACGAAATGCTCTCATCATCCCAGCTTAAATGAAGACACAGCTTCGACTCTTCCTCTCTTGTATCGCCCTGTGAATTAAGCACCTTAGTCCTTACTTACCCTATCCTTCCCTCGCCACCTTACCTCCCCTCACCCCCCCCCCTCCCTGATACGAACTAATGTCAAAATCGCCTCCTTCTCCTTCCCCTCTCCCCTGTCCCCAAAAACCCCCGGAAACGCTGCGGACACGCGTATCTTTGGCCTGGAGTCTCCCCTCAAGAGCGCTTCTAGCAAAGCTTTTTTTAACACGCGTTATGATCCTGCCGCCTTTACTTAGGAAGTTTAAGCTTTTTACTGCTTTCAACCATTCCCAAGCAGATAACCTTCCCTTTTCGCCCCTGCCCCACCCATTTTTCAAAAACCCCTGAACCGCGCCCCCCCCTCATCCCTCGCAGATTGATCTTAATATCCACGAAGATAGCACCCCTAAAACTCCTAAAGAAGAACAGCAAAGTTGGCCACCCCCTCGACTGACTTAATATTTGAAAGTCTACGGATCGTTCACAAGTCCCCCGAGGGAATCCCCCTCTCGCCGTCCATTCACGTGCCCAACGCCCTTTTTGGTCAAAAGTAAGGCCCCCCTCCCTCTTACGTTCCCCTGCAGAGGCAGAACAATTCTCTGCCCTCTCTTTACGAGCGCATTTTGGTTAGCCTGCCATCTAGAATAGAAGAACTGATTCTACCCCCTTCCTTTAAGTAGAAATGGGCTCTCTCTACTTTTATTGTTATCCCCCCCGCATAGTCACTCTATTCCATAAAGGCTTTCTTCTCTTCCTACGTTCTCCTCCCCAAATCGCCCACGATATACTCAACATGTTGTCTGAACTATCCCCCCCTTTTTTTTGGTTACTTTTTGCGTTCTGAAAGTCGTAATTTCCAGAGTTCGCGCTGTCCTTCCTGATGAGCTTTTTTCGGGATCTCTCTTCTTCCATTACTCGGAGCTGATTTTCACGTCTGGTTTACTTGAAGAGATGTTGTCTACAAGCCTCTCCTTTCGACTTTATTCAAGATAGTTTAGGAAGTTTTTTTTGCTCAATCGACGAGGGGCCCGAGATCTGCTTTCTGGCCTTTTCTCTTCGAGAATGGTCGTTGGTCAAAGTTCTGTCTTCCCCCTCTTGAGGCCGTTTGAGGTAGCGTTTTTCGGATTGCACCTGCATCCTTAGAGAGTAACCGCTGAAGTCTGCCCTGGTTCCAACTTGGTCGCAGTACCATGATTATGGGGTCAGATTCTCTCTTCCCTTCTGCTCGATTTAGGGGGAAGAGTTTTTGACTTTTTTGCATTTTGAGTGGAACATCTCCAGAGGAGAACGCGTATGGGTGCTCCTTCCCTTCTCCATACCTCCTGACACCTCCAACCTGCCTCAAACCCCCCCACATAAACCCCCCTCTCTTCCCCTCCCCTCCCTTCCCACACCCCCATATTCCCCTCCCTGTCCATTATATCCCCATCTTCCCCGATCCCTTCACTCCTCCCTCTCCCCCCGTCTTTTACCGTTCATTCTCCCATCACTAGCTACCCCCCCCCCCTTCCCCACGCCTGCACCTTCTCTCTTAACCCCCCATCAAAACCTCATCCTTCACCCTTCCCTCCCCGCCTTTTCCCTTTCCCCCCCTCCCCATCATCTCCCTTCCTCCCCCCCCTCACAGACTTCCCACGATCTTCTACGCCCTCACCCCTCCTACCCAGTTTTCTTTTACCTCCCCTCCCCCGCCCGCCCTATATACCTCCATCTCCCCCCCCCTATTCCTCCCCTTTCAATTCCCTTACTTCCTTTCTTCCGGCCCTTCAGACCTCTTTACTATCCTTCCCTCTTTCGTCCTCCTATTATCTTCCGGTGTTTTACGCGGGCCATCGACAAGACTAAATGCGGCGAGTTCTCGGGCGGCGGTTGCTTTTCCGGCATCTAGATGAGCGGTCCTAGGCTCGAATACTTTTTGCCGGGCTTCCTTTCTTTAGGCTTTTTTTTTTTAATTTCCTCCGCAGGCTTCGTAGTGCTCGTTAGTAGGCTTGTGTTTTGCTGGGGTTCCTATCGATGACTTCGAGTATGGTCTAATTTTAGTTGAATGAGTCCTCTCCCCTCTCTGGAGTTCTTTAGAAGGATTTTTCAATTCTTGTTCGTTCTTTTCGAGGATATTGAGTATCTTATTTCGTGAATCATCTTTCCTTGCGATTGGGCGCTAGGATAGGGATCTCGTCGTCCCTTGCCCTGAAGTGATGTTTTTTTTGAAGTCTTTTGAGGCGGCCGATTTTTTAGACATTGCTTTGTGGAGACGCGTCCGAGACAAGTTTTTTCTGAGCCTTCTGCGACGTGAGAAAATGGTTTTGCGCCAGCTTTTCGGAATTGTGCTGGCACATGATTTGCGATTGACAGACGACAAAGACTTGTTTGATGGGCCTTTCCGGTCATTGGCCAAGAGTGTTAGTGTCGTGGGCTTTGCCTTACGATTAGGTTGCCCTCGAGGAAGGAATCGAGTATGACTATTTCATCTTCGAGGGACTACAAAATAAGATTTCGATCAGTGTCGCCTTTCTACTTCCCATTACATCCAGAGTTCTAGATCTTGTTGATGAGGATTTGCCCCTTTTTTCTTTTTCATCCCCCAGGCGTCTCGAAGTTTAATCCTTGGCTCGTAGCTTCAGTGGTGGTGGAGAGCATTCCTCGTTTTTCTGATGCTGTGTTCTGCTTGTCATCGAATCTATTTACATTGTTCTTCGCGCTTATTTGGGAATTTTGCCCCCTTCCCCCCCCCCCCCCAGGCTTGGGAGATATTTTAAGTTTGGGTCGTGAGAATCCCCCGGTCTATCCGGCCGTCCACTTTTAAAAAGCAACTTCTGAATGCTTCTGGCGTACTCTTCTTAATACTTGTAGAGTGTTTTCTTTTTCTTCTTCCGTCCTGCCTGGGTTTCGGTTCCGGTAAGCCTTTTTTTTGGTCTGCATTCGGCTTTCAAGGTTTAGTTTCTTTTTCACGCTTCTTTCGGGCCATTCTTTCTCCCCGCAGTACTGGTCTTGGCTTTGCAGCTCCTATTGCGGACTATCTTTCCATCCGATTTTTTCCCCCTTTTCTTGGATGGTCAAGGGCTTTTTGTCAACTACCAATGTGCACCCCGTTTTTCATCACCCCATTAAACTAATCATTGCAACTTGTTCCCTTTGCCCCCTTATTTTTCTATAATCTTTTAAGTGCCTTTTCCCCCCAACATGCTTTTTTCGTGCCGCACTCTCGTTGGTTTTTTTGGAGGCCAAGAGCCCTACGTACTATCACATTTCACCCACACCCCCTAACCGGTGGAGGAACCCTTTGTGTGATACCTTTATCAGCTTTTTTTATACCTTGGACTTCCACTCAACTTATTTTCAAAGCATTTTTTTCGTTCTGCCAGCAAGCGAAAACTTGGATCTTCTTCCCCCGTGTTTATAGTGCATCCCCTTTTACGAGCCTCTGTCCTCCTCGTCCCTTCTGAATTGAAACGTTTGGTTCCCCCCCCAAATGACCTAACTAGAAACTTTCTGCCCCTTTCTTTTTTCCTTGGCACGTCTTTGACATGTTCCTTCCTCACCACCCTGCCACCAACCCCCTTATTGTCTTCTTGTCACTATCTATCCCCACTCCCGGCCCAGTCCTTTTAGATCCTTTCCGCGTCTGCACTTCCTTAGAAAGAATCTTTTATTGTTTCTTTTAAACTTATGTCCACCGACTTTGAAAATTTGACAAATTTTTAAACTAAGTTGGCCCATCGAATGCAGAATCATTGCGCTTCATTTCAGCCTTGCTTTGAAAGAACATGCTTTGTAATTCCTAAGAAGCTTTGACAAATCGAACAGGCCCTCCCCCTTTCGTTTTTCCTTCTCTCTCCCTTAAACTTTACTTGGCCGCTTAGTCTCCAGTGATTGTGTGGCTTTTCCAGTCAAAGTAGGTGGTTAAGCCACCCTACCCCCCCCCTTGTGAGGTGAGCAAGGATCCGAGCTCCCCCGAAGTCCATTTACGCTCTCTGATAGAAATACTATGTTTTTCTTTATCACATGGATGTTATTCTTAATCATGGTCCCCCGTACTTAAGTTTCTGTTGTCCCCCTCTCTTCCTCTATGACGATGTCTCCGTAGTGCGAATTTTCGCGTAGAGGCCTCCTTTTTTTTCAAGAAGAAACTAGCTCTTACAATTCCTTGTTAATTGGGCGACTACCCTGTCTTCTGTAACCATGACATCTATATTTTTCTAATAATACGTTGTTGGTTTCTAGAGATGCCTTTTTCCCCGGGCCCCCCTTTTCCGCTACATTTTTTTAGCACGTACCCGTTTTACTTTTCTTCCCCAAGCATTTTTTTCTCTTAGGCCACTTGGCTGTCCCATCCCTCACGCCTCTGCCGTCTCTCGGGTGCCAGCCAGAGCTTTTGCCAGTATACAAACCCCCCTTGTTCTACATCCATAGTTAGTGCGCGCGCGATGGAACTTTTTTATCATGTACATATTATCACCCCCCCCCCTTGACATGTTTGTGCGTTCACTCCTTTGACGTCTCCCCCATCAGCTAGTCCACACGTATTCCCTTCACGTTTTAGAGAGATATTCTGAACCGTCCCTGGCCTGTTCTCTGTTCTTATTCTTTCAAGTGGGTTGGCACCCTCAATGCTTCGTTCAGCGTCGCAGCTTCTTCTCGATTTTTTGGAACCCATAGCGTTTCCCCCCAGCAAAAAAATGGTGTCCCCGTGAAAGTCTTCCAGTACGTATGACATAGATCCCAGTCCCCCCCGACTAGGTCGTTCCCGCGAGGACTCTCTTTGTAGTTTTCGTTACAGAAACCGCTTCTTTTTCTCCCTTGGTTTCGGAGGACGATGCGGGACATTCGAGAACCATTTTTAGATTTTCTTTTTTTCTTTGATGAGCTTTGAACAGTATTCACTAAATCCAATAAGGTAAGTTTTTCCTTAAGCTGTAGGAAAGTGTGTTTTCCCACACCAGGTCTGCCTCAGGCCTCGGGCAGGGTATCCTCCTTGTACTAATACTGCAAAAGCTGGCCGGCAAGACACTTCTATATACCGGATGGTGGATGGCTTGATTCCTCCGCGCCCAAAAAGTTCTCATGCCTTAAGTGTCCGTTCTTTGATGCCGTCATTCCAACCTCTGATTTTGAAAAGAGGTTCCCAACAGAGAAACGTTTTTTTTTTCTTTTTCTTTTTTCTTTTTTTTATGTTTAAGGGTTTGGATCTACTTTCATTTTACCTGTCTTTCCCCCCCACCCTTGACCTACCCAAACTCTTAATTTCTTCTCACTAGCTGTGGGCCCCGTTGAGACCTTTTATGGATCCCACCAACCAATCCGTTCCCTCACTCCTGGGCTTGAACGCTCTATCTCTTGTTTAAGGAGTTTGACCTGGTCCATTTGGTATGCATCCAACCCTCCCTCCCCGTTAAATACAGCCCAGGCAAACTATTGAGATTGTTTAGTCCCTCATCGCGATCGACCTGTCCCTCTCAATGTTTTTCTTTTTTCCTTGAGTGTCGCCCAGTTCCAGCTTCCCCTTGCGAACCCTCTTCCATAGACTCCAGGAAGATACTGACTTTCCTTCGTGACACCTTTCACGGAGACCTAAACGCCAAGCCTCGTAGCCAGTCCCTCTCACCCCCTGTCGCGCAACATTGCCTCCTCTAGCGATTAAGCTGACACTTCTAAGCCCCTTTTCTTTACACGTACGATCCTTTACTTCCTCACAAGACACATAGACCTCCAAAAGTCCTTGATAATGAACCCTCCGCTAGTCCTCCTCAGGACATTCCCAGCGAAGTAGAAGAAACCCTCTACCACCCCATCAGCCTACGCGCAACCCCCACCTGCTCTCCCGAGATTCTGGCCAGACAGAAGGGGAATGCGTCTTCTCCCCTACCGTCCATCCTCTCCAAGTCCAGTTCCTCTCTCCCAATAGTACCTTTACTCGTTCGCGTAACCGGAGAAAAGGATAGTCTGCTTTCACGTTGTCCACTCCCTAGAAGCGTTCTCACTCCCTCCTCCCGTCACCGTCCTCCATCTTCCCCCCCTGCGCAGTGACAAATCCGAAGTTCGATGAGAACCCTTCTTTTCTCTTCCTGGAGGAAGCCCCCCCCGACAGTAGGTCTTTCTGTTGCTAAAATATCAAATGGTTACCCCTCCCCCCCTTCGCCACCCAGATGCCACCCACCTTTTCGATTCGTAACTGAGCTTGAAACGATTCCCGGAAAATTTTTTGGTACAAAACCAATCCTTTCTACACCCCCCCCCCCCCCCATTCCTCCCCTCCCCCTAAACCCCTTCCCTGTACACCGCCATTCAAAGATTGACTGATCCACCTCTCCCCTCATCGAGAGTCCCAATCCCTCTAATGATTCTTCTACTCTTCTACGCGATTCTAGGACTATATAACATTAACTTGACAAGCCATAGGAAGACATAAGAGTTACTAATGTCTTTTGCATTCCTCACTTTTGACATTTCGTGCCCCCTCCCTAAGTCCTGAAAAAGTGATTTTCAGCTCCAAAAGAACCCACCTAGTAGACGAACGAGAAATAAGAAACTTCTTTATCCTATTTCTCACAAACCAATGACTTACACATCACTCCTTCAGCCGATAAAAAACACTATTTTTTTTTCGCGAAGGATATCAGATCTACTGATACCAGCCTCTACCAACTCCTAGCAGAAGAGCTATAGCCTGCAGTGCTGTGTGTCCGCTTTCCTTTTGGCCCGCAAACCCACGTCGTCAGTCCCCTCCTCTTTCCCCGCAAACAGACACACTTTTTTCCCTCTTAAAATCCATCTGTGAACGCGATAGACATCCAATATCAGCTCGAGAAAAGAAGACGTCATCCTGCCCAGGTTTTGCCATAATCCCGCTTACTTGAACTGCTTACGCTTTGGCCTCAGAAAAGAGCCCCCCTCACATTCTCCCATATCCCTGCCGCATTCCCTACCCCCCCCCCCAAGACAGCCATTAAGCCGAGGCCCTCCCATAAGATGCCTTACGTTACATTCTGACAATCCCTCACGTCCCATCCAATCTTCTTAGGAGAAAGATCCCCTTATTTTAGCCATCAACCCCTAGAACTTTCCTCTACCATTTGGATGGCAACTTTCTATGCACACTTGGCCCTCTCTTAGACTCTCAGTACCGCATAGTCCCTCCAAGTAGCCGCAAGGCTTTCCCTCTCTTCGACGGCGAAACCCCTTTTCCCCTATCCCCTTTCCTATTTTTTTTGAGTACGAGACGTGATCTTTTTCGGATGAACTTTTGAAGATCTTCCCCGCGCTTTGAAGCTTAAGCTTGTCTTTCGGGGTACACTGCTCTCGAGCGGGGCACTTGATAAGTTTAGATCCTTTCCGCAGAAGGGCTCTTGATTTTAGATTTTCGCCACCCTCCTAGAGATAGGCCCACATTTGGCGGAAGGATGGTTCTGCTCCCCTCCTTTTTGAGGGGAACTCTCTTCTTGGCCTTTGCCAGGAGATTTTCGGCTTCTTTTTTGGACACTTCATGTCGGCTATCTGATGAACCCCATGGATTCCCGGCTTGAGGATGCGCGCCCGTAGCGCACGTTTTTTTTTTTTTCCCTTGAACCGTATCGTTTTTTCACAACACTTTTAGGCCCCCTTTCTCTTATTGATAGCTTTTCCCAATTTGATTACGCCTCTTCTCTCTCTCTGAGGTTGTGAAAGCGGCGGTGGTTTTCCCCCCTTTGGTAGTGGATACTGCGGATTGATAACTTTCTTTGCTTACGTGGTTTAGAGGGAAAGCATGAGGACTAGCACGGCTCTCTGTCGTCTGGGCTGCGTAGGCCTGGGGGGAGCTTTTTTTTGAGTTCCAGCTAGGTGCTATTTTCTAGTTCTGACGTGCTTTGGACCTTGTTTTTTTTGAAGTATAGTTCTCCATGCTGCGTAGTTTCTCGTTAGTTCGTGAGTGCTTTTTGGGTCCTGCTGTCAATAGATGGAGTCCCCCCGCCGACTTTATTTGGAACGAGGTCTTACAAAGTGAGTCCTTGATCAGTTTCCCAAGAGGCGGCTTCTTTCATCAGGCAATTTTCAGGTAATTTAGGGCTAGGGTATTTCCTTTCGTCTTTTTTAATACCCCTTGAGAATAAGATCCCGCTGAGTTGAGATCCCCTTCCCGGGTAGAGTCTTTTCCCCGCCGAGTGTTCTTCTTGGAGGACGGCTTTAGTTCTTTCAGGGAGCGCTTTTGGTAGAAATGATGGGGATCTTCCCCTAGTGTCGCGAATCCTGTCTGCGCTCCTGTATTTAAGTGTGATCCCCTTTGGTTGATCCGCTTTTCTCCTTTTTGAGGATGCCCCCGTCCCCAGTTTTGCGAGAAAGCCTCCCTACCTCAGGTGAGGGGACTTCCCGCCGAAGTTCTAGGAAGGTGTTCCTTCGGAGGCGCTGAATCTGGCCATCTTGATCCCTCCTAGTCGGCGTTAGAAGGTATGAGCGCTTCGCTTTCTGTGACCCAAAGGGGATACTTCCTTTCTTCTTTTCCGCGAATTGCGTATAGCTGGAGCTATCGCTGTTGATGTTTTGACTCGGCGTGACTCCTCAGTAATAGCTAGGCAGGTACGAATTGAGCAAGGTGGTGTCTCTCCTCTGAGGATTTTTTTTGATTCGTTCGGAGAATTGAGCTCCCTAATTCTTTCTATCGATTTGGGGCGGACTTAAATGGCTGGCACTCTGACTTTGTTTGTAGTGCGGTTCGCAAGACAATTGTAAAAGCCCTCTGCAGCTGAGTTTGGCTCGAGCCTCCCCCTGCATCGTGATGCCCCGACCTTTTTTCTTAGGAGTTCCCCCTTCTAAGTCTGATGGGTTTTCTGGTCTCGTTTGCCGGCCTTAGAGGAATTTTTGAAGGTCGGTCGCTTTAATAGATTCGTCCTGGGGGAGCAGGCCCCATCGACACGACAAGTTCGGTAGTTTTTTTTTCTTCACCCGCTTTCCCCTCTCTTGAGGACTCTATCCCCAGATATTTTCAGGTGATGGATTATTGCTGGGGCTCCCTAACCCCCAAATTGGAAACGTTCCCATCAAATCATTAACCGCCCTACGCCCGAGTACCTTGGCATCGGCCCTTCTCTTTTGCATCCTTTTTTCCCTTATTGACTCCCCCCCAAACAAATGAGTGTATTGCTTTCAATCTCGAGTTTTGGTTGCGGTGGAGGACTTTTCCCAGGAACTGCCCCTCTAACTACCCCTTAGCCCCAACACAACCAAGTTTTTCTCCGTGTTCCTGCTTTTTTTGTATCCAAGGGTTTTTCCTCAAAGGGCTAAACCTAATAATTTAGCTTCTGCACAGGCATTTGCGCGGTTCTTCCCCCCTGAATTGGAGACCAATTTCCTATGTTCCCCCAAATTGCTTTTGTTTCAATCTGTTTCCTTGAGACTAGAGTTCATATTGCCCTCTGATTTTAACCAACGGTTTTTTTTCAACACATGCCCCCACTGAAGGAGGATTATCCACCTGATGTTAGTGGCCTATGTTGAAAGGAATTGGACCCCAGCCCTCCAAATAAACCGTAGGCCAGAAGTTGGTCTGCCCATACAACACATTTCGGTCTCTAACTTGGTAGCTCCCTCCGCCGCTTATTTTTTAGTATCGATTCCCTTTCCCCTGTTGTGTAACTGACTTCCTTGCTTGTCGTTGAACATGTTGCTTTTAAAACTGAAGTGGTTTCTAAGAGACGGCACAATGCGATGACTCTTCTTGGTCCCCTCCCTTCCCTGGAAAGCATAGGCCCCCCCCTTCGACCAGGTCCTCCCCTTTTTCCTCTATCGCCCATCCTTTCTCGGGGTCCGAGCTTCCCCCCGACGCCCCCCAATGATGTTGGAAGTTTTCCAGTGAACCCTTCCACTGGTGCGGGCGCGACCCCTCGTGCTTGTATTCTACCGAATGTTTCACATTATCCCCGGTCGGAACCTTTTCTTTCTTCGCCACGGTTTTTCGTCAGGTCATGGAAGCCCGTACTTCAGGTTTTCTGGCGAAACTCGTTGTGCAGCGCTTACCTTGTCTGAGCGAGGTTGACTGCGTACCATTTCCTGGTGAAAGCCAGTAAACCTTTAGCTCCATTGGAAGTGGTGAATCCCTTTCTTCCTGGAACTTG
>Ga0179591_1212429_pt1 | contig 12272 bp, 7 predicted proteins | sample CZOMad2_1_08_16f_FD_182891 | JGI IMG/M metagenome (GOLD analysis project Ga0179591, IMG submission 182891) | Vadose zone soil fungal communities from Angelo Coast Range Reserve, California, USA - CZOMad2_1_08_16fungal (PacBio error correction) | ecosystem: Environmental > Terrestrial > Soil >... | reverse complement strand
TCCGATATTCCTTATCCGCCTCAGGTCCTGCCCTTGAGAAGCGTCCCTTCTTGTTTGTATGCCCCCTCGGCGGTGCATCAGACTTTTACTTTCAATTTCTTTGCGGTCCGACAGGTGTAAGTCTGCACTTCCGCCCCCGGTACCCTTTAGTCTTTCTTTTGAGATGACGGCGGCGCCTCCCGCTTGAGTCGAAGCCAATCCTTGTGCACGCTACTAACCTCTAGGACGGTTTTCAGATTCTTCTTTTTTTGTTGGCGTTTTTTTTTCCTCTCATGGAGGGTATGTCAGTCGCTTCTCCCGATCATCGATTATCCCAGCACAGGACGAAGACCGCGATCTACCCCCCCCTTTACTCCCGATTCCTACCTTTCTCTCTTACCCCGGCGAAGAAGAGCCCAAGCTTAAATGATGAAAAGGTAAATCGCCTGTCGACTCCGCCCACTCCCTCTCCATCTTGCGCCTTACCTTAGCCTGTTAGTACCTCTCCTTCCTCCCTCACCCTCCAGATCCTTCCCCTTTTTCCGGATACAGTTCGCGGGCTCCTATCAGTCTGCTAGCTCTTCGAATAAACGTCCCTTTTCCCGAGTTTTTGTCCCTTGAAAACCCGCGCCCTTCTCCTTTCCCTTGATTCCCCCCTTACGACTTTCCCCTCTTGGCAACCCCTTTGCGACTCGTCTTCATGTGCGTAACCACTCCTTTTTCCCCCCTCGAAAACTGAAAAGGCCTTCTCGGTTAGATATATCCTTCCCTGAGATGAGACCGATCCTACGTTAGGTGTTTCTACGCCCTCCTCCCACCCCCCCTCTTTCTTTTTGCGACGAACGCAAATGCCTTCTTTATTTTGTGAGTTTTCCCCTCCCTCTATAGACATCCGCAGGGATTTTTTTCCCAAGGACTTATTTCCGCAGTAAGGCGGGTGCCATACACAGTTTCTCTCTCGTCTTTTCCCTGGAAGTATGCAGCCACCGCCTGCAGTTGATTGAACTGTTGCCTCTTTGGGGTTATTCCCTGTCCATTGAGGGTTACCTTACTAGTGATGTGAGGGATCCTACGACATTCCATACCCTTTCGCGCAGAAGTCTTTTTTCGAGGGAAGGAGCTCCTGATTATTCCTTCGGTGGGGTGTGAAATCATTTACTGTCGGGTATTTTTTTTTTCGGAATACTATTCGTTCATCTCCCGGTTCCCCCACCTTCGGAGAAAGCTTTGGGTCACCGTTATTTTACCGATTGAATTTTCGTCTGTACCTCTCCAGTCCTTCTCCCTTTCCCCCCGATTTGCGAAAATGCGACGCTGCCCTCTTAATACCATCCCTTTCCTGTAGAAAACCGAACGGCGCATCCTTCCCCCTATTGAGATACCAGAGCGACGCGCTTTTGCCCTTCGCCTGACCGCCGAGTCTTACCTTTCGACGCCCCCACTGGGTCCATCCGGAGACGTCGGGAAAAGGCCCCTTTACACCCGCCGCGGACTTACCGATCTTTCCCGTCCTCGCCACGGGGAGAGCCCCCAAGGTTAGGAGAGAAGTTCCATTTGGTAATCTGATGAACGGTCGATTCCCATCCGGCTCTGACTTCTCGTTCTTTTCAAACCCGCGCGGTTTGTTGGCCCTTTCACTCCGGGGAGTAGACCTTCCTTCTTCTCTTGTTGATTTTTCTGAGTGCTGAGCGGGCGGGCGGACTTTTCCCTCCTCAAATGGGAGATTACATCTAAAAGTCTAACTCTCCCCCTCTTCCTTCCCTCGTCTTTGGACGCAGGATAGCCTTGACTTTTTCTTCTTCCTCAGCCGGAGTCAGCTGGTCAGTGTAGGCGTCGGTACTTTCCCCTCTTTTTTAAATTTAGGTCTCCTTTTTTTTAAAGTTATTTACCCCCCTGCAAGATACCCCGACTCTTCCCCGAGCCCTTTTTCCTTAAGATATGCAACGGCAGGTGGCTCCGACCTTCAGATCCATTCCAGTATGCTCTCTCCCTCCCTCTGGCGTTATAGCTACGTGTCGTGCCGGCCCGGAAACTTCCGCCTTTATAAGTTTGATGCGCCTTCCTCTTCCTTAACCGTTTTGTGTGTTCTCTTCTTCCCCCGTCTCTTTTTACGAGTTGAAAGATCCCGTTTCACGCCCTCAGATTCCCGTCCCTTTCTTGGTGATAGCCAAAGGAATGCCGGTCCCACCACATCTCCTCTTGATCTGCGGGCGGTGCATATCGTGCATTCCGCTTTCTTTTTCCCCGTTTTTTTTCTTGTGCAGTTCAGACCTCAGGAGAGCTTTCCCCCATTCTCCGACCTACTCAAACTCCTTCCCCCCTCAAGAAGCCTACCCTGTCCCCTTCTTTCCCAGGAAATTTGATTCTCAGAAGCCGGGGATTCCTGCGTCCTTTCGCGAAGTTCTGAGGGGGTCTTCTTTGATTTCTTTGAGCTTCATCTGGATCTCAAATTTGTCCCCCCCTCCTCACTGAAAGAACGTCCCTCTCACCCGCACTCTGTCTCTCTTTCAATGACAAAACCACACGGCTTTGAGTGTGTTTAATACGTCGGGGTCGACGTCGACGTTCTGGGAATCGAAAACGCTTGTCACCATATCATGCTCAATCTTCATAGATCCTAACTTCTTTTCTTAGCATGCACCTTTCTTCTCTGGAGTAAGTGTTTTTCGGCTTTCTCAGTATTTTTTGTTCCAGGAGACGGTAAGCCTTCCTGGGATAGTCCCCCTAATGTCCTTCTTCTTTTCCCCCGTTTAGGCCTCATGAGTGCTTTCTACACCCTTTTTAGGGCCCCTCTTGATATCACCCCCTTTTCTTCACCGGGCCGCAAGTACCCGCTGTTTGCGTTCCCCAGTTGGCCGGTGGAAGGCTTTTGAAGATGCCCTAAGGTTAGAAGGAGCGACTGGGGACCCGATACATGACCTTATATTCCCTCCCCATCTTTTTACAGACGATCCGTACTGTCCCGCAACGGGTTCCTTCTTTTCCCTATGTGGGGGCCCGATCTTGGCTGAAGAATATGTATTCACCCGTCCGCGGTCCCGTATTCCCCCCTGATACAGGCTTCGCGCGTCAACTGCTTCTTGACCCCTGAGCCAGATTTTTTTTTCTTCTCCAAAATCAACGAGGAGTCACGCAGCATTCGACCGGGATCTCTGCGACACCTGCCTTTCCCCAGGGAGGCTGTTTCTTCTCTTTAGCGACGCTCCGCGCGTCCCCGGTTTTTTTTCTGGCTCCTGCTCGGCAAGCCCTCACCGTCTCCTTTTCTTTGGTTCCGGCGCTTTCCGGTCCTACTAAACCCCTTCCCGAAGATTCTTTTTTTGTATCACCCGGCGGGGTTCGGGTAGAGTAGCACATAAAATCTCCCCCGTTGCGAGAAGCTCTTCCCGACTCTATCCGAACTTACGTGCTTGTCCTTTTTTAGAAAGGCTGTGGTACTTCATACGGAAGTCCCGCCCCCCTTTTTCGTCAAAAGGGCCGCATGACGCTGTAGGATAAGTTTGAGGAAGAACCGAAATTATAGATTTCTCTTTTTTTAGTTTTTTCCGGACGCACCGCTCACCCGACCGCGTAGACGAGGAAGAGGACGCTTCCCGAGATACACTTTGAAGTCCCCTCTCCGCCGTTCCCTTTAGCTGCTCGGCCGTGCTGTTTTTTACTGTTTCATAATAGCAAGGCGGCGCAGTAGCCTCTCCGTCGGAGGAGGCCCATCAACCCCGAACTCGTTGGGCTTTCTTGAGTGAAGGGTAATAATGTCGCGCTGCGCGGGAGTGATTATTTTTTTTTTTCCCTAGCCTGACAAGGAGACGCGTCGTACCTGTGTTTCTCACTTAGCTGATGCGGTTTTCTCGTTTTCTTCCGTTCGTCTGAACGCCGCCTCCGGCGCCTTCTTCCAATCCACCCCACCCCAGATTCCTTCTCTACCTTAATGTTCGCGTGCCCAGTGCGTGATGTCCTTTTTCTTTTCGAGCGTTTCCTCGAAGCGGCAAAGCAGGAGAACAAGCCTATTGCCTTCTACCGTTCAGGTTGATAGCAGCACGATTACATTTCCTCTTTCTCCCGTTAACTGGGCGGAAGAGGGGCTCCGTGACCTCGTCTGGACTTCATCCCCTTTGGAGTTAGTCTTTCCTCCTAGGTTGCTCCGATGTAGGTACGAGCCTCTTATCCCGCCGACTACCTCTCCCTCTCACCCTCCTTTGTCGTGAAAACACGATGGCAGCGTAGCTAAAGTCGGACGCCCTATGGGCAGTCCCGTGTTCGCGACTCTTGCCTGCTGGCAAATTCATTTCCTCCTGGTTTTATTTGTGGACACGTGAGTGCGACTCTATCCTTCCTTGAGAATGCCTTGACCATTTTGCCCCTTTTTCCGACTCGTCAAGCGCTGGGCCGTAGGCCTGCTTTGGTTCCTTTTCTCAGTCAGCACTTTCGTCACCGGACGATTCCGGTCGCTAACTATTCCCCCCCCCGCCACCTTCGTAACAAGTGGCAGTATAGAGGAAGAGGCAGACCTGTCTGAGCACTCGAGGCCCACATGCTTTTCGTACAAGTTTTCTTTTAGTTTAACATAAGGGCGGAGCGCTTAAAGGTCGAAGATCGCCACTCATTTTCATAGTGATGTTCGATAGCGCCGTCCACCATCCTTCTTTGTTCTCCAAGAGACCGAGGCTGTTGACCCGGGTGATTTCCTGGCAACGGGACCACAATAACCCCTATATTTGCTTTCGCAGGTTCGAGTCTGGAACATTCTAAAAAGCTGTTTTTTTTCCCCCTCACGAAGCCGCTAAGAAGAAGCTCAAGCCTACATGGCTGATCTTTCTTATTTCCTCTTTAATAGCGGCTCCAGCAGTCTTTAGAAGCATTCTCCCCTGGGGACTACGTCATAACGTCCTGTTCGCCTAATTTACGTTGCTTTCTTCCTCGTAGTTTCCGTCGCACTGACGAGACGTCGAGTCGCGTTATTCCTCGTAGGTCCCTTCCCCCTTCCCCTTTACGAGGGTTTTCGCTTTTCCCTATGATTATATTTACTCCTCCCTAACGTGTGTTGAGAGAATGATGAACTCTCATTGATTGGGAATTGGCCGCCGGGACATGATTTCATCCCTGAAGTCGGTCTGTCGGCCGCACTTAGCTACCTTTCTAAGCCTGATTTCCCGAGGGAGGACCGGACTTCAATGTCCGGCGCCTTTTTTCCCCTTTTTCTTAGTCACAAAAGAAATAGCTGGAGCCGGCGCTTCCCTCTCCCCCTGCTATTCAGGAGTGTGTACTTCCGGACAGGTATAGTCGTTCCCTTCCTTCGGTCGGTGGATCAGCAATGCTTTGATCTCAGGCATGTAGATAGTTCTTTTCTAGCTTGGCGGTTCAGATCCGTGAGTCAGTAATGGGCACCCCTATCATTTTTTTGGTTTAGCCCTTTACCAGGCCGCGGTTTCGCGCGTGATTTTCCCCCCCTTTTAGTACATGCTTTGTCTCCTCGTCGATTTTTCCTCTTGTCCCTGTCCGTACCGTCCTCCGCTCCCCCCCTCTTCAGTTTTCCCCTGTGTTTAAGCCCGTCATCCACTGCCTGGGCGGACGCGAGCAGTAACCCCCCTTTTTTTTACCTTTTTTAGTGTCGCTTTAGCGGCCCTTCCTACGTTTCCGCCTTTTTTCGGCTCGCCACCTTTTCCGTCCGCCCCGAGACCTACTTGGAGACCCTCCCTGCTTCTTTGTACGGTAACGTCTTGAATGAGAATTTAATGATATTTGAAGGCATTTTTTACCCCCTCCTTCCTAACTTTTCAGCTTTCCTCGCCTCTTTGATAGAGAAAACGTGCTCCCTTGATGGGAGTGTTTCAGCCGTAGTTTATCGTGTGATCGACTACGACCTCCTGATTTGTCGAGGGCTATGTTTTTTTTTTTTTTTTTTTTTTCCCGTCTTGATGAGAAGTCTCGTCCAGAACTTAAGGTACTAGCCCTAGTCCCCTCAGCCGTCAAAGAAATCCGTGGTTCGCCTAGTCTTCCCTCGCCTACTGAAATCTTCCTCATAAATGGATGTGCGGCGACATCGCTGGAATTTTGCCTCCTTTTTTCTTTTTTTAAGTAGGAGGCGGGTCTCTTCTTGAACCGGATTCGGAAAGTTTTTATTCCTAATTTGCACGCGACGCAAATTCAGACGGGATAGTTTCATTTCCCCCCATCTTGGGTGTGGATTTGGTCCGCCGTTAGCAGAGTGGCTTTTCTCGTCATTCGCCCTAAGACCAGCGATACTGACCCCCCGTTATGACTCTTTTCCTCTACTTCTCAGAAAAACAGTTACCAGGCGTTGGGCATCTCATTGTAACATTCGAAGATCACGCCGCCAATCCCGCTTGAAAATTTGACCCCTACAAGCGAAGAAGCCACGCTGATTCCCCTTCATTAACAAATCCCATCGTGTCTAGTCGGATGGGTTTTGTGGTTGATTTTTTTCGTTAGTTAGGAAGTAGTCAACCCGGCTACTTGGTTTGACTATCACTCTGACATTCACCGGGAATCTAGAGGGTCCTTAATCATATTCATCGCCTATCCTCTTTCGAGTCGTGGGAAAACGAGTCTATTCTGGCGCTTGCGTCGTTTTCCCCCCTTCCTCACACGACGAGTCAGGGAGGTCTGCCTACCAGAGCCGTGCCTCTTTCTTTTTTAATGGCGCCCCGATGTTGACGATGAAAATCGCAATCTTTTCCTCTATTCTTAATGACAGTACCCACGCCTTGCCAGCGCCACTTTGAACTTCCCGTAGCTGTTTCTATCTTAGTTCCGTCTGAGTAGTGTCAGCCTCTCACTTTCTTTTTTTTCCATCCCTCATCCCCAAAACTCGGGCGCGAAGACCGCCCAACGATTATGAAGTTGTGCGTGGAACATGAACGAGCACGGTGTTCACTGATAGTAGGTTCCTCTGAGCGTGCCCTCCTCCCCATCTATGTTTTCTCGTTTTTCATCTTTCTAATACACCGCTCCGCTTGGTCATTTTTCTTTTCCGTGATCCCTGTGCGTTGGTTCTGAGGGCGTAGTTTGATGTTTAGTAGTACGAAGCCCTCCCCCCCCCCTTCCCTTCTGAAGGGAGATTTGCCGCCGTTCTAAGCCTTGGGGGGGGTTTTTTTTCGGTTTTTTAGTCGGGGGGGGTGAACATCGAATAAGTTTTCCTCGCTTTTACTGACTTTCGTACCAGATCGCAATTTACCCCTTCTGGCACCTTCCCCCGTTTGGTTGTTTCAATTCTCCTCTATTTCTGGTGTCGAGTTGATCTTGTAACCCCCTCCCCTGTCGGATGCGTCGGGGAAATGCTTTCTCTCCCCCTAATTAAGCTTAAACACATTGGTAGCAAACCTTTCTGGAGGCTCCAGATTTGATCACGAGTTGAAGCGCTCTTTCTCCGCCTCATGAGTCGGGTCGCCGACAATGATACTCCGACTCTGTTGAATCCTGTGTTTGTTAGGTTACGTACCCTATTAGCATGTTTTTTTTTTCGCCCTAAGTATCAGCACCGCACTGGCTCTCGAGACCCACGGTGCGTTTTCTCTTTTCGTGATCCTGCTTTGTGCCACGCGGCTTTAAACTTTCTGCTCCCCCCTGATTTTGATTTAGTACCACTCTTCATGCCGTTGTGGCAATTTTTCCTTTTTAGACTTTCAAGGGAGGATCGGCGAGGCTGAGTTCCTGAGTGCTTTTTTTTTTTTCTATTGACATCTCAAATTTGGATTGCTTCCGCTACACTTCCCGCAACACTTCTTAAGAGGGGGACGCAGGATTAATTTTCTCTCGCTTTCGCGTTTGTCGGTAGCGTCGGTCGGTCGATTGTTGACTCTTTTCTTTCTACGGCTCTCCGGCAGTTCTGAAGGCACCCCATCCGTTCCCCTGCAGACAAGGTTCGTACTCTCCCAGTGCAAGCGCCCCTCTTAAGGAGTTACCTGTCGCTTTTTTTTTTTTTTTTACCTTCGTTTCTTTTTTTCGGAGGGCAGAGTACTTCACCCGCTATTCTTTTTTTTCTTGATGCTTATCTCTTTTTTTCTTCCTTGTGGGCTCGCTGCTCCCTCAAAGCTTTAGTCTTTCCCTCTCTGCTTAGTTAATACGGCGCCCCGACGACTAGGATCCGACCTATGGCGTTTTATTACCCTTAGTTGATACCTGATGAGGAGGACGCTTCCTCCCTAATCGGCATTCGCATTTTATCTTTCTTTTTTTTCTCGATGACGTTCTCTCACTTCTTGCTCTCTGCACGGGACCCCTTAAACCATCTTTTTTCGTCCCTCTCCCCCCCCCCCCTTTTTCCCTGGCGGCGGTGACCTGTAGGCAGAAGACCCCTAGGCGCTTCTTTCCCTCCTCGAGGCCTCTTTTTCTGCGTCTGAGCGGAATCTGAATAAAATTAGAAAATATCATCCTGAACGTCCCTCCCTCCCTTCGGCATCCCTTATTCTAACGAGGGTTTGAACCACTTGACAACCGGCGCGGTCGTGTTTACTCCGTTTTCTTCCTCAGTGATTGATGACTCGTTTGGCACCCATCTCAGTTGATCCCATGAATACCACCCCTTTTCTCTGGATTTGGCGTGCTGGATTGCCCCTCTTTTCCTTTCTTTTTTTAGTCGCAGGTTCAGCCGGCGCCCTGGATGTCTTTTTTTTCTTCTGATTTTTCTGCTCCCCCGCGCGCGGGCGTAGAGCAGGTTTTCTTAGTATTATGATATACCTTGGAGGCGGCCTGCTCCCCTTTTTTGTTTCCCCTACATCAAGGTGGCGGTCTAAGGCCAGGGGCCCAGGTTTCCCCCCTTTGAAGACTCTCTGGGACCGGATCCATGCCTGGGAGATGTCAGTCTTTTTTTTCCAAACAGAAATTGACTTCATTGTTCACCTAGTCTGGGGGGGGGGGGGGGGGACTGAGCTTTTTTTTTCCCTTGTAGATCATTTTTGACGTAGCTTCCACCCCTTGGCGTTTCAAGTTTCACCCCCAGATGTGACTTCGACCTGCCCTTCTTTCCCCTCTTGAGATTTGACGCGGTGTTCGTCGTCCTCCCGCGAAAATCAACTTTTTTTTTTCCTTCCCCCCGTCTGACGGCCGCCGGGATTCGATCAGCCACTTGACATGTTCACAATCTGATTCGGCTTTTGGCATGCGATTCTTTCTTTTTCTTTATCGGAACTTGTGGTTGCTGGGCACCCGCATGTTCTGGTTTTCCTTCCCCTTATGGGTGTACTCCGTGCTCGCGGATTATTTATTGGACGAATTACCCACCGTCCCTAAGTGGTTCCTTTGAGCTTTTTTTCTCTCTCTTTTTTTTAGGACGTTGTCGCCATCACCTCGCCGTGCGCTCTTCAGCTCTCCCGGCCGACTCGACCGCACGTTGTCCGGTTTGGCCAGTTTTTGACTGACAACTTTTGGAACTCCACAGTACGACGACACGCTTTTCCACTGGGGGCAGCGGAGCCCGTTTCCCGCCGATGTAGTCTCTTTTTCCCGCCCTGGGCCGCCTTCACACCGCGCGAGGTTCCTGTTGTTTTCTCCCTTCTCAAGCTTAGCGGAGAGCTTCCCGCGATACCCTTTTTCGATATTATGCCCGTGCATTGTGCTCTTCGAAGTGACTTGGGGCTACAGTTCTTCCTTTATTTTTTATTTTTTCCTTCCCTCGAAGGGAAGAGGAGTAGTGGGAGGCAACAGACGCCGATTTCTTTCATGACTGTTTCTAATGTTTTATATTTCCCCAAGGTGTTTTTATTAGAAGGGTTTCCAGTATGAATTTATCCTTTTGAGTACCGTGGTCTGGGGATCTCATCTTCGCTTCTTCTGTACCCTGTTTCGTATCGCTGCTGGCGGACGTGCGACTGACCGCCGAATCCTTTCCCCCTTCCAGTTCTAAAATACACCCGTATTGGTCTTAGACTTTCCTCTTCTTCCTTTCTCGAGGAATAAATAGCGAAGGCCGCAGCCGAGTTGCAAGCAGATCCTCCTTCTTCCCTCCTTCCTTTTTCGGGGTCGGCAGAACATCCCCCCTCCAGCTTCGACTTCAGAGGGTCTTCTCAGTGATCGATGTTTTTTTTTCCACGTTCGCTCGCGACGGAGAAGGACCTCTTTTCGGATGTCTCTACGCCTGCATACCTTTGCCCCGCACCATCTCTTTTCCCCTCGGGGTTTTTCTTTTTTTCTACAAAACGATGCAGACGTCTCTTTCCACAGTCCCCTCAGGCAGGAACATGTTAGAGATCAGATGTTTTTTTCTCTGGAGTCCCTCCTCCACCGAGTTCTCTTTCCCCTTTGCCTGCCGGACGCGACGTGAAGTAATGTCCCCCCGTCGATTTTCTTCCCTGTCCCTGAGCTGGGTCCCTGGTCCGCTTTAGCGAGGAACCTTTCTGGAGAGAATCCAGAACTTCTCCCCGACTTTTCAAGCCGCTTCCCTTCCTAAAATGCCGTAACAACGTTGGGTCCTCATTTCAGACCTTCCACCCTGTTCTGAGAGTATTTGCGTACCCCTTATTTACTTCGCTTGATGACCAATGCTGTGGAGAGCAAGCTGGATTCTCCCGTCCTCACGATCCTCCGTTTCTCCCGGTTGTTTACAAGCATAGGAAAGCCCCCCTCGCAATTGTGCGCCCCTCGCCTCGGATGGTCGATCTTTTCCTGGCAAAGAACCTCTACGTCACCTCAACGCTTGAGATATAGAAGAGTCCCCCTTCCCCTATCTTCAAAACGCTTTTTTTTCACAAATAATAGACGTCCTCCCCCTCTCTGACTCTAAAGTACTCATTGTCTTTCTCTCTTCCTCGTCTTCGCTTTCCCGCGAGGTAAACCCCCCCCCATTGGTCAGGTATTAGAAGAATTACCCCACCGCAGCCCCAGTAATTTCTAAAAGATTGAGTAAGAGGCGAAATTGCTCTCGTCTCTTGTTTTTCCGGTCTCTACTGAGTCGAGTTCTTAATAGTTCTACCCCTTTACTTCCACAGGAATACCTCTGACCCTCCTCCTCCTGTTTAACGCATCCCCCTTTTCCTCCCTCCTCGTTGTTGTTTTTTCTCTTTCTTTATTCCCCCTCCAGAAGCTTTCGGAATGATTTTCCCCCTAATGCCGTGACCTCCGAAGAAGATCATTCTCGAGCCGCACTCTTACTTACAGGTCGCCAGATACCTCCAGGAGGGGATTCCCTTTTTTCTTTTCAGGTCCAGGATGACCACCTTTCAATTCCCCCAGGCCCAGAATCATGCTGGAGTCCTTTTTCTGGGGGGTCGCTCTCGATCGTCTGTCCAGTCGAAGCATTTACTGTCTTATAGTCGAGGGGCCTGATGCTGTCTTCTGAAATTACTTTTTTTTAGTTCGGCACCTCTTCCTAAGTGGCGTTTTTGTCCGTATCTTCCCTTCTAACCGTCCCCAGGGTCCCCCAATCTATTTCTTTTCTCGGATCCGTTCTGTAAGATGGGTTAGTCTGCGTCTTTTCGAACCCGTCCTTTCCCCGATTCCTCGTATCGGCTCGACGCGGCGTGAGAATATGATATTTTTCTCACCGATAACATACATTGTTTTTCCGCCGTCCTCGGCCCCTGGGCGTCCGCGGACACCCCCTTTTTTTTATACCATTCGGTTCCCTTAGCGGAAGTACATTCTTGGTGGCGAAAGTGAGTTCGGTTCCAATTTTTCCTTTCCAGATACCTTTTACTTCCGTTTCTAAACAAGAGAGGAAGTTAGGTCCCTAACCACTGGTAATCTGACCCTTCCCTGCAAAATTCACACAGTTGTCCCCCCCGCGTTTTCTCTCCTCTCGTTATCTCGGATCGCTCCATTCGTCACATTCTTTGCGTCGGTATTTTGATCTGGAATAGTGTTGTTCTCGAGACGACCCGCCCCGTTGTTAGAGGATGTCGAGAGGGATCGTTTTCCCATTCCCGAACTAGTTTACTTCTCCTCAGCTGACTCCCTCCGTTCCTTCGAACTTCATGTGCATAAGCCATTCTGCCCCGCAGCTCATCTTCTTTTCAACCTGAGCTTTGTGCGCTCCAAGTTTGACCTGTTTGCAGGCCGGAGGCTTTGCGCCCCCCTTCTTGGACATCCAGCTCTCGTTTCCCCTCATTGCACGCTACGCCTGAAGGGCTTTAGATCTTGTTCATTTTAGCATGTTTGTTTTTTAGAATTCTTGAGGAGGAGGTGTTTCCGTAGTCTGCCACCGTTAGACAGCGATTACGCACAAGGTCTCGTGCTCTCCTAAAATCCCTCCTTGAGTACTTCGTTGTTTCCCCCTTTTTAAGAAGGAACGCCGCCGCACTCTCACTTCTTTCCTCCCACTTGAAAGCGAGTCGCCACTTTGT
>Ga0179591_1326605_pt1 | contig 12273 bp, 19 predicted proteins | sample CZOMad2_1_08_16f_FD_182891 | JGI IMG/M metagenome (GOLD analysis project Ga0179591, IMG submission 182891) | Vadose zone soil fungal communities from Angelo Coast Range Reserve, California, USA - CZOMad2_1_08_16fungal (PacBio error correction) | ecosystem: Environmental > Terrestrial > Soil >... | reverse complement strand
GACCCCCACCCCTTGCACCAGAGCTTTGACATTAGTTTCCCCCCCCCCCTCCCCCCCGCCAGACCTGATCTGACAACCCGTCCAATTATTACCTTCACATTTTAACTTCGCCCCCGGCTGGGTTATAGAATTGACTTTTATCCCTACGAGTTCTGTCCCCTCCTGTCTCCCTGAATTTTACTGTCTGATCCCTCCCAAGCTATCTCCGACAGTACGATTGCCGTTAGTTTCCGAGGGTTCCCCCCCCTGGTCTCTTGATGAATAACCCTTTCGTCCTTTTCCCCCCGTTACCAGCGCAAAAGCTTTATCATTTTTAAGTGCGACTTCACCCACTGCTTCTTTTTTTCCCTTTTCGCTTTCTCCTTTTGTGTTTTAGGACTGTCCCTGCCTTTAATGGAAGTGTTTTACTGGGGTGTTCAGTCCTACGTACGTCAATATGCTTGAAGACGCCCTTAAGAACCTCGCCCTTAGGTATCGCAAGACCCCCCGACTAGGGGGTTCTTTCTTCGTAATACAGTCTTGCCCGGTGCGTCCCTCCTCTTTAGAACCCCCCTTTTTCCTCCCCCGCCCAGGAAACTCTTTACTTACGCCGTAGGCGATTTTTACTCCATGGTCTGAACCCAATTCACTCATTGCCTCGAATGGTGCCCCCCCTCTCTCCCCCAGAGTCCCACGCAATATCCTTTTTCCCCTTAGCTTCCCCGCCCCCCAAGCTCTACAGTGTTGGAGATTGGGGAGTGGCTTCATCGATCCCTTTTGGCCCGGAGTCAACATCGTAACACGAGTCCATTTATTAGTAAAAACATCCGCCGCACCTAGAGAGCTTTCGGAGTTCTTGCTCGAGGAAATTCCCCGACGTTTCTACCCCCAAAATGAGTCCCCCTGCGTTGGAGCCTTAAGATCCCACGTTTTCTGTTCTCCCTCCTCCTGCTTTTTTCGACCGACTAGTGCATGGTACTGGACATACCCCCTCCCCGCTCAGATCTTCCCCGTGTTTTCCTTTTCCTCTAAACTTGTTTAGTGATTGCTCCCCCCGGGAGCATAAAGTGCCTCCCCCCGACTTTCACTAGACTTGCTGCTATGCTTCAACTGATGTGCCTTTTTTCCTCCCTCCGTGTATAAAACCTCTCCCTCCAACGACTTGCGATTGATTTTTACCTCCTACTCCCCTTTCCTTTATCCCTCTCTTCGCCGCGCTTTCCTCGTTTCATAAGCACAATTCCCCCGGAAGTGCGTTATTTGAGGACAGTTGTCTAATTTGCGTTTCCCCTTACTTCTTTCCCCCCTTCACTTTCTTCCCCTTCCTTAGAGCTGGTTGCGGTTTCGTCTCCCTTAATATTTTTTTCGGGGGAGCGACGTCATAATTCTTAATCATTTCCCTTCTGTGCCTTCTTTCCGTTTAAAAAGTCCCAAGTTGGTGAAGCAGGCGCACGCCATAATATTGGATTTGTGGCCTTTCACAGCCTTTTCACCAACTCCCCCCTTCAGGAATCTGATATGATCCGTTTAGCCGTGCCCTTTGACGTCGACAGTGAATGCTTTTTTCAACCAACAAATTCTAACATCCCTTCCCCCGTCTAAGATTCCTTGGAATTGCGCTGACATTGGAACCCTTACCCCCCACTTATTTTGTCCTTTCAGGTCGTTTTTTTCCTCCGAACTATCTGCTCAACCCCAATTTAGGGGCTTTTATTTAAGAGTGTAAGTTGACTCTGTTCTTCAGTAGTGATTCTTTTAATCCGTTTTTTTATAGTTACCCTCTCGGTTTTCTCCCCCATGGGGCAACCTTTCCTGATCCAATTATCCCATCCCTTTCCCTTCCCTCTCCTTGCGACAATTTTTTTATCACCTGGTCTGATAAAAGATACGATTCCTTGTTTTCTTCCCCCTTGCTTTGCCATTTCCCACCGACCCCCTCCCCCCTTAAATTGCCTTAACCACCACGCTCCTCCACCACCTCTCTCTTCTCCTGTACAGGTTTTTGTGATGGGCCCCCCCCTTTGTCAAGTTAACAACGCTCCCTTTTCTCAGTCGTATTCTTGGCAGAGTCCACTTTTTAGCAACTCCCTCGCCCTCCCGTGCTTACCCTTTGTGAAAATGCCGACTTCAGGATCGGTTGATAGACAAGATATTATCGTTCCCCGATAAAACCGCATGGTTTTCTAATCTCCGGTTCCCTCCACGCAAAAAACCCAACTCCCCCCACTACTTCAGCCGGACCCATGTCAAGCCCTGAGTGTCTTGACCTTCCCTATTGTTCACTCCCCCCCATTCCGTGGTTTTTTTGAGCTCATCCTGGTGTTACATGCTTATAGTACGTGGGAGGGATCCCCCAATTAACCACCGTCTTGTTTTTGATCACGTCCTGGCTTCCCGAATCTGTCTCTTTCCCCCTTCTGTCTTTACCCCCCTACCTCAACAGTGGGGTCAGCCTTCGCCCCTTTGTCGGGTTTTTTTTCAACCCCCCTGACGACTTTGGAGAGAGACGGTGACGAGAACCTTTCTGGGCACCTTCGAAACTTCATTGTGATGTTCCTCTGCTTTCCCCCCTCCATGCCCCCTCATTCCACCGTTTACAAATCCCACCTTTTAGTGTTGATTTAAAAGGTGTGTTTCTAATAAGACAGGCACCAACGTCTCTTAGGGTGTCTCGCTTTTGGTTCCATTTCTGTTCCTACATATCCAGTACTTTAATGAGTTTTCAGGTACCTAGCTAACTTTTTTCTTTTTTTTTCTAATTTTCCCCCCTGACAAATGAGAAAGAACCCAACCAAACCGTGGTATCTTTTTGTTTTGGGTGCGGTTTGTGGGTTTGTGTCGCTCAGGGGGCCGCGACTCAAGCCTTTTCATCATCCCTTCGATCGTACCTATCCCGCCACGTTTGTTAATGAACACTTCTTGAATTCTTTATTCCCCCCCCTCGTTGCATCTCTGTCCCCCCTTGTCTCTACCGTCCTGGAGCTATTCTTATCACCACCTCTATCCCCCCCATCCCCCACCAATAAGCACCTCCCTTTGCCCCTGCTTAAATTGAAGAACACTTCTAATTCTCTTTCCCTGTGTGGAAAGGGCATCCGTTACCCACCTTAACCCCTTCCCCCAACTCCTGTTGCCCCCGTCCAGCCCGGTTATACATCTTTATGCCAACCTACTAGGTAAGGTTGCCCCTCCCCAAGTGTTACCGTCAGTTCGGATCCCCCAAAGTGAAAGTCCCCTCCCCCATGTTGTTTTCCCCCCCCATCTGGCAACTTCCCTTTCCCGCATTCGTCAGCAACCTAAGTGAAACACCCCTACGCGTGAGTGACTTGGACCTCCGCCCCAAGCATGCAGCCTTGGCCCTCTTTTCTCTCAACACTCTTCCCACTCCTTTTTTTACTTGCACAAAAGAAAATGAGGCACCCTCCCGTTCCACCCTCCGTGATTTCTGGTGGGAAAACTTTTACTACTTCTCTTGTGTATTTGTGGTTTTGGGAGGAGACCGTCGGAGGTTTACCTTCCCTTTCCCTTCTTACCTTCCCCGCCGCCGTTGTCACATTAACCGTTTGTCATTTTACGTAGTGATCCCCCCCCCCTCCCCTTTATGACCGTCGGGCATTAACCCTTCCCGTTCACCCCTACTTAGGTTGAGTTTTTCCCAGGTTCTTGCTTTTCCGCCCCCCATCCGGATGGCAATCTTTACGTTGCTGCCAATGACCACCTTTCATAACCATTTTGGTTGTCCCCCCCTTTCGTCTCGTTGTTTGTCCCGCATTCTTTTCTCCGAGGTATTTCTTTTCCCATGAAGAGGTGAAGGGAGCTTTCTTCCCCCCACCCGCGCCCCCCGCTGGTCTTGTACGCTTCCTTGTCTCCCCCCCCTGGTTCTCCCCTTGCCGCCGTGACAACCTGGCTTTTTTTCTTTCTATTAAAGAATATCTTTTTTCCTTCCGTCCCCCCCCTCGCTGACCCGACAAATACCCCCGTCTACCACTCTTTCACGCGTCGAGGGGGCTCTCGCTCCCCCCTCTGTCCTCTCCCCCTGGGCTCCCAATATTTTCTAGCCAGCCCCAAATTTTCTTGCGACCGATAGTTTTCGCCAGACTTTGAAACCCAATCTACCTCTTGTTCGGCCCCCTCCCTGTTCCCTTCCACCCCCCGACTGGTCGCCTTTGACGTTTCTTTTTCTTCCTTCAGAAAGAACCAATCTCTAATGTTAGGCAACCCCACCTTTCCCCCCCTTCATTTAGTTCCCTTCGAGAACGGTGCGTTTGCCCCCCTTCTGGAAATGTGGCAACATTCCATCATCAGTGCCCCCCCTTGATTGTGCGTTTGTTACCGCGGAGTATTCCCCCCCCCCCCTTTTCTTTGCCCTCCCCTCTTCCTGTACCAAAGAATTACCTTCCTCACTTGGCCCTGAGAGGAGAGACCGAATGAACCAGTCTTTCTGCCCCCTTTTCAAAGGCCCCCTCTATATCCGTATTTTACGTGCCCTTTCCCTTATCATTTCTCCCTCCTCCCCCCCCCCCCCAAATGCATCCCATCGCATTGTTGAGTATTTAGATTATGAGAGTTACAGTTAGGGCCCAATCCCGATGACCGACCTACTACTTCCTAGAAGGCTCTTCCTGACTCATAGACCATTTTTTTTTATTTTTTTGTTTTTTTTTTGCAGACAGTTTTTGTCCAACGCTCTTCCCTTAACACCGTCCCCTTTTTTCCCCTGGTTGAACACTATACGCAACTTCCTCTTGTCGTGGATGTCACTCCCCGAGAATGCTGCTTAGCACACAACCTACCAGAACCCGGTTTGATTCCCCAAATGAAGACATCTGCTTTTTCCCCCCTCTCGCGATATTCTTTTCTTCTCTTTCCTGTGAGGGGGCCAACCCTTTTCTTGTACTCGGTTCGGCCCCCTGATCAACCCCTTTCTCAGGTCTTTTTTCCCCCTCCTCAAAGAGGTTTAGACAACGTCGGCTCCTATCCCCACACGAGCTGCTTAGTTGGTGATCTCGGCAGCGTAATTTCCTTCCGTTCCCCTTTCCTCATACCCGTCCTTGAATCTCCCCACAACTTGTGTATCGGTAAAAAATTAAATCGACCCCCAACTGACGAATTTCCTTTAGAGAAGGTTCCCCTAATGTAGCACGGGCCGGCGTGGATTACCTCCCTCCCGGTATCGATTCTTGCATTTCCCCTTCGTCAACGCCTTCACGAAAGTCATTTCCGCTTGACAACTTCATACTTGTGACCCGGTTGTTTTTTTGTCCACTCCTCTCCGGATTCCCCTTGGTACCCAGCCCTTTTGAGGTATTCGAGTCCCCATACCTCCTCGACCCGGTCCTCCCCATTAATTACCTTGCTGTATAAGCTTAATCAACGTACCCTCGGCCCCCCCGATCCCTTACATTTCCCGGAGTTCCGGCCCCATTTGGATTCCCCCCCCCCCCCCAGTCCCCTTTGTTTTGAGTCTTTCAGGTAGACGTGCACCCCCCCCCAATGGCATGCATCCGGGGATGCGTAAGTTTATGCTTCCCTGATTGATTCATCCGCGTCCCCACTTAAACCCCCTCCTCCTTCCGAACACCTTCTGTCCTTTCCTGCCAGACCCTTTGTCTTTCTATCAGACAGAACTTCTCCGCGGATACATAGGCCAATAGTTCTCAATCCCGGCACACCCCCATCCGCTTTCACGTTTCCCCTTTCAAACAGTCCTTTTTGCAGACGATCAGCTGCTTCTTTTTCGGCCGGGCCATTTCCTTCAATTTAAGGAAACCGTAGAATGGTGGTATCTCTTCCCCCCCACTGGTTTTTGTTTCTTCTTCTCTCCCCCCATTTTTGGCGACGTCCTGGGGCAGTAAATTGCAAAAGTATGCCCTGCTCCCTACCTTCTCAGCCCCTACAGTTATCACAAATTTATTCTGTTGCCTTCTTTCCTTTCTCGGCTCGATTGGGCCTTTTTCTCCTGACTTGCCCCTGGAAGTTATTTATCTAACTCCCCCGCTCGTGCAGAGTCACGCTTTCTCGACTTTTTCTCCCATTTTCGTCCGTTTTATGGAAAGCACCTTTCGTTCCTACCTGACTTAACTCCATCCCCTTCTCTAACTATGTGAACTTCCTTCACCTCCACTTTGCTTCGTGTTTTCCGGTCGGCCTTTGGTGGTCTCGTTCTCCCCGGTGCAATGTGGACGCGAGCGCGTTCGGACTTTCCTTCCATCGCTGCTGTCAGCCTAGTTCATGACACCTTCGAGAAAGTCCTCGGAGAACCGTGATGGTGTCTTCGTAACTTGACCCTTTTCCCCCCTCCCTCCTCTGTCTTGTTACGAACCAACAGAGAAGAGATGGCGTCTCATGTGGGTCTTTTTTTTTACGACCTTTTTTCTCCTTACCTATCGCCCCGAATTCGGAGACTCCCCTTCCAGGCCTTTCCCTCCCCCCGAGTTTTTTTTCTTTCTTCCTCGCTACCGCAGCGCACTGCACGTTTTTTTTTATTGGGGGAAAGTCCCAGATCCCCCAAGTGGTCGGATTTCCGCGCAAAGTAACTATCGTCAATTCGGCTACGCCAGCTATTACACAGACAGATGACCTCTTTGGTTTTAGGAGTCTTCTCTTCTTAGCTAGAAGACGATAACGGTCCTACAAACTCTCTCCCATTTTCTCTCTGTTTGGACTAACCTAGTCGACATCATCTCGGTAAAATCGACTGATGTGGGGTAATGAAAATCCCCCCCTCTACCTAACATTTTTTTCCTTTCGTCACTTTTTCGCCAATAGTTGGTTGTAGGCCCTTGGTGGCTCATGGTCTTTCTCTGACCACCTCCCTCCTCGGCCCTTTTTCTTTTCTAGTGCTTTCCCTCTGGCACAAGGTATTTCCTGCGCGGTTTTCCTCAACGCCGAGACCCCAAAAAATTGCGTAGCCTCTATTGTCTCCCTTGTTAGCCTGTCGGCGGATCATCGCCGCTTTTCTTTCGCGCGGAGTTTATTTTACCTAGATAAACGCACCGGTTCGGCGTCCGTTTAGTCCTCCTCAGAATTTCCCTTCGCTGCCGAGAACCGTCTTTTACGGTCTTTTAGAGGCAGGGTCATTTTTTTCTGGGAGGGAATAATTTGTCCGTTCGCGGCGCTTTATCTAACTGCGCCCCCTTTGATTTTTTCATTAGTGGTAATGCTGGCTTTCACCACGGTTGTTTTACCGGCCTCACATCACAACCCTCCCGTGCCTGGATTCCCTTGGCCTTCCAACCATTGAAAATTGTTGGTCCCGTAAGCTCTTCCCCTTGGCTGTTGTCTGCCGGTTTAGCTTGTCTATACGACAAGTATTCTCTTTGGTGCACATGTTCTCCAATTACCTTTAACGTACGAAGATATTTTCCATCCCACTCCCTTCCCATCGACCGGTTTATTTTTAGTCTTCGTGTGCCATTTTTGTCTTACGACCTCAACGATATTCCCTTCCGTTTTGCTGATCTTCAGCCCTGGTTTTTTTCGCACAGCTTGTTCGATAACGTTCAAACCGCTGACGTCCCGAAGGTTTATTTTTTTTAATTTCATTGTCTTCCTTCCGGTTCCAACAACCTTAGGTTCTCCCCCCATCCAAGGTGTCCGTCCCCTCTTTTTTACACAGTTTAATCGGCCAACCTACACCGCCATAAGGGTCGTGTTTTCCCTCTCCGTCCCGCCCCCCGGAACCTAATCCCTCTTTCCTCCATTTTCAAGAGGGAACAACCCACACTCTCGCCTTTCCAACGAGGTTTAGTGTCCTCCCAGAGTTTTGAGGTGCCCCACACCTTTTTTTCATTTTTCTCAAGCCTTATCTCTTCGGTACCCGACTGACCGACGCACTCCTTTTCCTCGCCTTCCCCTCTCCCCCCACATTGTGGGAAGATCCACACGGATCGGTCTAATACATTTCCGATCACCCTGTCCTTCTACCGGTGTGACGAAAGAAGCCCACCCAAGAATCCGCCAGTTCACTTTTCAATTCACCCATCAGGGGGTCACCTCAAGCCCCACCAACCCCCCAATACCTAGTTGGAGACTCAAAGACAAACCCGGCTCCTTTTTTGAAGTAAGGTGGTCAACCACATTAGATTGCAGGTTCCCTTTTTTCCCTTACTCTCCGCTGGTTCGGGATTCCACTCCCCCAAGGAGTGCGGGGTAGTTGAAACTTTTGGGTCTTACGGAATGCTGTTCTGCCGAGTGTTTTTCATATTGAGGAGCAAACCCAAACCTTGTCACCACAGGTACTGTGCTGACATTACCGAGTTCACATTCCTAGTTTTGTGGCCAAACTGCCCGAGTTCTTGTTTTGTTAACTGCTTTCGAAACCGGTGATTACCCCCCACCTTTCAGAAGGCCTTCTTGACTATGGCGTTGACACGTGTTGCACACCGTTTACCCCCCTTAGTGCAGAAACGGTGCGTTCTCCCTCCATCCAAAAGTCATTCCGTTGGGGTATTTTTTCTTTTCTCTTTGTGTCTACTGTCGGCCGGCGATAGTTCCGTGGATTTCTCTATTCCCCTGTTTGTCTTCCCTACCACCATTTTAGTGGATAAAAACCCACCGTTGCGATCTGTCTCTCTTTTGGATTCGAGGATTAGACTCCCCCCATTTGTGGTGTGGTTCGTAAAAGGTCCCTTTTTTTTAACTACCCCCCCCCCATTTGACTTAGTCTTTTTACGGGGTACCTCTCAGGGTCAGCTCCCACTCACCCCCCCCCTCCCTAATTGCCAACTACCCCCCTAACAAGCGCTCCTCTAAGATCCAACTCCCTATGTTACCTCTCATGGTGGACACTAGGCTTAAGTGCTTCCCTTTCCAACTAAACGACCCCCCAAAGGTGACCCGGTTATCCTTCCTTCTCTCAAACCCCCAATCGGTTTCCTGGTTTGTGCCAAAAAGACCTGACATCTTTGGTTCCAACAGACCACGATTTTTTCCCTTTTCCCTACTGTTAAACGAAATATATTAATGCCCTTCACCCTCCGTATTTTTTGCTTCTACCCCTCTGATCGTCTCCCTCCAGTTGACCATAGGCAAAAACCAGGAGCTTATTTGTAATACCAGCAATCCCAAATACCTTTCCAAACGAAGTGCTGTCCTTTGCACGTGTAGCTACATTCTTAAGTCTTGGTATTGTTGCCTGAGGCCCCCCCTTAGGAATTCGCTTTTAAGTTCTCTTCATGATTTATTTAAGGCCGCTACTTCGCTCGTGACTCGTAGTGCTCCCTCTCCCCTGATGAAATTTAGGACATTGCCCCAAACCCCTATTGCTAGACATCACACCAACATTATTATTTCTTTTGTCTGTCCCACCTCCCCCCCTCTCCCCTTGGTTGAAACACTTAAGTTCAGCTCTTCCTGCCCTGCCCCGTATTTAATCTAACCATCGCCAAGTGTTTTCCCGGAGGTTTTTTTTATTTTTATTTTTTTTCTTTCGTTTTGCACTGGCACTCGTTTTCGGACGGCGTGACGATTAACCTCGCACCATAAGTTCGGTATTATTCTCTCACAACCAATTTGGACCTGTTTCTGGGGTATGGTTATGTGATAAACCCTGTAACTTTTCCGGCCGTCACCCCATTCTTTTCCGTACGACAAAAACCTTATTAACTTTGACACCTCTCGCTTGGCGGTTGTCCCCTTTAGCACCCCCACCCTGTCACAACCTTCTTTTATTCGCCCGCCACATACTGGTGACCTTCATTTTCGTTAGAAGAAACCTGCATAATCAACTACATACCATTTCGTTGCCACCTGCCCCGCCCTAATGACTTTATTCGGACGTTGACTCTAGTCCTAGAAGGATTTGAACGCCCAATTTTTCCCTGTACCCTTTCCTTACTTTCGAAAAGCTACGGAATTTCACTCCCAGATGAGTACACGAGACGGGGGTTTGGACACCACCGATTGCAATGTATTCATCACTCTTTTTCCCTGTGGGTTGTGTGGGTGGTACCCTTAGTCATTTCAAGATCCCCAACGGTTCCCTGTCCAGTAGGACATCATTGACCACCACCCCATCCTCCGTTTTCGTATTTCTGATTGAAGTCAATATCTCCCAAACTTCCCTCTTCAATTTCGGAAGTTCCGTCGAATAACCCAACTTTTCTTGCCACTACAACAATGCCCCTATACGCATTTCCCCTTTACATTAACCTAGACGTTTACAATTGTTCACATCCCCCCCGCTATCCCGTACGGACGATCAAGGACGTTTTAAGTATAGAAATGTCCGTTTCTTTGAGGCGTCTCGGGCCGCGCGTCCAGACAAAGCTCTCCTTTATGGTTACTCTTTCCCAACACTCCCCCGCGATTGAGTCAGGTGGATTTTTTCCCGCTCACCACTCCTACCCTTTCTTTAATAAGAAACACAGGAAAAGCAAGATTTAGCCACCAAATTTAAGAAGATTTCTTTGAGGTTAGAGGTATAATGAATGCTGCCTTAATAGAAGGGTGGAAAACACTAAGACCTATGTCCATTCTACATCTAGGTTCTCCCCATTTCTTCTGAGCACCCCGGACTCGAAGTGGGGGGAGCAAAGTCGCATAGGAGTATGCTAAAGCCTACTGCAAACACAGAGTTGCAGAGTTTTGACTCGTGGAGCCGCCGTGAATTGCCTCTATTTGACCTTCTTATATCTCCCCTCACCCCCCCTGTTGCATCTCTCTCCTCGAACCAATTCCAACCCAACTCCCTCCAACATTAGTGAGATGATGTCGAGATGGAGAACTAACGCCTCTGGTCTGCAATGGACTATTAGTCCTAACGACATTCGTCGCGACTAGAATTGACCATGAGTCAAACGTCCCATTGAAGAATACCCAAGTCAGCAGAACAGAATCACCTTTGTACGAGGATGTTTGTCCCTTTTCCCAGACATTATGGGACAGTTCATTTTTCACCGATGTTCCCCGGTATTTTTCCCAAATAAATACCTCGTTTTGTTGTCCTCCGGCCTGGAAATTTCCTTGAAGTCTTTTCCCCACGAGATTTATAATTATTGCCCATATAGAAGCGGTCCCCTTACATTCCCCCGTCAGAGACGTTGAGCACCAAAAGGTGGCTTGCCCCCCTTGACCTCCCCCCGAAGCAAGGGTGGTATTTTCCTTTACCGTGCACACACTAATTTCCGTACCTATCTTTTAAGTCTGCCTTCTCCTAGCTACGACTGTGATTACATTCCCTAGACAAACCTTAATACCCCACCCTTTCCTTAGAGACTGGGAACTTACCGGAGGCCCAATTTTCCGTCACAATAATCCCCACCCTCTGGCCGAGGCTGGAGAATACCACCCCGAAGCTTTTAAACCTGTATACTCCACCGTTTTCTTGCCAGAGCTTGCAGTGGCCCCCATATGACCTTACACTCTTCCGCCCTTTGGTATCCTATCTAGATTTTCCCCCTCCTCCTTTTTTGAGGATCATTCTTCTTACACATCTCGAGTGTCATTGACCCCATCGGCGCCCCCCCCACTAACCTCTCTGATTCCGTGACCCCGACAGTTAATTCTTCCCCCCTACATTTTGACACAATTTTTGCTTTTTGTGCTAGCCTCCGATTCTCGGACATCTCTGGGGACTATTCTCCCCGGCCGCAGGACGTTACCTTTTTCTCCCACCCATCCTGCCAGGATTCAAGATTTGCACTCTTTTTAGTGGAAGGATTTTTGTTATTGTTTAACTCCCGGTTCGTCCCCTTTGGACCAACGATCCCCTTCTCTTCACTACTTTTCCTGGATGGTTCCACGCTCATTTCACCCTCCCACCGGGCCTCCGTAATTTTTTAGATCCCAGCTTTTGGTTTTCGTCCCGGTGCAGTGGACGGCGCTAGTGTACCGGTCCTCATTTGCACCGAGGCTTCCTACTGCATTTAAAATGATCCCGTCCTGCTGAGCCCCACAATCTGATTTTCTGTTATCGCATACCGTACCTTTTTCACCTGTGTCCCCCCTGCCGGTCTTTTGACCCGCAAAAAAAATCCCCACCCCCTGAAAGTTTCTAGTTTAAGGATTGACTACTTTGGTTGGAGTCTTTAAGATGGTATAAACTATACTATTACTGGTCGTCGAAGCAGTCCCAGTCTCTCCAAAAGTCGTTTATGTTTACCATTTAGTCTCAGAGTCAAGAGGTGTCGGTTGTTCATTTTCAGATAAACTTTGGTCGGGCATTCGTTCCTCAATCTTTCAAAGATCCCCAATTATATCTCTATCACCCACTCCCGGATTGAGCTGTGTTTCGTTCTATAGCTTCACGCCGTTCAGATCCAATCTTGCCGCTCCCATTTTTGTCCGTCATTT
>Ga0179591_1276923_pt1 | contig 12275 bp, 8 predicted proteins | sample CZOMad2_1_08_16f_FD_182891 | JGI IMG/M metagenome (GOLD analysis project Ga0179591, IMG submission 182891) | Vadose zone soil fungal communities from Angelo Coast Range Reserve, California, USA - CZOMad2_1_08_16fungal (PacBio error correction) | ecosystem: Environmental > Terrestrial > Soil >... | reverse complement strand
CCTCCTCCCCCTTCTTTGCTATAGATAGTGGCGATATGCGCTACCTTCCGAGAGGTTAAAAGACATCATCTTTCCCCCTCCCCCCAAATATAACCTTTCCTCTCTAAGGAGAGTCTATTTTTTTCTCATCCTTGTGAGTGTCGGGTTCCCACAGAGGGTTGTAGACTTTTCAGTCACTCGCGATAGGGCATCCCCCCTCTTCACAGCAACCAGTGGAATCCCTCCCTCCGTAGATAAAAAGATTTCCTCGCGGGGGGGACTGCCCCTTTTTTTTTTGGCCTTTTTTTTGGTTTTTTTCCCGTCCGGAGTTCTTTAACCGACGAAATCCTTTTTTTTTTTTCCCCGACGCTGTCCTTGGTGGCCGTTTTTTCCCTCTTTTCTTTCCTTCCTCATAGTGTACTATCGATTCCTCCCCCGCCTTTTTTCTTTAAGTGGGTAAATGGGCTTTTTTGGGCGTGCCCCCCAAAACGTAATAATCTCCTTTTTTTTTTTTTTTCTCGTTCCGCTCTGACACGATACTCGTTCGGATCGCTTTTTTCTTGAACATTAAAGAATCAGAAGGGTGTTCCTCCGATTTTGTAGAATGCACTCTCAGTCTTCCTTTTCGTTTTCTTCCTTTGAGAGGTAGGTTCTCCCCTTCTTTCTGAATAGCTTAGGATAGTAAAATTTGCCTCGGGAGGGAGTGAATATTACCCCCTCCCTCTTTTCTTTTTTATACGATCTTCTTCGTAAAAACCCGCCATTTTCTCCCCCGGTGGATACCCCTCCGATCGACGAGATACGAGTTCTTCCGTAGAGCCCTTTTCGCCTCTTCTTTTGTGGAAGAGAGTGAGAAGAAACCCGCCCTCCCTGCGGAGGTTGAATGCGTCGCCGTCTTCTTCCTTCTTTTCCATTAGGAGGCTTTACTGTGTTGTTGAATGCCTGGTTCCCCTTTCCCTTTCCTCCGAGGTAGGTCTTGACTTTCGGTTTCCCGATAAAAGGTAAGAAACACCCTTTTTTTCTGGTGACGTCCAGGATGCATCAAGCCCTCGCCCCCTTTTTTTTTTTTTCCACCCTTTCCAAGGCGCCTTTTGATAGGATCATGTCAGGGTTCTTGAGGGAAGGGAAGTTTCACGGCAAACAGAAAGAGAGGATAGCCTCCCCTTTCTTTTCTCTGATTGGGTAGTAATGATCCTTAGAGAATTCCCCCCCCCTACGTGGAGGAAACGGGGGTTGCGTTTATTCCTTTTACAAAGAGAGGGGATTTCTCGGCCGGGACGATTGTTTAAGACTCGCGACCCGATCTGGGGTACCCCCACTCTCGATACACGCCGTCGCTTTTCAGATAGTATGGGGGATTCCTTCATCGAGGAGGCATCCCGTTCTTATCCTGCAGATCAGGCCAATTTTAGCGGCCCAGCGCTCTTTTCTCCGAGAGTAGGCGTAAACCCAAGAACGGGAGGGTCCCCCTTTGTGGCATGGCTGGGACTTTGTGGGGGGATTTTTCTCCGACATGGGGAACAAGAGGAGGTGAGCATTCTCTTTCTTTCCTCTTCAAGATAATATCACGATGTTTTTTTTTTCCTGCGAAGGAGATCGTCTTCGGTGAGCAGACATCGCCTCTCAGTGAGAATTCCATCGTGACGTAACCCCCGCCTAGAGAGTCCTTCCTTAATCGAGAGGACCTCACATCGCCATATTAGTAAGTTTCTCCTCGTTGACCCAACGCGCCCTCCTTTCCCCTTCAGCACACCCCCCCTCCGGAGAGATTCAAGACCTGTTTTTTTTCTTTTTAAACCTCCTCTTCCGTGGCTTGGCCATTTTTTCCCTCTCCTCGGCAAGTAAAGGAATATGCAGGATTCCCCCCCGCGGCCGGGTCGTCTCGCGTATTCCAGCACGGTTCTCTCCTTGCTCCGCCTTCTTTCAGTACCAGCGGACATTCTCCTTTTTTCCTCGCGAGATAGGGCACAGCGGCCTTCTCCTCTTCTTCCCCCCCCCAAAAACGAGTATTCTTCTTTGTTGTTTTTTTTCGATTAGGTTTTTGTGGACTCTCTTCGTGTTCTCTCTTTCGCTATTAGCGAGTCCAAAAAGGGAAGTTTTTTTTTTACGCTGGGTCCGGTTAATAACAAGCGAGGCCCCTTTTTTCCTCGTTCTGTCCCTAGCAGACGCCCCTTTTTTCTTTCCCTGAGAAGAAAACAGACTCCCTGCCTCTATCGAAAAGACCCGCACGAGCGCCCCCTTGCCGCCTGAACGAATCAAGAGAAAGAAACCTTACTCGCTCTCCGTCTGGTCATGAATTGCGGCGCGGCAAAGGCCCCCTTCTTTTCGCGTCGCGTCTGGCGGTCTCGTTTTAAGATGGATCCTCCCACCGTCGCGCTCGAGGCCGTTTTTTTTTCTTTTCATTTTGGACAGCCCTGAGCTTTTTTTTCCTGAGGAAGCGATTTCTGGGGCGACACCCCCTTAACCAGCTCGCCGGCCCTGTGGTTCTTTCAAACCCCTCCTCGGATCCTGGGATCATTTCCCCTGCCTAAAACATTGTCCCCCTGTTCTATCTCCCTTTCCTCCTCAAGTAAAGAGAGGATTTTTTGAACTCCCGTGAATTCGCGCGACTCTTCCCCGATAGCGGCACTCCCCTTTTTCTGGGAAGGATAAATTCCCCTTTCTTCTTCTGGTGGTGACGGAACTCTTCTTTCTTTGTAGTGACCACCGACCGTGTTCCCCCCCCCCCCCCCTCCAAACGATATCGGCCTTCTCGAACGAGGGGCTTCCCTTTGCGCCTGCCTTCGTACCCCTCCCCCCGACCGTCAACGGAGTGGCCTTCCCCAGGTTACGAACGGCTGTGTACCTTTTTCTCAGGGAGCACTTTTTCTGTCGCGAGATCTGGGGCGTGACTCCCGGAATGATCTCCTTTTCTTCCCTACGCCCAAGCATATCTCCCAGAGGAGAAAAGTCGCCTCCGTCGAGCGCTGTAGGGAGAATCCGGGTCCTTCTATTCCCCGTTGAAATATTTTCCCCGGTTCGTCTGACCTAAAAATCCTTTCTTCAAGCCACCCCGACTTTTCACACCCATTCCTCTGCCGAAGCTCCCTCTCGTCGAGAAGAGCGGCGACGCTTTCTTTCCTTTTTTTCCTTATCGCGGACGAACCGCCTTCGTCCTTTTTCGGGAAGATACTCTTCGATCCCAAAGCGGCGCTTTTCACTCCTGCGCCGTTCCTGTGGAAAAAAGGGAAATACTACCCTCTTTTGGTGCTGACTCGTAGAGTGCCAATTCGCCTCCGTTTCTTGTTTAAGATGCCTCTAGAAAACTCCGAAGCTATTATAACGTCGACGACGTTTCCTTCCCCGAACGCGGGGCCGACTGATTTTCCCCCCCCCCTTCGAGACGGACAATATGGTCCACCTTCTTCCTTTTCTGTCAATAAGCGTATCAGTCGATCGATCCGCCCTTTTTGCCTCGAGGAACAGGTCCCCGAAACTCGATATTCTGTTTTTTTTTTCTTACGACGAAAGAAAAATGAGAAAACGGAACTTCCCCCGCCAGAATAGAGTAAAGCTATCCCCTCCCTTTCCCCCTTATCCCCCCAAGACTTGTAGACCCTTTCCCCCAAATGATAGAAAGCAGGTTTTTTCCTGGGCTCCCCTTCAACGTTATTTATTCTCCCGGACCTCATGGACGTTGGCCTACCTTTCCCCTCCCTCATTGGCAGGCGCCTTTTTTCTAGTTAGAGTAGGAGCGGGATCTCTTTTCCATCTGCCCGATCGAGGAGGGATCGATCATCAATTTGTTTCCCAACCCCCATCCCCGCCCTCACTTTCCTTTTTTCCGGCTCGAGAGACAAACGACGCTTTCTGCGCGCGTAACGTTGGCTTGGCCTTGTTCCTCTTCCTTTCCTTATGTAGAAAATTCCAACTGCGCAATCGGCCCTTTCACTGAAAGAAGAGAAGGCCCTCTCTCGGTGAAGTAATCATCGTTTTTTCTCTAGACTTCCTTAGTCCTTTTTTTCCAGGGAGTAGAGATAGTCGCTATTGCGAAGGGCTTTCCTCCATACGTCCGGTTTCAAGACATGATTTCCCCCCCGTGAAAGCGAGCATTTTTTTTGCGCAGTCGGGGTCGCGCCGTTTTTTTCGGCCTCGGGACCTTTTCCCCCACCCTCGGGTTTTTTCTCTCCTTCCTTCCCCTCGAGAATAGGGGCCGATCCCTTCCATCCACAGATGGGAGATCCGCTCCTCCCCTCTCTTAAGTACCCCCCCCCCCTCTCAGGGAAACAGACTCCCCCTCTGGCGTTGGGCTCTTTTCTGTTCGGGCAACGGCAGGAGTCTTTTCCCTCTAGTGTTGCCACTTAGAGGGTTTCCTCTTTGGGGTGAGGGGTGTCCTTTTTGATTACAGTATTTAATCCCCCCCCTCCCTATTTTAGGGGCCGTTCCCTCCGGGAGAATGGTTCTTACGTGGGTGAAAACCACACGTAATATCTTCCCCCTTTTCCGCCTATTTCCTCTTGAACGCTCACTCTTTTTCTTTGCATGAACATTAACAGATCCTTCCTTCCTCCCCGACGATTGTCGAATGCCCTCGACCCGATGGGTGCTCTCTTGGAAAGAAGTATCCCTCCTTCCGGGAGGAATAGCTTCGATCGTAATTTTCTGAGCGGGCTTCCTCCCCCCCCGCTCAAATGAGGAGAGTGGTTCCTTCTCTGCACCAACCCGCCATCGTTTTTTTTTTTTCGACACAGTTGTTCTCGAGGAGTCTTCCGCCGAGAGTGCGATCCCTTGTTTCGAAGAGGATCGGCCTCCCTTTGTGGCCCTCTCGTAGTCCGCACCTCCCCGCTGCTTTTTTTCCGCCGAAATGTCTTTATCGACGAAGTCTTTTTTTTCTAGGCCTTTTGTGTTTGTCTTTTCTGGTAATGATTGATCCGGAGCCGCGGTGTTCCTTCGAAGATCCCCCCCCTACACACATCCCCCCCTTTGAGACGTCCAGGCTTTCCCTCTCTTTCCGGGTTCGACTGGCGACTCGTGGTCCCTTTCTTCAGTAGGCACCAACAGCGATCTAGAACAAGAAAAAGATTTCTTCCTCCCCTCGTGTGGATATAGGAGGTGTCCTTCCTCTTTACCCTGAGATCCTCCAAGTAAACAGCCTTTTTTCGGCTTACCATCTAGGTGCTTTCCTCGTCCGATTGACGATTCTTTGATGTTTTCCTCATGATCCCACTAAGGTAGGATAATCGGCGGTTTTTTCCTCTTTTCGATCTTCTTTCTTCCTTCCTGGTCATTTCCTGCGGAATAAAGTTTCAGCGTCCCACCACCGACGCAGATCAGACCGTCTCCCCCCCTGCGACCTGAATATCTCTATTGCAGCCGACTTCGTAGGAGTACACGTAGTTCTCCCTTTTTCCTAAGCCGAGGATGGTTCCCCCCTCTTGGGAATGGGAGCGGGTATAGTTCTCCTTTTTTCTCTCTGGACATGTCCCGAGGTTCTTCTCCTTTGATACCGATCATCTTCTTCTAGCGACCGCGACTTCTAGTGTCGTGAGAGATGGTGGAGAAAAAGGAAGTGAGGATGCCGATAAGAATAATCGCCGTAAACTAGGTCGATCCCGCTTCCTCCCCGAGAGATTTCTTGCGAGAAGGTTTCCTTTTCCAATCCGAATTCAAGAGAAGTCCGTCGGCGATAAGGGACTTGCCTCGCCCCCTTCCCCTCTCTTTCAATCCTTTTCCACTTGATTTCGCTTTTCCAGTAGTTAGGATTAGCGACATCTTTCCGGGTCGTTAGATTATAGGACGTCTTTTCCCTGGTTCGGCTCTTCTGGGCATCCTACTTCCCCCCCTTTTCTTAAAGGAAAGGCTCCCTCTCTCCGGGTAGGACCGGGGACCCCTTTTTCCCCATGATCTTTCGATTCCTGTTGGACTCTCTCCTCCCCGGTGAGAGAATGAAAAAGACGGAGTTCCCCTCTCTTCTCTTTTTCCTCTCCTAGGTGTTGTTTTTTTCCTCTCCCTATTCGTGGTCCTTCTTCAAAGAGAGCCGCGGTCCGATATTCTCTCTTTTTTTGTTAGAGAATGCGTAACGCTGGGCCCTCTGCACGCGAAGTCCGGCGCCTTTTTTTTTCTACGCCGTTTTGATTCGGATGCCAGGGTCCCGTTCCCCCTTCAGAGGAAGGGAAGGAGAGATCCCTCCCTTTTTTTCTTCCCCTGGCCGAAGCCGAATTTTTCCGATTTCCGAAAATTTTCCCTAAGATATAAGGAGGTCTTCCCCCCCTGCCAACTGATCGCCTCCCTCCCCACTTCCCTAGAGCTTTTCGCCCCTAAGAGAGGGAGATTCTCCCCTCGTCGAGCTCTCTCTGATTGACGCCGGATCAGTAAAGAGGAACTTATCGGCGTATCACATTTTTTTTTTTTCCCCCCTCGCTCCCCTCCCCAGATCGCCTTTTCTCCCTCTAGGGGACAAACATCACCTCTCTATCCTTGATAATAAAGGGGTTAAGCTTCTAGTGCAACAGAGGGTGCCTCCTCCCGCCTCTACCGCGCCTTTCTTTTCTGGTAGCCACCTGGAAAAACTCTTCCCGCGCGAATAAGGGGACTCCGCCTCCCCAGCGCCCCTTTTCGGAGGCGGGCCGTCCTCCCGGAGGGGGGAAGGCACTTTTTTCCCGCCTCTGAGTGACAACTGACAGTCGTCTTTCGGACAACTCCCTCGGCCTAACTACGCTCCCTTTGATCGCGTCAAAAGAAGGGGTCCCCCTTTCCCTGACCACCCCTTTCAGGCCGCGAGTTCTCTTTAAATGAGCTACCCTTTTTTCCCGTGCCTTATCGCAGTGTCGATCTTTTTTCCCCCGCCGAGCCACAATCGGATCGCTGTCCTGTGAGGGGGCGTCTCTTTTTCTCGCTGGGACGGTTTTCTTTTGAAATGACTGTCCCGATCGGCCTTCCTCTAGTAGAGAGGTATTTGGTTTTTTCTTTTTCCTCCTTCCTTTATCTGGTGTAGGAGGGGTCCGTTCTCCCTCCCCTCGGCTCCGTCCCCCTTACCAAGAAGGAAAAACCACTCCCCTCCTAAGCTATAAAGAGACTCCTTTCTTTCTTTTTACTATTTTTCCCCCCCCCCCGGGCGGAATGATGCTTTGTAAGAAAGATAGGGAAACACCTTTCTCCGATCATATTCGACAGCTTTCCTTCCTTCTCTCCGGAATATAAGTCGACTTGTGTAGAAAATTGCCCCCCCCCTTTCTCTCACGAGATAGAGGAAAATAGTCCCCCCTTTTCATTAGTCTAAGCCCGATCTCGACCCCTCCTATTAAGTAAAGTAAGAGACTTCCCCCCCTCCTCACCCCTCCGGTCCCCAGACAAGGACGTCTGATTCCCTTTCCCGGCAAGATGGGAAAACCTTAAGATTTCTTCTCTCCTTCGCATAGATCCGAACGAGTGAGGCTTCCCCTCTCTATTGCAGGCCGCAGCCTTAGCCTTTTTTTCACGAAAGAGGATGAAGACGTCCTTTCCCTTCTCCTTGCAGAAGGGAAATCTAACCAGCCTTCTTTCATCAATCTGTTTTTCCTCCCTTCACAAAAATGTAGACAGAGGTCGGGTTTTCCCTCCTCAACCAACATGCAACACGTATTTCGTCGTTCAGAACTCCCCGTGACGACCCCCCCATGAAGAAAAAAAGAAAAGCATTTCACCCCGGTGCCGGAGAGATCTGGGATTTTTTTTTCTCGGGCTTTCAACGTGGGCTGGCCCCCTTTTTCTGAGAGATTCCCTCTCGGAGGAAAGAGATAATCCTCCCGCTGTGGTTCCCAAAAAACAAATACCTACACGGGAGGACTTTTTTTTTTCCACCGAAGAGACGGTCCTTTTTCACGGTTGGTCTAAGTATTTGTCCTTTTCTCCTTGTAAAAATGAAAGCACCTATTTTTTAGCCCTTTCCTGAAATCCCCTTTCGGATAGAGCGATTTTCCCCTTTTTTTTTTTTTGTTGTGGTTGGCTTTTCCGCCCAGGCGCGGAGTTTTTTGATATAGACTCGTTTTTTTTCCCAGGGGTACCCCTAGATTTAAGCATGCTTCCCCCTTCCCAACAGTGAAAGAGAGACAGATCCGGAGAGTCGGTTTTCCAGCCTTTCGGTCAGTCGTTCTCCCCAGAGGGTGTAGAGGCCCCTTCTTTGCAATCCTCTATAGGGGCAGACTCCTTCCATCCCAAGGTAGATCCCCCTCCCGTAGAGAACACAATCTCTTTTCCCCCGTCAGCGCATGAACAAGTGCGTTTTTTTTAGGGGGCCGTTTCCTCGAGGAGTTAGGTAACTTTTCCCTCTCCTCTTTCTTGCCATGGTGGTTAGCAAAGGTGGTTCCCCCTTTTTTTCCTTGGTGCCGTTTTTCTCCTCCCTCCGTTATTTAAGAAGGTTGATATCCTCTTCCTGGCAGTATTTAAGTGGGATACATTTTTTTTTTCCTCCCTTTGAAGTGACCCCCCCTCCATCGAGGAGCAGTCCTGCCGGGGAAGATTCTTTTTTCCCGATAAATAGTTAGGATAGATTTTTTTTCTTTTCCATGCCCCCTTTCCTGGGTGGACCCCTTGACCGACGAAGATTGTCCCTCCAGGAGTTGATGAAGATGTCTCTACTGTAGGTAATACAATTGAGGACTTTTTTCCCTCAACCTCTCCCGGACGTTTTTCTTCCCTGAGATAATGAGGAGATTGGCCCCCCCCTTTTCTCTCCCCCCCCCACCCGCAAAATAGACTCTTTTAGCACTTTGTCCCAGTCTAAAGGAGGCTCGACGTCCTATCTCAGTAGAATCTCGTCTCTCTTTCCCACCGATGGTTTTTTGCCGGATCTGAGGACGAAAATCTCCTTCCCTCAACTCCCCCTTTCCTTCCAGATGAGGGGATTCTTTCAAGAGTAGAAGTATTATAGAAGAGTTCTTCCCTCTCTTCCCCCCGGGCCTTTTTGCCTTCTGCCTTGCTTGCTCCGTCGACGAGGTTGTTCCTCCTTTCCCCCCCCTCCCTCTCCCCTCAGACACACAGATCCCTTTGACTCGGGCCAGACAGATGAAGTCTCTTTCTGGTTCGAATGGCTCTCTTCTCCTCCTTGAGTCCGTAAAAAGATCTTCTTTTCACGCCCCCCCTAAATAGATGATTAGGGCTCTCCTTTTTTTTTTCTTTCGGTCTTCTTATCGGAAAATGAGGACCTTTCTCAGTTGGCGTAACCGTGGTAGCGCCTTCTTTCTCGTTGAGTCTCTCCCCTCCTCTTTGTTGTACGGATCCCAGCTGGGGCTTTTTTTCCCCCAACTCGTTCGGCTCATAGTCTCAGAGCCGTAGTTCCTTTGCGCTTTTGGTATAGCGCCTGGCCTTAGCAATAAGGCTTTTTCCCCCCTCTTGCCGTAAAAAGAAGAAGATCCAGTTCTTTCCCGCCGTCTTTCTGGAGATTTGACGACTAGTTTCTTTCGTCTTTCCCCCCTTCCCATCAAAGAGGATGTTCCCCCTTCGCTCTTCCTGCGGTTTAGAGCGTCTTGGCAACAGAGGGTTTTTCTTTCCTTCCAAATGATGATCCCTCTTTTCCCGACACGCTTGAGAGATGGTTTGGAGAAAAAGGCCCCAATGCAGATCCCGATTTCCCAAATATAAGGGCTCTATTAGCTAAGGGAAGTAATCTGAATTTTCTCTCCAAGAAGCAATATTCTTTTCCCCTACTTCCCTTTGCCTCAGGAACGATCCTCCGGAATGTAAAGAGAACCCTTTCCTTCCCCCTTTTTCCTTACAGAAAGGGGTTCAAGGTTGTCTTTTTTCCTACATTCTTGTGGAAATGTGAATAGCATGAAAGTAAAGTTTCTTCTTCCTTTTCCCTTCTTTTCATGGGAATAAGATCTTTTTCCCTCTTCCGACCCCTCTGGGTAGGACCTTACCCCTCTTCCTTTTCCCCGCGATATTAACTTGGACGCGCGAATCTCCCTTCCTTGCTCTTCCTAACCACGAAGAGATCTTTCATCCTCCTCCGTTGTTGTTTGTTGAGTCTCTTCTTTCTTTTTTTTTTTTTTTTCCCTTTCTCCTAGAGAAGAGGTCAGATATTCGCGCTTCTATCATTTTCGGTCACCAGCGAGGAACGCGAAGGTCTTTCCTGAGAGAGACGAAGTCGCCCCCCCCCTTCTTCTTCCCCGGAAGAGCCGAAACTCTTTTCCTTCCTCCATCCAACGAACCGAACTCGCCGAAAGAATGAGCTTTTTTTTTTTCCTTTTCCCCTCCCTTCTTGAAGTATAAGGCTGGGTTTCATTCCTAAGGAAATGTCTTTCGTTAGAGTCCTTCTCCTTCTCTTTCGCAAAAAGTAAGATTTCGGGTCTAGTAGAAGACTCTTCTGTCTGAGAGGAAGAAAGGCTCTTCTTTCCCCCCCTTCTTCTCTTAATGACAACTTTCGCTTTCCCCAGACCAGGAGGCAGGCTCCCGGTGTTCGCTAGGAAAAAACCTTCTCTTTTCTTACATCAAGGGTGCGGCATGATAACCCCCCTTCCCCCCTTTTCATCTAAATCAGCATCTACTTTCCTTTGTTCGAGGTTGGAACACCATTCATCCCGAATAAGTGGAATAAGTCCTCCCTCCTTCCCCTCCCTTTCGAAGAGAGGGCGGCACTTTCTGCTTTTGACGACAAGATGGAACGGGATTGCCCTTTTGAAAACATGAAAGTATTCCTTCCCCCCCCCCCTCCCCCCTCCCTCTCCGGCATGAAATAAGAAGATTAGCTTGTCTTTCTTCCACAAAGATCGGCTGCTAATAGTAAACCCAGCCTCCCCCCTGTTAGAAATAAACTCTCCACGTCAGAAAAGGGATGTGTACTGTCGAGGGATCCTTACTCCATTAGAAAAAGTAGGATCTTTTTATAACAGATGAATTTCCCCGGCCTAAGGAAAGAATGACATTCCTCTTTCTTCCCTGTCGAAAAGGACAATATATCCCCTTCTTTCCATCCCGAATGACAGGATCTGTTTTTCTCTTTAACAAAATCAGGAGAAGTTACCTCCAATCCCTCCCCCCCCCCCCCTCTCCACAAAAAGTAAAGGAGCCTTCGAATACGTAGTGGCTTCTACACGAAAAGCGGCGGACTCCTTCTTTTCTGACGAAGAGATTTTGTCCGCCGTCGGAAAAACCCTCCTTCCGATCATAGTAGACCCCCTCTTCTCCTTTTTCCAATAGAGGTCTTTCTTCCACTGTCTCCACCTTTGCAATACCCCCTATGACGATGACAATAGCCTCAGGGTTTTAATATTAAACGCCCGGCTCCCCGATCGAAGCGATTCCCTAATGGATAAATATTCGTCCATCCCTTCTTCCTTTTCCGAAGACGTCGATCTTCTTCCCCTTTGATTCTGTTTAACCCTCCTTTCTCAGCGATCAGACCTAGGTTCTCTCTCTTCTCCAGGCAGGCAGAAGCATTAGATTCACTGGTATGAAGAAGCCCTTTTCTCCCCCTTCAAAGAAGACGGCCGCCTCCTTCCTTCTTCTTTAAAGACTTCCTTCCTCAAACTGGCCAAACAGGCACCCCTCCTCGGTCGGCCCAACTGGGCAACCACATGGTCCCTTACTTCTAAAGACGACCCCTTTTCCCCCCCACGAAAGCATGTGGCAGGCGCTTTTATCCTCCTCCCGAGTAGGATTTTCTTCCCCCCTCGGTTGAGTCCTCTTTTTCTTCCCAGATAGCGGATTCCCTTTTTCTCAACCTGTGGTCAAACCCCCCTTCCTCCTCCCCTTAGGCAGGCTCGGCCCCTCTCCGGATGAGCGATTTTTTTATAAGGTATTTGAAACTCTCTTCTTTTTCCTTCCTTGTAACCCTGCCCCGCTCTGAGAGAAATGAACATTCCCCTTCCTCTCTCTCTTTTAATATCATAAGTTTTTTTTAGAGATACGAATCCTGTCAGGTAAGGTTCAGGGCTTTCCTTTAGGGGTAAATTTTGTAGACTCCCCTCCCACCCCATGATCACAAGCCAAGCCAACCGAAGAAGGATACCCCCTTTTTCTAGCTGAGAATGAAGAAGGGTTCTCTTTTGTTATGTGTCTGTTTTACTCCAGAGGAACTTGAGCGCAGAGACGATAGGGGAATCTTTCCCTACATAGGAAAGCAAAAGATTTCTCCCCCCTGAGATTAGATCACCAGATCGCGACTTCCTCTTCCCGGATGGCGTTTTTTTTTCGCGGTTCCCCCTGCCAAGAAGTCCCCCCGGAGAAGCGAAATACGTGTTTTCCAAGTTGGGTCACAACACGCCGCTTTCTATCTTTGTTGGTGGGCCAGGTGGGAGACCGATTGCCGTTTCCTTCCTTTAAAGAAGGGAGAGCTTTTT
>Ga0179591_1257789_pt1 | contig 12275 bp, 14 predicted proteins | sample CZOMad2_1_08_16f_FD_182891 | JGI IMG/M metagenome (GOLD analysis project Ga0179591, IMG submission 182891) | Vadose zone soil fungal communities from Angelo Coast Range Reserve, California, USA - CZOMad2_1_08_16fungal (PacBio error correction) | ecosystem: Environmental > Terrestrial > Soil >... | reverse complement strand
ATGCCGCGAATCTTCTTTCCCCCCGCGTCCTGCGCTCCCGCCCCCGTGCAATCCGTCGGAAAGGCGCTTGCCTAGAACCCTCCTCTCCCCCTTGTCCTAGACAACCGCACCCCCCTATCGAGCCCTCTAAGTCAACTGCTCCCTGGAGCTTCGACGCGATTTACTGAGATTCCGCCACTGCTTGAACACTAGGCCTTTCAAACTCACAGTGCTTCCCCTCGCGGGCACAGATCACCCCCCTTAGGCGCACGGTTTCCTTCCAGATCGTTCCGCCCCGCGAAATCGAAGAGGCGGGCTCTGGACCCTTAGTCCCCGGTCGGAAAAGCTTTCTGCAGGCCATCCCCCGCGCACTAAGTCACTTTGATTACTCTGCCTCTCGATTTTCTTCCCCGGACAGACTTCTGAAGATTGGGAGGTTCCTCGCGTCTGTTGCCTTTTAACCCTTGCTTCATCGAGCTTGAACCTGACTGAAGGTTCAAACCCGATCCCATTGGTTTTCTTCCTTGTAATGGGCCCCTACTTAGTATCTCTCCCCTTAACTTCCGTCCCCCCCACACGGCGCTATTCCCATTCCTTCGTGACGACGACGGACGGGTTGCTCCTCGACCAGAGCGTTAGTTCCTTGAAGCCCCTCGGTCAGCCCTCTGGAGGCCGAGTTCTATGTCTTGATCCCTACGAGGGCGGTTTTTGCCCTCCCGTCTTCGTCGCCGGCCTACTAGTTATCTGATTGCTAGTTAGAGAAGGCGCTACCTACTCATTGTTCCACTGTTCGCGCTTTTTCCGACTTTTACTTTTAAGTTGACCGACGTAAATGGCTCTATCCCCTTCTCCTTTTTGTAGACCCCCCGGCCTTCTTTAAGTCGGCGTCCGAAGCCTTTAGTCTTTAAGCCAGTCTCAAGTAGGGATGTTCGATTATCGACCACCTCTTTCAGTCCTTATAATTTCAGAGGCGCACCGACTCCGATTCCCCTGCCTGCCTATTAGTCCTACAATCAGAACGCCTGGATCTTTTTTGTCCATTTGACCTACTCTCTGGGTGTTCGCACCCTAGACTGTTCTTTCTTTCCTCTTTCGTCGCAATTCTCTTTTACCTTCCCCTATCTTGGTGAGTACGGTTTATCCCTCCGCCCCCCTTCCGTCACAGGACGACACTGTTACTTTTTGGGGTCCCTGCATGCAGTGAGCTCCCCATCTGACTACGTGTCGGAAATCAAGGTACGGTTTTTAGTTTCTTGGACCATCACGCTATTCTGAATCACCTCTTATTCCCCTTTTCAGGGCCCTTGGGAGACTAGAAACCATCGTATCCCCTAAGAACCGAGCTCTACCCCCCCTTCTTCAGATGTCCTCGTTCGTGAAATCACTCCCTTCCATGATTTTTTTAGACTGGACATCTGTTTCCCTTTCTCTTTTCCGTGTCTCGGGTCCCCTACGTCTTGCGAGTCGAAGAGATTTTCGAGTCACCCAGGAGTTTTGTCCAGACGCGATCTGCTTGTGCGCTGCTCCTTGAATTCTTCCCTGACACTTTGCCTTTTTTCCCTTTTAGTTCTCCATTGCGCCTTGGTAGCCTTTTTCTTCTCAGAGTCCGAAGCTCCTTTTCAAGATACTCTTCTTGCCTACCAGAGGCGTTGTCCTTTTATATTATTTTGCGGACTTATAGCTTTGTTTGTGATGATTCCTTCCCGTGAGCTACTCTCTTGATTTCGTTCCCTTCCCCCTGTGATGCGGGTATCCCTTTACTTGCCTAAAGTAGATCGCATTCCTGGGCGTTCGTGTCGTGGCATGTATTGTCTTTGTCACCGTCGCTTCTTGCCACCATCTAGTTGGCGTTTCGCCTTTCCCCCCCCCCTCGTGATTCGCCTTCTCCCTCTCCTCCTGTCATTATTCTCTCTTTCCCGACCTTTTCGGTCTCCGTCACATTTCCTCTGAAACGTGCCCGGCGTTTCCTCCGGCATAACGCCTAGTCTGGTTCGGTACTCGGAGGGCTTTGGAGCAACCAACCCCAGGTGATAGACTTAGCAGAGAGTACCATATTGGAAGCTCTCGCCAGTTATTGGCGATAAGAGGTTCCCCCAAAATCCTTGAAAATCTAGTCCTCCTATTTCCTGTAGATTAACGATTTCATAACCGATTCTCCCTCTCTTTGATAATTCCCTGGCCAAAATGGAGCCCTTGACTCCCCGAGCCGCAACATATTATGTTATGATTCCTTGCCCCTTCGTCTTTGACTCTTCCCCTCCGCAGGGACTTACAGGATACTTCTGTCTGCCCCTCTAGAGCAAGCACTTGTCTTCTTTGGTCTTTTTTAGTGTCAAATGGTGATCTTTGCGGGCTTTTTTCCCCTTACGTTTCACCCGACGTCTTGCAAGATGAGCCACCTTTTACTCCCCTTTTCCTCGGGCTCCTTATTAAGTTTCCCATCGTCCGATCCTAGGAAGCTGACCCCCTACCTTCAGCCTTCCCCGATTTAAGCTTCTCTTTTATCTAGCTCAATTGCGGATTGCGTGGAATTTCCCCCTCGGATCTTCTGTGAAGAAAGCAACCATTCCCGCAATCCCTACCCCCCTGACTTCACCCCCGGGGCCCGCCAGACTCCCTTCCCCTTCCTTAACGTCTGCCTGACGATGCTCGGTATATCTCGGGCGCCATGTATCCTCTGGCTCTCCCCCGGGTCGGTCTTTCTTCACCGGGCTGGATTTCCCCCGAGTGGCGAACTCCTCCCTATCCTCTATGCGACTGCCCCCCCGACTGCAGTTTTCTCCTTTGGCTGGCAATTGCCCTTAGGACGTCCTGAGAATGGAACTTCTTTCACCCCATATTTCGGGACATCCGCTTTGCTGACTTAGATTTCCCCCCCGAATTCTTCCATATGGTGAGACTCTGCAATCCGTCATTGAGCTATGTGTATTTTTCATGAGTCCCCTTCTATGTCTAATATCCCCCCGTTTGTTTTTTTGAACGCGCTTAAGCGATTCACCCCTCCAACGAATCTCCCATGATGTTGCTTAATCATCGATCCCAACCTGATTGCTTACCTTAGCAGCCCGTCCCCCACAGAGTCTTATTGTAAATTGAAATATGATTTCTTCTCGACCCGTTCAGTCACGCCAACTTCGATCCCCTTTCTTTCCGGCGATTCCCTCGCTTTTCGTCCGGTTTCCTCTCTCGTCGGCGTTCCCCCTATGTCCCCCCTTCAACTTCGGGCCCCGGGATTAGGTGACCCCGATTTTTCTACATCTACTGTAGGACATTCTCGCCGATTCGACCCGTGCCAGAATCCACTTCCAGTACTCCGGCTGATAATGACCTCTATTTTTTGTGTCTTCGCGTGTGATTTACTGTTTATGGACCCCCCAAAGGGCCCCCGACCGCGTCCTCCATTGCCAACAGAATCTAGCTTTAATATCCCCCTGTCGACAGCTTCCTAGTCCTTGCAACTGCTCCCCCGGTCTCGCATCTTAACGGGCCCAGCTTCTTCGCGGTCGTCCCTTTTCTCTCCATATCAGCGGTGGGCGCGCGACTCACCCGCCCTTCCCCTGATGGCAATCCGTAGCACTAAAGGTGCTGCTCCCTTGGCCACTCCCCCCATCCCGTTTATGATCTTTCTCTTTCTTTAGTCGACCCGCCACATGCCGCTGCCGGTCGTTTTCGCCGAATAGCCTTGCCGGAATCCTCTTCCACAGAAAACAGCAGTTTGATTTCGCTCGATCCCCCGTTTTCGTTTTTAGTTGAAAGGACCGCTTTCTCTTATCTTCTTTCTGACTGCGTGCTTTCTGGAGATACTCCGACTTCCGACACTCCTCGTATCCATAGGATTCCGAGTCCCCTGACATTTTGACCGACTGGTCCTCCGTATGCTTCCAAGATCCCACTCTATGGAGGCCTTGAGATTAATCTGCAGTGGGATCCCCTCCAGCCGCAGTAGTAACGCCCTACCCACCCTCGAATACCTCTCTCTAGTTTCATCTTTTGTAGCCTAGGCGTTAGCCACTACCCCCCCCCCCCGTCCTTGCGCGGGCTCACCTTACTATCTGCCTCCACGGGTTCTCCCTCCCGAGCCCCGATCGATGGCCGACGCCAAGATCCCCCTACGCTAAGCTTCCCTTGCCCGACTTCGCATCGCCTTGATTGCCGAGGCGTATGAGCATTCCTTGCGTGTGCTTTCCAAGCCCCGACTCCAGCCCTAGCTCGCTGAGAATTACTTCCCCGATAAGGAAGACTAAAGCCTGATAGAGGAACTGCCAGCTCTACCCCTTTCCACCTCTCGCTTGCCAAGGTTTTCGGTTAGCCCAGCGGGCGTCTCACCGGTTTCTCCTGAAGTTTCGTCCCTCAACCAGACCATTCAGTCATCTTCGGATAGAATAGACAAGCAGTCCGAGATCTATTTTACTCCTTCCCGTGCTGGATCCTTTCTAGACGTACTCTCACAGACTCGTCCTGTCTTGTCTCCCCCTAGATAGGAAAAATTCAAGACGTAGGGACAAGCGAGCCAACCTCTCAGGTCAAGGGATTCTCCCCTCTTTTCACTGCCACATAGACCTTTTTTTTTTGGTGCTTCTTTAGTTGTTTGACAAGATCGTGACTGGCGACACACCGCTCCTGCGCAGAATCCCTCCTGCCGAGAGACAGAGAGAAACCTGCCCACTTTCGAGGCAGTACCCTTGTTGGACGTTTACTCGTTGTGCCACTCCGCATGATAATCTGACTCAGCACAAGTACACTTGTTCTTTTCCCTCCTTTCCCTCTTCGAGTTACAACCTGGTCTTCGGAAGAAGAGTCCCCCAGGTCCCTTCCGTTTTTCGTTAAGACCTCCCAATTCTGCTCTCGCCCCCCTCATGCATTTCATGGAGAAGACTCGTCAGTCCCTCTTGACCAGTTCGCTTTTGAGAAGGTCCCCTTTCTGCCTCCGAGTTTGGAGTTTACCTAGGCGGTGCCAGTCCCTCTCAGTTTCTTCTTTTCTCGACCTGATTTTCTCTTCTCATCCCGAATTTATAATCGCTTCAGTCTCGACCCTACCTCGACGGCCAGGGAACCCTCCCTTTTCTCTTTGTTGTTGATTTGCCCTAGATCCCCCGAGTACAGGCCCTGCCTTCCGTCGAGCACATGCTTCCTTACGTTTGCCCAGTCGGGATCGCCTTTATAGAACTATTTCTGAACACTTCTCACCTGTCTAGGGCCGGTTTTTCCCCCTTATAGTACTCCCCACCGTCGTAGTCAGACCCCCTCCCCTTCCCTTCCTGAGCCCGTGTTACGGTTTTCTTTCTTCCTGCCCCCCCTACCATGTAGATCTTTCTTTTCGTAAGTACCGTTCCGTCCTCAGGGAAGTCTTCTTGCAGAAGAAAGGGGCCAGTCACCCTGACCCTCAACAATGGGTTCCTGTGTAATGCCAAGTCGCTCTCTTCCGACCCGCCCGAAAACCATCCGGACCGGACTTACCCCCCCACCTGGCCGTAAAGACCCCCTTATCTATCCCCCAGCTCTGAGTGCTTTTCTCATCCCCTCCCCCCTCAGCATTGAAAGCCTTTTCATCTGAGTGAACAACCACTTCGGGTTCCCCTGGCGTGTACCCATATTCCCAACTTTTCCCCCTCTGGATATAGTTCCTTCCCTTCTTCCATGTCTCAGTCTTGCCCCCCGTCGGAGATGACTTCTGACCCAATCAGGCGGGGCAAGCTACTTCTCACCCGTTGAACATCTGTTGCCTAAGGCTCGGATTGTAGAGACATCTCAAGAGATGTGCTAATCTGGGCCACGGAATAGGCTGAAGCGCTCTTTTGGTTTCAGCAGGTCCGTGTAGGGCGCGAAGCGAGGAGGATAGTTATTTTTATCTCCCGAAAATTCTCTTAAGAAGCCTTCCTTCTCCTAGCTTAGAGCTAGGATTTTGTCTATCCTTTTGATAGTTCCCTTCTCGATTTGTCGATCTTGCTTCTTGCTATTATAGTCCTCGTATCGGGAGTGATTTCGACATACTGAGGCGGCCCGTATTAGGTAAGCGGAACCCCCGATCGAGATCGTCCCTGGTACTGGGAAGGACGGCTAGTCCCGATGTATCCCCTTTGCGATGATCGGCCCTGAAAAGTATCGCCCTTAGATTTTCAGCAGAGTCTTAAGCTCTTTCCTTTGAGCCCTGCTTCGAGTCGTGTCCTCGCCTGTTGGTTCTCCGAAATGTGAACGGCGTTGTTTCTGAACAAACACACACCACCCACCCGAACCCTACCCACCCCCCAAACCACCCCCCCCCCCACCACCCCCCCCCAAAACACCCCAACACCCCCCAAAACACCCTCGGCCCCCCAAAAACAACCCCAACCACTCCCCCCCCCAAACCCCGCATCAAAACACTCACCACCAAGTCCCCATGTGCCTGGTACTCTTCTGCTAGTCGCGTGGTCCCAAGGCAAGCTCGCCTACAGTCGTTTTTCCCCATATTCCATCAGCATCAATCTCCTTCTTTTTATCGTATTCACATAATAGCCCCCGATGATGTCGCACCGGCTTGTAGATTAGACCTCACCTTCCTTTTTCAAGACCTCCCTAACTCGAGCCGTTACTTTTTCTATGTTTGTCTCAGAGATAGAGTCGCCATACGATTCTTTCCTATGTGCTTCCCCTGAAGTTAGTCGCCTCCCCTCCCGACTACGCAGTCCTTCATGGGGTTTTACATCCTCAGAAGAATATCATCCTGAGTGGTCGTGTCCCCCCCCGACAGATGGGGACTCTTATCTTCGATAACGTCTCTATCAAAGATTCCGTAGCGCCCACATGCTTTAAGCAGCTGTTTACTTCTCAGTCTCATTTAGCTGACCCGAGCGTTTTCCCTTTTCCTCTTCGCGATACCCTTCGAGAAATTTCCGTTTGCCCCCTTGTTCCCCAGCGCCGTTCTCCTCCTTTTCCGTTGGCCATCCACAAGGGACAAGCCCCCCCCCCCCAGCCACAAAAACACCACCCCCCCACCCCCCCCACCACCCCACACACAAAGTCCAACGAGAAGGCAGGTGACGAAGGACATCCTCCCTTCCCCTGCCAGGCCGCGGACTAACCCCTTTCCCGCCCGTCCCCTGGAGTCCCGCCTTCTAAGAAGGACCGTCTTACAAGAGCGCAACACCGGTTAATGTTCACATGAGAGATGCCTGCCCCCCCCCACTTGAATTTTTTTTTTGGTCCAAGCAGCCTTCATCAGTCCCTGAATGCCTGCTTTTGACCTGCCCCTTGCATGTTTTTTTTGTCAAACACCCACCCGACCCCGCCAGCCAACCCTCCGCTGAATCCTGCCTATTCACAACGTCAATATAAAGAACTTGCCTTGAATCGATAACGTCTTTAGCTTGATTACCATACCCATGCCATGGTAGTAACTAAATTTCGAAGTATTGACCCCTTCCCCTACCACCCTTATCTCCCTATAGTCGAACACAAGTTGTACCTTAGAATGGACTATGTCTTTATGCAACCTGCCGCGATCGCTGAGGTATTCCTTCGATCGCGTCGTGGAGTTTTTAGACGTCTGTGTGATTTTCTGCCCTGTTCGTTCCCTCTCGGCTCTTTATTTCCCTTGTGTTTTTTTTGCCTGGATGATTTACTTCTGCATTGCCCCCTCTGTATATTCCTTTTCTTGACACCAGATGCCAGAAATCGGAGTTAGCCTTCCTAGTCCTGCCATTCCAGCGTGATGCCTTCGCTAGTTCCCATAGTTTCCTCTGTCTTAACACTACGTCCCAAACAAGAGTGCCTTTTCTCCGCCATATGTGTCTCTATGTATCGAACCACTTTCCGGCGACTTGCCGTAACCTGATCAACAACTGATGGAGCTAAGACGTGACGAGTTCCCCCATCGCGGGCATAGGCCACATTGCCCCCCCCCACCCCCCCCCCCCCCCCCCCCCCCCCACCACCAAACCCGCAACCCACACCTGTCCGACGGTGGTCTCCTTTCTCTAGATCCCCTATGTGTTTCTACCTTCCATCCCCTCCCCACTCGTTGTGATTATGGTGCTTCTGTACTCCGCTCGTGCATTTTTCTCCAGTGTTCCGAATGTCCCCCTTTGTAGCTCGCACCCCCCCCCCGCCTCAGATGCGCCGGGCCTCTTTTGCGACTCTATTCTCATTTCTTTTTGTCGTTCTGACAAGCCCGGCGGGCGGCTTGTTGGTCGCGCCCCCCTTCCACCAGGCCCTCTTCCAGATAGACGCAAAATGCCTACGTAACCTCTCATCGATCTCTTACAGCAGAGCCCACAGGCGTCCACACCGCCATCTCCTACGGAGCTTTTTTTCCACGCGTCTTTATCCCTCTGTACATAGATAACCTCCCAGTCCTTGTACGCCGCGTGGGATTCTCTTGCGTGGGACTGATCCGTACGTAGATCTCTCTTCTCTTTGAATATTTTACGTAACCGCTCGCTCCATCTTCCCCCCCCGATTTTACTCCAAGTCTGCCTGTTGTTCGTCAGAGACTCCCTTCCCCTTTTTTAAATTTCTCTGGTATCCGGTGATCGCTTCCCCCCCTGTTTATTGTAGAAACCGATAGCCTTCGTCCGACCGCCCATGCGTTCCTCTGCACATCCCCTAGTCTTCGATGATAACACACCGCCAATCCATTGCTGAGGGCGCAAGGTCCTTTCCCAAAAACGCCCCAGGAACCCCCTTTTCCTCTTTTCCGGCGGCTGCTTCTAGGACTAAGTCATAGTTTTCGCTTGAAGAGCTCTATGGAACGCAATCATACAGTAATCCGTCCTTACCCTAAGACACTCTCTGCATCTTGATTTTCCACTTCTTGTCCCCGCAGCGTCGGAAAGTCCAAGTAAAGTTTTCCATGACACTCCCCCAAACCCTCACTCCCCCGGAATACCTGAGGGCCGACATTGGCTCACGTGGCTCTTTTTTTCCCTTAGATCCCCCTGTTCCCCCAGAAGGAGTGCTACACTCTCCCGTCGAGTTCTTTCAATTCGTTTCTTCACTAGTATTTTTGCCACAACCTCGTCCCCTTTAGAACAGCAAGCTCCGAGTATCACGCGTTTTTTCTCGCGTATCGCTTTTTACCTTCCCTTACTCTTCTTCATAGGTCCTTCCCCCAAAACTTCTGTTAGAGTTTTGCGTCCAGTTACCTCAGTTTCTGTTGCTTCCACGTTCCTTTTTCCGAGTACTCCCCCTTACGACACTTTCTCAGGCTTTCAGCCCCTTGCGCCCCCTGTTGATGCTTTTTTCGATGATCGTCAGTTTCCCCTGACCTTCCCTCTCAGCGGCGTTGTGTGCTCACAAGCCTTGATCTTTTTCCCTAGTTGACGCCCCGAACCGGTTCTTCGCATACAGCCCGGTTTCTTTTCTCTTCTCTAGTAGTGCTGTCCTGTCCTTTCCCTAGATAGTCGTGCTCCCCATTGCGACCGGCGGAAAGCTTATCCTTTGGATACCACCTTCGCCTGGCCCGCAGCGGATCCCGACTTTTTTAGCCCGTTTTCCCGTCCCGCCTCCCCTCTTGCTTCGCACACCCTCCTCTCCTTCGCGTCTCGACGTGTCTCCACCTATTGATGCTTCCGCGATTCCTTTCCCTTCTATCTGCCATGAGCATATGCGCCGCTGGTGTCTCTCCGTAAGATTGAATCCGTATCTTCTGTCTTTAAGAACGTTATCTGCGATGCACGCGCTCGTCCACAGCCCCAATCTCTGCCCGACCCCTTTCTTCGATCTCACTCCGGAGGTCCTCTGTCTATCCGAGTACGATCAAGACTGTAGGGCCCTCCGCTGCTGATCCTCATACTAGACTTTCTTCCCCCCCTTCCTGTATTCTCCACGTCATCGTAAAGTCGAGCGTCCAAGTTTTATTGTTCCGTGTCGGATCCCGCACCCCTACTTATCTTGCGGGCCCATGCCTTCACTGTTTATCCTATTGTATTATTTCCCCCTCAGTCACGGTCTCTCTCCCCCCCCCCTTTTTTTTTTTTTCTCGGTGTCACCTTCGCAGAAGATGACCGCATCCTGCGCATAGGTCAGACAACGCGTCCCTTCAACTTTCTCTTTCTGCTTCCGTATCATAGCACGCGCCGCCCAGCCTTTCCCTTTCTACGTCCGCTCCATGCCTCTTCTGGCAGAAGTTTAGCTTCCCCCTACGTTGTTGTGCATCCCTTTCCTCCTCGCGCCCCTTCCCTGCCCCACGATCTCCCCCAGCGCATCGAGTTTTTTACACCATTTCGAATGCCCCCAGTATCGGCACGTTTCTTTACTCCGTTTTGTAAGCGTTTCTTTTTCACGCCCCTATGCATTTATTCCCACTCTTTCGTTTTTGCAAGAGTTCTTTTGTGGTTTTTTTTTAGCGAACCTTCTTGAAGCCTTCCTTATGTATCTCAACCTTGTTGAGCCACGTTATCCCCCATTCACCCACCCCGCCCCCCCCCCCGCTTTGAACCCACTGCCGGATCGAAAATGTGGCCCTTGTTGACTGGCCGCATGCCACCATCCACCATCTATCCTGTCACGATAAGAATCGCAGTCCCCTAATGTCCTTTACTTTTGTTATTCTTCCTCTTTGAAAGTTCACTCGTTTAGCCTTGATGCGAGCCTTACATCGTCACTTCTCCCCCTCCTCCTTGATGTTCTTCTCCAGAACCTAACCCTTGGCATTCAGAAATATTGCCTCTTGGCCCCTTACGCGCCTCTCCTGTGTATGGCTCCTCCCCGACTGCTTTCCTTGCGTGCACGCTGACGAGAGATTACATTCCAATTCATCGGAGCACATTCTTTGCCTGTTCGCCCCCCGTTTATTCGACTTTCCCATGTCGTGAATTGTTTTTTCTTCTAGGGCGCATATGCGTATAAGTTTTTCTTCAAGCCTCATCCTAGAATTTTTCCATAGCTGCACCACTATTTCGTTTGCCCCCGTTCTTGATTCCCCTTGCAAGGACAGATTCACTGTTCGACGAGAACCTCGAAGTCCTGTCTGCATCGCCCAATATTCTCCCTTAGTAATGAGTGCTTTTACTTTCTCCCAGATTACCGCACGTCTCTTCCTCCGATGGCCTCTCTTCCCCCCAAGCACACCTCCCCCTTTTCCCTACAGAATTCTGCTGTACGTCCCCTTCTCACGAGGTAGCTTCGTCTGCCGACGTTTTTGAGAATGTCGACTTTTTTTTTTTTTTGTCCCCTAGTCCCGGCGGTTTTTCTCCTTTCCTTCTTTCTGAGACTTTCCGAGTCCTCAGCCTCCCGCATTCCGTGTGTTTCGCAACGGTCCTGGCTGCTCTGTCCTTTTTTTTCAGATGAAAGCCCCTCATCTGCGCTCCGACCCCATTGCTCCTTCTCCTCTAGAAACTTGGTGCCTCTCTTCCCTCCCCAGAATCCTTGTACTAGCTTTCCTCTTCTGTATATGCTCGCCTTGCGCCTCGTGCATACCCCTTTGTCCCGACTTCTCAGAGACCCAGCCAGTTTTTCTTGTCGTTGCCCAGTCATGTTTCAAGTCGCCACGCCGTGACCGGAGCACAGCGCAGTACAGGTTCTCCCATCTCTTCTGATTCCTTCTATCCCAACCGCCAAAGGTCTTCAGCTCTATGAAGCAGTTCCGGGTGGCCTGCAGCGCCCACCCGTTCTGCAGTCTTCTTTCACTAAGCCAAATCCGTGTGACGGAGAATAGCCCAGTACCAGCGGTTTCTTTTCTTCGATCATAGTTTGCCTCTGTTTCATGCGGAGATACTTCCCCTTCTTTTCCCCCCTCCCCGCTTAGATTGTTGTCCGGCTTTCCATTTTTCATAACACTTTTTTCTCTTCCCTGTCAGTTTAGAAATCATGCAGGCCCCTCTGATTCCCATTGCGGTGAGCTTTCTTGCCAGATCCCTCCCCAAGCGTTTTCCCATTGAATCCGCAATCAACCCAATGGCTTTTCGTTGCAGTGCCCAGTGCTCCCAGCCATTTGCTCGTGTCCATGATTTCCTCCTGTCGCAAGGATCCCCTCTGGACTTCTTCTTAATCCAGCGACGGCCCCTTCTCGCTTTATTAGAAGACCACCTCTATATCATAGGTTCCTCTTTTTCTGCGGCAGCGGACTGTTTCCATTTTCCCTTTCCCCGGTTCGGCCGTTCTGAAAGAGCTGGACCAGCTGCACTCCAACTGAGTCGAATCGTTCTGCCTTTTCCCATTGTAGTACAGGGTCCAGCGGAATCATCTACGAGCTGACTGCCTTGTCATTGCTTTTTTTGAATTCGACCCGCGCTTCCTACTTTCTAGTAACAGTTTCCCCTTCGATTGATAATAGATAAGGCCCCCTGGAAGTAATTTCTTCTTTATTTTCTTCCAAA
>Ga0179591_1192407_pt1 | contig 12275 bp, 13 predicted proteins | sample CZOMad2_1_08_16f_FD_182891 | JGI IMG/M metagenome (GOLD analysis project Ga0179591, IMG submission 182891) | Vadose zone soil fungal communities from Angelo Coast Range Reserve, California, USA - CZOMad2_1_08_16fungal (PacBio error correction) | ecosystem: Environmental > Terrestrial > Soil >... | reverse complement strand
CATGGCTTTCCTCAACAATCGCCCGTGGGGAGAACCTATTCTCCTCCCCTCCGGACGCCGGCATCTATCGCCTGCTTTCGTTGCGCAAGAAGGATACCGCCCCGATGTCTTTTTTTCCCCACAGTCCGCGTTTTCCAGAACTCTGGATTCATAGGGGACTGGGAGCATCTTGGTGCGTTGATCGGCTTGTACGGCGTGGATCGCCCCCCCAAACATTTTTCCCCTTCTAGCTGATCTGCTGGTACGTGAGGCCGTCATCTGTGTCCCCCCCCCCCATTCCTTTTTTTTCCCCTGGCCGCCGCCAACTTTGCTGCTTCCTCGGCGATACGCCTCCCCCGTCGTCAGCCATTTTCCACACATCCCTAGCTGGTCGACGTTTTTTTCCTCTTGGGCTTGCTGGTCGACGTTCTAACCGCACCTGCCCCTCCCCCTCGATTTTGATACTCCTTGCCCGTTCATCATTCATACCCCCCCCCCCCGGTTTGCACCCCGGTCTCGGCCTTTTTCTTACGAGGTCGACAGTGTTTCATGCGTACACCGCCCTCCCGACGCGCGTCGCCTGTTTCTTATACACCCGTTCGTCACCACGAGTTTTCCCCTCCTCTCGACGAGGGCAGCTCTTCCATCCCCCGTGTCAAATAAACGTGCCTGTTGTCCCATCTTATGGACGACCGAGTCTCCTGCACCCGGCCTTGGCGTTGGCTTTTCTCGTTTGTTTTTCCCCTACAACGTCACAGTGGTGCTTGCTTCGGCAACACCACTGGGCTCTCCTGGTCCTTTATTTTGGTCTGGGACAGTCCTCCCCTTTTCCAGTCACGGAAGCAGGTAGGACATCATTATGCCTCGTCATTGGGACCCACGCGGCTTTTCCCCTTTTCAACCTGGTTGCCCGTGGCGATCATTTGTGCAATACGTATGCCCTCTCGAGGAGTTGACAGCATACCTTCCACAGACTGCCGTTTGGTGTTCGCTTGGGCGGTCCCGGCGCTTTGGTTCTCCTGTGCCTTCGGATCGCTACAGATCATTTCAACACCCGAATTTCCGCCATAACCTGCCAGGTTTTAGTACGGATCTTGGCGGTCATGTTTAGAGGTCCTCCCCTTTCGCTTGGCGGGCACTTTTTTGGGGGGTTTGGCTCGAGGTCCTTTCCCTCATGGCGCTTTTCGCACTTTTCACAAAAGTTAGGTCCTGTCCCCGGCGGGGTTCGCATTTGCTGAACGTGATGCACGTAGAAGCCACCTTTCTGTGTCGATGCGAGTTCTGTTCGTTCATGCAAAGTTATTTAATCCCTCCTTGGGAATTCCTCGACGGACCGGCAAGAGCTGTTAACTTTTTTATCCTGGAAAAACTTGTGGGGAATATTTCTCTCCTCCTTATTTTGTTGAGTCATCGGCTGCCCCTTTTTTTTTCCGTTTCTTGTTCAGTTTTCTTGTCGTGTTGCCGGTGTGGTCTGCTTGGTGTGGCCCGGGCCAGAGGTTCTTTTTTTTCCTCATTGGCCTGTGCCCTTCGGTTTTCAAAACGGCGCGGGGGTCGGACATTTTCCCTCTTTCCTCCTTTTCCCTCCAACGTGATCCCCTTATTTCCTTCGCATCGTCGAAGACAGACCCCGTCAAGCCCTCCTCAAACATCCGGTCCGCTGTCGTCAAACATATTGGCAACTTTTCAAACGAACATCGTTCCGCGTGTGAGAGTAGAGTCGATCCCTTCCTCCTGCTTGCGCATCCGGCCCCTCCTCTAGCGCGCGTCTTCTCCCATCCCTGGAAACGACCCTGATATTCCCCTCCGACCCCATGAACAGCGCGATGTCACGACTGGAGGACCCCCTCTCCGTGGATCCGGCGGGCGATGGCTCGATCCCTCCCTTCAGCGCCAATTGGCGTTCCATTCAAGTCCCGTTGGTTTCCAAGTCGACTGGTACGTAGGGATGCGGGCTCTTCGAGTCTGATCTCTGGTAGTCCTTCTTTCCGCCAGCTGACCAGCCGGCGTCCGGAACCTTCCTAGCCCCCCCGCTTTCACACCGGAGCTTGCGCTCCACCCTTTGAGAAGGAGGTTTTCTCCTCCGGTGCTTTCCATGGCTCCCAGTGAATAATCCCTACGACCGTTTCTTTTTGTAAACGCAGCCCCCTTCCCCATGGGTTGAGTATCGGATCCCAGCCAGGTCCGTTCCGATCGCCAGAGCCGCAAGCATGACCCATGACCCCCACCCGGCGCGGGTGGGCTCTCTCTGCGTGGAGCTCCTCCCCCCTTTTTCTTCTCATGCGCGTCCTAGCTCAGCTAGAGTAGGCGTCAAACTCCGCCCCTCCTGGCGTAGCACCTTACAAAGGCAGCCCATCGCTTCGGACGCACACCGCTTCCCTCGCCGACGTTGGAGACTTAGTCGAGTTCGCGGAACGAGTCGTGATCCCTCTCCTTCCTTGGGTTTCCAAATCCTGCCTAGACTACCCGCGAAAAAGAAGAAGTTCCCCCCCTCACAGCCAAAATCGAGCCCGCCGTGGCTTTCCCTTTGCAGGGCGACTACGATCTTGACCCATTAGTCCTCAACTACGGCCCCTCCCCCCGACAACGTAGAATAGGTGCTTGTGTCTTCGTCAACACCGCCATACCCATCCCGCCAGCAGAGATATTCTCCTTTTTTTGACCTCCTCCCACTCAATTGCCTGCAGAGTCGAAAAGGAACGCCGCCGGCCAAAGGTTCCGTTTTCCCCCAGGTGGAGACGCCTCCTTAGAGCACCCCCCCCTGTCATCGCATTCTCTTCTTTTTTCGTAGATGGTGATATCGCCCTCGTCTATTTTCGTCTCCTCCGGCCCCCGATCCCCTGAAAAAATCCCCAGGGCGGCCGATCAGCATCCACGATGGTCCCCGCAGAAGAACCCCAACATGGCGTGCTGTTGTTTTCTATCAGCGGCTCCCAGGTCTCGTTCTTGGGCAGTACCCGGCTCTTCGTCCGGCTACACTATGCGGACCCCCTCCCGAAGGCCGCGGTCACTGGTCCCCCCCCTCCTCTTTCGTAGCCGGTGTCCTCTTGTTCCTTTTGTTCGCGCATTCCCTCTCTTTCGTTCTCTCTCAACATCTTGCCGAAGCCTACCCTCGCCCCAGAGCGCGTCAAGGGACTCGCGTTATGCGGGATTTTCTCTTCGCGTTGCGTCTCTTGCGCCCGAGCTCTCCGGAGCCCGCATGGTAATCTTCTCTTTTATTCCTTACGTTGTGTTTGTTCTAGATTCTTTATTTCCCAAAAGGGAGATGCTCGCGGGTCGGTGCGGGGGGCCCCTATTCTGGACCACGAGCGAACGGCGACCCGTCCCGTTCAAAAGAGTTCCCTGGATCTCTGTGCGATGATTCGCGGTTCCCTTGCTTATCTGACTCGACGCAGTTCCCGCCTCGTAAAATAACCAGACCCAGGCCAAGTCTCTGTCCCCCGGCTACGCGACTCCCCCGTTTTGATCTGGTTGGCCCAGTTCAACCTGCTATTTTTCCCTTTTTTATCTACCCTCTCTTTTGACAGGTAATGACCCCCAAGAAACCTTCCTGGTCGGCCTCCAGATCCGATAATAATGTGTTTCCCTCCGTCGGTTCCACTGTGATGCTGATCGCCCTTTTTTTGTTTTATCGGTCGGGCTGTGACCCCTCATTGACCCTTTGTACTCTGATTCACAAGCATCTTCAAGCCGCCTTCGCGAATGGAGATTTTAGCGTGTGGGCCCCTACTTTCTCTTTCTTTGCTCCTTTGGCCGGCGGTTTCCGCGACTTTTTTCCTTATTTCTTCTTCAACCTGATCGGCATCATATTTTTCCCCTTTGCTGGCGGTCTGTGCTTCCCTTTTTTGACGACGCACAAGTTCAACACGATTAGACACTTTTTCGTGGGATGTCCGGTCTCCTGCGATGGTTCTGATTGCCTGCCAATTTTCAACTCAGACGCTGTGAGAATTTGCTTGGAGGTGATTTTGTCTCGGCGTCGGGTCTTGATTTGTTCGTCTACTGGTCATCTGTCACAACAAAGAGAAGATGACCTTCGACATCTTCCGCGTCACGTGACTCAGTAAGCCTCTCCATTTAGTCCTTATGGTTCCCTTGTTTCGTTCGCACAGCGATGTGCTCCGTTGTTGTTTCTATACCTCCAGAATTAGGTGTGCGGATTTTCGCCCGTCCTAGCTCTTGATCTTGTCTTCTCACGATGGCCTAATGGGCTGCTCTCGCTTATATAGTCGTCCTTACCTTCCTTTTTTCCCACCGCGTCCGTTTGGAGGTTGCTGATTTAGATTTGCCCCTCCTAGTCCACTGACCGGCGTCACATCGACCGATGACCCGTCAGACCTATGGGAATTGTTCTTTCTGTCTGCACTGGGCTTCTTGGTTTTCTTTCCTTCTGGTCCTGGACAGTACCCCCCCGATCCGCGCCAACCAGCTTCTGTTGGAAGGAGAAGGATCCGGTGTTTACAACGCTTTTCTTCAGGTCGTCTTCCTGTTGATGGGGCTTTTATGGCCTCCGTCCATAGCGGATCAAGTTTACGATGCTTCGAGCCCGACGCCCTTTGAGTGGCACACACGGACTGACGGGCTCCAGTTGCCCTTTAGCAGGAGTTCGCGCGAGCGTTCGCTCCTCCCTCTGTCATTTCGCGGTGAGTGAGGCTGTTTTTATGCTTGTTCTTGGTGTTCGGAAGGCTTCTTTGTTCGGTCCCTTCTCTTGTTCGGCTACCCTTGAATCTTTGCGATTCCCGGTTGCTTTTTGGGGGGGTCTTTGGCGGACCGGAAGCCTCTGCATTTTTGACGAAGAGGCTCTTTCGGTGTGATTCCCAAGTTCGCAAATGGTGACTACCTCCCCCCTCCCGGGATGCTTTGAGTATTCACTTTGCTGGATCGCGCTTTGACGACGACTAAGTGGTCATTCACGTTTTTGATCGCTCGTCCACTTCTTTCCCTGTTTTTGCAGTTCCGTGCACCTGGCAAGAGGAACAAGCACCGCTGGCCGTCCACCAAGCCCTCCCCCACCGTACCGCCTCTTCCATGGCCCCGCCCCCTTTCCGCGATGTGGCGCGTGATATTACTCCTCTCTTTGCGTTTCTTTTCGACCATAGGATTCGAAACCAAGTTTTCCATGGAGGAAGATGAACCCCCCCCTCTTTTCGGCCGATCGAGTTCCTTACGAGGATTATTTCTCGATAAGCATGATCCCCCCTTCCTCCCGATTACTGACCCCCACAACTGATTTTTACGCGCCCGGCGTTCTTCAGGCAAATGATAAAACCGCAGGGTAAGACCCCCCCCCCCCGGTTTTTCCCCGGGCCTGACTCCCCCCTTGTTCAGCTACTCTTTCCCCTCGAGCCGTGCCCACACCTCCTTCGAAGGTTGCGTCCACCCCGGCACAGAGAAAAACGTTTGTCCATCAACCGGCCACCTCTCTCTCCTTACGACACTGGCGGGTCGACTGAATGTAGTTCAAGGTTTAGGTTGATCCTTCAGTTGCCCTGCCCACCGCCAGGCCGTTTTCCGCGCCGGCTCACAAAAACGGCAGTCGCGCGGGTGTTTGAAGTTAGTATGTAAAAGCCTCGTGCTCGCACGACCAAGAGGGGTGAGTGCTTCTGATTACTTTTTCAATTTTCTTTTCAAACAGGAGCCGTCTCCCTTGTCGTTTTTTTGTCCATATCTGATGTCCAGCGATTTCCTCCTCAAGGTGATTCTTGCCCTGAAACTGGTAGTACGGTCCCGACCCGCCTCTACCGAGAGCCCGTTTTCGTTTTTTTCGCACTGCAGACCACATTTAGTTTAGGGGCCCACGAGCAAACACTCTTTTGCAACTCGGTTTTCCGCGCTTCGGTACTTCACTATTCTCCCAACTTTTGTTTATGTGCTTCCCTTCGGTTTTCTCCTCTTTCTCTCGGTGAGTCTTTTTTGATTCTAGGGTGGGCATCCGTCGAGTACTCGCGGAGTTTCTCTTGTGCGACTGGCAGTAGTGCCCTTCGGCAGGCAGAGTTCCGGTGTGCCAACCGGTTGGCTGTCCCCTCTGCCGTTTCGCCCCGGTCAAGGAAGTAAACTTGCTGGGGACAGTTTTTTCTTCTTCCAGCAGTCCCCCGAGAGACACCGTCCCTCCCGGCTCTTTCTTGTGGCCGCTTCTGAACTGAGGGAGTTGATGCCCTTTCTCTATTCAGCAGGGGCTCTTTTCCCCTGCTGTGTTCAACCGCATTGGCCGGTTCCCCTTTACCAGAAGATCAAGGACTGCGTTTCTAAAACGGTTGGCGTTGGCTCCTGTACCACGCCGTTTTACGTATCCGTAACAAGATGATAAACACCGCCCCTCTCTTTTCTTGTATTTCGTGATCGCTGTGTGGCCCTTGGAGCCTCGTCTCTTTGCGACGCGCAGGGCTACGCCTGGCGGAGATTCTCCCAGTCTTTGAATAGGTTCTCCACAAAGGTATGAGTCTTTTTCTCAACGCCGATGATCTCTTTTCCCTGCTTTTTTTGAGAGAGTCCTCGGATTTGTCTCACACTCGTCTTTCCTTTTTGGTCTAACCATCGACTGTACGTACTCGGGTCCTCCTCTCCCCTTCCAAAGACGATACGTTTTCTTGACCAGAGCCGGTGGAAAAAGATCAGATATCACGATAAGAAGGATTCATGTCGGGCTTTTTTCTCAGCGGGTGTGCGTGATGCTTCCTTTTTTGGTGGAATTATCCCCCCACCCACCCCTTTTTCTTTTCCGCTCATGTGATCTTAGTGCTACTCGGGGCCAATTCCCCACCTTTTTTTTCGTTTCAAATCAGCAGACCATTTGATGTCTCTGCTCGCAGCAAACTCCGCAGGTCAGCCAAGGTTCCACATACCGAGCCGTGTCTCGTTTACTAACAAAGTTTTGTGTTTTTTTTTTTTTCCCCTTTCCTGGCTGTTTCTCCTCTAACCCCCCGCCTCTGGTCACTTCTCCCCGACAATAGAATTCACCCACTTTACACCAAAGGTCTCGGCTCCCGCTTTTTTGCTTCTTCGTTAACCTCCCCCTTCCCCCCCCTCCGCGCGTGCTCACGACCCCCCCGTCACGTTCCTTCGCTCCATAGGGAAATAAAACTGCTTTTTCATTAAGCCGCTGGCCTTTGTTGCGACATCCACGTGTGTTTTGCTCCTTATGAAGCTTTCTTCGGACCCTTCCGTGTTCTCCCTCGTGATGTTTTCGTTGAGCAACAACCATCACAGTTTTTCCCGGCCCACACCTGTACCTCTTTTTTTCGGAGAGGTAAGGGTGGTCCGTCTCAACTTTCCAGGGGGTACTCCCAAGTTAGGAATCACTTTTACGGCTCTTCCGTCGATTCCCACTCCACGGGTTTTTTGGTTTTTTCAACGGTTGATTTTAACGTTTTCAGACAGAGGGAGCACCATACACGCGTTTTATTTGTGAGCTCCTCTGGGTTTTTCCCGAATAAAGGCCCCTCTGCTACTTTTTTGTGTTCTTTTCTCTCCCTTTTTGACTTCTGTGCTCGGTGCCATGTTTTCCGATCCTTTACCGTCCTGAACTTAGTAAAAGCATTGTCTCTGCTCGGAGATTTGTGCTTTTTCCTTTCCGCCTCGGTAGATTGGCCGGTGTTCGACCTTTTCCTCATGTTTTCACGGTTTTATGTTTATAGAGGGGCCATCTCGCTGAACTATGCGCTCGGCCCAGGTTTCCCCACAACGTTCTGGTCTTCCCCGGCGGGTTCTCTGGCAGTAACTTGAGCCTTGCCTGCCACCTCTTCTGTGTAGCGTACCCGCAGTTCCGTTTAGTTCCCCTTTTTACAGTTGCTCTTTACTCCCCCCGGCGGCGGTTTGACGACTGTTCTTACGTCATCGTCTACCCTTAACCGGTGGATCCTCCTTGTTATAGAAATCCCGACTTTCCTCGGAGTTCCCGACGCCGTAGTGTTGCTTTTCCATGCTTCTTCCGTGCTCGTTTAAGTTTCCGGGTTCCTGTGTGGATGTCCTGGTTTTACGGCAGCCTTCGGTTCATTGGAATGCTTCCCTAGTCGGCTGGCGTTTGCTTTGTAGGTTTGAGACCGTTTCGCTGCTTTTTTTTTTCTCCCCCTTTGTATTCCACTAGCGTCGTCCTCGTCCTCCCATCAGTTCTCAAAAGGTGACCACCCCTCCCTCCGGTTGCCTTTTTTTGAGTCAAAGCCAGCGGAAATTTTTCTTTTCCCCATACTCGCAGTTTTGGTCTGACGTGCGGCCTCCTTTCCTCCTTCTGCCGCATAAACGGAACCGTCACATCAGCTGAGGCTCGGCTTTCGAGACCCCTTCCCGTGTCCACCTCCCATTTCCCAGCGGCAGCTCAACGCACATAGACGATTGACCCGGCAAGTTCACATCGTTTTCCTTTGACTTCGACGATTTTCGCCCTTTTCTCTCCTTGAAACTCGGCCTATGTTCAACGTGGCCCCTTGTCGACAGTTGGACCCGAGAATGTCTTTTGTATTCGGCATCTGCGAGTATAATAATTTCTTGCATGAAGGAGGCTCCCCCGCCCCTTTCCCATCATCTCCCGACATGGAACCGTAAAAGTTCACCTGGCTCCGTCCACCCGTTTCCCTGTTTGGTTGTTTTTTACCTCCTGTTTTGCTTCCTCGTCTACCCTGACTCCAGCCCCCCACCAATTTTGACCCCCGCCCTACTCACACAATTCCCAGATGTGCGCTTTGGTTCGTAATAGCCGTCGCCAGCAGCAGTACTGTTCGCATCTCCTCACAGACCGCCCCCTACCACCGGCTGGGTGGGAAGTTTTTCCCCTAGATTTTAATACGATTTCTTGATCTCGCGCCCATTTATATCCCTTCGTGACCTGCATCTCCTGTAGTAGGAGAAATCAGAAACCAGCGCGTTCCCCCTTGACAGCAACTCTGTTTTTCCCCTCCTCACCCTTTCTGACCATTTCTCCCTCTTTTTCGCTTCTGTCCTCGCGGTCGCGGAAGAGCTGAGCGTTATCAGCTTTGATGTTTTTTTAGGGAGCTTACTCCCTCCCCCCAACCTGTAACCCTTTTTAACCCTCTTGTTCCTTTTTCCACGAAATCCCCCGCCAATTTCTATGTCCTTCTTTTCCTTGCCCCGAAGATATACTTCCCCCTCCTCCTACAATTCCAAAGACACCGCCCCTCCCCCCCCCAGGGTTGCGTCCTTCAACCCGTCTGCATCCAGAAAGAACAGTCCAGCGCTTTTTCTCCTCTTTGACTTGTCCGAATCCCATCCCCTTTCCCCGCCCCTTCGTCGACCAGGACGCTCTCAACTGTCAGAACAACTTGGTCTCCCAGAGGCCGTGAGCCAACCGTGTTCCTTTCGACATCCGTCGACGTTCACGGCTTTCAAGATGCGGTTGATCTCACCTCTTTCTGCAGGTTTTTCAGAGCCCCCCCCTCTCCCCGCCTCACACCCCCAAAACCCAAAACCCCCCAAAAACCCCCCCTCCCATCGTGCGTCTCTCTCCCTTCAATATGTCCCCGACTAACCCCCCCCTGCTTCCCGTTGCCTCAGGCGCACTCCTGGTAGAGTGGGTTCCCTTTTACTTCACCGATTTTCAGTTCCCCTCCTTTACCTTTCCTTCTAGTCAGTTCTGTACTTGGTCACCAACGCTTTTTCCCCGGTAGCTTCGAGGTGCAGAGCATGATGGGATGGCACGGCTTACTCCTTCCTTCTAGTAGAGGCAAAATATGAATCCCCTCCTACCATAATCGCCATCCTAGTCCCCTTCCTTTTAGTTTCTTTTTATGAGTCTTTTTCGCTTAGAGAAGTTTCCGACTTTTCTCCAACGTTTTTTTGCCCCTTCTCCCTCTCTACATGTCGACGTGCATTTTTTCCTTTATTCCCTCCCTTTTTTTTTGTTGGGTCCTATTCCTGGGACTTTTGCTCTCCTTGAGACGGTGGGGGCCTCTTTTTCCCCGTCCAAAGCGCTAATAGTTTTTCAAAATGCCCTCCTCTACAGCGTAGCGTTTTTGAGCTTGTCTCCCTTCTATTCTGGCGGCTTCTTTCGATTTTTCTTCGGCCTATTTGACTCTGTCCGCCGTCGCCACAATACAATCATCTTTCCCCTCTCGGCAACGGCTAGAAAGCTTGAGTTTTTTAAGTTCTTCCCTGCTCGCCCGGTCGCTTTTGTTCTTTCTCCGAGGTGACCGTTTATGGTCCCCCCTCCACTCACTGTCTTCCCTCTCCTATACTTCTCATTTTTTTGCGGTTTTCCTGTAGGTTTGGTTTTACTAGGGATGATGATCGCCGCACTTCTTTTTTCAGTTTTTCTTTTCTTCGCCGGTTTTTTTTTTGGACACTTTTTTCCGCTGCGTGATCCCCCCTCCTTTTTCCCGCCGTTAGCGGACGAATGTAGAGTATTTGTTTTTTTCTCTAGCCGGCCTTCCCCCACTGGTCGGACCTTTGCGCTTCTGTTCTCCGCCCGCTGGGCTGCAATTTTCTCTTCTCACGTCTCGTTTTGGTGTGGTAATAATATTTGGTCGATTTCTTTTTTTTCTTTGTCTCGGGTTTTACGACAAGCCCCGATTCGCCTTTTTTTCTTTTATTGTCCGGCGAGGTTTCATGTTTTTCGTCTGCGCCCTGCGATTTCCACAAGACGGCGGGGGACCCTTTTTTCCTGATGGTAGCCGTTTCTGTAGGCGGTTTTTTCTATTGCAGTCTTATTTTAAAAAACGAGACGCTTCCTCTCCTCGAACTCTCCCGCTTTAGATCAAACCCTTCCCTTCCCCCTTTGTCATAGGTTTTTCCACAGATGGGTCGTGATGTTTACCAGGATTTTTTATGTAGCCGTTTAATAGCCGTGCTCTGCTGCCTGGATTTGCCGATTGGGATTTTCGATCACCCTCTTCTTCCCGCGCCGATCTTCTCTTTTCCCGATCCCTTCCCCCCCAGCGTGAAGTTGGTCTGTTTCGGTCTTTTTCTTCTGTGAATCTTGAGAATTTCCGTTCGATCTTTATTTTCCATGGGAAGTGGTTTTCTGCAGTTCCCTTTTCCGTATGTATGTTTACTTTTCCGCCGGGCCTCCACCTCCCCTAGCTCCCAGTCCGTCTATGGTGGAAGTGCTACCGCTCCGGTGGTCCACCTCTTCTCTTCGTCCTTGCGGCGACTGGTTTGGCCAGTGTTTGTGCCTTCCTCCCTTTTTCATGACCCTTTTGATAAGATAGGAAGATGAATCTACTCCCGCCAGGAAATCGCTTTCCCACAAACTGTCGGCACTTGCGACAACTTCTTTGCTGTTTGCGTATTTTCTTTTCCGTATCTTCCTCCCCTACTTATTATTTGTAACGGCTCTTTGCTTGGACTGTTCATCTTCTTTTTTTGGTTACTTTTGCTTTCTTTCATTTTCGGTTTCGCCTTTGGCTACTACCTAGCTAAGCTGTACTTCTGGCGGTTCCCGTCTCCCTGACTCTTAGGAACGTCGTCCGACGCAGTGTTTCTTTTCTCCCCGTTCCTCAACTTCTTTTATTGAACTATTTTTTTTTGTAGGATTGCTGTTCTCGACTCTCTAACATAGTTGCCCCCCTGTTGTCCGTCCATAGCCCTCCCACTGGCCTCACCATTAATCTTCCCTGCCCTCCCCATGAGGACCACAGCCCTGATTTTCCTCCCACCCAATGCATCAACTACCCCTCTCCCCCGAATGTCTGAACGTGCACAGTCCCCCCTCCTTTTGCCTGCTCATGACTCCCTCTCCTTTTTTTAGGGTGTTTTTTCCCCAATCGGCTCCTAAACAACTTTTTATGACTATGAACCCGTTTCCGGCCTATGATTTTCCTTTCCTCTTACGCGGTTTTCGACTTCCGTTGGACCTGACGAAACGTCTTAGATTACTTTCTGGACAAATCCTGCGGTTTTTGTTCGTGCGTTGCTTCCCTCCTTCCCTGTACGTTTCCAGTCTTTTTTCACCTGTAGTCTAGAATCTTCCGGATCAGATGCCTAGTCTCCCCCCCGTGCACCACCTGACCGTTTCCCCAGGTTCGAAACCTTTCCATGCTCCCCCTCGGAGTCTTCCAACAAGCAACCGCCTTCTCTCCTTACTTGCCTTTTGTTTTCTTAGTTTTTCCCTTGCTTAGTATCTCCGGCGCACCCTGATTCCTCCAAGGCCAGGCCCCCCTCCTCAAAGCTCCCCCAACAGGTCGTCTCGTGTCCTATTCTTTTCCTTCTGCTCCGACACCGCTGGAGTACATTTTCGCCCTTCTGTATGCCCCCCCGTGAACACAGGTTCTTTTTTTTTCACAGGGATTTATTCCCCAGGTTTCGTTTTCTACTTTTTCTTTTCCTTTCTCCGGCTATTGGTACCTTTTTGC
>Ga0179591_1469922_pt1 | contig 12276 bp, 9 predicted proteins | sample CZOMad2_1_08_16f_FD_182891 | JGI IMG/M metagenome (GOLD analysis project Ga0179591, IMG submission 182891) | Vadose zone soil fungal communities from Angelo Coast Range Reserve, California, USA - CZOMad2_1_08_16fungal (PacBio error correction) | ecosystem: Environmental > Terrestrial > Soil >... | reverse complement strand
GCAACGGACAGCCGGCCCACATCGCGTCTCCTTTCTTTTTATGTCATCACTGAGCGACACCACGACCTTTCTCTTTTTCTTGCGTGTGAAATACACGTTCTTCTCTCCTCCACCAGGGGACCGCCTGAATCAGTCCCTTTTCTGTTGGGGAATCATAGTGCCCCCTTTTTTTGTCATCGGTGGTCTGGCCTTGGCCGCCTCCTTGCAGTATTGAGAACTGATGGTCATTCTTTTTTCCCAGCATAGACTCTTTTCCCCCTCCTATACGTGCCTCCGGATATCTCGTTTGTCTTCTCCCCTTCTTCACTGCTCATAAAAAAGCGTGCAGGTGACTCCCCAATTTCCCTGGGATATCTGACGGATCGGGTGATACGTTTCTTTCCCCCCCCGCCTCAGTTAAAGGTTTCTCTGACCCTTTTGTCTCTTCCTACAGTATTCAGGTGGAGTAACCCTTCCTCCCTCCTGAGATCTCTGGAAGCGGATCCCCTACACTGACGTACCTGGAGGACACCAGCCCCACTCTTTTTATGTAAGAGGTAGTGTTTTTTTTTTCCCCTATGTTTTGATCCCCTCTTGTCGGACTAAGCGGGCGTTTTCCCCCCCACATGATCCCATTATCGATGTTCTCCCCTCTCCTTTTTCTTTCTTGAGCTTATGTTAAGAAACCAAGGTTTCCCCGACCTCTTCCCCCCCAAAGAAAGGGTTTTCTCTTTCTTCAAATACTGAAAAGAAAGGGTATTTTCCCTCTTTACGTCCGTCCTGAGCCCCGAAAGCACGCTGTACGGCCACTTTTTAAAACGACGAAAGTGATTTTTTTCCTTCCATTCTTTTTTCCTTCCCAACCCTCAAAAGAAGAGGAGCGCTTTCCTCTCTCCCTTTTCATCCGGGCTACTGCGCGGTATCCTGCCTTCTCCTTTGATCTGAGATAGAGGAAGAGTCCTTTCTTTTCTTTTGTGAATCTGTCGGTTTATCCACCTTTTTTTCTTTTCTTATCCACTGGCGAGCAGACAGTTCCCGGCTTTCCCTTTTTCATGGCCGGCAATCGCCTTAAGAGAGAAAGGCAGGATTCCCCCTCTCCCTCCCCTCCTTGTCCCGCCTGGACTTCTGTCCCCCAAGGCCGGAAGAAGTCCTCCCCCCGGATGGCAAGGGTCTTTTTGTACCTTGTCCTTTCGCAAAGACCTCGACGCCCTCTCTTCTGGCCGTTCAAGGAAGTGATCACTTCATTCTCCCTTTTCCTCGGGCACACTATGAGAGGTATAGTCTCCCCCCTTTCTTCAACTTCCTAGGCGAGAAAGGCGAAGGAATTCGCTTTTCCTCGAGACGCTACCCTTCTTCTTTCGTCGTTTTCATGAGGGCGGCCTCTCCTCTTCCCCTCTCTGTCACGGCGCGGAGGACGACCCGCTCCTTTTAAAGATAAGGGAGAATGCCTTGGCCAACGGAACTCACTCCTTTATTTTCTGAACGAATGGCGGGCCTTCTTTCACCCCCCCCCCCCCTATGCTTAATTAAGGTCGTCTACGACGCTATGCCTGCATACCTATACCCCAGCACTCGCCGATTCTGTGCTCTTTTCAAGGAGGAAACTTCCCCCTTCTTTTTTCAATCGCTCAACTCGGGAACGACCCTACAAAAGGACGAAGACGAAGTTTTTTTTCCCGGAAGGAAGTTATCTCTTTCTTCTCCTTTTATTTAGGTCTGCTTGGTAAGTAGGTTTTTTTCTTCGGAGGACAGGGGGTCGTAGCCCTTTTCCAGTACGGAAGAAGAAAGCGTCCCTTTTTTTTCCCCCCTTTTCTGCCGACGAATAGAAAGAAGATAGGCGACCTTCTCTCCCTACCCACGCCTAATAGCGTCGTAGACGACATGGACTGCCTCTCTCGAGGAAGGAGATCTCCCCGAACCAAGTTAGAAATATTCCCCCTCCCTTTCGCAAGAATAAGAGGGTTCCCTCGTTAGTTTAAGTTATGGTGCTAGATGTATTGTTCTGGCGAAAGCCGCGCGTTCAGCCGTGTTCTTTCCTAAGGACTCCCCTCCTTCTTCCCTTCCCCTAATAGGGTAGAGGGTCGCGTCTCCTCTCCCTAATGCAAGGTAGCCGGGCGCGGTCTCTTCCCTCAGGGACACGGAACTCATAGCCCTTTTTTCCCTTTTGGGCTCCGATGCCGATGATGGGACATTTCCTTCCTTCTTTCGCACGGGCCAGGGACGTCCAGCACCCTCTGCGGAGGGGAGTCGTCTTCCTTTTTGCGAAGGACACGTTCCCTTTTTTCCATAAAAGCCTATCATGGGGTCCCTTCCCCCCCGGTTTGTGATGAAAAATTCGTCGCCCCCTTTCCCCCCTTTTCTGGATGAAGGACAGTCGGGATTTTAAGTTAAGAGGTTCAGAAGGTCTATCTTTTTCTCCCCTCATCGGCCTGACCGTCCCTCCCCGGATTTGATCATCCGGGAATTGCTTGCTTCCCCTTTTCCACAGCCAGGGGTCCCCTTCCTTCTTTTAGAATCCAGACAGCGGTTTCTCGAAGGGCCATGAGTTCCTTTTTTCAAAAAGGAATGGTAATATCTCCCCCTTTTTTTGCGCGAGACGTCGCCTTTTCTCCTTGAACGAGGCCGGCTCTTCCTTGGGAGAAGAAGCGTCCTCCTTTGGTGTTTCTCTTAGAGAGCAGCCATTGCTCTTTGTAACGGGGCCCGTTGCCGTACCCTCTTGATCAGGATGAAGGTAGCTTCCCAGTCAGTGGACGGTCTCTTCCTAGCACGATGATAAAACGTCTCTCGTAGAGGGCATGGTGGCTGTCCTCCTGGTATTGATCCTCGGCGACACGAGAATTTTTCTTTCCGCGCGGATGGCCTTCCGGTGACCTCCCCCCCAGATAATGGGAAGAAAGCGGCCCCTCTTTCTTTTCTTTTGCGTTGACCTCCGGTCGTAAGTGTCGTCTTCCACCCCCGGACATCACCAGGCCGATCCCTGGAGAGGTAATGGTAGTCATTTCTCCCCCCGGAACTTTAGTTCCCCTTTTCAGATACCTTGGATAAGTACGGCCCGGACTCTCCTTTTCGACAGGCAAGTCTCCCCCACCCGATGGCGATATCCATGGGCTCTCTTCCCTTCCTCACTGCTTTTATGCATAAGTCCTGCTCTTGCTCGCCGGGCAAACGAGGATAGTGCCGTTCTTTTTTTTCCCCCCAAGCCTGTCCAAGTAGTCGAGGCATGTGCGACAAGATGGCCGCCATAGCTTTTTCTCGTAGTAATGGAAAGCCGAGGACAGAGGAGTTCCCCCCCCACCTTTTTTTTTTTTTCCCAGGCTATTAGGAGGTTCACACTGGTGGATTATCCCTGTTTCCGTGGATAGGACAAAGATTTCCTCGTTCGTGGGTCACAGGATTGGACATCCTTTCTCTCCCTTTCTCCCCTACGCGGCTTTGGTCCGGATGGACCGTGGGCCATCTTCTCTTTTTTATATATATATTCCACTGACAGACAGGAAACACGCGTCGCCTTGCGTTCATTCCTCCCCACTTCCACCTTTTTTTTGCAGCTTGTGCCACAACGGAACAGCGGTCGACCCTCCCCCCTTCTCATATCGCTGCGGATGCCGTTCGCGATCTTCCTTTTTTCTACGAAAGCTACGGTGGTCGGGCACTGGCTTCCCCCCCCTCCTCCCTTTTTTCCCTTGCTGGTCCTGTTGACCACAGCATCGACGACTTCCCGTTTACCATGGCCCATACGCAATCCTCCGGGCTTTCCCCCTGCGATCTTGGGGAGAGTCCTTTCCTCCTTTCCCCGCTGAATTGAGACAATTGCATTTTTTTTCTCCCTCGGCCCCATGGATCTCTGCCTTTCTTTCCGTGGAAACGTGGGACGTCGCCACCCCTTCCCTCCTTTCCTTTTCCGATACATTCGGATACTTTTCTACCTTCCTTTCCCCCGACTACCTGACCATCGCCTGGATGATCTTTTCTCTTCCCCCGACGGAAAAGGGACTCCCCTTCCCTTTTTACCTAAAAAGAAATTTTTTTTTCCAGGGATATGGCGACCGCTGTCCCTTCCTTCAGGCGGGAACCCTTTTTTTTTCCCCCCCTCGCCTCTGGGGAGTGTTTCCCTTTCGTCCGAGTCTCAGCCCCCACTCCTAGTTCAAAGAACCCCCCCCTTTTTTAGGAAGACAGACACTATTCCACGCTACTAGGAGGTATGCCTTCGTCCCTCCCCTCTGTAAGGCAAAGGGGCCCGTCCTTTTCGGAGTGCTTGACTGAGACAAACAAACTAGCACGCCTCTTTGTCCTCCATTACCTGCGCGCTGTTCAGGCAGGTCCCCCCCAAGAAGCCGATAGGCAGGCGAGATTTTTTTTTTCCCCCCTTTTCGTGACGGGAGATTAATGGCCTTCCGGTTCGGCTGTCGGTATTCTCCACCGGTACCTTCTTTTCCTGAGCAATGCGAGCAGAAGTCCATTTCCTCCCTTTCTTAGTCCCCATTTCAGGAATAGAATTCAGCGTATTCCTTTCATTCAATAAGGTACCGATTTCTCCTTTTGCACGAAGGGAAGGCTCCCTTCCGGATTTCAGAAGGACGCACATCCTGGGATTTTGCAAGGGAGGCGGATCTGCTGCCCCTTTAAAGAAAGCTCCTCCCCTTTCCTTTCAGTAGTTTGAAGTGATAAAGGAATTTACCACGTCCCTTGGGCCGCCTGTCGCGAGGTATCCTTCGATGAGGTCAGGGTCCCCCCTTCAGAAGGATTAGAATTATTCGCCCCCCTCCTCAAGTTAATAGTAGGGGCCTTCCCCTTTTCTTCCTTCGAGTGCGCACGGAATTAGCCACGGGCCTGACCTTTTGACAGAAAAAGATAATATCTCCCCCCCTTTTCCCAGAAATGCGTAGAAATGAAGGCCCTACCGTCTACCTCACCTGGAAGGCGTTCTCCCTTACTGGAGGGGAATTTCTATAGCCTTCAATAAAAAATATCCCTCCGTCACGTTACTCATGAGATGGTAGGAAATCGAGGACTTCCCCCCTTTTATTCGAGATGAGATAGGAATAAAGATGTCTCCTTCTCCCTTCCTTCCTTTTTTTGAAGGAATGTTCGTCCCCCCCCTCCTCAAGCAGACAACCGCTCCTCTTTTCCCAGAGAACGGAAGGAACTTCCCCCTTTTCTTTAGTGTGAGATGGTAGATCTTCCTTGGAGGAACTTTTTTCGGAGTGAGTAGCTCTTCGAACAAAGTGCTTTGCAGCAGAAAACGCCTCCTCTTTTTTGTCAAAAGAGGGTCTTTTTTCTCCCTCCTATTTCAGGCGAAGGGATGTGGTTTCGGTTCTTGAAGGAACCCCTTCTTAGTAGACCTTTCTCTCATAGAGGATAAGATCTGGACGTCCCCCGAGATACCTCGGTAAACTGCCCAGTAAGTTCTCCCTCAGCTAAAGGTGACCCTCGGAATTCATGTATACTTTCCTTGATGGGTGATAGCTCTTTCTTTCCTCCAGCCAGAGAAGTTAAAGACTTTTTTGTTCGGCCCTAAGGCGCCGCATGACTCGTCTTTTGGTAGAGGGTTCTCCTTTTTCCTTCCTTTTTTTAGCCACTAGAATGAAGTAGCAGGCTTTTTTTTCCATCCGCGGAAAAGGACCTCATCTCCTTCTCTTTCCCTCTGAAAGATGTACCTTCATGGTTCCAATTGAAGTGAGAACCTTCCCTTTTTCCATCGATCGTGCGGCGGGGCTTCTAGGTCTTTCCTCCCTTAAGATAAGATACCTCTCCCCTTCCTTCATGGGTCCCAAAATTATTAAGGCCGTTCCCCCTTCTTTCCACAGTCTGGATTGCCGAACCTTTTGTTAGAGGTGTTTTTTCCTGGAAGGACAGCGTCTTCCTTTTCCCCCCCTTCGTGAGAAGCTGGGACTGCTTCCCGAAGAAAAGCAGGGGCCCCCTTCTTTTAGAATACAGAAAGCGTCACCTTTTTTCCATGAGCTAATAGGCCTCGATCGACATGCCTCTCCCGAAGAGCTGCTTCTTTTCCCTGTCCTTGAAGGAATTTTTGAATTTGCTTCCGGGAGGAAGACTAAGCGGCTCCTCTGTTTCTTTTTGGGTAGCTTAGAGCGCAAGAAATGATAACCTTCACTTCTTTCTCGACAGAATGAGGTCGGGGCTAAGGATGATCCCATGTGCACTCCTTTTCCTGTAGTGGCGGTATGAAGAGTCCAAAGGTTCTCTTTTGTTAGAAGAGCCCTAGGGCCTTTGAACTCGCATGCGTATGGTATTGAAAACAGCCCCATTTTCCCCCTCGAAGGGGGGAATGTTGTCCCCTCTTTTTTTTCAATACCAGAGGTTGGCCCCGTAGACAGATCACTGGTCCCCCCCCTCGGAAAGAAAGTAGTCTTTTTTTCCCTTTTTCTTGTAGTAGGAAGAACGTACTCCTCATCCAGGGAGCTTTTTTGTTTTTCCTTTCCCCTGCATGTTAGAAAGAGCAGGATTCTGTACTCCTCCGGTGACCTGAGCGTGCAGAATTCCCCCCCCACGATAAGAAAGACCCTTCCGCTTCCCTTAAAACAAATCGACTATGCCACATTGGTCTCTTTATGAATAATCAATGCGGGTAATCCAGATCCAGGGAAAACGAGGATAGTGAAGGCTTCTTTTCTCCTCTCCATCTTAAGAGGAGTTGGTTCACCTCCTGCCGATAGCGGCTGCTTGCAGTCTCTTCTCCCTCCCGCGAAGAGGAGGCAAAGTCTTTCCCCCCCCCTCTTTCTCCTCTCTTGATTCGGCGGTTTCGGGTCGACTAGACGTCCGGTTGCTTTTCTCCCCCGGGAAGCAGGAGCGTTAGTGGTGTCCCTTCTCCCTCCTTCCCTCAATTCGGACGAGATGTGGGCCGGTGTGGTCCCCTCCGTTTGTGGTTGAGAGAGATGGCCACGGCCATCCCTTCCCACCTTTTTCCACGGGTGATGTCATCGGGACACAACTCCACCTCTCCCCTTTCTTTTCCTTTTTGGTGCCATCACGGTCTCTTCCCCTTCTCATCCCCCTGGGAACCGCCTGAATCATATCCTCTGCGTGTCTCCTCCCCCCCGGTGGATAATCGTCTCTTTCCTTGACTCAGGTGCGTCGGGCCCTCGCCTGCTCTGGAGGAACAGTTTCTTTCTCCCTTTCCGGTTGACAAAGAATCGCCCCTCCAAGTGAAGCGCAACGCATCCTCCCTTCATTCGCTTCTTGGGGAGAGGCTCCTTAAATGCAGGAATAACGAGTTCCCTTTCTCCCTGGGAGATGAGACAGATCTCCTTATTCTGGCTGTAGTTGCCGTTAACTTTTCTCCCCGGCTGTAAAAGAGGAGTTAAGGGAAGATTTCCCCCTCCTCTAACTGTTCCGAACGTATTCGGTGGCGTCACTCCCACTGCCCGGGAGGAGATTCGGTTTTTTTTTTTCTGCCCCTAAGAAGAAAAGGGCTTTTCCATCAACCGACTACGTTCGAGTTTTTGGGGAAAGGGGAGATTTTTTTTTTCTCCCCAGAGGGGGCCTCTGGTTCAAAATTGATACCATTATCTACCTGGGGAGGTTTAAGACCTCTTTTTTTCCCAGACCCCAGGAATCTACCTTTTTTTTCCTAGGGCTAGGAAGAAGCCACTACATCCTTTTTGAAGGGAGGTATTTACCCTCCTTACCGATGAGAAAGAAACCATCCTTCGGTTCCCTTTAACTAGAAAGTTTTAGGTTCTCATGGGGTTCTTCCCCCAAAATAGAAAAGCCTTCTATTTTTGTTGAATAAATTTTCCATAAAGAAGAGATCGTAATTTCCTTTCGGATAATAAAGAAGAGCCCCCCTTTCTTTCTATTCTTTGAATATGGAGATCCTTGGGTCCAAATGGAAATGCTACCCTCCCCGAGTGAAGATTTCCCCCTTTTCCCGGACTCTTTCCTTTTTTTTCTTCGCAATGGAGATCCTTCGTGACGGGGACGGCTCTCTCTCAATTCAGCGGTCCCCCTTTCTCCTAAATTCAGGCAATTTTTTTCCGCTTGCACGGGAGGCGACGACTGCCCCTTACATCAGTGGACGCCCCATTCCTATGGCCCTTCGTATCTGCTACGTGTCCTTCTTTTTACACTAGAAGCCCCCTTCCCTTCCCTCCTGAAGCGGGCAGTGATAACGGAATTACCCTTCCCTCTTGCCATCGGGCCGCCATAGTCTGCGAGGTCTCCCCTTTGGCAAATGCTCGTTCCTCCCTTCCGCTCATTCCTCTCTTACCGCATAAAATCGTAGGGGATTCGTGCTCCCCCTTCTTTCAGGCCCTTAGAGGGCCTCTTCCCTTCCCCCCGGCGGGCAAGACCCCTTTTTCCGCGCACCATTTTCAAGATAATGGTAGCCTTTCCTTTGGATGAGGAAAGAACCACACTTTTCCTGACTATTCGAAAGGAACTGGCGGTTCCCCTTTGATAGAAGTCCTCCCTCTCCAAGAGGAGGCCGTTCCCTTGCCTTAGAATATATACCGGGATACCATCCCTTTCTTTCTCTGATCGACATACGATGTAGAGGAGGCAACGCCCTTTTCCCTTCTTTTTGCCGGAAAGTTGATAATACGGATACCTCTCCTACAACCGGCCGAAGAAGAGATGACCATGCCTTCTATCTATTTTACTAATACTCCCCTGTTTTTTCTTGAGCTTTAGCTCGGCTGCGTTTTGTAGTGCGGAGGCCATGTTTAGTAGCGAACAGTGCCCTTCCCTCCCCTTCTCCTGACGTTGCCGCCGATCGAACAGATTTTCTTCATCCTTATCGTGCTAAGGGCTGGGTCTCGTTCTATAGCGTTCGTAGACGACCTGACTTCCTTTTTTCTTTGTAGAAGGCAGCTTGCCCTCCCAGTCCGTTAGAAATAGTTTTTTTTAGGTAGAGGGAAGACACTCCCCTCCTTTGACCATTCTCGTGCCGAACGTTTCTCTCTTTTTTTCAGAAGAACGCGAAGTTCATTTTTCCTTTAGACTCAGACCGATGACTACGGACTCTTCCTTTCCGTTTCTCTCTTGAATGCGGTGTCTTTCCTTTCCCTTAGACGGGAGCGAAGAGCCCTTTCCCCGAAGGTGCCGACATAGCAGACGCTTATGTCAGGGGCCTTGTCGATGGTAAATTCCCCCCTTTCCGGAAAGAAAGGACAGAGAAGTCTCTTTTTTCCTTTTTCGGTGGTTTGAGAAAGGCCACCCTTTCCATAAAAGACCGAGTCATGTTTTTGGTGAGGAAAATTAGTCTCACTTAACGGTTCTGTATTCCCCGACTCGGGAAGTATTTCCCCCTCTTCTAGATGAAGGAGTCTTCCTCCTTTCTTTCTAGGACTGATTGAGAAGACGGGAATGATGCTCTTTCCCAGCAGGGCATAAGGCCGACTCCTCCTCGGAAAGCTGGTTTAGACTTTCCTCTTAGCCTCGATAGTCACTACTCTTCGCCAGATCAAAAACATTTTTTTTCCTTTCGACGGAGGCGGGCTTGGAGGCCAGGACTGAAAGAGCGCAGCTTTCTCCTGGGAGGAGAAGAGAGCATTCTAGTTTTCGGTGGGTTTAGATTAGCTCTCCCCCCTTCCAATGGGAGACAAGGGAAAGTTTCCTGCAAAGCCCCTTTCTAGGTTTTGGGTGAAGAGATCTTATGATGGCAATAATCCCCTCCAGGAGGTAGTTTTCGTTTTTCCTTTTTTCTCTGTATTGGTTTAGTTTTTTTTTGTTGTTTTGATTCATTACGTAGAGGGCCTCTCCCCCAGCCGTGTATTTGAAACAGCCCCATGGCTCCCCTCCCTCTGAGAGAATGGGGACCCAGCTTTGCTTTGAAGCCTCCAGGTGAGGTTGCGCTCCTGTTCCACAAAAATCGGACAGCCGTATTCCTTCGTTGGAGGGAAGCCAGTTTCTTCCTTTCGCCGTAAGAAACGGCCCGATGACTCAGTCTTTCGGTGACGAAACCTCCTCTTTCTTTTTACCCTTATTCCGGAGGCCAGGAATCCTCTTCGTCGTGCTACGGAAAAAGTGCCGTCCTTTCCCCTTCGATATAAATGGGACCTCGCCCCCTTTTCCTTCTTCAAATGAACGCGTTATTCTTCTTCTTTCCACAAGCCCGCCGGCAAAAGAGGATCGTGCAGGAGGATTGCTTCTCTTTTCCCCCGTCGGCGAGGAGTGTGGTCCCCCCCCTTTCCTTTTCTTTTCACCTGGCCGACAGGCGGACCCCACCTTTGCGCTTCCGTAATGAACCCGCCTCGACTATGATTTTCGAGTAGAGAAAGCGATAAGCAGAGCTCTTCCTCCTTTCTTTTTTTGGTCGTAGGGTCAGTGGATGGCCCTTTTGTTCCTGCCGGCCGCGTTCTTTTCTTCTCTCCCCCGTGCATAAGCAAGATGACAGGAAAGGTCCCCCCCTCTCCTTTTTTTTTTTTTTTATATCTTCTACAAAGTTGTTGTTGTTGAGAGCTATATTTCTCTCTCCCTTCCGCATCGGCGGCAGCCACTGGTGTATGTTTTTTTTTCCCTGGCCGCGGCCGCGGTGACATCCCCTTTTCTCCTCTTTTCTTCGGGTTCACAGCCTGCATCAGAGCGCTGCGTATTTCCCGGACTGTGGCCTCCTAGTAGCGGGCGGTGCCGTGACTACTTTTCTCAGCAGCCGCTATGGAGGACAGTCTTTTTTTCTCCCCCTTTCCCGCATTACCAGACTGGTGAAAGCCTTCTCCTCGGCACGATAATCGTTTGGCCCGGCGATCTTTTTCCCCCTCCGCAGGAAAGTGAGGCAACCCCTTTTTTCCTGTGAGGCGATGGAAGCTATTTCTGTCCGGATCGGGCGGATTCTTTTTCTCTTGGAACGTAGAAAAGCTCTGTTCGTAAGGGCGACGTCTTTTTCTACCGGAAGACCGTATCCCATGACCATCTTTCCTTTTTTCTTAGGAAGGTGCTTGTCCTTTTTACAGGATAGACCTGGCAGTGCCCCCCCCTTGAATAAGGGATGCCAGAGTTTTGTTCCCCTATTTCCAGACCAAGCGCACAGCACCGCTTCTTTTCAAAAGAGGGTAAACATTCCCCTTTTCGACGTGGTTTCAAGAACATCTTCTTTTCCTCCACAGGAACTTACCGTTCCCCCCCCCCTATGTGTAATCGGGATAGGAACTTCCCCTTCCTCACTCTGACGGGAATTACTGTATCACTTCAGCCTGATCCCTCAGGTACGGCACCTTTCCTTTCAAGTGTTTATCATGGCTCTTTCCACCACATAGCCACGACCGATGCTCCCCTTTTCAGAATAAAGAGCGCTAGTTAAGTCTTTCTCCTTCCCTTTCTTCCCTGAGTGGGGGAGGGGATTCCCCTCTCTTCCTCTTAGCTTTTCATGAAGTCGAGACAAGCGTTCCGCCTTTTCCCCTAGGACTTGATGAAACTGATGTTCTTCTTCCTTTCTTTTCTAAAGTTGTACTGTACGGGGAACAGGCGAGCCTCCCTATACCTTCTCTGAACCGCGAACTTCAGGCACTTCCCCTTCCCCAGCGGTTGAAAGCCGGTCCTTCCCTCCCCCCCTAAGGAAGGAAGCCACATGCATCGGGCTGGGACCTTTTTTTTTCTCCTGATAGGATGAACGTGGCTTTTCTCCCCCTCCCTTTTTCACGAGTCTTTTGTCCTTGATGGAGTAAAGGGGCCGTTGTCCTTTCCCCTTACATCGGTCCGCATAGTTGCGAGGCTCTCATTCTCTCCTTTCCCCTTCTAGGAGAGACAGGAGAAGGATCTCCTCTCTCCCCCCCCCTTCTTCCCCGATCCCCCACTAGAGGGGAATCGGCCTTTCTGGCTGCATTAGAGGCCGCCCTGGACCTTCCGCCCCTTTTCCAAGAAAAACCATAATCTCTCCCCCCTCACCGTCCTGTAGGGAAATGAAGTCGTTCTCCTTCACCTGTGAAGGAGTGAGACTATGTTCTACTTTTTTTTTCGGTATCTTTTTCCAAAGACTTCTCCTCCTCTTTCCCTACTCTATTATTGCTGGTACGAATCGAGAGCTATACCGATTTTTCCTTTGAGAGATGAGATCGCATAAAGATGTTCTCCCCCCCTTCCCTTCCCCCCCTCCTTGCGGTAACTGTTAGCTACTCCGGGCTCCGCCTACAACAGGACGCAGCCGAGTTTCCCTTCCCAAACTTCCTCAACCCTAATGTTGTGTGTTGAGAGAGATTCCTCCCCCTTTTTGCTGCAGGGAAGGTTGTTGCGGCTTTCTCTTTTTCAAAGTAGAGAACCTTCTTTCCTTCTCGTTGAGACAAGTTAGTCCTTTATTCGATCGAATCTCGCAGAAGATCGGCGAAGTTCCTCGATGAAGAAAAG
>Ga0179591_1351008_pt1 | contig 12276 bp, 10 predicted proteins | sample CZOMad2_1_08_16f_FD_182891 | JGI IMG/M metagenome (GOLD analysis project Ga0179591, IMG submission 182891) | Vadose zone soil fungal communities from Angelo Coast Range Reserve, California, USA - CZOMad2_1_08_16fungal (PacBio error correction) | ecosystem: Environmental > Terrestrial > Soil >... | reverse complement strand
AAGTGAGTGCGTGTCTTTTGTCTGTACCCCTTACTGGAGATCCATTGTCCCCGCGGACCCCCTCCCGGCGTGTATTTGATGGTTTGGACTAACCCTCCGATGCGGGTTTTGCGTCGTTCTTCACCCAGTTCCTCTGTTCGCTCGTGTCGCGAAGGAGTTTCGATCTGTCTCCCCCCTCCTTCCCTGATTCCGATGCAGGGGTAGCGCGTCAGCCTAGAGCGGGTTTTCATCGGCGAGGTTCCTGCGCCCCTGTGACCGGACCGCGTTTTGCCCTCGGAGAAACGCCTGCTAATCCGGAGTTAAACATAGAATGGCTGGTAATGCAACTTCCTTTTTTCTCCCGCTCAAAACATAGGGGATTACAGAGGAGCCCGTCCCTTCCCTCTCCCGCTGCCGACGACGAACGTCTTTTTTGTTTTTTTGGCCTTTCTTGTAACCCTCTTTTCGTGAAAGTATGGTTGTTTTTTGTTTTCTCCCTTCGATAACCCTCTGGCCTTGACCTTTGCACTGATTCTGCGATTTTTCCTTTGAGCAGTTCGGGCTGACCTCCATAAGCAGGTCTTCGTGCCTCTAACAGGGAAGTCAGGCTTTTAAAGCTTTTTTTTCATCCCTTTTGATGACAGAAGAACGCTACAAATGCCGCCTCGGCATTTCGATTGGTCCTCCCTTCTTCGGACATCGTCCTTTTTGACGCCGCTCGCTCTTCCTTCCTATGAAGAAGAGGGGTCTTACAAAATAAAGGTGCTCGTAAGGCCTCTTCTCGTTCCTCTCTCTCTTCCTCTCCAAACCAGAAGTGACTGGACTCCGATCGGGATCCTTTCTCCGCACCTCATTTTCCCGGCCCCGTTGAGACACTCCGCGGTCATTTTTTCTTTGGCAGTTCTTAGTAGAATCCACTCTGACCGTCTCTCGGCCCAGAACTGAGATAAGCGATACCTAGAAACTCTCGACGTCGTCAATGTTCTCAGCGGCACTAGTTCTCCTCCCAAGACTGTTTTTTTCTACCAAGAGGCGAGTTTAGAAATCGCTAGCGGAAGAGTCCCTTTTACTATGTGCTCAGCCTAGTATGGCATCTCTCATGATGGGTACTTCCTGATCTTTTCTTCCCTCTTGCGAGCGTCAGGACGGAAGGAAGGCTTGGGTTAATAGTTTGAGTGACGGCCACAATGAACGCTCTCGCCACGATTTTGCGAGAGCTTGCCTCCTCTTTTTTTTTTCTCCTCTGACGGGCATTTCCCCCCCGTTGCTTCCTTCTGTTCCGTGGAGGCATAGCTTTTTACAGAACGCGTGGTATCGGCTTTCCTTCGTAAGCCTAAGGGCTTAGTTTCTTCTCTTTCCTTCCTTTTTGATTCAAGCTGTGCCCCTTTTTAATAAGATTCGGTTTCGTGCCGCCGCTTCAATCTTGCCTTCAGCGACGACTCTTGGCCCATCCTGCTCCCGCGACGTTTCCTTAGATCTTCAGCCCCAGCGTAGAGCATTTTGCGTTGCCCTATTTTTCGCGCAGGTGGCAGGAAGACTCCCCTTGGATGCCTTATAGTCCAGCATCTTTCCTGAGGAACCCGCGTAGAACCATTTCCGATTCTTTGACCGCTACTTCGGCGGCTGGTCGAAAGTGTCCAGTAGAGCCATGCTCTCGCGCTTCTCCGCGCACTGACAACGATGACCCAGTCCTTTTATGAGCTAGGTACGTTGTCTACTCCTCCCACCATTAGTCATGCTCGCACCCTTTGCCCAAGTTACGACCGCCTCGTACCCCCCCCCCTTTCTTTCCGTACTGCGTGGTCTCTGCTCCTGCAATTCTCAGCCTCATTTTCCCGTAAGGACAAACGGGAAGAGAGCTTTTTTTCGTCCAATGAATTCTCGCGTGCCTCAACTCTGCTTTCCCGAGAGCGCACGCCCGAGTTCATCCGCTCTCTCTAGTTCACCCCGTTCCCCTCCTCCTTTCCTCATAGATTTAAGTCCCCCACTGGTTCAAGCAAGCCCTCCACTTTCTCCCCGCTTTCTCCACGCCACATCGGCCCTTGCCGAAAGGTCACAGCCCCCCCCTCCTCCCTTCTGCGAACGCCGACCCCCTTCGCGTCGGGCACGACCCCTCCCCTTTCTCGCACAACAGATCCTTAGCTTTTTTTCATTTTTTGTCAGTGGACCCCCTTGGTTTACACTCTCAGAACTTTCCCAGCTCCCGGAAAGACTGCCCAATTTTCTGCCGAGCGGCAGTTCGGGGTAGGAAGTGAGTCGATCTTATCTCCAGTCCTTTTATCGCTCGGTGTCATAGGTATGAAGCGGTGATGTCTCCCCCCGAAAGATTTCCCGAGCGATAAGCGGCCCCCAATAAGATCGTCTGGTTTTTTTTTCCCCCGCGGGATCCCGTGTCCGGCCCCCAAGTGCGTCCGCGGTCACTCTAGAGCCAGTTCCTTCGGGGCCTTCTTCTTCCGCTGGACGCCATTTTCGACTGCATCGAGTGCTTCTCCTCTATTTAAAGACTACCGTTTTTGTTTTTTTGATGCGCCTCGGGCGCCGACCACTATCCTGACCTAGCGGCACGGAGATTTCGATTCTTGGGAATCAGTTGGAAAGTGCTCGCCGTTTCGCCGAAAGATTTCACGAATTCTGCTCGTTGCACTCGTTGTTGAATTTAAGTACCTCCACCACCCCGTCGTCCATACCTCCCTGCGGGTCCCGATTGCGGACTTCGAAAGTTTGCCTCCGCGGATCTTGTTCTTTAAGGAAGTGTATTTCTCCCTTCTTTTTTCCCCCTTGCTTTTTTTCGGAGAAAATCTCGTTACCATATCAATCGTGATAAGGCCTCGTCGCGGGTGTTCTCCAATTTAGGTTTTCCTACGACCGCGATGGAGGCGTTTAGTCCCTCCGCTCTGATTTTCTCTGACCTTTTGTGAGTCAGCCCCCCCAGGTTTATTGTGATCTCGTATGAGTCGCATGGGAGTGAGTACGTTTATTTCGTCCGATTGCCCCTGCTCCCCAGTTAATGATGCCCTTTTTTGGAAACATAGATCCCTTTAGCGCAGACCTCGGTAGCAGAAGGATATTCTGATGCTCTGTGATAGTGTATCTCGGTGGAAGCCCCTCTACTGAGAGCGTAACGTTTTTTTATTTCGTGTCTCGTCCTATTGCCTTCTACCTTCTCATAAGGACCTGAAAATGACCCTCAAAGGCCCCTTTTCCCCTTTTTTTTGGCGTGGTTGCGAAGTAGTGAACCTCTTCGAGACTCTTTTCCACAACTTTGGGTTCTTTTCCCCCAAGCTGGAAGAAGACCTTTCCTTGGTAATTTCTCCCCCTTGATTGTACATCGTATAGGATTAGATATAATGGCTCGCATTCCCCAGCCGTATCTTGGAAGCCCATGCCGACGACAGAGTTCCCCTTTTTTCTCGAGATAGAGCATTATGGTTCTTTTCGTTCATAAGGACAGTAGTTAAAATGTAATTTTCCCACAACTAAGTCGAGAGATTTTCCTGAAGATAGATGTCGACATCCCGAAGATCCTTTACTGGGAATATACGAGTGAATTTTCTTGGAGGCCTTTCCTCTGCAAGGCTAGTTAGGTCTACGTAGTTCTCTTTTGGATTTTCACGACCAGACCTTGTCACGGGTGTATGTCCTCCATCTCTCCGTCGTCCCCCTTCCCCGGATTTTCCGTGACATTGCCAAAGGCCGGGATCCCAGACTTTTCGCGAAGGCCCTATGAGAAACCGCCTTCCCGCGGCCATCGCCACTCTGTCCCGATTTCCCCCCTCGCTGAGGAGTCATTCGTTCGATATCTTCTTTTTTTCCGCCAGTCCCCCCCTTGACACAGCAGATGAAGACTCCCTCCCTGGTCCGTATCACACCCTTCGCCGTATGATAACTAAGCTTTAAGGAGTCTTCTGCTTCCCATGCCGACGAGTTATCCTTGCATCAGTCGCGCATTCGAAGATGTTTCCACAACGTCTTCCCCGCCCCCTCTCGCTAGCTTCCTGAGATTTCCCACCGATCCCGCCATTCAGAAAGCGCGAGTGCCCTCCCCCGACCTGACCTCCTTTTATACGTGGCTGCCGCGCTTGCGGGGCTCTCCGATTAGATAATGCCCGAGGTCGAACCCAGTCCGCAACCCCGATCCTTGAGTTTCGCCCCCAACGCCTCACTTGATCCGTGCGGAGAATTTCCCCCCCCTCTCCCTTCGAGTGGACAAGCTTTTTTAACGGCTAGGTTGAAGACTTGAAAGCGACGTCGTCGCGTCCCTCGGCTCGGCCCGCATGCCTCTGAGTTTCTCCCCCTCGGTTAAAATTCGCTGGTCTCCCTAGAGTTTTTTGAGCAGCGGAGTTTGCTATAGGTCGCCCGGCTGCCGGAGCCCCCCCTTTTTCTTCTTCTGGATCGCTCTCTGCGCCATGGTGTTTTTCGTCGCGATCCCCCTTTTCCTCGTTTGCACCCCCTTTCTAATGCGATTCCCGGGCTTGGGCACCTCTTATTCTGTTGGCGTTGCCCCGTCACTGCGACCGGGCGTCCCACCCTTCTTCTTTCCCCGCAACGGTAAGAGCGGCGAGTTTCTAAACGGTCGGACCGCGAGACCACCCCCACTTCCCTGTTTCACCCTCCGCCTATTGTCTAACCTTTCATCGGTCATCTTTCCTCTCCCTCCGCCGTAAATGCCTCTCACGAGAAAGTTTCCGTCTCGATCCCGTGCTGATGATTTTTTTGCGGTTTCCATCACGGCCGAAGGTTTCCGTACAAGCCGACAGGTCGATTCTGACCCATCTCCCGCCGATGACGCTATTCTCGTGACCCAGGCGGACTTTTCCCCCCGTGTCGACTCTCTTGTTTGCTAACAGAACCCTTGATTTTTTTTTTTCGCGCTGGACCCGATCCCCGATCTTGCTACCTTTCCTTTCCCCCTCCTACGAAGGGCTACCCTTCCAGTGGTGCCCATCCCCTTTCGCCCTCGTGCCGCATCTAAGCATGTCTACCGAGGTGAGCTGTTTTCTCACGGGCGGTTGCCTTCGTGGTCCTTGACCGTAGTTCCTCTCTGCCCCCCGCGGCTTGGCGTTTTGCATCTCCTCCTACTCGAGTTCCGCCCCCCTTCGACTTTGATCTTCCCTTACTTCCTCGAGCGGATCTTTTCTTTTTTCTATTCCTGTTTTTTTTTTAGCGAGTTATTTTTCCGATTTTTGACTCGATCATCTCGTCCTCCTGTTTTTTTTTTTTTTTTTTTGAAAGGGCGGACCTTGTTTTTTCCTTCTTATGCCCCTCCCCGGTCCCACGCCACGTCTCCTTGCCCTTCTAACATTGAGTGCTGCGACCCCATCCCTTGTCTTTAGTCCTTCTCGATCTCTCTGCGGCAGGCCCCCTTCTCTAGCCTTTCCCGACCCCAAGGCTTTTTTAAGTTCACCAGACCCTTCTTTCGGCCTGATGATTTATAAGTTCCAGATTTTTTTAGAAGTGAGGTAAGTAGCTGTGCCGATCTTCTTCCACCGGTCTCAGCGCCGGTTTTTGTTTGACCCCAGACGCCCTTTTCCTCCTTTGTTCTTTTTTATAGAATTCCTCAGTTCTAGCGCCGTTTTTGTGATAGATATTTCTTCGATGAGACACTGAAGTCATCGGTCAGATCAACTGCTGGCAATTTCGTCCCTTTTCTCCACTACCAAAATCGCGCCCTTTTTATAGGAGAAGATCTCGTGCTAGGCTTTCCCCCCCCGTAGGGTCGCCTTGTCCCGAGTTCTCCCTGGTCAACCCCCTCTAACTGTTTTGCCTCAAACGAAGTCTTATCGCCGTTTTCTTGCTTACAATCCTCCTGCTCGGACCTGTTCCAAGGGGTTCTTTTTCTTTCCTTATGCTCTTGAGGGGATAATTTTTTCCGACTGCCTTTGAAGATCCGCTCCTTTTCTGCTTGCTTTGCAAGATTCGTGGTCTCCTCCTCTTCAAGGCTTGTGAAGCTCGCTCCCTACAACCCGTCCATGAGGTCCTGACCCCGAGAAGGCACCCTATACAGGACGAAGCTCGCTCCTCCTCTCCTCACCATCCTACGTGCGGACGAGCTTCCACTAAGGCAGGCGCTTTTTAGCAGCGATTCGATCTACTTCGCTTCTTCTTCCGTACCCCGCTTATCTGGAAGTGAGTGGAGAAGGGAAGTCCTTTTCCCTCCCGTTTCGCGGTGCGGGTCCTCCTTTCGGAGGAGGAGTTCGCTCTTCCTGCACCCCCCCGGCGAGGGCCCTTCTCTGAGATCTTAGGTCGAGCCGATCGCGCGGTCGCCCCCCTTCCTTTGCAGCTGGTTTCTGCCGTCTCGGCTCGGATGCCCGTTCCCCTCTTTTGTCCTGCTCTTGAAGCGGTCGCTGTCTATGCGCAGCCGCTCGTCTTCCTGGAAGATCTTTGGTTTTTTAGAGGACTCGACGTTCGTTTTCTCCGGCCGGCTCGCTCTCGTTCGCTTTGGTGATCTGTTCTAGGTAAAGAGCCTATAGCGAAGATCCTCACGCTAGCCTTTCTTGATGTGGGGCCCTCTTTTCCCTCCGTTCCTTCGCTTTTTTTTTAGGCTGCATCGCCGATCCTAACACGTTCGTTTTTATCTGCGTCCTGCTTGGAATACGGGACTCTTTCTAAGTGTTTCCGCGTTCACGCTTTCCCCCCAAACAATTTTCCGTTACTTCTGAAGGAACGCGTTACATTTTTGAAGCGGCCGGCCGCGCGTGCCCACAATGTTGACAGCCTCTCCCGAGGAGCCCTTCCTCGAGATAGCTTCCCGCAGGAGACGCCGAGTCCCCCCGGAAGGATCCTTCAGATTTTGCTGACACCCCGATGTTCTCATGTCCGTTCACGAGGAGGGCCCGCGGTAAGTCGAGTAGCGTCGGCTTTCCAAGGCTGGTGCGAAGGCGGGCACATCCCTTTACGATTGTGGACGTCTAGCCATGCGGCAAGCCTTCCAACATATTGCGCACCTTACCTTCAACGGTATGGTCTTGGCGCTTTTTTTACCTGAGTGTTCAAGGCCCCCACCCGGCGCTTCATCGTCGCGTCGCGTTCCCCGCCCTCCACTCGTTTAGGGGTCCCTCTTTCTCCGGTAGAAACCAAAAAACGGCACTGACTTCCCCCTACTTTAAGGCCCACAACCCGTAAGTGCTCTAGGCGCGTCACCGTTACTCGTCCCTCTCACGAGAGCAGCTTCCCTAGAGCGTCAGAGTCCCCTCTTCGACGGAGAGCGATCCTCTCTTCCCGTTCCGAAGCCCCCCTTTGATTCCCCCTCGAGACCTTTTTTAAGCACGGCATTTTCAAATATCCACGTCGCACGTCTCGGTCCCCCAGTCCTCTACGTGCACCCCTGGTGTTTAGGAGACACCCTCCTCCCCCTCCCGAGTAGGCACCCCCCCCTCCCAGCGGAGGGACCCGGCGTCAACCCACCCAGTTCCTCGAACGACGTGATAGCAGCTTAACTTGAGCGACCCGGCGGTTTTTTCCTCTTTACAGCCCCGTTCACGTGCGCCTCCCATCGCAAGGGTCTCCCCTGATGACAGCGGCAGTCCTTTGGGTCGCCTTTTCGTCTCGTTTCTTAAGTTCTTTCGCTTTTTGGTTCTATTGGGTTAGGATGAGCGTTACTTCGAACCTGCCCACCCCCCAGCGATTCCCCCACTCCGATTATTGCCGGCGCTTCCCCACGCGGGCGCGTATCCCAAGTGCCCCATTCCAGGCGCTTTCATCGCAGCGCTCCGTTTCCCTCCCCGCGTCTCCTATATGACCCCGACTGAGTCCTCCTCCTAGATGACTATCCCCTCTTCCCCCTCCTTTGTTTGTTGAGTCGAGCCCGCGAAGATCGACGCGTCTCTCACTGAGAATACCTTCACCGGCTTTTGTCAACTTCGGATTAGCCGACGAAAGTGGAGCCCCGTGGATCTCCCCAGATTGATTCGCCGACCCCCTGACGATTGGCGTTTTTCTTATGGGGGTGCACGTCTTTTTTGCCTTCTACCTCTTTACAAACGTTTTCCTAAAGGGTTAATTATTTCTCTTCCTACTCTCTCACGCCCCTTGACCCCGAATGCCGCCTCCTTGATTCGAGGAAGCTGTATTCGCATTTGACCCCTGTTCTTCCAAAGGTCCCTTTCTTGAACAAAGCTATGTTCCTCCTTCTAGGCCTGCTCTTGGTGTGCCTTTTACTAAGGCCGTTTAGTTGAATTTTGATGCGCGCGTAGACCTATATGATTTCATATCGACGAAAGGGGGGAGTGTTACTCTCCCGGTCCTCAGTCTATTACGTTTCTCGTCGGTTCTTCGCGTTTTTTTCTTCTATACCCTTTTTCGAACGGGGTGACCAATAGAATAAGCCGGACTCCGGTCTGCGAGTCCCAGGAGAATTTATTTCTTCCGATGTTGTGATATTCCCTCTACTGTTTTTCCCTGAGCAGTGGTGTACACTACTTCTTAGGGTAGGACAATTCCTTCACCCGACGACCTCCCTTCCTGAAAGTCACCCCCCTTGACATGGCGGACGTACCTTTCTCGGGGTTTTTCCCCCTAGTAGGACCACGCATCGCGCTATTCGCGATGGTCTATCTCTCTTTGTCCTCCCCGTGGAATGGTTTCCCTTTAGTACTGCTTGTTCCTTCCGCTGCTTCCAGTGGGCTAGACCTTTCTAAGTTTTTCCCGCTAGTTGGCCGGCTGTTCCGACTGCGCCAAGACTTCAATATGATCTCCCTTTGGTTATCTCGTTTCCCCTCTTGAACCCTTTCCGTTCCTTTGGCCATTCCCCCTCTTGGCATACCCACGGGCTCTCCTTTTGTACCCCTGGCGAGGTTGCGCCGCGCTCGCGCTAGCTTCCTTTTATAGCTCCCGGTATTTCGGCTTCCAATAATTAAGGAGAGTTAGGCCGGGGTTTCGTACCCGCGTCGCGAAACGGAATTGGGATTTGAGGTACCCCGCTTGTGTTGCACTCTTACCGAAATCTTTCCGCGAGAAATCGACTTTCTTAAGTCTTATGCACAAGGCCTATCTTCCGCCCCCCCCGGGCGTAAGAGGACTTGCCGCAAGGCCCCGCTCAGGAAGCTTCCTCGCCCACCTTGTGTGAGGCGTTTTCCTCCCCTTTCCCCGCTCGCGTTTTTGTTTACCCCCTGCCCCACGATTATCTGACTCGCTAGTTCCGGAGAACACGCCTCGAACGTCTGTCCTCGAGCGCTTCCCCTCCGTCCCGAGGATGTTCCCCTCAGCGACCTCTTCCCGCTCCCCTCCGGTACCAAACGTTTTTCTCGCTCTAGGCTTCCTCTCGGCCCGCTTTTGCTCCCCAGGACGCTCCGTTAGGAGTCTACTTGTACCAGAGAGTCGAAGTTTTTTCCTCCCCCTTGGGATTTCTGCGGTGATTCCGCCTTACTCTCTCTCCCTGCCTGAGCACCTGCGCACTTTTTGAGACCAGCGTGGAAAAGTCTCCCTTCTCCTAGGCGGCAGCTCGATCGAGTGTCGCGTTTTGTTTCGGGGTCGCCACTTCTCTTTGAACTACGCCCTTTCTTAGCTGCCTGCGAGGGATTTGTTTCCCGGCAGATGCCTTGCTTCAGGAGATCTCGATCGGCGCTTTGTCTTTTCTAGGTCTTCGTGGAGGACCAGGACTTACTCGTTCTTCGATAGCGCCTTTTTCCTGGTGATAGTCGCGATCTTTTCTTTCAGGCCCCAGATACCGGTGCTCCGGATCTCCCGTGACGGGCCATCTCCTTTGGGACCCCCGAAACTTCTCAATTACATGCGTGGTCCTCATCCCCCCTCCCTAGGTTGAGCCCTTCAACAGTGTATAGGTGTTGACTACGGTCGGCCTTCCGAGAACCCAATATCATATCCTACTTTCGGAATGGTATCCCCCCGAGGTCCTTTCCCCCAGAACCGCTTTTCGACCCGGTACCTCCTAAAACGGATCCTTAATTTTTTAGTTATCTCGCCGAGTGAACATGGAGTCCTTTGGCTCGCGCACAGTTCGCGGAAGGTAAAGTTGCCGGTACCCTACTCCAGTAGATCCTTGTACCCGAGCCATCTTAGACGGACGTGGCTTCCGACGCTTAAGTCCCGATCTGGTTATCCCCTTGTCCGCCGCCCCCCAGGTCCAGAGCCTCAAATCGACGGAGGGCTTAAAAAGAACCCCAATATTCAGTGTCTTACTGGAGGCCTTTGCGATTCATTAAGGCGAAGACGTCTTCCTTTCCATGGACGGATACTTCGTGCCTGCGCTAGGGGCGCCGAGGTATTTTAAATCCCTTCCCCCGGGGGGAATCACGACCCATGGCGGACAGAGCCTTTGACCCTTTAAGGTACGACTGAGCACTCGAAGGGCATATCAGCCAGTTTCTCCAGGTCCCCCCCACCACGCCTCCCACCCTTTCGCGGGTCGGGTCTACTATGGGGTCCGGCCTCCAGCTGCTAGCAGTCCTGAAGAGTTTGACAGAGTCACCTCCCTGGACCAAGAGTCCCCATCCCTTTTTTGTTCAGCGGGTTCTGAGGATGTTCACCTCCAGGCCTCCACAAACCACCTTTTCCCAAATGCAGATTTACGCCCCCCACATTCCCCTACTAGTACATAATATCGATTTTACTCTGACTCTTGTCCCTCCTTACGACCCTGGGGGGATAGTTCCTTTATCTCTCTACCGTAAGAGACCGCCTACGGCCGAGAAGGACTAGACGCCTAGTTCCTCTCGGCCGGATAAGTAAGCGAAGTTCTTGATAAGACTGTGGCTTGGACGGATGATTCCGTAGAAAACTCAAATCCAGCTTTGAATATTTGAGGGGACTCCGGTTCTCCCCCCCCCAAAGGCAGGTACCCGACCTTCCGGTTCGTTTCTCCTGAGATCCCCTATATTCCTTTATTTGAAAGTCGGCTACGTTTCACCCTCCCAGTTGAGCCCTTCAGCCAGTCGTCCGCGCCGCTCCGTTGCTTTTCTCTTGCTTACGTCCTTTGTTACGACCTTTTTTAGGGAAAATTCCGACCCTCCAGTTGTTCGTTAGCCCAGAGGAGCTTAGATCAGGTGTTGGCCTGTGCCCGGTGTGAGAGGATGCTGAACGGGGATAACTATGAGATCACCGCTCGACGGCTTGGTAATTTTTTTTCCCCATTAACTGTTTCCTCGCCCCCCACCCCCTTCTCCTAACAGGGCTCCCTAGTACGACTTTCGTCGATCCCGCCCGTGTAGGTTCTCTCGTCTTTTTTTTTCCCCTCTTGTGTTCAGTGACAATTGCCCTTTTTTTTTTAGAAAGTCCCGAAGTATTTCTTGTTTCTTGCCCCTGTTGGCCGACCGGTATGACCCCTCGCTCGCGACTTTTTTCATTGCCCGCTAATTTTTCTCTACCACTAGGTACTGCGCAAAGTGGTTAAGAAATAGAATTCCGTCTTCGCTGAGTGCCGTCTACCGGTCTCAGTAGGTCCCCTAGCTTGCTTGAAGTAAGTAGTCTTATCGGTCCAGAGAAACAGGCTCAACTTCTTTCGGACCCCAAGATTCGTCACAAACCTTAACTTTATAAAGAGAGAACTGGCCACCCCACTATCGACCGTTACGCCCTTCCCGAGCCCGAAGACGTGAGTCAGAGCCCGGCCACTTCCCTCTTCATTTTCCGATATCCCCAGAGGTCACTTTGCGTCCCCTGGTCGTACTGCACCCGGGACGCCTTAAAATCCCGATCGTCCTGTTAGACTCAGGAGAGTAAAAGGAGGTGAGAACCCACTTAGCCCCCCGGTTGATTCAGGCTCCCGGATGTTTCGAGCGGACTGGAGGCAATGTTCCCAGTTCATATTTTCATCCCCTTATACAGTCTTCCAATGGATCGGGCCACAGAGCGAATCGCGTAGAGTAATAACTGTCTGCATCGGTTCTTTTTTTCTGTAAGCCCTTTTCCTTTTTTTTCTTTGCCCGAGGCAGGTTCCCACTTGATCGGGAGCTTGTAGAGGCTGACATCGCCTCGTCGGCATGTACTCGCTTAAGCGCGGGGATGACGCCGGAGGTAGCAGACGTTCGCGGTTTCCTTGCTGACCTCCCTGCCTTCCTCGTGCTGTTTTTCCGGCGGTTTTGCACAGCCCGCGATCCGACCGGAGTTTCCGAGTCTCTTGAGAGCCATTCGTTTTGTGGATATGGCCGCTACTCTCCTTTTCCTTTCCCCCTTCAATCGCGTTAAGAGAACATCGTTTGGAGAGATTTTTACTTTTTCACTGAAGCAAGTGTCTCCTCATGTTCTGCGGTACCAGTGGAGGAAGCACTCAGTAACCACCTGCGTTTTTTAGTCAGGGAAGTTTTCTTTGACGCGGACCATCGCTCCCCCCTCCCCACGCAG
>Ga0179591_1323752_pt1 | contig 12276 bp, 8 predicted proteins | sample CZOMad2_1_08_16f_FD_182891 | JGI IMG/M metagenome (GOLD analysis project Ga0179591, IMG submission 182891) | Vadose zone soil fungal communities from Angelo Coast Range Reserve, California, USA - CZOMad2_1_08_16fungal (PacBio error correction) | ecosystem: Environmental > Terrestrial > Soil >... | reverse complement strand
GTAGGGGTTTTCTTTTTTTCTGTCATTGGTCCATCTGGTTTATTTGGTTCCGCTTCATTCGCTTTGAAGCGATGATCTGGGCTGTCCCCGAAAACCCGGTACTCTCTCCTCTTGTAATTACTGCCCGCCATTTTGTCTTCTATAACACCCTCCCTTCCTCGCTGACTTTTCCCACGCATTTAGCCCCGGTCCGTGTCGTAGTTTCAATCGTGGTAAGAGCCGCGCCTTGGGCAAGCCCCTTGGAAAGCACCTAAAAATGGTCGCTCCCTGCGGCCCAGAAAGAATTGATCCCAAACCCCATAGGTCCCTCAGTAAGAAGAATATGTAGAAGTCATTTCCTGATTCCATGATTTCTGCTTTTAATCCGTGGCCTACCTCCTCAGCAAAATTTCGAACTTATCCTTCCTGAATCGGGAACCGCGTTGCCTCCCAAATGATTCCTTCAAGACCCCCGAGAGTTTTTGTCCGGTGAACGGTCGTGTAAGGGTGGTCCTATAAAGACCTCCCTTCGGTTCTGCTGTGCTGTCTACTACGAATCTCTGGATTTTCCCGCCAGGGATCCCCATCCAATGCGTTTGTGCTTGTTTGAAAGTAACCCGTAACATCTCCCCCCAGGTCGTTTTTGCCTGATTTTTTTATTGATCGCCGTCGCCGCTCTCCCGCCCCAAGCCGCGGATAATTGTTTTTTACCATGGAACTCCTGCACCGCATCCTTTCCGTTGATCCCCACGGCCTTATTGACCCTTTTGTTTTTTTCACGACCGTTGCTACGTACATGGTGTCATCCCCCATGCGTTTTTTTTTAACGACACAAGCCGCGTCCGGCGGTTGTCTTTTTCGCTGAAAATCGGGCTTTCCGTTTTTTCCGGGTTGAAGCCGAGGACACTCCGTTTTCCACAAATTCAAAATTCATCAGTCTGGCGTTGTATCGGCAGTGGTAATCCCTTGTATGCGTGATGGTGTTTTTTAACTCCTTCGTTCTTTCCACGACATTAAGAGCTCACTTCGGTTGCTTTGGAGGTATGAGCGCTGACAGGTTTTTTTTTCCCCTCAACATTGTTTGCTCTCCCAAATTCACGACCGGGCATATTCTCAACCAACGTGTCCCCCGGCGACCGCACCTTGCTTAAGTCGCGAGGGCAACCCGGTCAGTGCGATATAGCCTTCGTTCCGTTTCGGTGGCCTTGTCTTCAGTTCCTCCGGGAAGTGGCCACAAATGACCGGACTCGGCACTGATGGTTCCCTTCACCACTTCCGTTTTGATTTGCGGAAGACCCCCCTTGAGCCTCGTCACTCCATTCCACTGGATGTATCCCCCCGCAAACGAGACTTGATCACACCTTCTCCAAATGCTTTGACTGCATTAAATCCCTCGTTTAAGCAAAGACTTCTGGCGGCTGTTGAAGTCTCCCACGTCCCAACTTTTTTCTATCCCCCGCGCCCTGCTGGGAAAACACCCCGCCACAGCAACCCGTTCCACCCCGGTCCAAAATTATGATCTTTACTACTTTTAGTGAACTTCCTCCGATGAAGAGGTCCCAAGATTTTTTGAGCGGTGTCCTAGGGAGGCGGACCCTGGCGAAGAGAACCCTCCCCGGTAAGAAGACCAGGGGCTTTTAAGGGAAGATATCATTCCTTTGGGGAAGTCCCAAAACCATTCGTCGAGGAATTGCCAGTTTTCAGGCGGGATCACTCCATACCCTTTTGAGTTCATTAAAAAACTTGCTTTCGAGTGGTGGTTTCCGTCACAATGTTACCTCGCCGCGGCCCTTCCCAGTACGCCTAAGGTCTTCCGGTTGCCACACAGAGAATAGTCTTGAGAACCCCCCTTCCTCCTCCGCAATCATGATCGGCGGTCCTTTAGCTTTCGCGTTTGGCCACCGCCAGCCCTTGTGCCCGTGGCGGCCGATGTTAAACGGCTTGCCTTCCTCCTCCCTTTTACTCTAGAGCAGCAGACAGCTACATGCGCGCCCCAGCTTCCGACCCCTTCACAGCGTCTCCGTCATTGAGGCCTTCGCCGCGCTTTCTTTTAGAGACTTCGAGCGTCGCTATTCTTCCGTTTTAGATGTCCCCCGCCGTTACTTCTCCCCCGAACTTGCGTACGATCTTCAATATGCCCAATCCCACGAGCCCAAACGCAAGGTTTTCCCGCTGAAATGCCCCTTTGTTTTACTCCGCTGTTCCGCGATCCCCTACTCCAGCGCAAAAAGAGCGGCGCTTCGGCTGACGGACACAGCTTTTTTTCATCTTAGCGCGTTTGCTCTCGCCTTGGACACCTGCAGTAGTCCCCATCCACCGTGGACGCCCTTGGAGTTTATGATTGCTGCAAATGATTTCATTCCCTTTGCGAACTAGCATTATTCTCCCCCCTGCAGTTAACCCTTAACGACGACTCGCGGTTCGATCCATTGCCAAGTCGCCTTTCGAGGCCCCCTTCGCCCCGCTTTTTTCGTGTCCTAGCAGCGGGCTTCACGACCTCTAACGGGCCTCGCCCCGTCTTTGCTCCTGGCAGACGATGGCCTCGCCCCCTAAGAACGTCTTCATGCCGGCTGTTTTTTTTTACGCTCGATGTCTTCCTTTGAGAGTTGCTTTTGAGTCCGGAGGCTTATATCCGTCGATAGTGTGATCGATGTTTGACTTGCAATGTTTGGCTGGTACCTTTCCTTGCTGACGCTTCTGGCGTTGACGCCTTTCTCCAAAAATCCACTTTGAAACCCCTTACGACTAGCTGTCCCGGCCGCCACCATTTTCGTACCCCGTGTTTTTCTCTCTTCCATGTACCATGCTTTCTCCACCGGAAACGCTTGCGTGATTTCTTCGCGCCGTCCCTGTTCCAGAATTCCTTGCAGAAGGCTGCGGTTTTTCCTGGCCGCCCATCTGCGGAGGACCGCAATTTCGTTCGTACACCACGCATGACCCCGCTGATTGGCTTCCACCCTTGCGCTAACCCCCCTCGTTGTAGAGACGTCGATCGGCTTGCTCGCGTTCTGTTCTCATCTTAAGTTTTTCAGTAATGGCATAGCCGCTCTTTTCCCCTGCGTAGGGAGACCTTCTTCTTGTTCCTTCGTTTTCAAAAAACCTTTTTGGCAATCTCGAGAAAACTGCACAAACATCTTTCGGCGCGTTGTTTTCATTAACTTTGCGCGGGTTTAGCCGCAAGGCGTTTTAAATAAATTTCTGGCTTTTTTTCCGCGATTGTCTTTCGCGAAGCACCAGCTCCCCCGCTTCAATGCCGAGCCCGTATCGCCGCGCCGGTCGGTTTACCCCGGCTGCGGTACGTTCCTCCAACTCGCTGCGCCCCTTTGTCCTTCTGGCCCCTAAGTTTTCCTGAGTTCACGCTGGGGTGTTACCATCTACACCTGCTTCCCGTGCTATTTCCCCCCATAACATAATCCTTTAACCAGAGTTGAAAGCCCCGTGGCCTTCTCATTAAGCCCTCCAGCTCGAATGTTGACCCGGATTTCTTTTCTTTTCTTTCTGCAAAAGACTTTTTTTATTTGGCAACGCTTTTTTGACCGACGCGAAACCCTTTTATTCGCGATCGCCCTTCTTTGTGATTTTGCGATGTTTTTTAATTCTAATTCCGGTTTGCCCCATTAGAAATTCGGGATTTCAGCTGGCTCCCAAGCCTCTCCAAATGCATTCCTAAGAGAAACCTCCCCCCCTTTGTAAACGATCTTCAAATGCGCTCGAGGCTTTTTTTTGCGGTTGCGGTTTTATAATCGCGGTGTCACGTTCGAAATCCGGCGTTCCTTTGAGGCTTCCCATGTTTGGAGTGAACAGCCCCCCCGGCAGATAAGAAGGGTCAGGCAGTTTCCGGGCAATGCGACTTTCTTTCTCCCGCTGCATTTCGCTTTGCGAGCGTGCTTCGGTCGATTTTTGATCGCCTGAGGGCCTCTTTCGAGCCGCGACTTGCTCGAATTTTCTTCGTCCCCCCCTGATCGACTTGTCTGATGGGACGCAACGTTTTATTAGAAGTGCAGGTCACCGACAAGTCTTTTCATAGAACTGTCCCTTCCAGTCGAAAGCCTGCTTACCAAATCAGCGGACCCGATAGAAGCGAACTTCTTTCTCTTCCGTTTTGTTCGAGATCCGAGACTTGATCGGGCCGCTGAATTTTAGGTGACTTTCGATTCCTGAGTACAGTTTAGCACCCTCCTGTTGTGCCGCACTTCTTTCCCCAACTTCCACTTTTCTAGCCTCCGTGCTACCGTCGTTCATGTATTGTCCCCAGAAAAAGCGTTAAAGTCGAGTCCCACCGCGAGCCGCCTTAACCCGACCGTTTTTGCTAGCTCTCACGAAACTGCCGCCAGCCTCGTTTTCCAGTATTTGGCATGCACCGTTGCCTTCGTTTTTCTCCGCGATGGTGTTTTTTAAGAAACAACCTGTCACGAGCCTCCTGAGTAACGTCTTACTAGGACACCGCTTCAATTTCACACCCCCGCCACAAAACCAAATTGAGAATTTTGACACACTTTCCTGTTTTCTCTTCCGAATCACGTTTATTCCAAATCGTGGGAGCCTAGAATACTCCCTGCAAATCCGACTCATTATTCCTACATACGCAAAACTTCCAGTCAAGTTCTACCGAAGAAACGCGTTCGCGTTCCGTCGGGTCGTTCCGCGTTTTTGGGCCCAGAGATCCTGTCAGGACTTCCGCTCCGTCCCGGTCAACCCTTCGCTGGCATTTGAAATGGAATTTCTTCGAAGGCCTGGTAAAGTTATTTCTATTATGTTATGGTGATCTCCCTTATTGTTTAAGATGTCAACAGCCCCCCTCTTGAGACTCGAGATAAAAACTTAGTTATGGCCCTCCAAATCAGTTCTCCCCTCTCCTGTGAGTTTTACTGTAGCCCCTTTTTTCGGAAAACGACCGGTTTGCCCCCCGGTCGCTAGGCATTTTTTTTCACGGAGCGGGGTTCGCGAGATCCACAAGAAAGCTGTCGCAGGAACTTATTGACCTTTTTGCTCTTCGTGCCACGGCCCCCCCCAACAAGCTGCGAAGTTGCTTTTCTCCCATTAGCCAGCACATTTTTTCTCTCCCCTTTCCAACGCCGTCTTTTTTCTCCGAAGGGGCACCCCTCGCGGCTCTTTCCTGCATTACTAACAAATGAAGTTGCCCTTTCCGCGACTGCTCGACCTGCTAGGCTGCGTTTCTCACAACGAGTTTCCTCGAGTGGAAGTCCCCCTTGGCTTTGGCTTGGTGGTGCTTTCCGGCGCTATGGATCCTTTTTTGCGGTCTCCGTCTGCGCTGTCAGGAACCATGCCGCCAGCTTTGACAGGATTTCGGAACAAGGTTTCAGAAGCTTTTAAGAAATCCCGTTTCGTGGATCACCCTCTTTTCATTGATCCTTTCACCAACCGTTCGAAAAGGGGTTCCGGCCCGGAGGGTATGACCATTCGTCGGAAGCGGTCGCCGAGGTGTTCTTTCTGCGCGGCGTCCTCCTAAGCTTCTCTTCATTCACAAATTCCCAGCCCCAAACTCGACCCCCGGCAAAAATCGATCAGCCCCAGACGAAACGTAGGCGAATGCTGCCCGTCTCACGATTTTTCAAACACTCACATTTTTTTCAGAAATCGATTTTCAAAGGGTAGGGGGGGTTGTGGGTTTGGGGGGGTAGTTCTGATTCAGGTCTTTCTTTCCTGCGGCCGTCTACATTCCCGTCGCCGATTTTTTTCCCCCTGGCCAGCCAGTTCGCGAGCTTTTTAGCGCCCGCTGATTTTTCCTGAAAATCGCGGGGGCGTTTGCGAGAAAGGCTTAAAGTTGGAAACGTGACCTTCGTGCATTCGGCGTTCCTTTTACGGACGTTGTGAATGAGCGTTTTCGCCCTAGGGCTGAGATCTTTGCAGCAGCAGAAAATTTGCGTCACGGTGATGTTCTTCCGAATTGTCAAGTTCGCCAGCGAGCCCAGAGCTAATTTTCAAGATGTCTTAGTACAGCACGCTCAGCGAATGATCCTTGTATTGAGTCACCGGTCCCCTAGCCCAAACATCTGGGCTCAAGCGTTTCCTCTTCCCCCTGCGATTTGTTTCGGTGGAGGGGCATGGCCGTGCGATCGTTTGAGTTCTTTCCGAAGTAACTGACCTCCAGACGAAAATTCCTTTTGCGCGAAGTATCTTCGGCGAAGTTCTCCAATCGACCGTTTGACGTGTGAAATGTTCGGAAGGATGGCGGCTCCTTGTAGCTCCTGTTTGCGGCAAGGCTGCTTATCACCGCGTTTAACCAGCGGCCCCAAAGGTCCACACTGATTCTGTGGGTTGACCTCTCGAATCTGCTTCCTCCTCATGATGGTGGCGCGAGGACTTTTCGCATTATATGTTCTGGGGCCCCGTGAAGACCTTCTTGTACGGCGATTGCTCGGTTTACTGGTGCATGGCTCACCTCGCCCTACGTTTGACTTCGCCACTTCGGCGTTATTTTTCCCCTCGCGCCCCTGCAGTCTCCTCAGAAGGGTTTGACTCCTGCCTAGAGCTCTTCCTGGCGGTGATGGTCCTGCTTTCCTGTCTTCGCGTCTTTTTGTCCTCACCTCAGTACCCTCCAAAATCTTGGAGGTTAATTCGGGTGACGTTCATGTAATATTCCCTATCATAATTTTGTCGGTGAACGGGTTTTTTTTCTGGCGGGTGTTTCCATCTCCCCTCGATCACTTTGGACGTGTGCGTTCAATGCAGCCAGGGAGCTTTTGCTCTAACGCTTTTTTAGGATTTATGGGAAGTCGCTTTCTAGCCGGTGACGCAGGTCTCTCGTGTTGGTTGCGACTTTTCTCGTTGGGTGGTTTTTTTTCCACAATCAACGGGCACTTGGTGATACCGACGCCTCGCCCGGAGGCCCTTCGTGTTGGCCCTAAGCGAGAGAGTTCCTCCCTAACCATCCCCGAAACGGACCTACGGCAATCCCTTTTTGCTGACCCTGTCACCCTCGGGACGTAACCATGCGGTGCGTTTCGGGTTTGAAACTTAGAAAGGCCTGTCTTCTTGCAGTCTCCCTTGTTGATGTCCCCCGCGACACTCCCAAGCAACAACTCCCCAGTGAGCGCGACCCTTCTCGGGAAACGTCAAGGGAGTGCTTTTTCGAACACCCCCTCCTCCATCGAAGATCAGATTTCACGTCGCGACCTTCTTTATGAATCCTTTGTTGCTCCTTTTTGTCTCGGATTCACCTCAAGCACGAAAGCCTCGTTAACAAACGCCCCCACCAAGCGGCTTGTTCGGGGCAGCCATTCCCGAGGAACACCCTTTTTTATGAGGTCCGGCGGTCGAAACTTGTCCTGGGCGTGCGTATACGTCGCCCCTATGCGGGCAGGAGTTCAGGCCCCGCTCTCCCGCGGACTTGGTTTGCGAGCGGCGTTCAGATCGTTCCATTCCTGCACACGACCTGCATGTTTTCTAGTTACGGTTACTTCGCACGCCGCAGGTAGAGATCCCCTTGCGTTCTCTTCTCTCCGCGGTTCGAGGTCTTTAATCCCTTTGAGCCTGACTGACCGGTTCACCCTTCCAAAACTATTGGCGATATCATTGGGCTGGCAACGGGTGTTTGATTCAGCAGGATAAGACGGATTCTTTGCCCATTCGAAGGGCTGCTACAGGATTCTCTACTCCTTTTCCGCGATCCCAGTTTTGTCCGACGGCGCCTCCTTTTAGGGTGTGATCAATGCCGTTTTGGCTGCTCTTTGAGCGACCCTTTTGTTCCAATTGCGGTTTTAGCCCCTTTTTCTCGGGGGCCTACCAGCTTCTTGACTTGAGCTCACTGACTTTCTAACAGCGTGTCACCAGCGATTCCCGGTATCTGCCCCTTTGAAAAAACAACTTTTTTTTGCCTTAATTCCCCAAGGACCAGAGCTTCCCTTTTTCGTCCCGCCTCGATCATCGCTCCCGCTTAGATCCTGCACCCCTACCGCTCTGGACATGAAATAGAGTGACCCTGCGTCCCCTCTGGTTTTTTTGCTGGCAGTTCCCAACTCTGACGCTATCCATGGGTTTTACCACACATTCAGTCCCCTCTCCATGAGTACGGACCTTTTGACCCTTTCCTTTCCGTTATCCCAATGCTTAAAGGTAGGATTCTATTCCCGGGTTCCTTCCCCACTCGGGCCCCCAACATTTTTCTTCCCAATTGTCTATTGCGACCTTGAATGTGATCCCTCCTCTCTTTTCTCCTTGTTGGTGAGCTATTGTCTGCAACATTCCCAGCCGTCGCCCCGTCAAAATTTCGAAAACTCAGTTTTTTCCCCCCAGTGTTCGGGTGTTTGGCAGCCTACTCCCGGCTCCCTTTTGATTACGTTGAAATGATCGTCAAAACTGGCCATACGTAATCCCCCTTGTCTCGTCTGGAATTTACCAAGCCCCTGATATTATCGTCATGTGGATGGCTCTTCCGCCTCACCGTCAGAGCTTTTTTTTTCGTAGGGTTTTCATGTCAATTCCGGTATGGTGACGAAACCGGAATTCGCCTCGCTGAAGCTTGATCCGAGGCGTTGACTCCCCTTTATCTATGGTCGTGTAATTCCTTTTGCCCGCCATTTGTTTCCCGCCCCCTCCACAAGATCCTACGCTGCCTTGCGCATAGCACGGTCCCTGATCTCGTAGTACAATGCGTTTGTAGAGCCCGCGCGTGGGCCTCCCCCCACCCCTTGGAAGTGAATAAAGGGGTCCCGGCGCAGCTCGCATGATAACCCTTTTTCGGTGCCGTTTCACGCAACGCTCTTACTGGTATCAGTCTCCTGACTGCTGCGAATCCTGTCTTAGCAATTCGCCTCCGATTGCAATTTCTTATCCTTCTGAATTAACCCCGCGTTGCCCCCCCGCCCCTTGATATCGGCCAAGAGAGTTTTTGATTTGACCGGTGGTCAGCGCTCAGGGGATTTACATTCCCGTTCTGCGGCCTGGCTGGGATAGCTAGCCCCAATGCGTCGTTGCCCGCAAAGTAACCGTACATACTTGCAGGTCGTTGGTGCTTGTCACGATACTTTCCCCTGCGCCGCTCGTTCCGCCCAAGTCCTGGTCAGTGCTTGGTGTCCGGAACTCGCACTTCCTGGCTCACCGTTTCCGGACCGCACGCCTCCGGAGTCGACCCTTCGCCGCCCTCTAACGTAACATTTTTTCCCTTCCCTGTGCCGTAGCGCCGAATTTGCTTTTTGACCGAGAACCTCCCCCCCTTTGTCGTCCGTGATGAGGGTTTTTTAATCCGAGACGCCGGGTATCCCCCCCTTGAATTCAGATAGTCGTTGTTGATAGGCCTATGTAAGTCGAGTGCATTTTGACTCATCCCTTTTCCGTTTCCACGGCGTCGGGTCGCGCTCCTCTCTTGTTGCTTTGGATTCGCCTCACAGGTGAAACTCCCAAGAGTGATGATCCCAACATGCCCTTTCGGCCTTTGAACCACCGTTTCACCCGGTTAGCACGCCGCAATGGCGTAAGTTCTCTGGTTGAACCCGGTCATGATTATAGCTCGTGTCCGTTTCTTTTTAATGTACCCTATCTCCGCGTGGCCACCATGGTGACTTCCCCGATTTCTCCCCCCAGTCGGATCACCCTTCCCGTTGATTGTGGCGGTCTGGACCCCACCCCTTCGCCTCTCAAATGGAGTCGTTAACAACACGCACACTTTCCATTCGCACCCGGCTAGAAATTTACTTCATTAAATCCTCTGAAGCAAAGTATCGTTATGCCTGTGAAGTCGCCCAGTCCACGGTTAGGCCGAATTGTCCCGCTGGAAACACCCGACCTCCCCCCGTTACACCCGCCCAATCTTTTTTCCTTTTAACATTTTAGTGTGACTAACGGGCAAGTCCTCCTGAGCGGGGACCTCAATTCCCTTTTGCGGAGGTGTTCCTAGGGGTCATTCTCCCTAGTCCGGCGAAACTTCCGGCAAGAAGCCATTCCCCGAAGACAATCAAGGAACAGGAAGAGTTCAGGCAGTCAGGGTCAAACTTCGCGCCCTGATTTTTAGGGCAGGAAGGTAAAGACCTCATTTTTTTTCAAAAAGCATTCTCTTCGGTTGAAGTCACAACAATTGCACTCCCGACGCTCCATCGCCCACGCTCAGACGTTTATTCAAGGGTCCCACAGATCCAAACTCCATTGAGTAATGATAGGTCCGCCATTGTAGGAGAGTCGCAATGCCTTTCCCCTTGGGCAAAAAAACCAAGCCCTTTTTGTTTGTTTCAGTTGGGGTCCAAGTTAAAAGCTCGTCGTATCAGCATTTCGACTTGAAAGGTACTCTTTAGAGAGTCCCCTTACGCTCTTTCCCCTGCGTATAAGGTTACTTGTGAGGGCCTTGAAGCTCGAGAGAATTCGCCCTTCCTTAGCGCTTTCTAGGTGAGGATCAGGGAAAACGCCTCAATTCTCCGAAAACATCGCGGATTGACACGGCCCTTTGGCCAAAGCCCCTTCCCAAAAAATCGCCATGTGGCTCCAGCGGTCCCCTATTTTTTGCGCGAGAGTCCTCCTGTTGAATCCAGCAAAAGCGCGTGCTGCTTTGCTGACGCCCAGAACCCCTGGCTCCCCTTTAGCGCTTGGAGAAGCGGCGAATTGAAATCTTCTCCGTTCAGACACAATCCCACGTGACGCGCGCTTGACTTCCCCCCCAAAGTATTTCATGCCCTTCTTTGCCTAAACTCTTTTCCGACGTCAGCCCCAACCAATGGTCCGCCGACGCCGGCGCCTCTTTCCCAAGTCCCACCTCCCGTCTTTCTGGCGCGCCCCGCGATTTTTGTGTCATAGACTCCCCTGCGGGCGACTTCGATCTTCGCGCACTCCCCCACCGCTACGTCTCAGAATTCCCGCAGCCCCCCGACTGAATCAGATTCGTCCGCCTGATTGGGCTCTGATGTCTTCATGTGAGTTGGTTGTTTGACCTTTTAAGGACGGCTTCCTTGCATCTTTTATCCGTTCCGATATGGGTGATCCCCCCTTTTGACTTTGTGCCGTTTGGGTTAATTTTGTCGTTTGCCGCGAAGCTTCGTTTCGTGACGCCGGCCGAAAACACTCCACGACTTTGCCGTACGAGTGTCCTACTTGTAATTCCTGGGCCGGGACCCCCCCAGTTTCGTACCCCCGGTGTAGAGCGATGAACTCGTCCCTTGTGATCCACCCGGAAACGTTGCGATTGATTTCTTCCCCCGCTTCTGATCCCTGTTAGAATTCCTTGCCTCGGCTGTTCGATTTTTCCTGCACGTCTTTGCGGAGGTTCACCGGATCCATCGTTCTCCCAGCCTGCGCCAGCGAGTTTTTCCACCTAGTGCTCCCCTCGTTTAGAGACGCCGCCGATCGTTGGTTTTTTCGCTGGTGAAAGTGCCTTTTCCTTTTTCATTTATGCAGGTACGCGATTGCCCACTCGTCTAGAAACAGCGTTCGTGGGAAAGTAGCGAAACCCGTGGGCTGGTATCTCTCTTTCCCCCGAACACATCTTCGACGCTTTTTTTTTTCATACCCTTTTCCTGGAACTCTCCTCCCTGGCGGTTTCAATAATGTCGCAACCTCCTTTCTTTATCTCGCGAATCCCAGATCCGCAATGCGAGCAACCGGTCTTTCTTTCGCGTCGTTTTACTTCGGTCTGTGTTTACAGTCCGACATGCACCTTTCTGCGCCCCTGACGTTGTTGCCCTAACTCTGAGTCTCGCTTGGCTGTTGGTACACCATCTTACCAGCTGAAAGGAGCCCGTCCCCAACATAATAGCTCCTTTCTTAACTTTCAGAGTCCTTCGCCCGAAGCCATTCTTTCAGCCTTCCCTCGAGGAATGGTTGAACCTTTTGGGGATTTCGAGTTATCTTCATGCCCCGAACCGATGATTCCGTGGGCACCCCCACGCGTTCCGTCCTACGGACGCGTCGGCACACAATCATTGTTCGTTTATGTCGTACGATTAGAACTTCCTGTGTTTTGACCTTTGCTGCGATTTATGTTTAGAAAGACTCTCCTTTCCCCCGATTAGTACCGGCGCCTGTTGCAATCCCGCCGTTTTTATATATTAATTCCCTACGCGCCCCCGGAGATGATCCCAAAATGTCAGACTTTTTGTTCATGGAGTGACATTTTCCTTGTCATCACCGCCATGCTTTTTTGTGCTGGTTGTGTTTTTCAATCGTCCCGGTTTGTCCCCTGTCTACTATTAGAAATGTTCCGTTACGGCCGTCTTTATTTTCGTTTTTCCCCCCTGTGATTATATGTCGCCCCATCGCGGCGTCTCTTATCCCCGGCATGTCAGGCTTGTGCGGCCTCCCCGGTCCTTTTCGTTTTTGCAGTCCCTTTTTCGCGTAGCGCCCGAAAGCACTTTC